>Ga0134079_10000130_pt1 | contig 17976 bp, 16 predicted proteins | sample 15_taG_2_FD_119770 | JGI IMG/M metagenome (GOLD analysis project Ga0134079, IMG submission 119770) | Grasslands soil microbial communities from the Angelo Coastal Reserve, California, USA - 15_D_Rain_40cm_2_09182015 | ecosystem: Environmental > Terrestrial > Soil > Grasslands ...
CAACTGCATGGCGATCTTCGCGCTGCTGTTCACGTGCACGAAGTCGACGATCCGCTTCCATGCGGCGACATGCTCGGGCTTGTACATGCCGGTGCAACCCGGCGAAATCCGCCCTTCGCGCGATACGTCGGTCATCTCGGAGAAGACGAGACCGGCGCCCCCAATCGCCCGGCTGCCGAGGTGCACCAGGTGCCATTCATTTGGCATGCCATCCTCGGCGACGTACTGGCACATCGGGCTCACCACCACCCGGTTGCTCAGGACCAAGTCTCTCAGCCTAAACGGAGTGAACATGGGTGGACGTGCCTCGTGCGTCGTGCGTCGTACGTTTGACTGCTTCTCGGCCTGCTGGTCGTACCACTGATCCACCCGTTCCACGAATCCAGGGTCGCGCATCTTGAGGTTATCGTGAGTGATCCGCAGGCTCCGCGTCAGCAGATTGAACGCGAACTGCGGCGGCTCGAGGCTCATATACCGTTCCGTCTCCTCGAACCACTGCAGGCTCACTTGTGCGGCCCGCTGCAGGCTCTCCACCGCCGGCCGCCGCTCGGCCTCATACTCGGTCAGGGCCGTGCGGACGTCCGGCTGGCGCTGGAGCGCTCCGGCCAGGGCGATCGCATCCTCGATCGCCAGCTTGGTCCCCGAACCCACCGAGAAGTGCGCGGTGTGCGCCGCGTCGCCCACGAGGACGACATTGCCGTGCGACCACGATGCATTCTTGATCGTGACGAAGTTGCGCCACACCGAGCGGTTCTTGAGCAACCGATGTCCCTGCAGCTCTTCCTTGAACAGAGCCTCACAGAACGCGACGGTTTCGTTTTCGCTCGCCTGGTCGAGACCCGCTTTGCGCCACGCCGGCTCCGTCGTCTCGACGATGAAGGTCGAGTGTCCGTGCTCGTACTGATAGGCGTGCACGCGCCACAGGCCATGCTTGTCGCGCTTGAAGTAGAACGTGAAGGCGGGGAAGGGGCGCGTCGTGCCGAGCCACACGAATCGGTTCGGGCGTTCATCCATGCTCGGCTGGAAGTGATCGGCGTAGGTCGCGCGCACGATGCTGTTGAAGCCATCGGCGGCGACGACGAGATCGGCGTCGGCGTAGGCCCCGGGATCGATCACCTCCGTGCCGACCTCGAGGCAGACCCCCAGCGCCCGGCTCCTGACTCCGAGCACCTTGAGCAGCGCCTGGCGCGAGAGCCCGCTGAACCCGTGTCCTCTGGAGGTGATCACGAGGCCGCGGTAGTGGATGTCGATGTCGTCCCAGTGCGCGAAGTGGCTGGCCATCGCGTCGTACGTCTCGGGATCGGCCGCGGCGAGGTTGTTCTGCGTCGCGTCGGAGAAGACGACGCCGAAGCCGAACGTATCCTCGAGCCGGTTGCGCTCGAGAATGGTGATCTCGTGGCGGGGATGCGCCTTCTTCATCAGGATGCTGAAATAGAGGGCCGCGGGCCCGCCGCCTACGCAGACGATCTTCACTTGATGAGCTGCCCTGCGATAATCAGATGCTGGATTTCAGTTGTTCCTTCATAGATGCGCAGGGCGCGTACCGATCGGTACAGGCGATCCACCGGGTGATTCGCCAGCACGCCGCGGCCGCCGAGGATCTGGACGGCATCGTCCACGATCCGCTGCGCCGCTTCGGTGGCGAACGCCTTGGCCATCGCGGCCTCGAGCGTCACGCGCGGCGCGCCCTGGTCCTTCTCCCACGCCGCGCGGTAGACGAGCAGCCGCGCGGCGGTGAGGTCGGTGGCCATCCGGGCGAGCTTTTCCTGGATCAGTTGGAAGTCCGCGATCGGCTTGCCGAATTGTTGGCGCGATTTCGCGTGCGCGAGGGCCTCCGCGAGTGCGCGGGCTGCCATGCCGCACGCCGCCGCGCCGACCGTGGCGCGTACCCGATCCAGCGTGGCGAGACCAAGCTTGAATCCGTCGTTTGCATCGAGCCGGCACTCGGCCGGCACGCGCGCCTTTTGAAACGCGATCTCGCCCAGCGGGTGTGGCGCGGAGAGGACGAGCGGCCGCACGAAGCGCAGCCCCGGCGTGTCCGCCGGTACGACGAAGCAGCCGATCCCTTTGTCCTTCTTCGCCGCATCGGTGGTCGCGAAGACCGTGTAGAAGTCGGCGATGCCCGCGTTCGAAATGAAGGTCTTGGTGCCCGTGAGTGCGTAGCCGTCGCCATCCGGTTCGGCCGTGGCGCCCAGCGACGCGACGTCCGAGCCGGCGTTCGGCTCGGTCATCGCGAACGATGCCATCGCGCGTCCTTGAATCGCGGGCTCGAGCCAGCGCTTGCGCATCGCGTCGTTCGACGACAGCAGCATCGGCACGACGCCCAGGGCCTGCAGCGCGAACACCGCGTCGGCGAGCGGTGAGGCGGCGGCGAGCGCTTCGCGGACGAGACAGCAGACACGCCAATCCTGATCGCGAATCGGCTGGAACCAGCCGGCGGCGCCGAGCTTGCCGAGCAAATCGCGCGCCTGCTGGCGCGCCGCGGCGTCGTCCGCCGGCTCGGCGAGCGGCGTGAGGACGCGCGTCGCGAACTCGGAGACGCGCGCGGCCAGCGTGACATGCTTCTCGTCGAGAAAGGCGCGAACCGGCGTAGTATCGAGGGTCACTGGAACCTGGCGTCCCGCTTGGCGCGGAATGCCTCGTGCGCCTCGCGGAAATTCGGCTCCTGCATGAGCCGAGCCTGCACCTCGGCCTCATACGCGAGAGCGGCTTCCAGATCGAGCGTCGCCTCGGCTTCCAGCGCCTGCTTCGTCACGCCGAGCGCGACCGAGGGCCCGCGCGCGAGCTGCTCGGCCATGGCGCGCGCGTCGGTCAATACCTGGCCCTGGGCGACGACGCGGTTGTAGAGGCCGATCTCGTACGCTCGTTTGGCGTCCATGAACTCGCCCCTGAGGAGCATCTCGGACGCGAGCCCGTAGCCTACGATGCGGGGAAGCAGCCAGGCCGCGCCCATGTCGGCGCCGGACAGGCCGACCTTCGTAAAGAGGAAAGCGATCTTGGCGGTTTCGGACGCGATGCGCATGTCGCAGGCCGCGGCGATCACGGCGCCCGCGCCAGCCACCGTGCCGTTCAGCGCGCCGACAATGGGCCTCCGGCAGCGGCGCATCGCCAGGATCAGGTCGCAGGTGAGCCGCGTGAACTCGTGCAGCGCCTTGAGATCGCGGCCCAGCAGCGCCCCGATGATGTCTTCGACGTCGCCGCCCGAGCAGAACGCGCGGCCCGCGCCCGTGATCATGATAGCCCGGCAGCCAGGCTCCGTATCGAGCGCGCGGAATGCGTCGCGCAACTCGGTGTAGACCTCGAAGGTCAGTGCGTTGAGCCGCTCCGGCCTGTTCAGCGTAATCGTGGCGACCGCGCCGTCCACCTCGTAGAGGAACGACCTGGGCTTCAACGTCATAAGACGGCGATGGCCTCGATCTCCACGAGCGCCTGCGAGTCCACGAGCGACTTCACTTCGACGACCGCCATGGCGGGATAATGACGCCCCATGTGTTTGCGGTGAACTTCGCCCAGCGGCGTGAGATTGGCGAGATAGGCGGGGCGGTCGGTCACGTACACAACCATGCGGCCCACATTCTCCGGCGTGCCGCCGGCCGCGCGCACAACCTCCAGTACGCGGCCGAGTGCGCCGTCCCACTGCGTCACGAAGTCGCCCACGGGGACGATCTGGCCCGCGACGAACAGGAGGCGGCCGCCTTTGTTCGACAACATGCCGTGGTTCCAGCCGCTGGGACGCGCGCCGAAAACGTCGGGATTGATGATCTCAAACGCCATGGAGCTCCTTTGCCGTGCCGTTGACCCGCTTGCCGTTCAAGTCCGCCAATGCGAGCACGGCTTGGGCCACTTCGTCGGCCGTGATCAACCGGCGCTGCGACGCGGACGCGAGCAGCGCTTGCAGCGCATCGGTGGGTGATTTACCCGTCTTCTCGACGACGCGATCCACCGATTCTTGCGTCATCTCCGTATCAACGAAGCCAGGACACACCGCATTGCAGGTGACGCCGGTCCCTTCGACCTCGGCTGCGATGCTCCGCGTCAATCCGATCACCGCATGCTTCGCCGCCGCATACGCTGCGATGTAGCGGCCCGCCCCGCCTTCGAGCCCGGCGACCGAGGCGACGTTGACGATCGAGCCGCGCTTGCGCTCCAGCATTCCGCTGAGAAACGCGCGCGTACACAGAAACGTGCCGGTCGCATTCACCGCGAGGACGCGATTCCAGTCCTCGAGCGACGTCTTGGCGAGCGGTGCGCTGTGCGCCACGCCGGCGTTGTTCACGAGAATGTCCACGCTGCCGTGTCTGGCCGCCGACTTCGCGAGATCGGTGACGCTTCCCGGGTCGGTCACATCACAGTGTACGGCCCAGGCCTGGCCGCCCGCACCGCGGATCTCCGTTGCCACGCGCTCGATCCGATCGGTGCGCCGCGCGGTGACGACGACCGCCGCCCCCTCGCGCGCCAACTCCGCCGCGACGGCCGCGCCGATCCCGGATCCGCCGCCGGTGACCACTGCGAGGCTCCCGTCAAATCTCGGCAAGCACGGCCTCCGCCAGAATCGATCCGAGCGCGTCGATGAGCTGCGAGCCCTCGTCGGCGCTCGCGGCTGCCGGATTGCCGAAATACGCGCGCGGACCGCCCGCGTCCGTGAACGTGCGCTTACCCGCTTTGATCGCTTGCGACAGCGAGCTGGGGTTCGGCGTCAGCCCTATACGAATCTGCTCGCGGACGTCGCGCGGCCGTTCCTTCAGGACGATGGAGCTCTCGAACTGGCCGGCGTGGCATGCGCCGCTGCGGAACTCGTCGCCCAGTCGCGCGCCCCACGGCTTGCGCGTGAGGTCGGGAAAGACGATCGGCAAGAGCCGGTCGGCGCGCGCGAGTTTCACAGCGTCCGAGAGTGCCGTGAGATGCTCGGGGTCGAGGTGCGCGTTCGCCAATGCCAGAAGCCGAAAACCTTGCTGAGAGAGACTGCGCGCCAGATCGACCATGACGGCGGTGACGGTGATGCCGGAAATCGACAGGGTGCCATGGAACGCGGCGCCGAAGCTCGCGGCCGTGTACGCGAGCGCCGGCAAAACCAGCACCGTGCGTCCCCGCGCGGCGAGCTGCTCGGCGCCGGACCGCGCCATCGCCGTTGCGATCACGACGTCGCTGTCGAGAGGCAGATGAGGGCCGTGCGCCTCGATCGCACCGACCGGCAGCACGACGATCGTCTGGCCGCGCTCCAGATCGCGCACTTCCTCCCACGTGAGTTGCGCAAGCTCATGGATGGGCATCAGAATCCCCATGCACAGACGTCGAGAGGCCGAGAGGCTGAGGGGCCGTGAGGGGTGATATGCCGAGCAAACCGCTTCCTGAACGATTGAACATCGCAGACTGGCTCCTCGACGCGCGCGTGCGTGAGGGGAGGGGAGAGCGGCCGGCGCTGCTCACCGACCAGGGCACGTTCACCTACCGCGACGCACAGGCGCTCGCCAACCGGTTCGGGCACCTGCTCACGAACGCCGGTGTCGAGCCCGAGCAGCGCGTGATCATCGCGCTCCCCGACGGGCCGGAGTTCGTGGCGGCGCTGTTCGGCACACTCAAAGTTGGCGCGGTGGTGGTGATGGTCAACCCGCAACTCGCTGTCGATGCCATCGAGTACTTCTACCGGTATACCCGCGCGTCGGTCGCGTTGGTGCACCGGCACACGGCGCCCGCCTTTCAGGCGGCGCTGAGCGGGGCGGGGGATCACCTGAAGCAGGTGATCGTCGTTGGCGAACCGGGAACGACGCGAGTCCTCACGAGCGCGACCGGCGAGCTCGAGACCTTCCCCAGTCACCGGGACGATGCGGCGATCTGGCTGTTTTCGGGTGGGACGACGGGCCAACCCAAGGCCGTAGTGCAGAGTCACGGCTCGTTTGCCAATACGACCGTGTGCTATGGCCAGGGCGTGCTCGAGCTCACCGAGCGTGATATCACGCTCGCCGTCCCCAAACTCTTCTTTGGGTACGCGACCGGGTCGAACCTGTTCTTCCCCTTTTCCGTGGGTGCAGCCTCGGCGCTGTTCCCGGAGAAGAGTACGGCCGAAACGATCTTCGCGAAGATCCGGAAATTCCGTCCTACGGTGCTGGTGAATGTGCCAACGATGGTGAATCAGATGGTCTCGCATCCCGACGCGGCAGAGCAGGACCTGTCGTCCATTCGCGTCGCCACGTCCGCCGGCGAAGCGCTGCCCGCCGAGCTGTACGAGCGCTGGAGGCGGACCTTCGACGTCGAGCTGCTGGATGGACTCGGCACCGCGGAGATGTGGCACATCTTCATCTCCAACCGCCACGGTGCGGTGAAGCCCGGCACCCTCGGAACCGTTGTTCCGGGCTTCGACGTGCGCGTCCGCGACGATCTGGGGCACGATCTGCCCGATGGTGAAGTCGGAATGCTGTGGGTGCGCGGTGACTCGCGCGCGATCGGCTACTGGCAACAGATGGAGAAGACGAAAGCGGCATTTCGCGGCGAGTGGTATGTGTCGGGCGATCTCGTCCGGCGCGATTCCGACGGGTACTTCACGTACTGCGGCCGGGCCGACGAGCTGCTCAAGGTGGCCGGGAAGTGGCTCGCGCCCCAGGAGGTGGAGGGCTGTTTGCTGCGGCATCCGCTCGTGAAGGAAGTCGCGGTGGTCGGCGTCGAGGATGCCAATGGCCTCACGAAGCCGCATGCCTTCGTCGTCGCGATCGAGCAGCGCCCTGGACTCGCGGAAGAGCTTCAGGCATTCGCCCGGGAGCGCTTGGAGGCCTACAAGGCGCCCCGTGCGGTCAAGTTTCTCGATGTGCTGCCACGCACGCATCTCGGCAAGGTGGATCGCGGGAAGCTCCGGCTTCAATGAGCGCAGGGCAGCGATTACTTTGTTGTGCCGGGACGGGTGGCCGAGTGGCTGAAGGCGCACGCTTGGAAAGCGTGTTAACGGGCAACCGTTACGTGGGTTCGAATCCCACCCTGTCCGTATGGTAAGAAAGACGCCGAGAACGTCGAGACGCTGAGCGGTTATGAGGAGTGAGGACTAACGAACACCACGTGATTGACTCAGCGGCTCCGGCGGCTAGGCGTCTAGATGTTAAGGACAGGTGGGTGAGCGGTTGAAACCGCCGGTCTCGAAAACCGGTAAGCCCGCAAGGGCTTCGAGGGTTCGAATCCCTCCCTGTCCGTCCCCATGGGCATCTGGAACGGCACGCTTGTTTATGTCGGCGCGCGCACCCTGCTTGCGGGGGCGATGATTGCCCTGCTGCTCCGGCGTCGCGTCGGTCCCTGGCACGCCGGCGGCCAGGTCGTCTCAGATCTCGCCTGCGCCGCATGTTTGCTGGCGTACGTCAATCCCGGCATTCGCGAAGACATGGGCATCCTCGTCATCCCGCTGCTCCTGTTCGTGCTCTACTGGGAGACAATGCGATTCCTCGAGAACCGCCAGGCTGCCGCGCTGCGGGAAGAGGAAGAGACGTGGCTCGACAATGGCCTGCGCGTGTACGGCATGATTTGGACGTGGGGGTTCGTGCTGCCGGCCATGTTGTCCGGTGCGTTCCTGATCTTCGATCTCATGGCGCCCAATCAATGGCCCTTTCCCAATCCGCGGCCCGCGCTGGTGTGCGCTCCGCAGCGCGTGAGGCCCGGCGAGCAGATTACCCTGCGCATGCGCGTGCCGCATGGGAGCGAGCTGAGTGTGTTCACCCCGAAAGGCCGCGCGCTCGTGATTGTTCCGTACAGGGCGAAGCGCGCCCAGCCGGGTCAGGGATTTGCGTGGATCGAGCGGGTAGCGTTGGCGACGGATACTATTGCTGGTCGCGTGTCACCGGGCAGCACACCGGAACGCGTGTTTGCCGATTCCGGCGTCTATGTGCTCAGCGTCAGCTCGGAAGCGGAATTGTCTGCGTCACTCGTCTGTCGGGTACGATACACATTGGGGACCTCATGAGTGCCTTCCTCAGCATTCTCGCGCCGCTGTTCCTGCTACAGAACGTCGAGTATCGCTCCCCGGCTGGCGTCGATTATCGATCACAGCCTGATACCGGAGCCGTCGCGCGGGCCGAAAGCGCGCTCGCCGCCGACCCGCGCAACATCGATCGCATCATCGCCCTCGGCGTCGCGCAATCCGGGGTGCGGCAGTACCGCGAAGCGATCGAGACATTCACGCGCGGCCTGAAGATCGCGCCGAACAATGCGCTGCTCTATCGCTGGCGCGGGCACCGCTATCTCTCCACGCGGCAGTTCGACAAGGCGATGGACGATCTCACGCGCGGCGCGAAGCTCGACAGCACGATCTACGGCATCTGGTATCACCTGGGCATCGTGCGGTTCGTGCGGAAAGATTTCGCCGGTGCCGCCGTGGCATTCACGCGCGCATTGCCCATGGCGCCCGACTCAGGCGAGCGCGCGGGCTCGACCGACTGGCTCTGGATGTCGCTGTCGCGCGCCGGACGAAATGCCGAGGCCCAGGCGCTGCTGGATCGCCACCCGGATATGCCCAACGCGGGGAACGCGTACGCGCAGAGACTGCGCCTCTATCGCGGCGGGGTCTCACCCGATTCCGTCTTCACACCGGCGGACACGAGTGACATTCAGATCGCCACGTTGAGCTACGGCATCGGCGACTGGTACCTGGTTCGCGGCGACACCGCCAAGGCGCGGAGCTGGTTCGAGCGGTCTGTGGCGTCCGGCGGCTGGCCGGCGTTCGGCTTCATCGTATCGGAAGTCGAGCTGCGGAGCCGCAAAGCACGATGACCGCGACGGGCGGCGAAGGGCGTTCACCATGATGGGGGACACAATGAGGCGTGCAGTACTGGTTGCGTGGCTTCTCGTTGGGCCGCTGTCGCTCTGTGCGCAGGCTCCACGAGGCCTATCTCCTAATGATCAGCGCGCTCGCGACATTTTCGAGCAGTTGATCGACATCAACACCACAGGTTCGAGCGGGAGCACCACCGTCGCGGCGCAAGCCATGGCCGACCGGCTGATCAAGGCCGGGTTCCCGCCGGCCGACGTGCAGGTGATTGGCCCGGAGGGTTCCAAGAATTTCAACCTCGTCGCGCGCTATCGCGGCACGGGACGGGAGAAGCCGATCCTGCTGCTCGCCCACCTCGACGTCGTCGAGGCGCGGCGCGAGGACTGGTCGGTCGACCCGTTCACGCTCACCGAGAAGGACGGCTTCTTTTACGGGCGCGGCACGCTGGACGTCAAAGACGGCGACGCGATCCTCGTCGCGACCATGGTCCGGCTCAAACAGGAGGGCTATCGGCCGACCCGGGACCTGATTCTCGCGCTGACGACCGGTGAGGAGGGCGGTAGCGACTATAACGGCGTCGACTGGTTGCTCAAGAACCACCGCGACCTGATCGAGTCGGCCTACGTCATCAACATGGATGCGGGCGATCCCGTGATCATGAACGGCCGGCGCGTGTTCCGATCGGTGCAGGCCGCGGAGAAGGTCTACGTGACCTTCAAGCTCGAGGTCCACAATCCCGGCGGTCACAGCTCTTTGCCGACCAGAGACAACGCGATCTACCGCCTGGCGGCCGCGCTGGGCCGGCTGAGCGCCTACGACTTTCCGGCGCAATTGAACGAGATCACGCGCGCGTCGTTCGCGAAATGGTCCCCGCTGCAGGCTGCCGCCGGTGAACGGACACTCGCGGCGGACATGGCGGCGGTCGCGCAGCCCGCGCCGGACTCCGGCGCGATCCGGCGACTCTCCGACGCGAGCCCCTTGTACAACGCGCAGCTCCGCACGACGTGCGTCGCCACGGAGCTCGCCGGTGGTCATGCCGAGAATGCGCTGCCGCAGAGCGCGACGGCGACGATCAATTGCCGGATGCTGCCGGGCACGCCTCAGGAGGTGGTCCAGCGCACGCTGACGCAGCTGGTGGCCGACACCGCGGTGAAGATGAGTGTTGTGACACCGGCGGCGCCGAGTCCGCTGGCGGCGCTGAAGCCGGACGTCATGGATGCCGTCGATCGCGTGACCAAGCGGCTGTGGAATATTCCCGTGATCCCGGTGATGGAGACCGGCGCGACGGATGGGCTCTATCTGCGCAATGCCGGCATTCCGGTCTACGGCATCTCCGGCGTGTTTGTGGACATCAACGACATTCGCGCGCACGGGCGCGACGAGCGGATCGGCGTGCAGAATTATTACGACGGCGCCGAGTACATCTATCAGCTCGTGAAGGAAGTCTCGGGACCGGCGGCGAGGTGAAGCGACGGCGTGATGAAGGGGCGGCGAAGGGGCGCCGAGCGTGACGAGCCCATCCAAAGGTCCGGCGCGCGGACTGGACGGCGTCGTCGCTGCCCAGACGCGACTGAGTCACGTCGACGGGCAGGCAGGAGAGCTGATCATCGGCGGTTACCAACTTCGGGAGCTGGCCGGGCGCGTCAGTTTTGAGGAAGCAGCGCATCTGTTGTGGTGTGGTGCGTTGCCATCACAGAGCGAGCTCGCCGCACTCCGGCGCGAGATGAGTGGGATCCGCGCGCTCCCCGAAGAGACGATGCGCGTGGTGCGGGCGGCGACGAAGACTCCCCCCATCGACGCGCTGCGGATGGCGTGCGCGACGCTCTCGCTCGATCTCCCGAACCCCGACGACATCTCGCCCGCGGCCGACACGCAGGCCGCCAAACTGCTCACGGCGCGCTTCCCGACCGTGGTCGCCGCGCACGCGCGACTTTCGGCGGGCAAGGAGCCGATTGCGCCGAGAGCCGACCTCTCGCTCGCCGCGAACTTTCTGTACATGGTGCACGGCACGGAGCCCGATCCGAGTGCCGCGCGCGCCATCGATACGTACTGGGTGACCGTTATCGACCACGGGATGAATGCGTCGACATTTACCGCCCGCGTCATTGCGAGCACGCGCTCGGATATGGTGAGTGCGGTGACGGGCGCGATCGGTGCGCTGAAGGGCCCGCTGCACGGCGGCGCGCCGGGACCGGTGCTCGACATGTTGCAGGACATCAAGTCTGCCGATCGGACTGAGCCGTGGGTCCGGAACGAGCTCGCCGCCGGCCGGCGCATCATGGGATTCGGCCACCGCGTCTACAAGGTGCGCGATCCGAGGGCGGACGTCCTGAGCAAAGCGGCTGACGCGCTGGCCTCGGCCGGGAAGGACACCCTCGCGAATCGGAAGCTGTTCGATCTGGCGCGCTCGGCGGAGCAGACGATCCTCACAGTGCTCGAGGAGGTGAAGCCGGGCCGGAATCTCAGGACCAATGTCGAATTCTATACGGCCCTGCTGCTGCAGGCGGTGGGCCTCGAGCCGCGGTCGTTCGTCGCGACGTTCGCGTGTGGCCGCGTCGCGGGGTGGTGCGCGCACGTCATCGAGCAGCACGCCGAGGATCACCTGATCCGGCCGCAGTCGGAGTATGTCGGTCCACGGAACCTGAAGGTCGGCGAATAGAAGCGACGGCGAGGTGAATCGGCGGCGAAGTGAATCGGCGGCGAATGAAGCGGCGGCGAGGGGCGGCGATTGAATCGGCGGCGAGGGGCGGCGACTACAACGGCGGCGAAGGGGCGCCCAAAGCGCGGCTAGCGCATCGACTTTTGCAGCTTCCACGTGAAGAAACGCGCTCGCTTTTGGAGTGCCTCTAGCGCGTGATAATCCTCAGGCTTCACATACTCGAGTGCGAGGGCGACCTCGAGCGCATATTCGAGTTCAGCTAGGGAGCCGAGGGAGATGTCTAGGAAGCGCCGCAGTTCATTGCGCCCCTTCCGTGACGCGCCTTCAGCAATGTTCGCAGCCGCAGAGAATGCTGCGCGTCACGCCTGAGAAGTCAAACCATAGAGTTCGTGTTTCGGGAACGAGGCGGTGGTCTTGTAGACAGCGAGGACCAGCTTATTGCATTCCTGCCATGCGAGAAATCGCTTGTGCGGTCCCATGTGTTTGAATAATGGGTTCGCTGGTCAACGCGTTATCAATTATCGTTTCGCGGTGAGCCTTTTGGCGCCCCATCGCCGCCGTCTTACCTCGCCGCCCCTTCGCCGCCGAATCACCTCGCCGCCCCATCGCCGCCGTCTTACTTCGCCGCCCCGCGCCGCCGCCTCACCTCGCCGCCCTTGAGTCACCGTATCCTTGTGGCGGCCGAGCTTCGCAAGCTCATCGAGCCGATGCAGCTGGACGGCCTGGACGTCACTTGGATTGCCACGAACGAACCGACGCCCAAGGGCGACTGGGTCGCGATCGTCCCGCTGCTCACGCGCTGGATGGGTGGCACCGAGTTCAAGAACCTTCCCCAGCTCCGCATCGTCGCGAACTGCGCGGTCGGCTACAACAACGTGGACGTCGTGGCCGCCGAGATACGCAAAGTCGTCGTCACGAACACGCCGGGCGTGCTCACGGAAGCGACGGCCGACTTCACGTGGGCACTCATTCTCGCGACGGCGCGCCGGTTGGTCGAAGGCGTGGACCTCGTACGCAGCGGCCACTGGACGGGCTGGCATCCCGAGCAGCTGCTCGGGCTCGAGCTGCGCGGCCGCACCCTCGGCCTCTTCGGTGCCGGCCGGATCGGTCAGGCGGTCGGGTGCCGGGCACCTGCGTTCGGCCTCCGGGTGGTCTATAGCGCCCGTACCGCCAAGCCCGAGTTCGAGAGCGACACCGGCGCAACGCGTGTAGACACGAATCAGCTCCTCGCCTGGAGTGATATCGTGAGCCTGCACGTGCCGTCCACGCCGCAAACGAAGGGAATCATCAACGACGAAACCCTGGCGCGCATGAAACGCGGCGCGATTCTGATCAACACCTCGCGCGGCGATCTGATTCGAGAGGAAGCCCTCGCGATGGCGCTCGAGCTCGGTCACCTCGGCGCGGCCGGGCTCGACGTCTATACCGACGAGCCGAAGATCCACCCGCGGCTGCTCGCGGCCCCGCGCACGGTCCTGTCGCCCCATCTGGGGAGCGCGACCGAAGAGACGCGGCGCAAGATGGCGACGATAGCAATTGCCAATGTGCAGTCCGTGTTGCATGGTAAACCGCCCCTGACGCCGGTCTACTAACCGGCGGTTCGCGCCCTCAGAAGCTTTACGATCTCTCCACGGTTAAAAAACTCGGCCCACCCCAGAGCGTCGCTGTCGTGTTTCGTATCGTGAATCGCGGGATCGGCGCCGGCCTCGAGCAGGAGCGGCACGATTTCCGGATGATTCGCCAATGCGGCAACGTGCAGAGCGGTCACGTCGGAATCCCAATGCGCCCATCGGGCATTCGGATCGGCGCCGTGGTCGAGCAGCCAGCGCACGGCGCGCGTGTCGCCGCGTTTCGTCGCCAAGTGGAGTGCACCGGCGCCGCCGCCGCGCAGGAGCTCCGGATTGTCTTGCACCAGGCGCGTCGCAGCGGGCCAGTCGCCGAGCGTCATCGCGGCCAGCAGATCCAGGGCGCCGGCCCGGGTTGCGCGGTTCCCGCGATCGGCGCTGCGCAATTCGCCGGCCGTAAGCGCGTGAATCGCTTCCATCACAGGCCGATCGATCTCGGGGGACAGGGCGTACATCGCCGGTGGAAATCCGAACCCATCGGCGGCCAGCGGATCGGCGCCCAGTTCGATCAGGAGCTCAACCATCTGTGGCCGGTTGTGTCCGACCGCGAAGTGCAACGGCGTCTGGTGATTCTCGTTGCGGCTCAGGCGCGCGCGCAACGCCCCCGGATTGGCGGCAACGATGCGCCGCACTTCGTCGCCGAGATTCATGGCGACGGCGGAGAAGATGTGATGGCGCGCGCCGCGACTGAGTAGAAAGTCGATGACGGCGCGATGCGCGTCGTCATCGGTTCCTTCCCAGCAGCTCGCCCAGCCGATGACCTCCAGTTCGTGATCGTCGCCCCTGCCGACGACATCGCCACCGGCGTCGGCGAGCCGGCGCACGACGTCGAGCTTGCCGGCGGCGGCGGCCCAGTGCAGTGGCGTCGTGTTGTCGCCCTTCTCCCGCGCGTTGGAGTCGAGCCCGCGGCGGAGCAGGAGGTCCACGACGGCGAGCTGTCCCTCGCGTGCCGCGGCATGGAGCAGCGTGAAGGCATAGGGTTCGTCGCGCGCCTGCACCTTCTCCGGGAATCGATCGAGCAACGTCGTCAACGTCGCGACGTCGCCCGTGCGGGCGGCATCGAAGAGCCGGCCGTCGATCGTGAGGGAATCGATGTGGGCTTTGAGCGCGCGCCAACTCGAAAAGCCATTTTCCCGCGCCACGGTGAGCTGCGCGTCGGCGAGTTTGGCGTTGGGATCGGTCTTGCGGAGCTCGGCGAGCTGCTGCTTGGCCTGCTTGCGGAGCCACTCGAGGTTGGGCTTCACGGGAACCTTCCTTCCGTAAGAACCGCCCGTTGTCCGCGTGATGGGGCGAGGAAGTCAGGTTATGTCGGCAACACCACTGGGGTGGGCCAAAGACCCTTCACGCGGACCGTGGGCCGCCCTGGCGGCGCTCCGCTGAATATAATCGGTGCGTACGCTTCCGAGTCTCTCGCCGCCGTAGTAGGTTTCACCCTTCAGAATGCCCCGGCCAAAAGCGGAAGACCGCACGACTCTCCTCGACGCCCGCGCGATGTCGCGGGCGTTGCAGCGTATGGCAGTGGAGATCACGGAGCTCGCCGGAACTGAAGATCTGGTCCTGATCGGGATTCAACGCCGCGGCGTCGAGCTCGCCCAACGCATCGCCAAACTCATCGAGCAGGAAGAGGGCGGCTCCGCCCGGATTCGGTGCGGCTCGCTCGACATCACCCTCTATCGCGACGATCTCGAAACCGTCGGTCCCAAACCGGTGATCGGTGAGACGCACATTCCCGGCGATCTCAGCGACACCCACGTCGTGATCGTGGACGACGTGCTCTACACGGGCCGGACCGTGCGCGCGGCGCTCGACGAGCTGGCCGACTTCGGCCGGCCGAAACGCATCTCGCTGTGCGTGCTCGTGGACCGCGGGGGACGCGAGCTGCCGATCCAGGCCGACATCACAGGAAAATCGGTGAAGACGAGTCCCGGCGATCGCGTGGACGTGCTGGTGCACGAGCTCGACGGCCAGGATCAGGTGGACTTGATCCAGTGACCGCGAACTCGACGCTCGGCAAAGACCTCACCGGCCTCGAGCACATGACGCCGGAGCAGATCCGGCTCATCCTGGATACGGCGGAGCCGTTCAAGGAAGTCTCCGAGCGGCCGATCAAGAAGGTCCCGGCGCTCCGCGGCAAGACCATCGTCAATCTCTTTTTCGAAGCATCCACGCGCACCCGCATCTCCTTCGAGTTCGCCGAGAAGCGGCTGTCGGCGGACACGGTCAACGTGGCGGCGACCGGCTCGTCCGTCTCGAAAGGCGAGACGCTGGTGGACACGGCCAAGAATCTCGAGGCGATGCGCATCGACATGGTCGTGATCCGTCACGGCTCCTCCGGCGCCGCGGAGTTTCTCGGCAACCGTATCGCGTCGAACGTGATCAACGCCGGCGACGGCAAGCACGAGCATCCCACGCAGGCGCTGCTCGATCTGCTGACGATTCGCGACAAGCACGGCAAGATCCAGGGACTCAAGGTCTGCCTCGTGGGCGACGTCCTGCACTCGCGCGTAGCCCGCTCGAACATCTGGGGCTTGAGCAAGCTCGGCGCCGAAGTCGCGGTGTGCGGACCGTGGACGCTGCTGCCGCGCGGCATCGAGGAGCTCGGCGTCAAAGTGTTCAGCCGAGTGGAAGAGGCGATCGAGTGGGCGGACGTGCTGAACGTGCTGCGCCTGCAGCTCGAGCGCATGGAGAAAGGATTCATCCCCAGTCTGCGCGAGTACTACCGGGTCTTTGGCGTGACGCCGGAACGGCTCGAGCGCGCGAACCGCGAGATCACGATCATGCATCCTGGCCCGATGAATCGCGGCGTCGAAATCGATTCGCGCGTCGCCGATGGGCCGCACAGCGTCATCCTCGATCAGGTCACGAACGGCGTCGCCGTCCGCATGGCGGTCCTCTACCTGCTCGCCGGTGGACGCGCCGAGCTCGCGGACGCGGCGAAGCGCGGGGCGGGGAGCAGCGAATGACCCAGCCCATTCTGCTGCAAGGCGGGCGCGTCATCGATCCGGGCAAGGACCTCGATCAGGCGATGGACGTCCTGATTCAGGATGGCAAGATCGCCGCCGTCGGCCGGGGCCTCGGCACGCCTGATGGCGCCATCGTCCGCAATATGAGCGGCAGGATCGTGACGCCGGGCCTCGTGGACCTGCACGTGCACCTGCGCGAGCCGGGCAATGAGGATGAAGAGACCGTGGCGAGCGGCGCGCGCGCGGCTGCCGCGGGCGGATTCACCGCGATCTGCGCGATGCCCAACACCGATCCCGTGACGGACAATCAGGCCGCCGTGGGATTCATCGTCCGCCAGTCGGACAGGGCGGGGCTCGCGCGCGTGCATCCGATCGGCGCCGTCTCGATCGGCCAGAAGGGCGAACGGCTCGCCGAGTTCGGCGAGATGGTCAGCGCCGGCGCGGTGGCTGTGTCGGACGACGGCAAGCCGGTCGTGTCGAGCCACCTCATGCGCACCGCACTCGAATACGCGCGCACGTTCTCCATCCCGGTCGCGGATCACTGCGAGGACCCCACGCTCGCGTCGGGTGGCGTGATGCACGAAGGACTCGTGGCCGCGCGGCTCGGCTTAAAAGGGATTCCCGCTGCCGCCGAGGAGATCATGGTGGCGCGCGACGTGCTGCTCGCGGAGTTGACCGGCGGGCACGTACACCTCTGCCACATGTCCACCCGGGGTTCGGTCGCGATCATCCGTGAAGCGAAGGAGCGCGGCATCAATGTCACCGCCGAGGTGACGCCGCACCATCTGACGCTCACGGACTATGCGTGCGAGGAGTACGACACGCATGCCAAGATGAACCCGCCGCTCCGCGAGGCCGCCGACGTCGCCGCGCTCCGGGGCGCATTGCAGGACGGCGTGATCGACTGCATTGCGTCCGATCACGCGCCGCATGCCTACGATGAAAAAGAAGCGGCGTTCGACGACGCGCCGTTCGGCGTCGTGGGACTCGAGACCGCGTTCGCGGTCGCGCACACGGAGCTGGTGGAGAGCGGCATCTTCACGCTGCCCGAGCTGATTCGCCGCATGAGCACCGAGCCGGCGCGCGTGTTTCGCCTGGGCGGCGGGACTCTCGCGGCCGGCTCAGTCGCCGACGTCTCGGTGTTCGACTGCGCGGCCAAATGGTCCGTGGATCCCGCCGCGTTCCATTCCAAGAGTCGGAATACGCCGTTCGCCGGCCGCGCGCTCACGGGTCGCGCGGTGCTTACGATCGTCGCGGGCAGCATCGTTCACGAGCTGTGAATCGCGCTGCGGCGGCTCGGCGCATGGCGCTGTGCTGCCGGCAGCTCGCAGCGCACGGACTGATCGCCGGTCGCGACGGCAATCTTTCCGTGCGTCTTGGCGCGAACCGTGTGCTCGTCACGCCCAGCGGGCTCATCAAATCGCTGCTCGAGCCGGCCGACATGGTCGAGGTGGACCTTTCGGGAAAGCCGCTGCGGCGTGGAGTACGCAAGCCTACCAGCGAGTTGGACTTACACTTGCGGATCCTGCGGCAGCGACCGGACGCCCAGGCCGTGGTGCACGCGCATCCCCCTGCGGCGACAGGATTTGCCGTTGCGGGCGACGCGATTCCGGGCAATTTGTTGCCGGAGCTTATCTTCGTGGTGGGACCGGTGCCGCTCGTGCCCTTCGGCATGCCTGGAACGCCGGAGCTGGGCGATCGCATCGTCCCGTATCTCGAAGACCGGCGGCATCAGGCGTTGCTGCTGGCAAACCACGGCGCGGTGACGCTGGGCCGGACGCTCGACGAGGCCTGGATTGGGATGGAGAGCCTCGAGCACGCGGCGCGAATCATCATGGCGGCGCGAGCGGTCGGTGAGCCGAAAGCGCTAACCGCCCAGACCGTCGAACGACTGCAGCGGGGGAGGGATGGCTAAAGGATCGTCCAAGAACGCGGCCGCGATCGAGCGGCTGCTGGAAGAGCGTCGGCAATACGAGGCCTGGCTTGCGC
>Ga0134079_10000131_pt1 | contig 17899 bp, 18 predicted proteins | sample 15_taG_2_FD_119770 | JGI IMG/M metagenome (GOLD analysis project Ga0134079, IMG submission 119770) | Grasslands soil microbial communities from the Angelo Coastal Reserve, California, USA - 15_D_Rain_40cm_2_09182015 | ecosystem: Environmental > Terrestrial > Soil > Grasslands ...
CCGTGGCTCGCCGGGAGGCGGGTTGGTGCAGTTCGGGCCGTCGAGTGCGTTGCCCCACGGCGGCCCGTCGGCCGGCAAACTCGCGCGTGAAACCGTCGTGCTGATCGACGCCGGATCTCGCATCGAGGGGTACACGTCGGACATCACGCGCACCATCTGGTTCGGCGACGCGCCGTCGGCCGAGTTCAAGAAGGTCTACAACCTGCTCCACGACGCCCAGACCGCCGCGATGCAGGCGGGCCGGCCCCTGGTGACCCAGTGCCAGGAAATGGATCGCCTCGCTCGCAAGGTCATCACGGACGGAGGCTACGGCCAGTACTTCACGCACCGCCTGGGACATGGCATGGGGATGGACGGCCACGAGCCGCCCTATCTCGTGGAAGGCAACGAGACTCGGCTCGAGCCCGGGATGGTCTTCACGATCGAGCCGGGGATCTACCAGCTCAACAAGTTCGGCGTGCGGATCGAGGATGACTGCGTGATGGGAGAGAACGGCGTCGAAGTGCTGTCGCACAGGCCGGCCAAACTCTAGGCCTCCCTTGAACCCCGGGCTTGCGCCCGGGGTCAGTTAACCTCGATCAATCCCCCAGTTTTTTCGCAAATGCAACGATTCGATCGAGCCCTTTTTCGAGATCGGTCGTCGCTGCTGCGTACGACAGCCTGACCCAACGGTCATCTCCGAAAGCAGCGCCCGGAACAGTGGCCACCCCGTTCTCGGTCACGAGTCGAGTGCAGAACTCCGTGCCCGTGATCTTCCCAAACGAATCCACGCGGAAAAAGAAGTAAAAGGCGCCGAGCGGGTCGACGAACTCCACGCCGGGCAACTCCTGGCGGAACCGCGCCACGACCAGGTCACGGCGCTTGCGGAACTCCGCGACCATGCGCGTGACGTCCTGCTCGACGCGCTCATCGGCGAGTGCGGCGGCCGCGGCGAACTGGGCGGGATGATTCGCGCCGGTCGTCGTGTGCGACTGCAGCGCCGCCATCGCCTTGGCGATCTTGCTGGGCGCGAGCGCCAGCCCGATGCGCCACCCCGTCATCGCGTACGCTTTGCTCACCCCGTAGATCAGCACCACGCGCTCGAGCAGCTCGTCGGGCAGATCGAGGAACGACGGTGCGGGACCGGGGCCGTAATGGATGCGGCGATAGATCTCGTCGGCGATGATCCAGATCTTCCGGTCCTTGGCCCACTGCGCGATCGCGCGGATCTCCGCGTGCGTATAGACGCCCCCCGTCGGATTGCACGGCGAGCAGAGAATCAGGCCCGCCGCGCCGGGAAGCATGCGGTCCAAGTCCTTCACGCTGACCTTGAGACTCCACTCCGGATCGCCCGAGACCATCACGGGACGAGCGCGCGCCAGATGCACGATCTGCGGATACGACACCCACGCCGGCGCCGGGATCGCGACGACGTCGCCCGGGCCGAAGAGCGTGAAGCACGCGTTGAACAGCGACTGCTTGGAGCCGCTTGAGACGACGATGTGGTCGGCGTTGACGGGACGGCCCCCCGAGAGCAGCGACAGGTGCTTCGCCGCGGCGGCGCGCAGCTCGAGAATCCCTTCGTTGGCCGGGTAGTGGGTCTTGCCCTCCTTGATCGCCCGCAGCCCTGCGTCGGCGGGGATCCCGGGCGTCGGGAAGTCGGGTTCGCCCGCGCCCAGGTCGATGACGTCTTCGCCCGCCGCCTTGCGCCGTTTGGCTTCCGCCGAAATGGCGATTGTGGCGGAGGTCTCGAGGTGTTGCAGGTTAGGGGACAGCCCGTCACTCATGGCCGAATGGCTCCATACCGTTTGAGTTGACCGTGGAGTCGATGGGCAACGTTGCGCATCGGCGTACCGCAAGTTACCATGCGCCTCGCAGTTCCGCCCTTTGACAACCGAGGCTCGTGTGAAGGCTGAGCGCAGCAGGCACGTGGTGCTGGTCACGCCCCCCGACGTGGGTCGGGTTGGGTCTAACGTGTGGGATTCCCTGAGCCCAACGAGCGTCGTCGTGTGCGCCGATCACGAGCAGGCCGCCGCATGGGCCGCTGCCGCGCCCGCGGAGTACCGCGCGCATGCCGTCACCGGCCTCACCCGCAGTGCCGCCCTCATAAAGGAAGGACGCGCCGGTCTCGTGGCCGGCGCTGCCGCCGATCTCAGCGCGCTGGTCGCGCGATCGGCGCTGAAGCTCGCGGCCGTCGACACGATCCTCATCGCGTGGCCCGAGACCTTCAGCGACGGCCTCGACGCGGTGCTCGCCGAGGCCCCCGAGGCGCGCCGCATCGTCCTAAGCTGGAATCCTCCCGCCCTCGGCGACTTCCTCGAGCGCCACGCGCGCCGTGCCGACGTCGTCGGTGACCTGCCCCTCGATCCCGACGGCAAGCCCCTCTCGCCCGTGTGCTCGGCCCGCTACGTCGTCGTGCCAGGGACCAGACGTCATGCCGTGGTGCGCGATGTGCTCGACGCCGCACGAGCAGCACGGCCCTACATCTGGAGCGGCGGTGCCGTCTCCGCGCCCGCCGCGGGGGGGGGCGCCGACGTCGTCGTCTGTGACGCGTTGCCGACGCGCGAGGAACTGATGACGCTGGCCACGATCGGGAAGCCGGTGTTCGTGATCACGAGCTCACAGCTTCCCTATCTCAAGACGGTCGCGGCGCTCACGCCACTCGGTCTCACGCCCGCGGCGGACCGCGCACAGGATCGCAATGCGGCGCTGCGGGAACGCATCGGTGCACGGCTCGAAGGCGGCGACGTCGACGCCGAGTTGGCGCTGCTCGAGCCATTGTTCGAAAAGTGGGATCCCGCCGAGGTGGCGGCGGCGCTCTTGGCCCTCGACCGTCAGCCGTTGGATGCGAGCAACGACGACATTGTCGACGCCCCGGCGGACCAGTGGGTGAAAGTGTTCGTGAATGTTGGTAAGAAGGATCGGGCGGGACCGAAGGACCTGGTTGGCGCGCTGATTAAAGAGGTGGGCCTCGAGAAAGCCCAGATCGGGCGGATCGACATGCGCGAGAGCTTCGTCCTCGTCGAGGTCGCACCCGCAGCGGCGGAAACTGTCGTGCGCCGAATGACAGGAGTGACGATCAAGGGGAAGCGAGTGGCGGCGAAGGTCGATCAGGGGGGCTAAACGCTGACGGGCCGCCCAGCGGGGCGGCCCGTGTACGTTCCAACGTTCCATCAGTCCAACTTACTTCCTGTTATTGACAGCCATCTTCAGCTGCTTGCCCGCGCGGAATGCCGGCGCAATCGACGCCTTGATCTGAATCACGCCACCCGTCTTCGGGTTGCGACCCATCCGCGCCGCGCGCTTGCGTGCTTCGAAATTGCCGAAGCCCGTGATCTGTACCTTCGCACCCTTCTTCAACTCGGTCGCGATGATGCCCTTGTCATCGAACAGGGCTTCCACCGTGCGCGACGCGTCGGCCTTGGACATCTTGGTGCGCATGGCCAGCGCTGCGGTCAGCTCGGCTTTGTTCACTGCAATCTCCTTGTGAGGGACCGGATGCAGAAAAGCCTGAAATTCCGCCCCTATCGCGGGGGGGCGCCCGAAAACCCGCATAACACCGGCATCATCATAGGGTATCCCTCGGAAAACCGCAAGTTTCCTAGACTTCTTGACCCTGCCCCACCCGTCGTGTAGCCTTCCGGCCCATGTTCCACGGCACCCGCCCAGGCTGGATCGAGGTCATTTCGGGAGTGATGTTCTCCGGAAAATCGGAGGAGTTGATCCGTCGGGTACGGCGTGCCGTCATCGCCCGGAAGGCCGTGCAAGTCTTTAAATCCCATCTGGATGCGCGTTACGCCGGTCTCTACTCCGTAACCACCCACGATGGGCTGACCGTCGATGCCGAGCCCGTCGACTCGAGCGAAGAGATCCTGCGCAGCATTCGCGCCGGCACCGAAGTCATCGCCGTGGACGAGGCGCAGTTCCTCGACGAAGGCATCGTGGCCGTCGCGAACACGCTTGCCGATCGGGGCGTGCGCGTGATCCTCGCCGGCACCGACGTGGACTTCCGCGGGCTGCCGTTTGGCGCCATGCCGACGCTGATGTGCGTCGCCGAAGTCGTCGACAAATTCCAGGCGATCTGCGTGGTGTGCGGCGGACCCGCCACTCGCAATCAACGCCTCGTGAACGGCAAACCCGCCCAGTGGGACAGCCCGACGATCATGGTGGGAGGGCGAGAATCGTATGAAGCCAGGTGCAGGCACTGTCACAAAGTGCCGAGGCAGGATGAAGATCAGACGGCGCTGCTCTAAGTGCTCAACGTAGCGCTCACGGGCAACATCGCCGCCGGCAAATCGACGGTCGTCGACTGGTTTCGCCGCTGGGGCGCGACCGTCATCGACGCCGATGCCCTGGCTAAGGACGCGCAAGCGCCCGGCAGCGAAGTCCTCACGATGATCGTGCGCCGCTTCGGCACCGACGTCCTGGCCAAGGACGGCACGCTCGACCGCGCGGCACTGCGCGGCAAGGTGATGGGCGACGATGTGGCGTTGTCGGCCCTCAACGCGCTCGTGCACCCCGCCGTTCAAGCGCGCCGGGCGGAGCTGCACGACGCCGCCCGGCAGCGCGGCGATGCGTTGCTCGTGAACGACATCCCACTGCTGTTCGAAGTGCTCGACCCCGCGCAGTTCGACGCGATCGTCGTGGTCGACGCGCCGGTGGCGCTGCGGCGCACGCGCCTGCGCACCAAGCGCGGCCTGTCGAACGAAGAGGCCGACCGCATGATCGCCGCGCAGATGGACGCCGAGCGCAAGCGCGCACGGGCGCACTATGTGATCGAAAACGATGGGTCATTGGACTCGCTGGAAGCGCACGCGCACGACGCGTTCGTCGAGCTGCGGCGCCGCGCCGCGGGCCATGCCCCGGCCTCGAGTACGCTGCTGCTCTGTGCGACCGACGCGAAGGACGACGCCAAGACGCTCGGCGCGATCGCGGCACGCTACGGCGACGCCGGCGCGCGCGTCGAACGCGCCAGCGGCAAGACCGCCGCGCTCGCCAAGGCGATGGGCGCGGCGCCTCCCGCGGTGACGATCGCGACTGACGCGGCGAGCACCGCGGCGCGCGCGGCCTGGACCGATGCGGGACGCCCGGGCAAGCTGCTGTATCTCTCCGAAGACCCCGACCCCATCGCCGTGCGGCTCGACTTGCGACCGTGGGGGAAGGGCCGCGCACCCGTGGCGCTGACCGAAGAAGGCGGCACCGGCCTAGCGCCCCGTGCCGATGTCTGGTAACCTTCGCCGCGACTCGAACCTCTATCGCCTGTAGGGGCCCATGTCCAATATCCCCAAGGACCTCCGCTACACCGCAGACCACGAATACGCGCGCAAGACCGACACGGCCGGCGTCGTCCAGGTCGGGATTACCGACTACGCGCAGGGTGAGTTGGGCGACGTGGTCTACGTCGATCTCCCGAAGGTGGGTGCGGTGCTCGACACGAAGGCGGTGTTCGGCACGATCGAAGCCGTCAAAGCCGTCTCGGAGCTGTACTGCCCGCTGGCGGGCGTCGTCGTCGAGATCAATGGCGCGCTCGAGAAGGACCCCGCCGTGGTGAACCGCGACCCCTACGGGGCCGGTTGGATGATCAAGTTGCGCCTCAAGAACGCCGATGACCTCAATAAACTCCTGGACTCTGCAGGTTACACAAAACACATCGGGGAGTGATTGCTGACGGCAACGTTTCATGGGCACGCGTGCTTCCTTATTGAGGGAGCCGGGAAGCGCGTGATCATCGATCCCTTTCTCACCGGTAACCCCGCCGCCGTCATCGGCCCCGATGCCCTTCCCAAACTCGATGCCATTCTCCTCTCGCACGGTCACGACGACCACCTCGGCGACGCGATCGCGCTCTCCAAACGCGACAGGGCAACCATCGTCGCGACGTACGAGCTGGCGGGCTTCTGTAGCGACAAAGGCGCGACGGCTCACGCGATGAACATCGGGGGCGCGCACCAATTCCCCTTTGGCCGTGTGAAGCTCGTTCCTGCCTTTCACGGGGGCCAGGTCGAAGGAGAGCACGCGGCGGGCGTAGTGTTGAGCCTCGACGGCAAAACCGTGTACCACACCGGCGACACCGGACTCACGGTCGAAATGCAGCTGCTCGAGGGACGGGTGGACCTGATGCTCGTGCCGATCGGGGACAACTACACGATGGGCGTCGAGGATGCCGTGCGCGCCGTCGGCTTCGTGAAACCCAAGATTGTTATTCCTATGCACTACAACACGTGGGACGTGATCCGGGCCGACCCGCGCGCGTTCCAACGCGACGTGGGCAACCAGGCGCAGGTGGTGATCCTCGCGCCGGGCGAGTCCCACCAGCTTTGATCGAGACGACATGACTCAGGATCTGTTCGCAGACCGCCACATCGGACCGTCGGAGGCCGACCAGCGCGCCATGCTGGCCACGCTCGGCTACGACTCGCTCGACGCATTCATTGCCGCGGTCGTGCCGCCCGACATCCGGCTCAAGGGACTCCTCAAACTGCCCGCGGCCAAGAGTGAGCAGGAGGCGCTCGCCGAGCTGCGCGCGATCGCGGGCCAGAATCAGGTGTTCCGCTCGTATCTGGGGATGGGCTACCACGACACCTACACGCCGGGCGTGATTCTCCGCAACGTGCTCGAGAACCCGGGCTGGTACACCGCGTACACGCCGTACCAGGCGGAGATCGCCCAGGGCCGCCTCGAGGCGCTGCTCACCTTCCAGACGATGGTGTCGGATCTGACGGGGCTCGAGATCGCGAACGCCTCGCTGCTCGACGAGAGCACCGCCGCCGCGGAGGCGATGCACCTGACCGAGGCCGTGTCCACCCATGACGGCAAGAAGACGTTCTTCGTGGACGCGGCATGCCACCCACAGACAATCGCGGTCGTGCAAACCCGGGCCGACGTGCGCGGCGTCGCGGTGGTCGTGGGCGATGCGGCGGCGTTCAAGTTCGGTCCGGGCGTGATCGGGGCGCTGGTCCAGTATCCGGCGACCGACGGCGCGATCCGCGACTACCGGTCATTCTGCAAAGCCGCGCACGACGCCGGCGCGCTGGTGACCGCCGCGACCGACCTGCTGGCGCTGACGCTGCTCGCGCCCCCCGGGGAATGGGGCGCCGACATCGCCGTCGGCAACTCGCAGCGCTTCGGGGTGCCACTCGGTTACGGCGGACCGCACGCGGCGTTCTTTGCGACGCGCGATCAATTCAAGCGCCATCTCCCCGGCCGCATCATCGGCGTCTCGAAGGACACCGCCGGCCGTCCCGCCCTGCGCATGGCGCTCGGGACGCGCGAGCAGCACATCCGCCGCGAGAAAGCGACGAGCAACATCTGCACGGCGCAGGTGCTGCTCGCCGTCGCGGCCGCCATGTACGCCGTCTACCACGGGCCCGCGGGCCTCAAGCGGATCGCCGAGCAGGTGCACGGCCACACCAAGGCGCTCGCGGACGCGCTGGCGCGGCTCGGGTTCAAGGTCGTGCACCCGGAATTCTTCGATACGCTCGCGATGGACGTCCAGAAGGACGATCTGCCCAGGATCCTCGAAGCGGCCCGGGCGAAAAAGATCAACCTGCGGACCCTCTCCCCGACGCGGCTCGGCGTGGCGCTCGACGAAACAACCACGCTCACCGACGTCAGCGACGTCGCCGCCGCATTCGCGCTCGGCAAGCCGGTGCAATGCAAGCTGGAAGGGACCGCGATTCCGAAGGGGCTCGCCCGCACAACGCCGTTCTGTACGCATCCGGTCTTCAACACGCATCACTCCGAGACCGAGATGCTGCGCTACCTGAAACGACTCGAGGATCGCGATCTGTCGCTCACCTCGGCGATGATCCCGCTCGGCTCGTGCACCATGAAGCTGAACGCGACCGCCGAGATGATCCCCGTGACGTGGCCCGAGTTCGGGCGGCTGCACCCCTTTGCGCCACGCGAGCAGGCGCGCGGGTATACGACACTCTTCGGCCAGCTCGAGTCATGGCTCGCCGAGATCACGGGGTTCGCCAAGGTGTCACTCCAGCCCAACGCGGGCTCGCAGGGCGAGTTCGCGGGGCTGCTGGTGATCCGCGCGTACCACAAGGCGCGCGGCCAGAGTCACCGCACCACGTGCCTCATCCCACAATCGGCACACGGGACGAACCCGGCGAGCGCGGTGATGGCGGGAATGGAGGTCGTGGTCGTCAAAACCGATCCCCACGGCAACATCGACGTCGCCGATTTGCGCGCCAAGGCCACTGAGCACAAAGCCACACTGGGCGCATTGATGGTGACGTATCCGTCCACGCACGGCGTGTTCGAGGCGTCGATCAAAGAGATCTGTCGCGTCGTGCACGACAACGGCGGGCAGGTCTACATGGACGGCGCCAACATGAACGCGCAGGTGGGTCTGTGCCGCCCGGGCGACATCGGGGCCGACGTGTGCCACCTCAATCTCCACAAGACGTTCTGCATCCCGCACGGCGGTGGCGGTCCGGGCATGGGGCCGATCGGCGTGGCGCCGCAACTGGCGCCGCATTTGCCGACCCACCCCGTCGTCGATCTGGGCGTGGCGCAGAGCTGCGGCGTCGTATCGGCGGCTCCGTGGGGGAGCGCGTCGATCCTGCCGATTTCATGGGCGTACATCGCGCTGATGGGTCGCGACGGGCTGGCGCAGGCGACGAAGGTCGCGATTCTCTCGGCGAACTACATCGCCAAACGCCTCGCCGGTGACTACAAGCTGCTCTACGCCGGGCAGCACGGGCTCATCGCGCACGAATGCATCATCGACACGCGGCCCTTCAAGGCGTCCGCTGGCGTTGACGTCGAGGACATCGCGAAGCGGCTCATCGACTATGGTTTCCACCCACCGACGGTGTCGTTCCCCGTCGCGGGCACGCTGATGGTGGAGCCGACGGAGAGCGAGCCGAAGGCGGAGCTCGATCGCTTCTGCGATGCGCTGATCGCGATCCGCGACGAGATCAAGGAGATCGAGTCGGGGACCGCGGACCGCGAGAACAATCTCCTGAAGCAGGCGCCGCATGCGCTCGCGGATCTGCTCGCGGATGCGTGGGACCGGCCCTACGGGCGGGAGCGCGCCGCGTTCCCCACGCCGGCGACGCGCGATCACAAGATCTGGCCGCCCGTGAGCCGCGTGGATGGCGCGTACGGGGACCGGAACCTGGTGTGTGTCTGTCCGCCAATTGAGGTGTATGCGGACGTTTGAGGGAACGATGGAAAGATGGAGAGATGGAACGATGAATCGGTCCAACGGTCCAACGTTCCATCTGTCCATCGACTCTCAAGGCCGCCCCGGCGCCGAGAACATGGCGATCGACGAATCCCTGCTCGTCGCAGCAGGTCGCCGCGGGGCGGCGTTCCTGCGGATGTATCGGTTCGATCCCCCCTGTTGGTCGTTTGGCAGGAATGACCCCGCGGTTGAAGGCGAAGGGATGGCGATCGTACGCCGGCCCACGGGTGGCCGGGCCGTCTGGCACGAGCACGACGTCACGTACGCCGTCGCCGCGCCCATCGCGACGTTCGGTCGCCTGCGAAACGCGTACCGCGCCATTCACGAGCGGCTCGCCGCCGCGCTGCGATCGCTGGGCGCCGACGTCACGCTCGCGCCAGACCGCCCGACGCGCGCCCTGCGCGATCGCCCGCACGCCTGCTTTGCCGAGACGGTCGGCGGCGAAGTCCTCGTGGGCGGCCGCAAGGTGATCGGCTCGGCTCAAGTGCGCCGCGGTGCCGCGTTCCTGCAGCACGGCTCGATCTTGCTCGATGGGTCTCCGGAAGCAGCGAACGCCACGACCCTGCGGCACGTTCTGGGGCGTCCGGTGACCTTCGAGGAGGTCACGACGGCGATCGTGGCGGCCTGGGATCTGGCGCCGCTAACGGCACTGTGAAATGTTAAGCGCCATGCTACATCAGCGCCGTCTCGCGCTCGTCCTCGTCACGCTCGTGCTGGGGAGCACGGCCTGCCAGCGCTCGGGCGGCTGCGCGGGCGCGTACTGCGGCACTCTCGTCTTCAGCGCCGTCGGAGAGCCCGACATCCTGCTGCCCCCGTCGACGCAGGAAGGCGTGTCGCGCGACATCGAGGAGCAGCTGTTCTTGAAACTCGCCGACATCGGTCTCTCGACGAACACGATCGGCGACGAGGATTTCCAGCCGCTCCTCGCGGAACGCTGGGAGTGGGACGGGCCGCTGACGCTCGTGTTCCATCTCGATGCTCGCGCGCACTGGCAGGACGGCCAGCCGGTGACGGCCAGCGACGTCGCGTTCACGTTCGACGCCTACACCGATTCCCTGGTGGCCTCACCCTATCGGGCCGCGCTGCGCCGCGTCGCGAGCGTCACGGTGCGCGATCCGCAGACGGTGGTGTTCCGGTTCCGTGAGCGGTATCCGGAAATGTTCTACGACGCCGTCTACCACATGCGCGTCCTCCCGGCGCACCTGCTGCGCGGCACGCCGCGCGATCAGTGGAAGACGGCGCCGTTCGGACGGCAGCCGGTCGGCGATGGCCCGTACCGCTTCGTGTCGTGGAAGGCGGGCCAGACCATCGAGCTGGTGGCGGACTCGACGTTCTTCCTGGGCCGGCCGGCGATTCGTCGCCTGATCTGGCGTTTCACGCCGGACGTCGTGGTGGCCACCACGCAGCTCGTCGGCGATCAGGCGGACGGCCGCGATCAGCTGGTGACGCCGGACAACATCGAACGGGCAAAGGCGGCCCCGCAGCTGACGATCTATCCGTACCGCGGCGCCACGTACGGGTATCTCGGGTTCAACCTCGCGGCGAACGGCGACACGACGCACCCGCATCCCATCTTCGGTGATCGGGACGTACGCCGTGCCCTGACGATGGCGGTCGATCGCGCCAGTCTCCTGAAGAGCGTGTTCGGCGACTACGCCAAGGTGCCGCCGGGACCTGTCTCGCAGTTGTGGTGGATCTGGGATCCGGAGCTGCGCCAGCTCCCCTACGACACCGCGCGCGCGAAGTGGACGCTCTCATCGCACGGGTGGCGCGACTCGGATCACGACGGCATTCGGGATCGCGATGGCCAGCCCCTCGCCTTCCACCTGCTCGTGAGCTCGGCCAGCACGATCCGAAAGACCTACGCGCGCCTGATCCAGGAACAGCTGCGTCAGATCGGCGTGCAGATGGAGATCGACGAGGTCGACAACAGCGTGGTGTCGGAGCGCATCGCGGCCGGCAAATTCGACGCGGTGATGCTCGCGTGGACCACCGATCCCACGCCGAGCTCCGGGATCCCGCAGGTGTGGACCCGCGGGGGCTTCGGGCGATCGAACTACCTGCGCTACGACAACCCGGCGTTCGATGCGCTCGTCGATCGGGCCACGAGCGCCGCCACGCGGGCGCAGGCGCGGGTCGCGTGGCGCGGCGCCATCGAAACGGTGAACGCCGACGCCCCCGCCATCTTCCTGTTCGCGACCGACAACGTCGCCGCCTTCCACAAGCGCGTCGCCGATGTGCGCATCCGCCCCGATTCGTGGGCGGCCCTGGTGCGCACCTGGCGCATTCCCCCGGACCGCCTCATCGATCGAGATCGCGTGGAGCGCTAGGTGACGGCGTGGCTGGTGCGGCGCGTGGCGGCGTCGATCGCCATCGTCTTTCTGGTCGTCACCCTTACCTTCATTCTGATGGACGTGGCCCCGGGCAAGCCGATGCTCGGGCCCACGGAGCGCCTCGCCGACCCGCAGGCCGAAGCGATCCTGAACCGGCAGTTCGGTCTCGATGGTCCGCTCGACGTCCGCTACGTGAGCTACCTGCGCCAGTTGGTGCACGGCAACCTGGGTCTGTCGTTCGGGCTGCGCCGTCCCGTCGCCGATGCACTCGCCGAAGCCATTCCCAACACGCTGCTGCTCGCGGGCGCCGCGCTGTTCATCGATTTCCTGGTCGGCCTGGCCCTGGGCGTGTACCAGGCGCAGCGCGTGCACCGCATCCCGGACGTCGTGCTCGGCAACGTCACCCTGTTCCTGTATTCCGTTCCGACCTTCTGGCTGGGACTGATCCTGCTGCTCGTCTTTGGGGAGTGGCTCGGATGGTTCCCCGTCGCCGGCATGAGCGATCCCATCCTCTGCCCCACCGTCTCTTCGTTCTATTGCGCGATAGACCGGCTGTGGCACCTCGCCCTCCCGGCGCTGACGCTCGGCTTCGTCGGAGCGGCGGGTACGGCCCGGTTCCAGCGCGCGGCGATGCTCGAGGTTGCGGGGCAGGACTACATCCGGACCGCGCGCGCCAAGGGCGCCTCTGAGCGGCGCATCCTGTTGCGCCACCAGCTGCGCAACGCCCTGCTCTCGTTCATCACGCTCTTCGGCCTGGCGTTTCCGTTCCTGCTCACGGGCGCCGTGCTGATCGAGACGATCTTCGCGTGGCCGGGGATGGGGCGGCTGGCCACCGACGCGATCCTGCGGCGCGACTTCCCCGTTGTGAACGCCGCAGTGCTGCTCGCGAGCACCATGGTCGTCGCCGGTAATCTCCTGGCCGACGTCCTGCTGGCGATCGCCGATCCGCGGCTGCGCGTCCGGAATGGGGGCGGAGAGCCCGCATGACGCTGCCCGCCTGGTTCGCGCTGTTGGTGGCGCTCGCCGTGGCGAGCTGGCTGGTCCGCGAGGCACGCCGCCGCACCGCCCCCCACGAGGCCGGGCGGCGCTTCTTCCGGCACCCCACCGCCGGGTGGGGCATCGGCGTGCTCGCGTTCTTCGTGATCGTCGCCGTGGCGGCGCCGCTCGTGACGTCGTTCGACCCGCGGGCGCAGCTCGACATCGTGCACCTCAAGAACCAACCGCCCTCCTGGAGCTACATCCTCGGCACCGACGTCTACAGTCGCGATCTGTGGAGCCGCGTCGCCTTCGGCGCGCGGGTTTCGCTCATCATAGGGGCCCTGGGGATGCTCGTCGCGGTCACGCTGGGGACGCTGGTGGGCGCCGTCGCGGGCTACTACCGCCACTGGGTCGACGCGGTGCTCATGCGCGGCGTTGACGTGGGTCTGGCACTCCCGCGCATCTTCGTGCTGCTCATCGCCATCGCCCTGTTCGGCCAGCTGCCCCTCGCGGCGCTGGTCCTGGTGATCGGCCTGACGTCGTGGTTCGGCACCAGTCGCCTGGTGCGCGCGGAGGTGTTGAGCGTCCGCGAGCGTGACTTTGTCGCCGCTGCCCGGGCGGTGGGCGCGGGACCGGGGCGCGTTATCTTTCGCCACGTCTTGCCCAACGCGGCCGCGCCGATCATCGTCTCGGCAGCCCTCGGCATCGGCAACGTGCTGCTGCTCGAGGCGGCGCTCTCGTTCCTCGGCATCGGCGTGGCCCCGCCGACGCCCAGCTGGGGCAACATGATCGCGGATGGCGCGCCCTACCTCGCGAGCGCACCGTGGACGACCCTGTTCCCGGGACTCGCCATCGCCCTCGTCGTGATGGCCCTGAATGCCGTGGGCGACGCGCTGCGCGACGCGCTCGACCCGCGACAGCAGGAGGGGGGAGAGAGGGGGGAGGTGGGAAAGACGTGACGGAACCGCTGCTGCGCGTGCGCGATCTCAAGACCTACTTCGTCACCGAGCAGGGGCGCGGCACCGCCCGCGCGGTGGACGGCGTCTCGTTCGAGCTGCACCCCGGCGAGACCCTCGGCATCGTCGGTGAGTCGGGGTGCGGTAAGACCGTCACGTCATTGTCGATCCTCCGCCTCATCCCCGAGCCCCCCGGCCACATCCGGCCCGGCAGCGTCATCGAGTTCGAGGGCCGCAACCTCCTGGCGCTCGCTCCTGCCGAGCTGCGCGCGATCCGCGGCAACCAGATCGCGATGGTGTTTCAGGAGCCGATGACGTCGCTCAATCCGGTCTTCACAATCGGCGATCAAGTCGGCGAGGCGGCGATCATCCATCAGGGTCTGTCGCGCAAGGCGGCGCGCGCCCGCGCCATCGAGATGCTGACGCTCGTGGGGATCCCCGACCCCGCGGAGCGCGTCGACGATTACCCGCATCAGCTCTCCGGCGGGATGCGCCAGCGCGTCATGATCGCGATGGCGCTCGTATGCCATCCCAAGGTGCTCATCGCCGACGAGCCCACGACCGCGCTCGACGTGACGATTCAGGCGCAGATCCTCGAGCTGCTGGAGCGGCTCCAGGCGGAGCTGGGAATGGCGGTCCTGTTGATCACGCACGACCTGGGCGTCGTGGCGGGTCAAGCCGATCGCGTCGTCGTGATGTACGCGGGACAGGTGGTCGAGACCGCGCCCACGACGGCCCTCTTCGACGAGCCGCTGCATCCGTACACCGAGGGCCTGATGGCCGCGGTGCCGCGCATCGACGCACCGAGGTCGCGGCTCCAGGCGATCCCCGGTCAGGTGCCCGCGGCCACCGCGTGGCCCTCGGGGTGCCGCTTCCATCCGCGCTGTCCCCACGCGTGGACGAAGTGCAAGATCGAAGAGCCGCCGCTGCTCGGAACCGGCGACCACACCGCGCGCTGCTGGCTCGTGCAGGAGCCCGCGCGCCGCAAGCCAAAGCCATGACCGGGCCGCTCGTCGATATCCAGAACCTCGTCAAGCACTACCCCGGGCGTCCACCGGTGCGTGCCGTGGACGGCGTGTCGCTGTCGATCACCGCGGGCCAGACCCTCGGCCTCGTGGGCGAATCGGGGTCCGGCAAGTCCACGGTCGGCCGGACGATCCTGCGTCTCCAGGAGCCGACGTCGGGGCGCGTGGTGTTCGACGGCGAGGATGTCTTCGCGCTGGCCACGGGTCCGCTGCGCGCCTTGCGCCGCCGCATGCAGATCGTGTTCCAGGATCCGTACAGCTCGCTCAATCCACGGATGACGGTGGCGCGGACGTTGCGCGAGCCGCTCGAGATTCACAAGCTCGCGGCGCCGGCGCAGATGGAGGCGCGGGTGACGGCGCTGCTCGAGGAGGTCGGGCTCGATCCCGCCTTCGCCGGCCGCTACCCGCACGAGCTGTCGGGGGGGCAGCGTCAACGCGTGGGGATCGCGCGCGCGCTCTCGGTCGAGCCACGCTTTGTCGTGTGCGATGAGCCCGTCAGCGCGCTCGACGTCTCTGTGCAGGCCCAGGTGTTGAACCTGCTCGCCGACCTGCAGCGGAAGCGGAGCCTCACGTACCTGTTCATCGCGCACGACCTGGCCGTCGTGCGGCACATCGCCGATCAGGTCGCCGTGATGTACCTGGGGCGCATCGTCGAGCGCGCGCCGGCGGCGGCGATCTACGGCGCGCCCCGGCATCCGTACACGCGCGCGCTGCTCTCGGCGGTCCCGGCGCCGAACCCGCGCGCCGCGCGCGACCGCATCGTCCTGTCCGGCGACATGCCGTCTCCCGCGCATCCGCCCACCGGGTGTCCGTTCCACCCGCGCTGCCCGCATCCCAAGAAGAACGATCGCTGTCGCTCCGAGACCCCAACGCTCCGGGTCACGGGCGAGGGCTCGGCGCACGTCGCCGCGTGTCACTTCGCTGAGGAGCCGATGTGACCGCCCTGCTGCTCTTGCAGACGCTCACCAACTTCAACATGGTGCCCGCAGCGGCGGGCCTTCCGGCCGGATGGCGCCTGACGCCCGTGCAGGGTGTCTCCGCCCCGACGTACCGCATCACCGGCTCGCACTCGTTCCGCGTCGTCGCGGTCGGTCAAGCGGCCACTGCGACCTTCCGTCTGAGGCAGGTCCTGCGGCCGCCGCCATCCACGCGCCCGGGGGCCCTCAACTGGCGCTGGCGCGCGGAGACGCCGCTGACGGGCGCCGACCTGAAGCATCGCACCGGCGACGACAGTCCGATTCGCCTCGTGATCACGTTTCAGGACGGCCGCGTGTTGACCTACTGCTGGGGAAACCGCGAAGGGCGCGGCGAGAGCTTCGTGAGCTGGGCCGGTCGCAATCGCATGGTGATCGTGCTCGAGCGCGCCGAAGATGCCGACGGGTCCTGGCACGTGGAGAGCCGCGACCCGTTCAGCGACTATCGCCGTCTCTGGAGCAACGCGGCGAAGCCGATCGTGTCGGTGGGGATCATGGCCGACACCGATGCCTTGAAGGTGCGCGCCGCCGCCGAGATCGGAGACATCACCTGGACGCCGCCCTGAGCGCAGCGAAGGGCCTGCTGTTTACCCCCCGTGCTCGACCCGCGACGCCCCCTGTAACCCGTTCACCTCCGCACCCACGGCGAGCAGCCAAGCCGCCGTCACGAACCAGCCACCGTACGCGAGCTCCCTGCCGACGAACCACGCGAACGCATACACCGCGCCGAGTCCGGCGATGGTCAAGAGGAGGAGCGGAACGCGTTGCGCTTTGGTGCCCCGCCCTTGCTGCCAGATGAGCAGCGCGGCGGCGACGAGGAGGGTGATGGAAAGGGCGATGAGATCTCTCGTCTCGGTATGCTCACCGAGCAGGGCGCCGAGATACACCCCCCACAGCACGAGGCAGATCGCCCGGAAGAGACCGTGCAGCGCCGCCCCATGGCGTTCATGGAAGCGGGCCAGCGCGGGAAGCAGTTGGTGCAACGCGTACGCGATCGTGACGAGCACCGGGACACCGAACATGGCCGTGGTGAGCGCTCCGTCCCACGATCCGAGGATGGGACTGGTGTCACAACTGTAGGGCAGCACCAGGCCCGCCAGGAGTAGAACGGCGAGGGTCTTCTTGAACATGAGAGCGGCTCTCCTTTTAGAACCGGTCGATCACTGTGACACCCACGTCCTCGAATGCTCCCATACGGGGCAGTGCCGCCGCCGCTTCGCGCAGCGCGATCGTGCGCTGCACGAGACGCTCCGGCTCGAGGCTCCCGCGTGCGATGAGGTCCAGCATCGGCCGATAGTCCCGCGCGGCCATCCCGTGACTGCCGCGGATCTCGAGCTCGCGTGCGATCACCGCGCCCATCGGAATCGGCGGATGACTGTCTTCGCCGGTCATCAAGCCCACCTGCACGTGCCGGCCCTGCTTGCGCAACGAGCCGAGCGAGTTGACGCACGTCGCTACGCTGCCCAGCGCGTCGATCGACACGTGAGCGCCGTCGCCGCCTGACGCCTGGCGCACGGCACCCGGCACGTCGGCGAGCCCGGCGGCGTTGATCGTGACCTCGGCGCCGAGCTGGCGGGCGAAGGCGAGCTTCTCATCCCGCACATCGACGGCGACGACTCGAGCGCCCAGCGCTGCGGCGATCATCACCGCCGACAGACCGACGCCGCCGCACGCGTGCACGGCGATCCACTCGCCCGCGCGGAGGCGCCCTTGCAGCACCACGGCGCGATACGCCGTGGCGAAGCGGCATCCGAGGAGCGCCGCGGCCGCGAAGCCCACGGCGTCCGGGAGCGCGACGAGATTCTCGTCGGCGTACGGCAGGGCCACATACTCCGCGAAGGAACCCCACCCGGTGAAGCCAGGCTGGTAGTAGCGGTCGCACACCTGGTGCTGGCCTGCGCGGCACTGATCGCACGCGCCGCAGCCGAGGCAGAAGGGCGTCGTGACGCGGTCGCCGACCTTCCAGGTACGCACGCCGGTGCCCACGGCGGCGACGGTGCCGGCCAGCTCGTGGCCGGGAACGTGAGGTGGATGGATGTCGGCGTCGTGGCCCATCCAGCCGTGCCAGTCGCTGAGGCACATCCCCGAGGCTGCGACTTTGACGACGACGCCGCCCGCAGGCGGCTCGGGGTCACGAACCTTCACGAACTCGAGCGGGGCCCCAAAGGCTTCGTAGCGAACAGCGTTCAGCGCACGCCGCCCATCAAATTGCGAATCGGCTTGAGCAATAGGAGCATCACGACGCCCGCCGCCAGGCACACGCCGGCCGTCACACCAAACAGTGTCGGCAGCGGCGTGGTGCTGATGAAGCCCGCCGACCATCCCGCGAGCTTGTTGCCGACGGCGTTGGAGAGGAAGAAGACGCCCATCATGAGGCCGAGGATCCGCTTGGGCGCGAGCTTCGTGACGACCGAAAGACCCACCGGGTAGAGGCAGACCTCCCCCAGCTCTTCGA
>Ga0134079_10000133_pt1 | contig 17823 bp, 18 predicted proteins | sample 15_taG_2_FD_119770 | JGI IMG/M metagenome (GOLD analysis project Ga0134079, IMG submission 119770) | Grasslands soil microbial communities from the Angelo Coastal Reserve, California, USA - 15_D_Rain_40cm_2_09182015 | ecosystem: Environmental > Terrestrial > Soil > Grasslands ...
CTGCGTCATGATCCCGGGCATGCCGCTCGGCACGCAGTTCGCGGCCGGGGTGTCCTGAATCTCGCCGCGCCGCTGCGCGTCCTGGTACTCCTTGAGCTTCGCCTCGTAGGCGGGCGTGAGCGATGGCTGCTCGGGCCGCACGCCGCGAGGGCCGCCGCCGAAGGTCACTTCCCAGATCCCGCCCCAGTCCGGCAGCTTCGCGATCGACGCGAGCGTGTCGCCCTGCGGCGACGATTGCGCGGTGTGCGACGCCGATGGCGCGGCCGTTTGCGCGACGCCAAGCGAAGGCGCGACAGCGAACGCGAGCGATGCCGCCGCGAAAAGCGGCGTTTTCACGAGTGAGACGAAGTCACGCGAGCGATGCATCGATTTCCCCTGTGAACGGCCGCGGATTCTAGCGCGAGCCGCGGGCCTCAGAAATCGACGCGGCACGGTTCGTATACACTACCTGGCGCCACGCCTCACGGCGCGGCGACCGCTAGAGAAAAGTTGAGATCGAATGCTGCGCAGAGACGACTCGGAGCTCGCCGAATCCTCGCTCGATGGCGCGCTCGCGCGCTTCGCGGCCGACAACGACGACCTCGTGCTCCAGACGCGCTCGCTGCTGACGCGGATCGTCGCCGACGCGCCGCGGCACGCTCGGCTCGCGAACACGCTGTCGCTGCTCGAGCACATCGGCAGCCACAAGATCATGACGACGCAGCACGCCTCCGACATCGACCAGCCGACGCTCAAGCACGTCGCCGAGGAGGCCGGGCACGCGTATTTCATGAAGCGCCAGGCCGAGAAGATCGCAGAGCACCCACTCGAATACGCCGACGACGAGCTGCTCGCCCCGGCCGCGGCGCGAATGTATTTCCAACGTCTCGAGGCCGCGCTCGTGCGCGCGCTCGCGCGCCGGCGCAGCGCGCGCGCGGTGTATCTGTACATGTCGATGATCGTCGAGTTCCGCGCGCTCTGGTTCTACGGCCTGTATCAGCAGACGCTGCGGCGTGCGCGCCATCCGCTCACGCTCAAGCGCATCCTCGGCGAGGAGCAGAGCCACTTGGGCGACGTCACGCACCGGCTCGAGACGGCCGGCGAGCTCAGCGACGCGCGCACGGCCGAGCTCACGGGCTACGAAAAGGCGCTCTACGTCCGGCTCTTGACCGCGCTCCAGCACGCGGTCGCTTGAGCCACCGCGCGCCGGGATCGGATCGGCATTGCCGACCAAGCCGCTGCACACCGTAAACCTGAAGCTCGTGCCGAAGACGCGCGACGAGGTCCGCGCCAACGTCGCGGCGATGAGCGTGGCCGAGAAAGAGCAACTCTCGCCCCTCTGGCTCACGCGACTCGCTGCGTCGCCGCCAGTCGATCCGTGGCTGCACGGCTTCGCGCTCGTGCAGCGCGGCTCGGAGGCGATCGTCGGCAGCTGCGGCTTCAAGGGCCCGCCCGACGACGGCGTCGTCGAGATCGCGTACGGCGTGTCCCCGGAGCAGCGCAACCGCGGCTACGCGACCGAGGCGGCCGCGGCGCTCGTCGCGTTCGCGTTCGGCCGCGAGGACGTGCGCGTCGTGCGCGCGTACACGCTGCCCGATGCGGGCGCGTCGCAGCGAGTGCTCGCGAAGTGCGGCTTCGAGCGCGTCGGCGAGGTCGACGACCCCGACGACGGCCCGGTCGTGCGGTTCGAGAAGCGCAGGCCGGCGTGAGTCCGACGCGGGTCCTGTTCGCGAGCCTGATCGGCACGACGATCGAGTTCTTCGACTTCTACATCTACGGCACGGCCGCCGTGCTCGTGTTCCCGTCGCTGTTCTTCCCGAGCGGCGACGCGACGACCGCGACGCTCCAGTCGCTCGCGACGTTCGGGCTCGCGTTCCTGCGCGGCCGATCGGCTCGGCGCTGTTCGGCCACTTCGGCGACCGCGTCGGCCGCAAGGCGACGCTCGTCGCCGCGCTGTTCACGATGGGCCTGTCGACGGTCGCGATCGGCCTCCTGCCGACTTACGCGTCGATCGGCGTGCTCGCGCCCGCGCTGCTCGCCGCGTGCCGCTTCGGCCAAGGCATCGGGCTCGGCGGCGAATGGGGCGGCGCGGTGCTGCTCGCGGTCGAGAACGCGCCGGCTGCCAAGCGCTCGTGGTACGGCATGTTCCCGCAGCTCGGCTCCCCTCTCGGGTTCATCTGCGCGACCGTCGTGTTCATGCTGCTCGGGAAGTACACGAGCGAGGAGGAGCTCTTCGCCTGGGGTTGGCGCGTACCGTTCCTCTCGAGCGCGCTGCTCGTGCTCGTCGGTCTCTGGGTGCGCCTAAAGATCAGCGAGACGCCGGAGTTCGAGCGCGCGATCGCGAACGAAGAGCGCGTCGCGGTGCCGCTCGTCGCCGTGCTGCGCGACCACTTGGGGCAGCTCGTGCTCGCGACGGCGGGCACGATCACGACGTTCGTGATCTTTTATCTGATGACCGTGTTCACGCTGAGCTGGGGCACGGCTGAGCTCGGCTTCGCGCGGCAGGAGTTCCTGCTGCTCCAGATCGTCGGAGTGCTGTTCTTCGCGGCGACGATCCCGCTCTCCGCCGCGATCGCGGACCGCGTCGGCCGGATGCCGATGCTGATCGCCGCGACGCTCGCGATCGGCGCGTTCGGCCTCGTGTTCGGGCCGCTGTTCGGCGCGCGCGACGCGCTCCGGGTCGCCGCGTGCCTATCGCTCGGGCTCGCGTGCATGGGGCTCACGTACGGGCCGCTCGGTGTCGCGATCGCGGAGCTGTTCCCGACGGCCGTGCGCTACACGGGCGCGTCGCTCGCGTTCAACGCCGCGGGGATCTTGGGCGGCTCGCTCGCGCCGTACATCGCGACGTCGCTCGCGCGACAATATGGCATCGCGGCCGTCGGCTACTATCTCTGTGTCGCGGCCGCGATCACGCTCGCGGCCCTCGTTGCGATTCACTCGCGCGAGCGAGCGCGCGCAACGGCAGCGACGCCTCTGCCGGATACACCCTAAGCGGGAGCAGAACGATGACTCGATCCACAGCTTGGCTCAAATGTGCCGCACTCGCAGCGCTGTTCTTCGCGCCGATCCCAGTCCTCTGCGCCGATCCGCCGCCTCCAGAAGTGAAGCATCTGTTCGTGTTCGCGGGAAAGTGGCGCGGCAAGCTCGAGCTCGTCCAGCCGGGCCAGCCCGTGCAATCGCTCGACTTCGAGCTCGACTGCAAGGCCGTCGAGGCCGCGTGGGCGGTCACGTGCACGGGTGTCGAGCGCCGTGCCGACGGCGCGACGACGGAAGCGGACGTGCTGGGCTACGACCCCAACCAGAACCTCGTCCACTTCTTCACGGTCGACAACGAAGGCGAGACGCACGACCACAAAGGCCGCTGGACGAGCGCGGATAGGCTCTCGCTCGAGCACAAGGGCAAGCTCGCCGACAAGTCATTCAGCGAGAAGCTCACGATCACGATCCGCGGCGGCGAGCTCACCGCGGAGTTCGTCGGCACGGCCGGAGGCGAGGAGATCTATCGCGGCAAGATCAGCGCGAAGCAATAGCCCGCATCGTCCGCGACGACACTCGAACACCGTACTGCCACGGCGCGAGCGCGCCGCGCCGGACGGCGGGCACGGCGACTGCGCATTCTCAGTAGCCGAGCTTCACGACGCCGCTCTTCATCCCTTCGACGGTGCCGGCCGTGAGCCACTCGAGCGACGCGCGGAACAGCAGCAGGTGATTGCGCTCCCACATCGCGTTGTGCGACGAGCAGCCGAGATCGACTAGCACCTTCTGCTCGGAACCCAAGTCCTCGTAGAGCTCGCGGACGCGCTCGGGCGGGACCTGCTTGTCGTGCACGCCCGTGACCATCAGCACGGGCACGCGCATCTTCGCGACGGTCGTCTTGCCGAAGCCCCAGACGGTCGTGTTCGGCGCGCGCCGCACGCCCTGCCCCCAGGTCGCGCCGACCGGATCGGACGCGAGCATCGCGCGCCAGACCGCGTCGCTCGCGGCCGGCTCGTACTGGTTCGCGCAGCCGACCTGTCGGTCCCAGTTGGCGACGAAGTCCGCGTGCGACTGCGCGTTGAACGCGGGCCCCTTCGCGGGATTGGGCATCGGCGGTTGGCCCGTGGACGCGCGGTTGTAGGCCGGCGCGAGCACGACGATCTTGCCGATCTTGTCCGCGTGCTGCGCCGTGTAGCCGACCGTGCGCGGCCCGCCGAGCGACCAGCCGACGAGGCTCACGCGCGCGACGCCGCGCAGCGCGCGGACGTAGTCGACGACCGCGTCGAGGTCGTTCCAATCCGACGCGATGGTCGTGAGCTGCTCGTCGAGCGTCGGCTTGCACGGCTCGCGGCCGAGCGCGGTCTGCTGCTCTACAGCCAAGTTGCAGATCTCGTTCATCGCGCTCGGCCGCGTCGAGCGGCCGTAGCCTGTCATGTCCATCGAGAACACGTCGAAGCCCGCGTCGGCGAGATACCCCATCCAGCTGTAGTCCGCGTACGGCACGTCGAACGCGACCTCGGCCGGCGTGCCCGCGCCGTGCACGAACAGCACCACGCGCTCCGCGCGCGGCGCGCCGCGCAGGATCGTCGCGTGCCGCGCGCGCTCGCGCACGTAGAGCTCGGTGGTCTGACCCGCGATCGACGGCACGGTCGAGCGGCTCGGCACGTAGTGATCGATCGTGAGCAGCTCCGTGTCGACGCCGCCTTGCGCGTCGGCGCGCGCAGGGAGCAAGGCGAGCGTGCCTAAGATCGTCGCGGCTCCGGCGAGCGCCGCGGTCGTGGTCTTGCGCATGCGAATTCCCCCGCTGTGCGTCGTTCTTCTAGGGCCGCAGTTATCGTGTCAGGTTTGCGCGGTCGCGCCTAGCCGCGCGCCCTGGCGTTGCCTCACGAGAACGAGCGCTCGCCCGCGACGAGCCGCGCGAGCGCCGCGGAGTGGTCCGTGCCCGTCGCCTCCAGCCGCGCGACGACGCGCGCCCGATCCTCGGCCGAGCGGTTCTGGCTCAGCTTGAACTTGCCCTGGATCTCCGTGATCCGGATCTCGATGCCGACGATGCCGGCGAGCCGCTTCGGGTCGTAGCTCGGCACCCAGGGTGCCGCGCTGCCGCGCTCGAAGCGCGCCGCGAGCCGCTCGACGTGGCGACCCGTCGCCGCCGCATCGTCGATCGCGCGCGCGCGGCCGTAGACGTGCACGGCCGTGTAGTTCCAGGTCGGCACACCGGGCTCCGCGTACCAGGTCGGCGACACGTAGCCGTGCGGCCCAACGAACATCACGAGCACGTCGGGGCTCGCGGCGAGGTGCTGCCACTGCGGATTCGCGCGCGCGACGTGCGCGTGCAGCGTCCGCGCGTCGCGGTCGTGGAGGAACGGCAAGTGCGACGCGAACGGCGCGCCGCGCTCGATCGTCACGAGCGTGCCGAACGCGTGCGCGTCGATGAACTCGGCGAGCACGCGCTCGTCCGACTCGCGGAAGTGGCCCGGGATGTACATGCTGCGATCTCTCCGAAAGACGGCGGGTCGATTCTAAGGCCGTGCGAACGACTGCACGGCGAAGTGCTTGCCGCCCGACGCGGTCGCGGTCCGCGACTCGAGCGCGCGGTAGCCGCGCTGCGCCGCGAGCTCCGCGAGCCGCTCGGGGGCGATGAGGCGCAGCCGCGGCGCGAGCCGCTCGAGGCTCGCGAACGGCGACCGCGTGATCTCGCCGAGTCGGTCGCTCGGCAATTGGAGCACCGTCGTGAGCGTGCCCCCCGGCTCGAGCCACGCCCGGAGCCGCTCGAGGGCGAGGGCCGGATCGAGGTACTCGAAGAGCAGCGCCGCGAACACGAGCTCGACGGGCTCGAGCTCGAGCTCCGCGCGCTCGAGGTCCGCCACATGGAGCTCGAGCCGCGGCAACCTGCCAGCGAACCGCGCGCGCGCCGCCGCGACGTAGTCCGGATTCACGTCGACGCCGATGACGCGCAGCGAGCGCGGCGCGTGCTCGAAGCCGTTGCCGCCCGCGCAGCCGAGCACCGCGACGGACGCGGGCGCGCGCGCACGAAGCTCAGCGGCGAACAGCGCCGCGAGCAGTTGTGCCTGGCCCACCTCCGGCAGCGCCATGTGCGCCTCGTAGTCGGCGAGCGGGATCGTAAGCCACGGATTGTCGGCCGCCATCGCGGGCCATTATTGACCGCGGCGGACCCTTTCGCGATCATCTGCGCGCTTTCCATCCCACCCGCGCGCGCGGCGCGCCTCCGCAAACGGCACCGCGATCGCGGCGGCGCTGAAGGACGAACGATGAGAAGAGTCGCGGTGTTCGCGGTCGCAGCCGTCGCGCTGGCCCTGCTCGGCTTGCCGCCCGTGCTCGGCATGCTCACGGAGTCGCAAGTGACCGCGCGCGTTGCGGCGCTCGATGAGAGCGGCGTGCTCAAGGCCTCGCTCCGCTCGTACGAGCGCGGTTGGTTTCGCAGCCACGCGCGGATCGCGGTCGGGCTCGCGCCGCGACTCATCGCCAAGCTGGACGCGCTCGGCGCGGCCGGCGGCATGCCGTCGTTCGCGGCATCACTCGATCGCAACGCACCGGTCGAGATCGAGATCGCGCACGGCCCGCTCGCCGTGCTCGACGGGGTCCACTTCGGCTGGTCGAAGATCGTCGCGCGCTTCGACCCGCGATCGAGCGCCGTGGTGGCGCTCGATCAGTCCCTCGGCGTACCGTACCTGTTCGAGTTTCGCGGCCGCACGAACTTCGGCGGCGACGTCGTGTTCGACGCGGTGATGCCCGCGGTCGATCTCACGATCGCGGGCGCGCGCGTCGAGTTCTCCGGGGCCGCGCTCGCCGGCACTTTCGCGGGCAGGCACCTCGTCTCGAACGGACAGTTCGAGCGCTTCGAGCTCACTTCGCAGCCGGGTGCGTTCGCGCTCCGCAACGTCCGCGCGGCGACGGACACCGAGCTCCGCGCGGGTATTGCGCCGGGCGACACATCGTTGTCGATCGAGCGGATCTCGATCGTCGACGCCGAGCGCGGCGCCGAGCCCGTGTTCGGTGCCGAGAACCTGCGCGTCGCGAGCAAGGTTGGTCTCGATCCGAGCGAGACGCTGCTCAACATGCACGCGACCTACGACGTCGACTCGGCGTTCATCGACGGCACCCACCTCAAAGACGCGAGCGTCGGCGTCGCGGTCGACAAGCTCGACGTCGCGGCGCTCGAGGCGTATCTCGAGGCTGCGCAAGCGGAAACAGTGGGGGTGGCTCCGGGCGCGGACTTGAAGCCCGCGCTCGGGCGCGCGCTCGCGGCCGGCCCGAGCCTCGTGCTCGATCCCGTCCGCTTCAGCGTCAACGAGGAGCCGTTCACCGCGCGGCTCGAAGTCGCGGCGAATCCCACCGCGCTGCCGGCCGCCGGGACTTTCGATCCGGAGGATCCGGCGACGCTGCTGCCGGCGCTGCGCAGTGCCGCGAAGGTCGAAGTCTCGAAGAAGCTCGCGCGCGACATCGTGGTGCTCGCGAGCCAGATGCGTCTCGGCGACAACTCGCTCGCGCCCGAGCAGCGGCGGCAGCTCGCCGAGGCGCAGGCGGGCCTGATCCTCGTCACGCTCGTCAGCCAGGGGATCCTCGTGGACGCCGGCGACACCTACCGAGTCGAGATGCGCCTCGCGGACGGCGCGCTCACGCTGAACGGCACCCCGCTGCCGTTCGGGCTACCCTGAGACAAAGACCCGGTCAGCGCGTCGGGGCCGCCTCGTTCGGCGAGGCCGGAGGCGATTCAGTGGCCGGCGCGGCCGCGGCACCGGTCTTCTCCGGCGGCGGCTCGGCGGGCTGCGCTTTGATCGCGCCGCCGCGCGGAGCGTCCGGGTGGTCCTTCTCCTTGCGCAGGATCTCGGCTTCCTCGAACGTGACCGGGTAGAAGCCGCCGAGGCGGCAGGTGAAGCCCGGCCCGAGACGCGGGCCGAACTGCTCGAGCACGGTGATCAGATCGATGTTGCAGAGCCGGTTCATCGGCGTCTGGTACGCGAACCGGCCCTCGCGCGCGAGGTTCGGGCATTGGTTCGGGAGGTAGTTGCGATAGACCGTCTTCTTGCCGCCGCGCATGTAGAACAGGATCGTGCGATCGTCGAGCACGACGGTCTGGCGGACGTCCGTGAGGATCACGCAGTCGCGCGGCGTCCGATCGAGGTCGTCCGCGCGTGCCGCGGCGTCCTCGGCCGCGCGCTCGCGCGCGGCGGCGTCCGCTGCGGCGGCGTCCGCGCTGCCGGCGTCCTCGGCCGGAGACTTGGCCGCCGGTTCGGCGGGCGCGCGGATCTGCGCGTCGTCTTGAGCGGGCGTGCTCGGCGCGCCGATCGAGAGCGCCGCGCCGAGCGCGAACGGAGCGAGCCACCGAGTCGAGAGAGTCATCGTCGTTACCCCCCTCCGCAGCCGGACAGCCTCCTTTATATCGCACGCGGCCGCGGCTCAGAAGCGCGAGGACAAGTGTGAGCCGAGTCACAGTGACCGCGTGCCGTTCTTGCCTAGAGTGTGCGCCGATCGACCCGAAGGACGATTCCATGGCCCCGCACTCTCGTTCGACCGCCGCGCGCCGCCGCGAGTTTCCTGCCGTGCGCGCCAGAGCGTGCGGGCGTCTGCCTTAGGGCATGCGCGACCGACGCATTAACCAGCGACCGGGCGCCGCGCGCCCGGCGACACCGCCCGCGGGGCGCCCAGCCGCACCGGCCGCCGCGCGCCCGCCCGCACCGCCGGCCGCGCGCCCAGCGGCGCCGCGCGTCGATCCGTCGAAGGCGGAGCATATCCTCATCGAGTCGGACGAGAATCCCGACCCGCGCAGCGCGGGGCAGACGGTCCGCGCGCGCCGGCGCCTAAAGAACCCGCTGCGTCATCGGCTCACCGTGGTCACGCTCTTCGCGGAAGGCTATCTCGAGGTCGTCGAGTACGTGCGCGGCCGCAGGGGCGAGCCGTTCCGGCTCGATCTGCATTACCTCGACCCGGTCCCGACGATCGCGCGCGTCGTCGCGAAGCGCGCGTGGTGGACGATGGCCGGTTGCCTCGCCGCGGCGCTCGGCGCGCTCTTGCTCGCGTACGTCGCCTCGCTCGGCACACTCGTCGTGTCGTTCGCGCTCGCGGCCGGCGCCGCGGCGCTCGTCGCGGCGGCGATCGCGCTGAATCGCACGTACGAGACGGTCGAGTTCTTGACGTTCCACGGCCGCGCGCCCGTGCTCACGCTCGTCGCGAACTTCGGGGCGATCAAGCCGGTCCACGCGTTCCTGCCCGTGCTCAGTCACGCGATCGAGGAAGCCGCCGAAGCGATCTCGGGCGACCCCTCGGCCTACCTGCGCGGCGAGATGCGCGAGCACTATCGGCTGCGCGGCGAAGGCGTGGTGAGCGACGAGATCTGCACCGAGGCGACGGGCCGCATCCTCCCGCTTTTCGACGTCCAGCTGTAAGCCGCGCCGCACGCCTCAGCCTGCGGAGTCGGCCGGAACTCTGCACGCGCGGACTCGCGCGCGGCTATGATGCGACGCGATGACACCCCACGCGGTCGACCCGATACCCGACGCCGCCGTGCTCGACGCGTTCGAGCTCGCAAGCGCGCCGCTCGAGCGCGCGGTCTCGGGCCTGATCAATCCGACCTGGTACGTGCGTTCGCGCGCCGGCGCGCAGCTCGTGCTGCAGCGGCTGAACCCGATCTTCCCGGCGGAAGTGAACCTCGACATCGCGGCCGTCACTTGCCACCTCGCGGCCAAGGGCGTGCTCACCCCGACGCTCTTCCCAAGCCGCTTCGGCCAGCTCTGGTTCGAGCACGACGGCTCGCTGTGGCGCGTGCTCACGCGAATCGAAGGCGTCACGCGCGACGCGCTCGAGGCGCCGGAGCAGGCGCGCGAGGCCGGCCGCGTGCTCGCGGAGTTTCATCGCGCGGTGGCCGACCTCGATCACGTCTTCCGGAGCCACCGTCTCGGCGTGCACGACACGGCGCGGCATTTGCGAACGCTGCGCGACGCGCTCCACGAGTTTCGCGCGCATCGCGACTTCGAGTCCGTTCGCCCGCTCGCCGAGCGCGTGCTCGCGCTCGCGGCCGACCTCCCGGCCCTGCCCGCGGCGCCGGACCGGATCGTGCACGGCGATCCGAAGATCTCCAACGTGATGTTCGCTGCGCAGGGGCATCGCGCGCTCTGCCTGATCGACCTCGACACGCTCGCGCGTATGCCCGTCGCGCTCGACCTCGGCGACGCGCTGCGCTCGTGGTGCAACCCCGCGACCGAGGACGCGGCCAACGCGCGCTTCGCGCGGCCGTTGTACGCGGCCGCCGTCGAGGGCTACGCGGCCGCGGCACGCGGCTTGCTCACGCGCGAGGAATGGAGCGCGCTCGCCGACGCCACGCTCACGATCACGGTCGAGCTCGCGGCGCGTTTCTGCACCGACGCGCTGCGCGAGCGCTACTTCCGCTGGGACGAGAGCCGCTACGCGAGCGCGAGCGAGCACAACCAGGCGCGCACGCGCGCCCAGCTCACGATCGCCGAGACGCTGCGCGCCGAGCTGCCGGCGCTGCGCGAGCTCACGGCGCACGCGTTCGCGGGCTGACGCCAACCGCGTCTCGTTTTCCGCGCGAGACCGCCCCCAGCGCGCGGCGCCGTGACACTGGCGTGACAAAGCGCGCGCGCTCGCGGCGCAGGCTTTTGGGCCGGCAAGAACACCCGCAAGGTGGCGCGTGCTCGAGCATCTGGGTCTGATCGGCGTGTCCTGGCGCCAAGGCGGGAGCGCGGCGCTCGCGGAGTTCGCGCTCGACCAGGAGAGCGCGCCCGCACAGCTGCGCGAGTTCGCGGGAACGCTCGAGCTCAAGGAGCTCGCCTACCTCTCGACCTGCAACCGCGTCGAGCTGATCTTCGCGCGGACCGAGCGCACGCCGCGGGAAGACCTGCGCCCGGCCGCGTTCGAGCTCTTGACCGGCCGCGCCGCCGTGAACGGCGAAGCCGAGCGGCGGCTGCGCGCGTGGCACGGCGAAGGCGCGGCCGAGCACTTGTTCCTCACAGCCGCGGGCCTCGACTCGGCCTGCGTCGGCGAAACGGAGATCGTCGGCCAAGTGCGCTCGGCGCAGGAGCGCGCGCTCGAGCTCGGCCTCTGCGGCCCGAGCTTGGGGCTCGTGTTCGAGGAGGCGCTCAGGATCGCCGCGCGCGTGCGCGGCGAGACGAAGCTCGGCGAGGGCCGCGTGTCGCTCGCCGAGATCGCGGTGCAGCTCCTGCGCGAGCGGATCGCGCGCACGCCGGGCCGGATCGCGCTGCTCGGCGTGTCGCCGATGACCGAGCGCGCCGCGCTGTCGCTCGCGCAGGCCGGCCTCGACTTCACGGTCGTGAACCGCAGCGCGGACAAAGCCGCCGCGCTCGCGGCGCGGTTCGGCTCCGCACATCTCTCTCTCGACGCTTTTCGCCGCGAGCCGCCCGCGGTCGAGGCGTTGCTCGCCGCGACCGGCGCTGAGCACGCGATCCTCGACGAGGCCGCGCTCGAGCGGCTCGCGGCGCGCACGGCGTCCGGTCAGCCGCCGCTCGTGATCGACATGGCCGTGCCGGCCGACGTCGAGCCCGAGGCGTGCGCGAAGGTCGGGATTGCGCGCGTCGGCATGGACGAGATCACGCGGCACGCCGAGCGCAACCGCGCCGCGCGGCTCATCGAGGCCGGCCCGGCGCGCGAGCAAGTCGACGACGCGCTCGACCACCTCCAGGACCGGTTCACCGAGCGCTACTACGGCCCGCTGTTCGGCGCGCTCCAGCAGCGCTTTCGCCGCACCGCGCAAGAAGGCGTGAAGCGCTTGCTCAAGAAAGAGCTCACCGGGCTCGGCGACGCGGAGCGCAAAGCGATCGAGGTCTGGAGCGAGGTGCTCGCGCGCCGCTTCGCGCACATCCCGTGCCTCGGCCTGCGCGGCCTGCTGCACGACGGGCCCGACGGCTCGATCGACGCGTTCCTGAACGGCCTCGAGCCCGAGTTCGCGGAAGAGCTCCGCGCGGCCTTGAACGGCGCGTCGAGCCCGACCGAGTCATGAGCTCGCGCGCGACGCTCAAGCTCGGCACGCGCGGCTCCGACCTCGCGCAAGCGCAGTCGACGACGGTCGCCGACGCGCTGCGCGCGGCGGGCTACGACGTCGAGCTCACGATCATCAAGACCGCGGGGGACCGCGACACGAGCGCGCCGTTCGCCTCGATCGGCGCGCAGGGCGTGTTCGTGCGCGAGATCGAGCAGGCGCTCGTCGCGCGGCGCATCGAGCTCGCGGTGCATTCGTTCAAGGACTTGCCGACGAAGTCGCCGGACGAGCTCGTGATCGGCGCGGTGCCGAAGCGCGTGGACCCGGCCGACCTGCTGCTCGTCCGCGAAGGCGCGCTCTCGGGCAGCGCGACCGACTGGCTGCCGCTCACAGCCGGCGCGCGCGTCGGCACCTCGTCCGCGCGCCGACGCGTCTGGCTCGCGCACTTCCGCCCCGACCTCAAGGCTGTCCCGCAGCGCGGCAACGTGCCGACGCGGATCCGACGGCTGCGCGCGGGCGACTTCGACGCGATCCTGCTCGCGGCCGCGGGCGTCGAGCGGCTACGCGCCGGCGACGCGCTCGACGGCGCGCTCGACGGTATCGCCGTTCTCAGGCTCGATCCGCAGCGGTTCGTGCCCGCGCCCGCGCAGGGTGCGCTCGCCGTGCAGTGCCGGCGCGACGACGAGCGCCTGCGCGCCGCGCTCGCCTCCCTCGACCACGCGCCGAGCCGCGCGGCCGTGGAAGCCGAGCGCGACGTGCTGCGTCGCGCGGAGGCCGGCTGCGACATCGCGTTCGGCGCGTTCTTCGTGCACGCGCACGGCGACGCGGGCGGCCGGCCCGGCGCGCAGCACGAGCTGCTCGGCATGCACGAGCGCGACGGCCGCGTGCGCGTCGCGCGTGTACGCGGCGGCGATCCGAGCGAGCTCGGCGCGGCGCTTTGGGCCAAGCTCGGCGCCGAGGACGGCACGCGATGACGGCCGTCACGAACGCACTGGTCGGCCGCGGTATCCTACTCACGCGCAGCGAGGACGACTGCGCCGAATGGGCCGAGGAGATCGAGCGCCGCGGCGCGCGCGCGGTGCTACTGCCGTGCATCCGTTCCGAGCCGCTCGACACGCTCGAGCTGCGCGCCGCTCTCGCCACGGCGCTCGAGAACGCGAACTGGCTGGTGGCAACGTCGCGGCGCGGCGTCGAGGCCGTCGCGCGCCTGCGCGCGCCGCACATCCCGTTGAACGCGCGCACGCGAGTCGCGCTCGTCGGGGCCGCGACCGCGGCGGCCGCGCGGGCGTTGCTCGGCCGCGCCGATCTCGTCGGCAGCGGTACCGCGGCAAGGCTCGGCGCGGCGCTCGCGGCCGGCCCGGTCAAGCGCGGCGCGCGCGTCGTGCTCGCGCTCGCGGAGAACGCGGGCGGCGCGCTCGAACGCGTGCTGACGTCGGCCGGCGCGAGCTGCACGCGGCTCGACGTCTACCGTACCGTGGCGGCGCCGCCGGCCGCGCGCAAGCGGGCGCTGTCGTCGCTCGGCGCCGAGCGCGTCCTGCTCGCGAGTCCGTCGGCCGCGAGCGGCTTCGTGCATCAGGTCGAGCTCGACGTGCCGGTCGCGATCTACACGATCGGCCCGTCGACGACGGCGGCCGCGCGCGCGCTCGGCCTCGACGTAACCGCCGAGGCGCGCGAGCCCAGTTTCGAAAGCATTTGGGAGGCGATGCAATGACGCAACCTAGGATCACCACGCCTGGCCGGACGCGCCTGCGCCGCCTGCGGCGGACGCCCGCGCTCCGCGACCTCGTCGCCGAGACGCGCGTGCGCGCCGACCAGCTGATCATGCCGCACTTCGTCGTGCCAGCCGCGCGCGCGAACGAGCCGATCTCCTCGATGCCCGGGATCGCGCAGCAGGGGATCGAGACGGTCGTGCAGACGATCGGCAAGGATCTCGAGCTTGGGCTCAAGGCCGTGCTGCTCTTCGGCCATCCCGAGCACGGCGGCAAGACGCCCGACGGCCGTGCGGCGGCCGCCGCAAACGGCGCCGTGCAGCGCGCGTGCGAGAATCTCAAGCGCGAGTTCGGCGATGCGCTGATCGTGATGACCGACGTCTGCCTCTGCGCGTACACCGACCACGGCCATTGCGGCGTGCTCGACGAGCGCGGCCGGATCGCGAACGACGCGTCGCTCAAGCCCCTCGTCGACATGGCGCTGTCGCACGCGCGCGCGGGCGCGGACGTCGTTGCACCTTCCGACATGATGGACGGGCGCGTCGCGGCGATCCGCGACGCGCTCGATCAGACTGGTTTCGAGGACACGGGCCTCTTGTCCTACGCCGTGAAGTTCGCATCCGCTTACTACGGGCCGTTCCGCGAGGCGGCCGACTCTCGACCCCAAAGCGGCGACCGGCGCAGCTATCAGATGGACCCGCGCAATGGTCGCGAGGCCGTGCGCGAGGCGCTCGCCGACGTCGAGGAAGGCGCGGATTGGCTCATGGTGAAGCCCGCGCTCCCCTACCTCGACGTGGTCCGCGCGGTGCGCGAGGCGAGCTTGCTGCCGCTCGCCGCGTACAACGTCTCGGGCGAGTACTCGGCCGTCAAGGCCGCGGCCGCGAACGGCTGGCTCGATGAGGCGGCCGTCGTGCGCGAGAATCTCATCGCGATCGCGCGCGCGGGCGCCGATCAGATCATCACCTATCATGCGCGCGACGCGCTCCGGGGAGCTTGGCTTTGAAACTAGGAACGAAGAGCGCGCCGAGCAAACGCCCGCACGGCGATGCTTGGTTCGCGCGCGCGCAGAAGGTCACGCCGGGCGGCGTGAACTCGCCCGTGCGCGCGTTCGGTGGCGTCGGCGGGACGCCGATCGTGATCCGCTCGGCGAGCGGCGCGATCGTCGTCGATGTCGACGGCCGCGAGTACCTCGACTTCGTCGGCTCGTGGGGGCCGTTGATCTTGGGGCATGCGCACCCGAAGGTCCTCGCCGCGGTCGAGGCCGCGTGCCGCCGCGGCACGTCCTACGGCGCTCCGTGCACGCCCGAGATCGAGCTCGCGGAGGAGGTCGTCGCGGCGTATCCGGGCATCGAGCAGGTGCGCTTCGTCTCGTCGGGCACCGAGGCCGTGATGAGCGCCGTGCGGCTCGCGCGCGGCGCGACCGGCCGCGATCTCGTCGTGAAGTTCTCGGGCTGCTATCACGGCCACGTCGACTACCTGCTCGTCGCGGCCGGCTCGGGCCTCGCGACTCTTGGGGCACCGACCTCGAAAGGCGTGCCGGCCGTGCTCGCGGCGCTCACGCGCGTGCTGCCGCTCGACGACACGGCCGCGGCCGAGCGGCTGTTCGCGGAGGAAGGGACCAAGATCGCGGCCGTGATCATCGAGCCCGTGCCCGCGAACAACGGCCTGCTGCTGCAACGGCCGGAGTTCCTGCAAACGCTGCGCACGCTCTGCGACAAGCACGGCGCACTCTTGATCTTCGACGAGGTGATATCGGGGTTTAGGATCGGCCCGGGCGGCGCGGCCGCGCATTACAAGATCAAGCCGGACCTCGCGATATTCGGCAAGGTGATCGGCGGCGGCATGCCCGTCGGCGCGTTCGCGGGCAAGCGCGCGCTCATGCGCAACCTCGCTCCCGAGGGCGGCGTCTACCAGGCCGGCACGCTGTCGGGCAATCCGGTCGCGATGACGGCCGGGCTCACGACGCTGCGCACGCTGCAGAAGGACGACGGCTGGCGCCGGCTCGAAGCGCTCGGCGCGTACCTAGAGCAGACCGTCGGCGCCGTGCTCGCGGAGTCGCCGGCGCAGCTCAAGGCGCGCCTCTGCCGGTTCGGCTCGATGTTCTGGATCGCGTGGCACACGGAGACCGCGCCGCGCTCGGCCGAGGCGCTCGAGCCGCACGCGGCCGAAGTCTACGGAGTCGTGTTCCACTCGCTGCTCGAGCAAGGAGTCGCGCTCGCGCCGTCGGCGTTCGAGATCGGGTTCCTGTCGCTCGCGCACACGAAGCGCGACGTCGAGCGGCTCGCCGAGGCGCTGCGGTCTGCCCTCTTCGCGGTCTCGACCTCGACACCATAGCGGCCCGGCGGCGGAGACCCGATGACCTTGAAACGCGACCCGAGCAAGGCGCTGCAGCTCGGCTTCCTCGCGCTGCTCTTGGTCTCGACGGTCCAGGTCGGCTGGTGGATGTACGACCACGTGTCGAAGGCGCGCGACGTCGAGCGACGCTTCGCGGCGGAGTACCGGCACGACGCCGACGCGGTCACGGCGCTGTTCGCGGGCGCCTCCGCCGAGGAGGTCGCGAAGCATCTGCCGAGCGTCGCGGTCTTAGGAGCGAGCGCGAGCGTGCGGCCCGAGGCGCTCGCGGCCCTCGCGGACGAGCGCGCGGCGCGGATCAACCGCTTCATCTGGGAGGGCGGCTTCTTCCTCGCCGTGCTGCTCGGCGGCATGGCCGTGCTCACGCGCACGATCCGGCACGACGCAGAGCTGCGCAGGCGCCAACAGAACTTCCTCGCAGCCGTCTCGCACGAGTTCAAGAGCCCGCTCGCGAGCATCCAGCTCGCGTCCGAGACGCTCGTGCTGCGCTCGCGGGAGGCCGACACGCAGCGGCTTGGGTCACGGATCCTCGAGGATTGCGAGCGGCTGCTGCGGATGGTCGACAACCTGCTCGACGCGACGCGGCTCGAGGAAGGGCGGCGGCCGTTCGCGCCGACCGACGTCGCGCTGCGCGGCGCGGCGGCGAGCGCGATCGCCGAGATCGCCGAGCGAGCGCGCGCTCGCGAGGTCGCGGTCAGGCTCGACGTGCCCGAGGACCTGAAGCTCAAAATCGATCCGAACGTGCTCGAGACCGTGCTCCGCAACCTGCTCGACAACGCGCTCAAGGCCTGCGTCGCGGGCGGCGGCCGCGAGATCGCGGTCGGCGCGGCGCGCGCCGCGCGCGGCGTCGAGCTCGTCGTCCGCGACGACGGGATCGGCTTCCCGCCCGAGGACGCCGCGATGATCTTCGAGAAGTTCTACCGCGTCGGCGACGAGCAGCGCCGCTCGATGCCGGGCACGGGCTTGGGGCTGTACATCGTGAAGCGGCTCGTCGAGCAAGCGGGCGGCACGATCGCGGCGCGCAGCGACGGCCCGAAACGCGGCGCGACCGTCACGATCACCTGGCCGGAGACGGCGCGATGACGAATGTCGCGCGAACGCGTTCCCGAATTCTGATCGTCGACGACGAGGCGCATCTCGCCGAGGGCATCCGCGAGAACCTCGAGGCCGAGGGCTACGAGACGGAAGTCGCGCACGACGGCCGCCAAGGTCTCGAGCGCATTCGCGCGCGCAACTTCGATCTCGTCTTGCTCGACGTGATGATGCCGAACATGGACGGCATCGAGCTCTGCGCGCAGATCCGCGGCGAGGGGCGGCAGACGCCCGTGCTGTTCCTGACCGTCAAGGGCGCGGTGGAGGACCGTGTGCGCGGCTTCGAGGCCGGCGGCGACGACTACCTCGCCAAACCGTTCCACTTGCAGGAGCTGCTGCTGCGCGTCGCGGCGATCCTGCGCCGCAGCAGCTGGTACATGGGCAGCGGCGGCACGCTCACGTTCGGCGGCAACACGATCGACTTCAAGACCTACGAGGCGCGCGCCTGGGACGGCCGCTCGCAAGCGCTCACGCACAAGGAGGCGATGATCTTGAAAGCGCTGTCCGAGCGCGCGGGTCAGATCGTCACGCGCGAGGAGATCCTCGATCAGGTCTGGGGCTACGAGGTGTTCCCTTCGACACGCACGATCGACAACTTCATCGTGCGCCTGCGCAAGCGCTTCGAGCGCAACCCCGAGCAGCCTGCACACTTCCATACGGTGCGCGGCGTCGGCTACCGCTTCACCGTGGAGCCGCAGGCGGCGGAGGCCGCGGGCGAATGACCGACGGGGGCCTGTTGCTCAA
>Ga0134079_10000135_pt1 | contig 17721 bp, 16 predicted proteins | sample 15_taG_2_FD_119770 | JGI IMG/M metagenome (GOLD analysis project Ga0134079, IMG submission 119770) | Grasslands soil microbial communities from the Angelo Coastal Reserve, California, USA - 15_D_Rain_40cm_2_09182015 | ecosystem: Environmental > Terrestrial > Soil > Grasslands ...
CGAGACACCGCTCGCGCCGTCGAAGTATGGCGCGCTCGCGCGGCGCAGCGAATTCCTCCGGAGCGTGCTCGAGCGCGTGCGCGCGCTGCCCGGAGTCGCGAGCGCGGGCTACGTGAACCTCGCCCCTCTCGTGTTCAAGGGCGGCCGCGCATACATGACGAGCGAAGGCGAGCCCCCGCCGACGCAGGGGGACTTCGCGCGCCACATCGTCGCGAACCGCGTCGCGGGCGACGGCTATCTCGAAACGCTCGGCGTGCCGTTGCTCGCCGGCCGACAGTTCGATTCGCGGGACGGACCGGACGCCGCGCCGTCGATCGTCATCAACGAGACGATGGCGTGGCGTTATTGGCCGGATGCAGATCCGATCGGCCAGCGGATCAAGGTCGGCGGGCTGCAAGCGGACACTCCGTGGCTGACCGTGATCGGCGTCGTCGGCGACGTGCACCAGATGGGGCTCGACACCGCCCCCGAGCCCGAGTTCTTCGCGTCCGCGAGCCAACGTGCGTTCGATTATCCGTTCACGTGGCCCACGTACCTTCTCGTGCGGACGCGCGTCGAGCCGCTCACGCTCGCGGCCGCGGTGCGCAACGCGATTTGGGACGTCGATGCCGACCAGCCCGTCGGCAGCATCCGCACGATGCAGGACGTGCTCGACCGTGAGCTCTCGAGCCGCGACACCCAGCTCACGCTCGTCGGCGCGTTCGCCGCTCTCGCGCTGCTGCTCGCGTCCGTCGGGCTCTACGGCGTGCTGTCGTACACGGTCGCGCAGCGCACGGCCGAGATCGGCTTGCGGATGGCGCTCGGCGCGGAAACCGCGGCGGTGGTCCGGGGCGTGATCCGTGGGGCGCTGAAGCTCGCGGCGCTCGGGATCGCGCTCGGGCTCGGTGCCGCCTTCGGTGTCACTCGCCTCCTGGGCTCGTTCCTCTACGGCGTGAGCCCGATGGATCCTCCGACGCTCGCGGGCGTCGCCGCGCTGCTCCTCGTCGTGACCGTTCTCGCGAGCTACGTGCCGGCGCGCCGCGCGGCGCGGGTCGAGCCCGTGCGAGCGCTGCGTACCGACTGACCCCCGGCTCGCGCGCCGTCGCTCGCCGGCGTGGGCGCCGCCGGCTTGGCGGCGGGCCGTGCCCGCGGCCGTGGCCGTCCCGCCGCGCCGCCCGCGAGCGCGCGTGACCACGCTTTCGGCATCGTGCAGAATCGCGGCGTTGCGTTCACCGGGGACTCGCAAAGAATGACGCTCAGAGTCGCGGCCGCACTCGCCGGTCTCGTCGCGTGCCTAGCGCTCGCGCCGCTCTCGGCCCAAGAAGGCCATCCGCTCAAGGGCTCGTGGCTCGGCACCTGGAAGCAGAACACGGTGCACGGCGACGATCTCATCCTCGTCCTCGACTGGGACGGCAAAGCGATCAGCGGCATGATCAACCCCGGCACGGACAACATCCCGATCGCGAGGGGCACGCTCGAGCCGAAGGGCTGGGTCGTCACGCTCGAGGCGAACGCGAAGGACAAGGCCGGGGCAACGATTCACTACGTGATCGAGGGCCACATCGAGAATCTCGAGCTGCCGAACCGCTCGATCGTCGGCACTTGGCGCAGCGAGCGCGGCAAGGGCGCGTTCGAGGCGAGCCGGCAATGAGCCCGGCGCCGCGCGGATCGTCGGCCCGCGGCGCGCTCGCGGCCGCGCTCGCGCTCGCGGCGACCGCGGCGCTCGCGCACCACGAGATCACCGCGAAGTTCGACGACGCGAAGCGCACGACGCTCAGCGGCATCGTGACCGACGTCGACTGGCGCAACCCGCACGCGCACCTGTTCATCAACGTCGCGGGCGACGCGGGCGCGGTCGCGAACTGGGCGATCGAGCTCGAGAGCACGATCACGCTCACGAAAAGCGGCTGGCGCTTCGACACGCTCAAGCCCGGCGACCGGATCACGGTCGTGGGTCCGATCGCGCGCGACGGCACGCGCCAGATTTGGGGCGAGTCCCTGACGCTCGCCGCGACCGGACGCAAGGTGCTTTACGCGCTCGACACGGCGCCCGTCGCGCCCGCGAAACCGCGGCCCGCGCCGCGCGGCCCGGACGGCCACCCGCGGCTCGGCGCGCTCGACACCGAGGGCGGCTACTGGGGCTACCCGACCTCGAGCGCGCTCGAGCAAGACGGCGCGCAAGTCGCGATGAACGCGCACGGCCTGCTCGCGAGCTCGAAGGACGCGGCGCGCGTCGCGCCGTTTCAGCCGTGGGCGCTCGGTCTCTACCAGCGCCGCCAAGAGCGGCATCTGCGCGACGACCCGATGTTCATCAACTGCAAGCCGCCCGGCGGCGTGCGCTATCTGCAATCGGAGTACGGCGTGCAGCTCGTCGAGGATCGCGAGCGGCAGCGGATCTTCGTGCTGATCGGCGGCGGCAATCACAACTACCGAATCGTCTACCTCGACGGCCGCACGAACCGCGGCCAGGTCCGCGGCGACGACGACAATCCGCTGTACTACGGACGCGGCACGGGCCGCTGGGAAGGCGATACGCTCGTCGTCGAGACGACGGGTTTCAACGAGGACTTCTGGTTCACGAACGGCGGCTTGCCGCACACGAACCTGCTGCATCTGACGGAACGCTTCTCGCGGCCCGACTTCGAGACGCTGCACTACGAGGTCACGATCGACGACCCGGGCGCATACACGAAGCCGTGGAGCGCGCACTGGGATCTGCGCTGGGTCGGCGGCGAGGAGCTGCCCGTGCATTTTTGTCAAGACAACCGGAGCTAATGGAGGATTTTGTGAGCACCACACGCAAACTGCTCGCGCTGCTCGCCGGCGGATCGGTCTTGATCGCCGGCAACACGTGGGCCCATCACTCCTTCTCGGCCGAGTTCGATGCGGAGAAGCCGATCAAGATCTCGGGCATCGTGACCAAGGTCGACTGGGCCAACCCTCACGTCTGGATCTATCTGAACGTGAAGGACGAGAACGGCGCGGTCGCGAACTGGGGCGCCGAGCTCGGGCCGCCGCACGGCCTGCAGCGCTCGGGCTGGCAGCGCGAGACGCTGAAGATCGGCGAGCAGATCACGGTCAACGGCTATCTCGCCCGCAACGGCAGCAACCGGATGAACGCGCGGACGGTGACGCTCGCGGCGACCGGCGCGCGCCCGGGCGCGACGCTCGACGCCGCGTCCTCGGTCGGCACCGAAGCGCCCGCGGCCGCCGCCGCGCCGGCGAAACAATGAGGCTCACGCTCGCGGCGCTCGTCGCGCTCGTCGCGGTCGTGCTCGCCGATCCCGCGCTCGCGCAGCGGCGCGCGCGCGCTCCGAACGCTCCGCCGCCGGGCCCGGCGCCGCGCTCGGCGACGGGCCGCGTGCTGCTCGGCGGCGCGACGCCCGCGGACAAGGGCGTTTGGACGCCGATGTTCGGGATCACGAACCCGATCGCGCCGCTCGAGCAGGTGCCGTTCCAGCCGTGGGCGCGCGCTCTTTATGACGCGCGCCAGACGACCGAGGCCGAACCGCACACGCGCTGCAAGGCGTCGGGCACGGCGCGCCAGTTCTTGACGCCGTACGGCGTCGAGTTCGTCGAGCTGCCCGAGCTCGAACGCCTCTACATCTTCGACATCGGCGGGCCTCACACCTTCAGGATCGTCTACATGGACGGGCGTTCGCATCCGCGCGACCTGCAGCCGAGCTACTACGGGCACTCGATCGGCTGGTGGGAAGGCGACACGCTCGTGATCGACAGCTTAGGCTTCAACGAGAGCTTTTGGCTCGATCGCCGCGGGCTGCCGCACACGACGCAGCTGCACACGATCGAGCGCTTCACGCGCACGAACGCCGAGACGATCGAATACTCGATCGAGATCCACGACCCCGGCGCATACACCGCACCGTTCACGGGCGGCTTCGGGCTCGGCTGGGACAAGGGCACCGAGCTCTTCGAATACGTGTGTCAGCAGGCGAACTACGCGTCCGTGCTCCTGGTCGGCGGCGCGCGCTCGAGCGTCGACCGCAGCAGCCCGATCGTCCCGTGAGCGCGCGCTCCGGCGCAATCTGAAGTAACGTTGGCTCCACAAGCACGCGGTCGGCCCGAACGGCATACTCTCGGGCGGCCGCTACGGCATTGGACCGAAGCACCTTCGCAAGGCACGAGGACGAGGCGATGAGCGACGCGCGTGACATCATCGAGCAGCTGCTGAAGCGCTCGCGAGGCCCGCGGGGCCCAAACGGCCCGCGGACGACCCCGACCGGGGCGCCCAGCCTCTCGTGGCGCGCGGTGCTGATCGGGATCGGCATCCTGGCCGCGATCTGGGCCACCGCGAGCTCCTTCTACACGGTACAGCCCGAGGAGCGCGCGGTCGTCAAGCGCTTCGGCCGTGTGACCGGCATCGCCGACAACGGCTGGCACGCGAAGCTGCCGTTCGGAATCGACCGCGTGCAGATCGTAGCGACGGAGCGCGTGCTGAAGCAGGAGTTCGGCTTCCGCACCGAGCGGGCCGACCAGAGCGATCGCGCGCGCACCCAGTTCGCGGGCGGCTACCCCAACGAATCGCTGATGCTCACGGGCGACTTGAACATCATCCAGGTCGAATGGGTCGTGCAGTATCGGATCGACGACCCGGTGAAGTACCTCTACGGGATGCGCGAGCCGACGAAGACGCTGCGCGACCTGTCCGAGTCCGTGATGCGCAGGATCGTCGGTAACCGGATCGGCAGCGTCGTGCTCACGGTCGGCCGTATCGAGATCGCGAACGCCGCGCGCGACGAGATCCAGGACGCGATGACCCGCTACGACAACGGCATCAAGATCATCACCGTTCAGCTCCAAGACGTGATACCGCCGCTGCGCGTGCAGCCGGCGTTCAACGAGGTCAACGAGTCGCGCCAACAGCTCGAGAAGCAGGTGAACGACGCGACGAAGAGCGCGAACGAAGCGATCCCGAGGGCCGAAGGCACCGCGAAGCGCACGATCGCCGAGGCCGAGGGCTACGCGACCGAGCGCGTGAACCGCGCTCGCGGCGACGTCGCGCGCTTTAGCGCTGTGCTCGCCGAGTACAAGCGCGCGCCCGAGGTCACCCGGTCCCGGCTCTACCTCGAGGCGCTGAACCAAGTGTTGCCGAAGATCGGCTCGATCGTCGTCACTCAGGACGGTCAGACCTCGCCGCTGCCGCTGCTGAACCTGCGAGATGCTCAACGATTTCCGCAGAAATCTGAGGCAACTCGATGAAAAACATAACGTATGTCGCGCTTCTCGCGGTGCTCGTGCTGCTCGTCGTGAGCCGCTCGGCGTTCGTCGTCGATCAGGCCGAGCAGGCGATCATCGTGCAGCTCGGCGAGCCCGTCGGCGACGTGATCGCAGAGCCCGGCCTGCACTGGCGGTTGCCGTTCGTCCAGGACGTCCGGTTCTTCGACAAGCGCCTGCTCGACTGGGATGGCGACGTGAGCCAGATCCCGACGCTCGGCCGCGAGTTCATCATCGTCGACTCGACCGCGCGCTGGCGGATCTCCGATCCGCTCCAGTTCCTGCGCTCCGTGCAAAACGAGAACGGCGCGCGCACGCGGCTCGACGACGTGCTCGACTCGGCGGTCCGCGACATCGTCTCGGGCACCGAGCTCGAGGAGATCGTCCGCTCGGCCGACTGGCACGTCGACGTCTCGCGGCTCGGCTCCGAGGACGCGGCCACCCTGCGCGCGGAGGACCTCGTGAAGCCGAAGAAGGGCCGCGGTGAGCTCGAGAAGGACATCCTCGCGACCGCGGCGCAGCAGATGCCAAACATCGGCGTCCAGCTCGTCGACGTGCGGATCAAGCGGATCAACTACATCGACTCGGTCGGCAAGCAGGTCGAGGACCGGATGATCGCGGAGCGCCAGAGCATCGCCGCACGCTTCCGCTCCGAGGGCGAAGGCCGCAGCCAGGAGATCTTGGGCAACATGCAGCGCGAGCTCAGGCGCATCGAATCCGACGCCGCGCGTCAAGCGGAGGAGATCCGCGGCCGCGCCGATGCGGAGGCGACTAAAATCTACGGCGAGGCTTACAGCCAGGACCCCGCGTTCTACGCGTTCTCGAAGACGCTCGAGAGCTACACGACGCTGGGCGAGAACACGACGCTGATGATCGACGCGAAGTCGGATTTCTTCAAATACCTCCAGTCGACGGCGACTTCGGGCCGCTGAGGGCGCCCACGCCGGGACTCGCCCGACTGCGATGGCCCGCGCGCTGCCGCCGCGCTAAGGTGCGCCGCGATGAGCACGCCTCCCCGCATCGTGATCCTCGGCGCCGGCTTCGGCGGCTTGTTCGCGGCGCGCGCGCTCGCGCGAGTCGCCGCCGACGTCACGCTCGTCGACCGGCACAACTACCACCTGTTTCAGCCGTTGCTCTATCAGGTCGCGACCGCGGGCCTGCCGCCGTCCGACATCGCTTGGCCGATCCGCTCGATCCTGCGCCGCCAGCGCAACGCGCGCGTGCTGCTCGCCGAGGTGTCCGGGATCGACGTGCGCGAGCGCACCGTCGAGCTCGAGGATCGCACGATCCCGTTCGACTACCTCGTCGTCGCGACGGGCTCGACGCACTCGTACTTCGGCCACGAGGAGTGGCGCGCGCTCGCGCCGGGGCTCAAGAGCATCGACGACGCGACGCAGATCCGGCGGCGGATCTTGCGGGCGTTCGAGGCGGCCGAGATCGAGGACGACCCGGCCGCGCGTGACCGCTTGCTGCGCTTCGTGATCGTCGGCGGCGGCCCGACCGGCGTCGAGCTCGCGGGCACGATCGCGGAGCTCGCGCACCACACGCTCGCGAAGGACTTCCGTCGGATCGACCCGAGCGCGGCGAAGGTCATCCTCGTCGAGGCCGGCCCGCGCGTGCTCGCGGCGTTTCATGAGCCGCAGTCGGCCTACGCCGCGCGCGCGCTCGCGAGGCTCGGCGTCGAAGTCCGCGTCGGCGCGGCGGTCACCGCGTGCGACGAGCGCGGCGTCGCGCTCGGCGCGGAGCGGATCGAGTCCGCGACCGTGCTCTGGGCCGCGGGCGTCGCGGCGTCGCCGGTCGGCCGCTGGCTCGGGCTCCCGACGGACCGCGCGGGGCGCGTCCGCGTCGCGCCCGATCTCACGATCGACGGCGATGCCGCCATCTTCGTGATCGGCGACGCGGCGCTCGTCGAGGACGCGGGCAAGCAAGTGCCCGGCGTCGCGCCGGCCGCGAAGCAGCAGGGCCGCTACGTCGCGAAGGTGATCGCGGCGCGGCTCGCCGGCCGCGCCGCGCCGCGGCCGTTCGCCTACCGCGACGCGGGCAACCTCGCGACGATCGGCCGCCGACGCGCGGTGATCGAGTTTCCGTTCGTCACGCTGCGCGGTTGGCTCGCGTGGTGGATCTGGGGGATCGCGCACATCTACTTCCTCGTCGGCGTGCCGAGCCCGGTGGTCGTGTCGCTGCGCTGGCTCTGGGAGTACGTCACCTACGGCCGCGGCGCGCGGCTGATCACGGGCTCGGAGCACGCGGACTGACGCCCGATGCGCCGTCGGGTCGCTCGGGCCGCGCCGCGGCCGCGAGATCCTCAGCGAGCTTCGGCCTGCCGATCGCGCGCGCATACTCGCTCAACGGCCCCGCAACCTCGGGCGGTACCTCGAAAGTCTGCGCCAAGCGTCGACATTGAACGATCAGATCGAGCGCGTCGCGCTCGCGCTTTTCAGTAAGGAGACGGACGACGAACCGCTTCGCAAGATCGAGGGCGTACTTCTTGTCTCCCCAGTCGAGCATTCGATTGAAGAGCCATTGGTAGGCGTCGAGGCTGTCGCCTTCCGAGGCGATCAACCGCTTGATGGTGTTGTAGCCCTGCTCCACGAAGCCGCTCCGGATCGACGCGTACGCTTGATCGAGCGTGCGCTGCCATTCTCGGTGCCGATCGTCGATTGCGTGTTGCGCGCGGATCTCCTCGACGTCGCGGAAGTCGAAGTCCGCGCTGTGCGCGCGAATCGCCGAGCCGACGAGCGCGAACAGCGCGAGCAAACCCCAGACGGAAACGATCTCGTCGATGATGCCGAAGCCTCCGCCGAGCAGCGCCGACGCGAGCGCCGCTAGGGCTAAGACGGCGCAGCACCACGCGAGCAGCACCAAGTAGTCGAAGCGCAGCACTCCGATGACCGAGCCCACTGCCACGGGATTCAACGCAGCCCCGATGTTGCGCGTCATGCCCATGAGGGCAACCGACGCCGGAAACGTGCCGAGCACGACGACGAGCCCGAGCGCGCGAATGGACTCCGCGGCCATACCCTCGCCGATGATTCGCGGCATCAACGAGAACATGATCGGGGACAACATGAACAGCGCGCCGTGGAGCGCGAACGAGAGCTCGCCGACGGGATTCGTCGACTCGAGGTCGGGCGGCGTGATGTAAGCTCGGCCGATCGCGACTTCGCGCAGCACGTGATACGCGAAGCGGACCAAAGAGAGCGTGACCATGAACGCCAGCAGAAACCCGGTAAACCGGGCGGCCAGCGCGATTCGGAGCACGATTCCGTAGACGACCGCCACGACCAGGACGGTCGAGTTGAACATCGGCTTCGGATCCATGCGCTACTCGAGGTCGAACGAGCTCTCGACGCGCGCGCGCTCGTGCGCCCAGACAGGGATTTCGCCCCAAGCCTCGCCGAGCCGCGCGTCGAGCTCGCTGCAATCGGGCTCGAAACGCTCGACCGCGCGCCAGAAGCGGCGCGAATGATTCATCGCGATCATGTGGCAGAGCTCGTGGATCAGCAGATACCGCACGAGCTCCGGGGCGAGGAACAAGAGGCCCGCGTTCAGGCTCACGCTGCCCGAGCTCGAGCAGCTGCCCCAGCGCGTGCGTTGGAGACGCACCTGCACGCTCGTCGGCTGCACGCCGACGACTCCCGCTTCGCGGAGCAGCCACGGCTTGAGGTGAAAGCGCGCGTGCCCCATCAGCCAAGCGCGCAACGAATCGGCCGCCTCGCGCCGCTCGACGTCGGGCGTGCGCACGAGCAGCGCGCCGGCCGCGACGCGGCAGGACGGCCGCGCGGCGGGCTCGTGCGCGTACCTGACGGGCCAACTTTGGCCGACGGCCGCTAGCTCGACGCGCTCGGGCAGCGTCGCGCCATCGGGATAGTACTCGGCGATCTCGCGGCGCGCGCGCTCGATCCAGCGCGTGTGCTCGCGGACGAAATTCGCGACATCGGCCGGTCGCGTGCCGCGCGGCACGACGAGCTCGAGCGTGTTCGGCGGCAACATTCGCAGCGTGAGTCGCCGCGCGCGGCGACTCTCGCGCACCGTGAGCGGCGCGCGCGCGCGCGACGACGGCCCAGGCGTTGCGCCGCCGGCCGGCCGTGCGCTGTCGAAAAGGCTCAATTGCCGTTGCGGCATCGGTCCCACATGCGCTTCGGCCCCTATCGAATACCAGGCGGCGGCGGAACGCAAATCGGCGCGCGGCTCGCGGGCGCGAGCCCGCGCTCAGCGTGCGGATCTCAGCGGCCCTCGTTGCCGGGCTCTCCGCCGGTCGTCAGAATCTCGAGCCGATGCACGACCTCGTCGACATCGGCGCGAACCTGACCCACGACAGCTTCGATCACGACCGTGCCGAGGTGCTCGCGCGCGCGGCCGCGGCCGGCGTCCGGCGCGCGATCGTGACCGGCGCCTCGGTGACGGGCAGCGCGCAGGCGATCGAGCTCGCCGCCGAGCATCCGGGCATCCTGTACGCGACCGCGGGCGTGCACCCCCATCACGCGGCGGAGTTCGACGAGCACACGGGCGCCGCGCTCCGCACGCTGCTCGCCGATCCGAGGGTCGTCGCGGTCGGCGAATGCGGGCTCGACTATTTCCGCGACTTCTCGCCGCGCGACGCGCAACGGCGCGCGTTCCGCGCGCAGCTCGAGCTCGCGGCCGCCCTCGGCAAGCCTGTCTTCCTGCACGAGCGCGACGCGCACGCGGACTTCCTCGCGGCCCTCGCGCCGCTCAAGCGCGACCTCACGCGCGGCGGAGTCGCGCACTGCTTCACCGGCGGCCGCGCGGCGCTCGACTCCTATCTCGAGCTCGGGCTGCACATCGGCGTGACTGGCTGGGTCTGCGACGAGCGGCGCGGCGCCGAGCTGCGCGCGGCCATGCCGTCGATCCCGCTCGAGCGCTTGCTGCTCGAGACGGACGCGCCGTACCTCTTGCCGCGCGACCTCACGCCCAAACCCAAGCACCGCCGCAACGAGCCCGCGTTCCTGCCCCACGTGCTCGCGCGCGTCGCGGCGCTCATGGAACGGCCCGCAGAGGAGATCGCGCGCGCCGCGACCGAGAACGCGGAAGAGTTGTTTCGCCTCCGTTAACGCGCGCTCGTGCGCGCGCCGCGCGTGACGGGCTTGATCGCGGCCTTGACGCGTTCCCAGTGCGGCGTGAACGCGACCAGCAGACGCTCTAGGTCCTCCGGCTCGGGCTTTTGGCAACGCTCGACGAGGTCGCCGGGCAGCACGACGTCTGTCGGCCGGCCCTTGGTGAAGTCGGCTTCCGCGCCGAACAACACGAGGCCGAACACGGGCACCTCGCGGACGATCTGCTTGAGCGCGGCGACGCGGTCGTAGAGCGTGGGGAGCGGGTTTGGGAAGGTGAACCGCCCGCGCTGACCGATCACGGTCCATTCGGCCATCCGCTCGCCCGCGAAGATCTTGCCCTGGAACTCCTTGACGTCGACGACCACGAGGCCGCTCGCCGTGAGCAGCAGATGCTCGACTTGGATCTGCCCGCCCATTCCGTCGGGTAGGAGCACGTTCTGCAGGCGGTCGATCGACACGTTCTTGAGCGCCCGGCTCAAGCTGCGGCGCCGTCGGCGCAGCCAGAGGACGACGATTGAGAACAGCACGACGGCCACTGCGAGCAGCGCAGCAAGACCTATCCAATATTCGGGTTTCACTTTCGATTAGTTCTATACTTTATTGTTATTCAAATACTTTTATCACCAAAGATCGAGCTCGCGCGCGAGCTCGGCGAGCCGCGGCGCGATCGTGACTCGGCTCGTCGGACGCTCGAGCAACACACGCAGCGAGTCGGGCACCGGCACCTCGCGGCCGATCAGCGGCTCGACGACGCCCTCGAACTTCGCCGGGTGCGCGGTCGCGCTCACGATCCACGGCCGCGCCGACTTGCGCGCGGCCGGCAAGTGATCGTAGACCCAAAACCCGGTCGCGGTGTGCGGACACCAGATCTCGCCATAGCGCTGATAGTCTTGCGCAATCTGGCTGCGGATCGCATCGTCGTCAACGGGATACGCCTCGACGGCCTCGCGTAGCGCGCCGAAGTCGGGCAGCAGATTGCACAGCCGCTCCATGTTGCTCGGATTGCCGACGTCCATCGCCGAAGCGAGCGTCGCCCGGCTCGCGCGCGGCTGCCACTGACCCGTCGCGAGGAAGTCCGGGATCGTGCGATTCGCGTTGACGGCGAAGATGATCTCCCGGATCGGCAAGCCGATCGCGCGAGCCCAGACGCACGCGACCCCGTTGCCGAGATTGCCGGTCGGCACGATCGCGCCGGACGTCGTGCCTGCCTTACGCCAATGCCAGAGGCTCGCGGCCGCGTGATACGCGACCTGCGGCAACAGCCTGCCGACGTTGATGCTGTTCGCCGCCGTGAGACGGTGGCGCGCGTTCAATTCCGCGTCCGCGAACGCGGCCTTCACGAGCGCCTGACAATCGTCGAAGGTGCCGTCGACCTCGAACGCGAGGATGTTGTCGCCCCAGCACGTGAGCTGGTGCTGCTGGCGCGGCGACACCTGCCCCTTCGGGAACAGCACGCCGACGCGGATCCTGCGACGGCCGTGAAACGCCGCGGCGACCGCGCCGCCGGTGTCGCCCGAGGTCGCGACGAGGATCGTGAGCGGGCGCGCGTCGCGCCCCGCCGCGTGCCATGCGCGCTCCATGAACTCCGCGAGGAAGCGCGCGCCGATGTCCTTGAACGCCGCCGTCGGCCCGTGGAACAGCTCGAGGACCGAGATCTCCGCCCGCGCGTCGATCACGGGCCGCAGCGGCACCGGGAAGTCGAGCGCGCGCCGGCAGATCGGGCCGAGCTCGCGCTCGAACCCCGAGCCCGCGAAGAACGGCGCGAGGAGCTCGGCCGCGATCTCGGCGAGCGAATCGCCTTTGAAGGCGGCCGGCGCGAGCCGCGGCAGCTCGACAGGGACGAAGAGCCCGCCGTCGGCCGCGAGACCGCGGAACACGGCTTCGACGAGACCCACGGTCTCTCCGCCACGGGTGCTCGAATAACGCATGCCGGTGTCTTCCGCGCGGGCGGCCGCTCAGCCGCGCTGGCCGCCGAGCATACTGCACAGGCGCAGCAGGTCGGCGAAGATGCCGGCCGCGGTCACGGCCGGGCCCGCGCCGGGACCGCGGACGATCAGCGGATTGTCGCAGTAGCGGCCCGTCACGAACTGCACGATGTTGTCGGTCAGGCTGATGTTCGCGAACGGATGCGCGGGCGCGAACGGCTGGAGCCGGACCGCCGCGCTGCGCGCGCGCACGTCGATCTCGGCGACGTAACGCAGCACCTGCCCCGCGCGCTGCGCGCGCTGTACGCGCTCGAGCATCGGCTGATCGAAGTGCGGCAGCCGCTCCAGGAACTCCTCGACCGACGCCTTGGCGAGCGCGGCCGGCACGAGGCTTTCGACCGCGATGTCGGCGAGCTCGACCTCGAGCCCCGCCTCGCGCGCGAGGATCACGGCCTTGCGCGCGACGTCCAAGCCGGACAGATCGTCGCGCGGATCGGGCTCCGTGTAGCCGCGCGCCTTCGCCTCGCGCACGATCTCGGAGAACGCGCGCTTGCCGTCGAAGAGGGTGAACAGGTACGCGAGCGTGCCCGAGAAGATGCCGCTGATGCTCCGGATCTCGTCGCCGGTCTCGACGAGGTCCTTGAGCGTCTGGATCACGGGCAGCCCCGCGCCGACGGTCGCCTCGTAGAGGAAATGCGTGTGCGCGGCGCGGCTCACGCGCTTGAGCTCGCGGTAGTAGGCGATCGTGCCGCTGTGCGCGCGTTTGTTCGGCGTGAGCACGTGGATGCCGCGGCCGAGCCATTCGGCATAGCGGCCGGCGACCTCTTGGCTCGCGGTGCAGTCGATCAGCACGGAGTGCGGCAGGTAGTCGGTCTGCACGTGCTCGACGATCCTCGCGGGCTCCGTGGGCTTGGCGCGCGCCAACGCGTCGCGCCAGTGCTTCAAGTCGATCCGCTGCGGGTCGAGCAGCATGCGCTTCGAATCCGCGATCGCGCGCACGCGCAGATCGAGATTGAACTTCTCGCGCAGTCCAGGCCCGGCGGCCGCGAGCTGATCGAGCAAAGCGCCGCCGACTGCGCCCGGGCCGAGCACGCCGATCGACACGGTCTTCGCCGAGAGGTAGAAGCTGCTGTGCACGGCCCGGATCGCGCGCGTGCTGTCCTTCGCGTCGATCACCGCCGAGATGTTGCGCTCGGAAGCGCCCTGCGCGATCGCCCGCACGTTGATGCCGGCTTCGCCCAACGTCGCGAAGAACTTGCCGGCGCTGCCCGGCATGCCGGCCATGTCGTCGCCGACGACGGCGATGATTGCGCAGCCCGCCGTGACGCCGACGCGTTGAACCTGCCCACCCGCGAGCTCGGCCGCGAACGCGCGCTCGACCACCCCGCGCGCGTGCTCGGCCGCGCTCTCCGCCACCGCGAAGCAGATCGAGTGCTCGGAGCTGCCCTGCGAGATCATCATCACCGACACTTGGGCCTCGCGCAGCGCGCCGAACAGCCGATCGGCCGTGCCGGGCACGCCGATCATGCCGGCGCCCTCGAGGTTCACGAGCGCGACGTCGTCTATCCCGCTGACGCCTTTCACGCCCGACGCGCGGTGCGACGTCGAAGCGGAGATCTTCGTGCCCGGATGCGTCGGGTTGAAGGTGTTGCGGATCCAGATCGGAATCCCTCGCCCGACCGCGGGCGCCATCGTCTGCGGATGGATCACCTTCGCACCGAAGTACGCGAGCTCCATCGCCTCGCTGTACGACATCTCGTCGATGATCGTCGCCTCGGGCACGCGCCGCGGATCGCCGCTCATCACTCCGTCGACATCGGTCCAGATGTGGACCTCGTTCGCGTCGAGCAGCGCGCCGAAGATCGACGCGGAGTAGTCGCTGCCGTTGCGGCCGAGCGTGGTCGGCAAGCCCTCGCGGTCAGAGCCGACGAAGCCCGTGATCACCGCAATGCCCCGAAAGCCCTCCGGGAGCAGCGCCGCGAGCTTCGGCCGCGACGCGTCCCAGGCGACGACCGGGCCCATCTCGCCTCGGTCGACCACGAGCACCTCGCGCGCGTCGACGAAGACGACGTCTCGCTTCTTCGCGAACTCGACTGTGAAGAACGCGGCGATCTGGCGCGCGGACCACACCTCGCCCAGACCTGAGATCAAGTCGCGGCTGCGCTGCGAAGCCGAGCGCACGAGCTTGAGCGCCTCCAGGATGCTCGCGATGTCGTCGAGCTCGCGCCCGAGCTGCGCGATCACCGGCTTCGCGCCGGCCGACCCGAGGAGCTCCGTGGCCGAACGCTCGTGACGCTCGCGCAGCGCGCGCAGTTGCGCGTCGACGCGCTCGCAGCGCGCCGCTCGGTCGACGAGACCGAGCAGGTCGTCGGTCACGCCCTTCATCGCGGAGACGACGACGCCGAGATTGTCGGGCTGCCCCGCGACGATCTTGGCTACGCGCCGGACGCAGCTCGCGTCGGCGACGCTCGTGCCGCCAAACTTGTGAACGTTCCAGACCATCGGGACGGCCCGCTACGCAGAGCGGTTTCGGGGCCGCGAGCATAGCAGAACGGCCGCGGTTATCGAGTGAGGGACATGCGTCTAGTCAGCGCGCGCCCATGAGCTCGCGACGCATCGCCGAGATCGTCGCCTTGTAGTCCTTCGAGCCGAAGATCGCGGAGCCCGCGACGAACGTGTCGGCGCCGGCTGATGCGACGCGCGCGATGTTCGCGACCTTCACCCCGCCGTCGACTTCGAGACGAATCGGCCGCTCTGCGCGATCGAGGACGGCGCGCACGGCCGAGACCTTCGCGAGCGCGCCGTCGATGAACTGCTGGCCGGCGAAGCCCGGATTGACCGACATCACGAGCACGAGGTCGAGCCGATCGAGCACGTGGTCGAGCCAGTCGAGCGGCGTCGCGGGATTGAACACGAGACCCGCCTTGCAGCCGTGCTCGCGGATCAGCTGCAAAGTCCGATCGACGTGCTCCGTCGCCTCGGGATGGATGCTGATGTAGGTCGCGCCCGCGGCCGCGAAGTCGGGGATGATCCGATCGACGGGCTTGACCATCAGGTGCACGTCGATCGGCGCCTTGACGCCGTGCTTGCGCAACGCCTCGCAGACGAGCGGGCCGATCGTGAGATTCGGCACGTAGTGGTTGTCCATCACGTCGAAGTGCACGAGGTCGGCGCCGGCCGCGAGCACGGCATCGACCTCCTCGCCGAGGCGCGCGAAGTCCGCGGACAGAATCGACGGTGCAATCCAAAGGTCGCGCCTGGTCGTCATGCTCATCGCACCTTTCAAAGCGCCCTCAGAGGCCGTCGGCCGTGCGGCCGGCCGCCACTCTACCGCGCAACGCGGCGCTCAGCACGAGCGCGATGCCGCAGGCGATCGCGACGGTCAGCAGCGCGTGCCGATAGCCGGCGAGCTCGTCGGCGCTCGAGCCGACCACGCCGCCGATCACCGCAGCGCCGAGGAGCTGACCGATGCTGATGAACAGGGTGAGCAAACCTTGCCCCGCCCCGCGCCGCTCGGGCCCGGCCTCTTGGAGCGTGATGTAGCGCAGCGGCGCGCCTAGCAACCCAGACAAACCGAACCCGATCGCGCCGCCGGCCGCGTAGAAGCTCGCCGTGTTGAGCGGCAGCCACGCGAACAGCGCGAGCCCGAGGATCGTGAGCGCGAGCCCAGCCTGCACTACGACGCGGGCGCCGACTCGATCGAGCGCGCGGCCCGCGACCGGCGCGCCGACGGTGAGCGTCAGCACGAGCGGCAGCATCATGAGGCTCGCGGCCGACTCGTGTACGCCGAGGCCGAGCACCGCGATGTCCGGCAGGAACACCATTCCGGCCTCGACGAGGCCCGCGGCCAACGCGATCGCGCCGACGACGCGTAGCTGCGCGGAACGGAACAGGTCGGGATGCAGCACCGGGTCGGCAGCCCGCTTCTCGACGCTCCAGAAGGCGGGGACGGTCACGAGCACGAGCACGAGCGTCGGCCAAATCCGCACCGACTGGAGGCCTGCGAGGACGTTGGTCGTGTCGAGCTCGCTCAGCGTCCAGACGATCGCCGCGAGCGCGAGCGCGAGCAGCGCGGCACCGAGCCCGTCGAACCTCCCGGGCCGCGCCGCGGCCGCCGACGGCAGGTACTTGAACCCGAGGCCGATCAGAACCGCCGAGATCGGCACGTTGATCAGGAACAGCCAGCGCCAGCTCCATTGCAGCAGCAAGCCGCCGAGCATCGGGCCGAGCAGGAACGCGAGACCGAAGACCGCGCCGATCAGCCCGAGCACGCGGCCGCGCTGCACGCTCGGCACCGTCTCGGCGATCACGGCCGTCGCGACCGGGAAGATGCCGCCGGCGCCGAACGCCTGGATCGCGCGCCCGAGCAGCAGCAGCTCGAACGTCGGCGCGGCGGCGACGAGCGCCGAGCCGGCCGCGAACAGCCCGAGGCTCTGCGCATAGACGGCCCGGCGGCCGGTGCGGTCCGACAGCTTCGCGAGCAGCGGCGCCCCGACCACGTAGAACAGCACGTAGGCGCTGAAGACCCAGGACAGCGCGCGGCTGCCGACGTCGAACGCCGAGCGGATCGCGGGCAGCGCGGGACCCACGATCGCGATGTCGAGCGCCGCGACGAGCACGCCGGCGAACAGGATCCCGAGAATCACGCGCTGCGCCGGCGTAGGCATCAGTGCTTGCGGACCAGCAGCCCGCGGAGCGCGTCGCGAAACATCGCCGCGGCCGCCGGGTGATCGTCGTAGACCCGCAGCAGCGGGATCGCCGTCCGGGCGATGACCTTGAGCGAGTATTGGGCGCTGCCGTTACGGAGTATGTCCGCGCGCTCGGCCGCGCGCAGAACGTCGAGCAGCGCATCGTTCAACACCCGGTGTTGGCGCTCGAAGTGGCGGAAGGTCTTCGGGTCGATCGCGGGAATCAGCAGCAGACCGTCGCGGTGATCGCGCCAGAGCTCGAGGTAGACGTCGATCAGCCCGTCGATCGCCTCGAGCGCGGAGCGGTCCGAGAGCGCGCGCAGGGCCGCGATCGCGCGCTCGAACACGGGATTAAGAATGTGCTCTAGCAGGCTGTATTTACTAGAGAAGAAGCCGTAGAACGTCGCGCGCGAGACGTCGGCCTCCGCGAGCAGCTCCTCGACGCTCACGGTCCCGATCCCGCGGCTCGCGAACTGGCGCGCGCCCGCCGCGAGCAGGGATTGCTTCATCCGCTCGCGGCGGCGCGCGACTCGCGGGCTCGCTCGCTGGCTCATGGTTCGCGGCTTCACGACCCTAAGCATACACCCTCGTCTGTTTTTATACAGCTGTATATGCGACAGCGACGCGAGGCGGAGCGCGCGCCCCGGGGCCGCGGCACGAATTTCAGGCGCGTCGGCGAGCGACGATCGACGGGGTTCAGCGAACGCGGAGGATCAGACCCTTGAGGTACTCGCCCTCGGGAAACTCGAGCGCGATCGGGTGGTCGGCCGGCTGGGACAGGCGCTCGAGTATCTGAGCATCGCGTCCGGCGTCGAGCGC
>Ga0134079_10000136_pt1 | contig 17720 bp, 16 predicted proteins | sample 15_taG_2_FD_119770 | JGI IMG/M metagenome (GOLD analysis project Ga0134079, IMG submission 119770) | Grasslands soil microbial communities from the Angelo Coastal Reserve, California, USA - 15_D_Rain_40cm_2_09182015 | ecosystem: Environmental > Terrestrial > Soil > Grasslands ...
CGGCCGACGACGTGCTGTGCGCCGGCGACGAGCTCGAGTTCCATCGCCCGCCGTGGCAGGAGCCCGACGCGCCCGAGCGCTTCGACGTCGCGTTCGAGGACCAGGACGTGCTCGTCGTCGTGAAGCCGGCGGGGCTGCAAGTGCTCCCGGCGGGCCCGTTCAAGACGCGGACGCTGCTCGAGCTCGTGCGCGCGAGCTCGCCCGAGCGCGCCGTGGCCGCGCCCGCGCACCGGCTCGGGCGCGGCACGTCGGGGCTGATCGCGTTCGGCAAGACGCCGCGCGGCCGCTCTTCACTCGCGCGTCAGTTCCGCGAGCTCTCGCTCGTGAAGACCTATCTGGCGTGGGTCGAGGGCGCGCGACTCCCAGATTCGTTCGCGGCGCGCCAGCCGATCGCGCGCGTCGCGCACGGGCCGCTCAAGATCTTCGTCGCGGCCGAGCGGGGCAAGGAGTCGCTCACGCGCGTGCGCGTGCTGCGGCGCGAACGCGCTCGCGAGGGCGTCGTAACGGCCGCGCATCCCGAGGCGCGGCCGCAGGACGAACGCGCGCGAGCGGGCGAGCGCGCGCTCGTGGCCGCGCAGCCCATCACGGGCCGCCCCGACCAGATCCGGATCCATCTCGCTGCGGCCGGCGCGCCGGTCGTCGGCGATCCGCTGTTCGGCCCGGGCGGCACGCCGAAGAGCGACGCGACGCCCGGCGCGGGCGGCTATCTGCTGCACGCGACGGCGCTGTCGTTCTCGCACCCGGCCACGGGCGAGCGCGTGAGGCTCCGCTCGCTGCCCGAGTGGCTCGCGCGCGAGTAGCTCGCTACGGCGCGTCGGCCGCCGCCGCGAAGCTGCGCAGAACTTCCGGCCAGCCCCGCGGACTGCTCTGCATCGTGCGATCCGACTCAAAGCGGCGCACACGCATCGATCGGTATCGGCGATCGTCAACGACGCCGTCCGAATGGCGCTGCGCGAGGACGAAGAAGATCTCGCGGCGTTCGAGGACCGCGTCGCGGAGCCCGTGATCTCGTACGAGGCTCTTCTCAAGGATCTGAAGGCGCATGGCAAGCTATGAGCTCGCCTTCAAAAAATCCGTCGCGAAGGATCTGCGCCGCTTTCCGCAGGTGAACGTCCGGCGGATCATGAGCCGTATTCGCGCCCTCGCGGACGAGCCGCGGCCGCCTGGGTGCGAAAAGCTTTCGGGTCTCGAGCGATACCGCGTCCGTCAGGGCGCGTATCGAATCATCTACGAGATTCAGGATCAGCGGCTAATCGGGTTGGTGGTGAAGATCGGTCATCGGCGCGACGTGTATCGTTCGAGCTAGTCGACCGCGGCGGGCAAGTCCGAGGCGGCGCGAGGGACATTCCGATTTATTCCCTCGTGTCCCTCGCGGGTTGTGAGCCGCTGGAGAAAATAAATCGGAGTGTCCCTAGCCCCGACATGGGCGCGTGGATATTAGGGACACTCTGATTTATTCCTGCTGGGGTTTCGGAATGTCTCTGCGCAACGCGCGCGGGAATAAATCAGAACGTCCCTAGTGCGTGCTCGTCGCGGTTTCGCCGCGGATCAGGCCGTCGAAACGCTCGATCAAGAGCAGCAGTCCGCTCGGATCGTCGAGATGCTCGAAGCAATCCTCGGCGTACGGGCGGATCGCGCTGCGCGTCGGCAGCTCGCCGTCACCCGCCAAGATCCGCCGCATCCGCGGGATCAAGAGCCACTGTAGCCACTGCGACAGCGCGAGCGTGTCGACGCAGAACGGCTGCGGGCTTGAGAGCAGCTCCTCGCGCGGCGGCTCGTGCTCCCAGAGCCGCATGCGCCGCAGCTCGGCCTCGAGACCGTCGACGACCGCGATCAGCGCGCGCTCGCGCGGGGCCGTCACGCCTCCTGCTCCATGAGCTTCTCGATGAGGCCGGGCGGCACCTCCGCGTAGTGATCGAACTCCATTTGATAAGTGCCGCGACCGCTCGTGCTCGAGCGCAGGAAGTTGATGTAGCCGAACATCTCGGACAGCGGCACGAAGCCTCGTACGAAAACCTTCGCCCCTTTCTGGCCCTGGTCGGTGACTTGGCCGCGGCGGCGGTGCATGTCGCCGATGATGGCGCCCAGGTACTCTGCTTCGCTCTCCACCTCGATCTTCATGATCGGCTCGAGCAGCTTCGGGCCGCTCGCCTTGTGCGACTCGCGGAAGCACGCGCGCGCCGCGATCTCGAACGCGAGCGCCGAGGAGTCGACGTCGTGATACTTGCCGTCGAGGAGCCGCGCGCGGAAGTCGACGACCTCGTAGCCAGCGATCTGGCCGCGCTTGCACTCGCTCATGATCGCCTTCTCGACGGCCGGGATGTACTCGCGCGGGATCCGGCCGCCGACGACTTCGTCCGAGAACTCGACGCCGCTGCCGCCGCCGAGCGGCTCGAAGATCATCTTCACCTCGGCGAACTGGCCCGAGCCGCCGGTCTGCTTTTTGTGCGTATAGGTCCGGTCGACCCTGCTGCCGAATGATTCGCGGAAGCTCACGCGCGGCCGGCCCATGTTCGCCTCGACGCCGAGCTCCGTGCGCATCCGGTCGATCGTGACCTCGAGGTGCAGCTCGCCCATGCCGCGGAGCAGCGTCTGGCCCGTCTCCTGGTCGACCTCGAGCCGCAGCGACGGGTCGGCCTTGACCATCTTGTAGAGCGCGGTCGAGAGCTTGTCGACGTCCGCGCGCGACTTCGGCTCGACGGCGACGCTGATCACGGGATCGGGGAAGCGCATGCGTTCGAGCAGCGCCGGATGATCCATGTCGGACAACGAATCGCCGGTCTCCGTCTCCTTCATCGACACGAACGCGCAGATGTCGCCCGCGCGCGCCTCATCGATGTCCTCGGTGTCGGCTGCATGGATCTCGACCATGCGCCCGATCCGCTCGCGCCTGCGGCGCGTGACGTTGAGCAGCGTGTCGCCTTTCTTGATCACGCCGGAGTAGATGCGCACGAACGTGAGCGTGCCGAACTGGTCGTTGATGACCTTGAACGCGAGCGCGCGCGCCGGCGCGTCGTCTTTGACTTCTTGCCTGCCGATCGCCTTGCCGTTCTCGTCGACGATCGCGATGCCGCCGTTCTCGCCGGGATAGGGCAGGTAGTCGACGACTGCGTCGAGCATCTGCTGCACGCCCTTGTGCTTGAACGACGAGCCACAGAACACCGGCACGAACACGCCCGTGACCGTGCCCTTGCGGATGCACCTCTTGAGGACGTCCGGATCGAACTTGCCGGACTCGACGAACTCGAGGAACGCCTCTTCGTCCATCGCGAGCGCGTGCTCGAGGAGGTCCTTGCGCAGCTCGGGGATGCGCTTGATCCAATCGTTGTCCTTGGTCGACGCGAAGTTGAACCGGCTCTGGATGCCGTCGAGCGGGACGGTCTCCCACTTCGCGTCCTTGTCGTCCGAGTCCCAGATGTAGCCGACGTTCGCGACGAGGTCCGCCATGCCGACGAACTCGTCGGAGCTGCCGAACGGCACGTGGCAGATCAGCGCGGTCACGCCGAGGCGCTCCTTGATGCCCTTCACGCAGTGCGCGAAGTTCGCGCCGATGCGGTCCATCTTGTTGATATAGCAGAGGCGCGGGACGTTGTACTGGTTCGCGAGACGCCAGTTGGTCTCGGTCTGCGGCTCGACGCCCGCGACCCCGTCGAACACGACGACTGCGCCGTCGAGCACGCGCAAGCTGCGGTTCACCTCGATCGTGAAGTCGACGTGGCCGGGCGTGTCGATGATGTTGATCTGATGGTCCTTCCACTCGGCCGTGACCGCGGCGCTCTGGATCGTGATGCCGCGCTTGCGCTCCTGCTCGAGGTAGTCCGTCGTCGTGCTCGCCTTCAGGTCCTTGGTGTCGTGCACTTCGATGATCTGGTGCTTGCGGCCCGTGTAATAGAGCACCCGCTCGGTCGTGGTGGTCTTGCCCGCGTCGATGTGGGCGATGATCCCGATGTTGCGGTAAAGCTTTAGGTCCTTCTTCCTAGCCATACTGGGGGTCCCGTATATCAAGGTGTGCCGGGGCCGCTGGCCCGGGCGAAGCGGGCACTATATAGATTTCGGGTGATTCTGGAAGGGCGCATTTCAAAGGAAGCCCCGCTGCGGCGTCCGGCGCGGCGCGTGGAACGAACCGTCAAGTCGTAGCGAATTCCCGCAAGCATTGGCCAAAACCGGAGCCGCCGAAGCCTGCGCAATCGGCCGGCGGCGCGGCTTCGCGCACTGGCACGAATCTCGCAAAGCCACGACTCGTTTACGCGGTGCCGCGTTTCTTTACGCCCGAGCGCCCCGTAACTTACGGTCGCAATCAGGATTTGAACCGTCGAAGACTCGCGAGGCATTCCCATGTCCACGTCCATCCAATACCTCGACAAAGCCATGCTCAGGCTCCGCGGCCTCGGCCTCGTGCCGGAGAAGACCGAGGAGGCGCCGATCGTCGTTTTGTTGAATCGCGTTTCCGATCTCGACCAGGACAAGGTCGTCGCGATCGCGCGCACGCTGAGCCAGGCGTCGCTGTTCAACCAGGTGGTGCGCGAGCAGGTCTCGGGCATGCAGCTCAGCGACCGGTACACGCAGGTCACGAACGCGTTCAACAGCATCCGTGATGACGCGAAGGCCATGGTCGAGCAGCTCGAGGACGGCAAGATCAACACCTTGGAGCGGCTCCAGAACGTGTGGATGAAGGCCACGCGCGGCGACATCCCCCAGCGCTTCGACAAGATCAAGAGGGTTTATCTCGATGTCGCGAAGGACACGAACGACCAGATCGAGCGCGAGCACACGATCTTGTCCGCGTACCAGGACTTTCGCGGCGCGCTCAAGGAGGCCGAGGTCCTCGCGCTCCAGGTGCTGAAGACCGCCGGGCAGAAGCTCGAGGTGCAGAAAGCCGAGCTCGAGAAGGCGGTTCAGGCGGTCGAGCAGGCGCCGAGGGACGACCTCGTTGCGCGGGCGAAGCTCGAGCTCAATCGCGACGAGGAGCTGCGCGCGGTGCAGTTCGCCGAGGACCGCTATCAGATCTGCAAGGACCTCTCGGACAACATGACCGTCGGCTACAACACGTCCGAGGTCGTGATGGGCCGGCTCGTGCAGACCACGAACGCGAAGGACCGCGTCTACAAGCAGGCGATCTCGTTCTTCGGCACGAACGAGACCGTGCTCACGGCGCTCAGCGCTTCGTTCACGGGGTTGCACGGCTTGAGCGAAAGCACGCGCACGCTCGATGCGATGAAGGAGGGCGTGAGTAAGGGTCTCGAGGATCTCGCCGAGATCGGCGGCAAGGTGCAGGAGGCGGCGCTCAAGGCCGGCTACGGGCCGACGATCCGCGCCGACGCCGTGAAGAAGCTCGTCGCGTCGGTCGTGAACTACCAAGAGCGCTCGCGCGAGATCATCGACGAGATGCGCACACTGAGCACGCGCAACGCGGCGGAGATCCGCGAGGCCGTCGAGCTCGGCAAGCAGCGGCTCGCGCGGCTCGTGCAGAGCGGCAACGTGCTCGAGATCGAGCCGCCGCGCGCGTCGTCCTGACGTCCCGGTAGGAGATCGGCCGCGCGATGAGCGAAGTCGTCACGAAGAAGCCGCTGCTCCCCGACGCGCCCGTCGCGCTGGCCACGCCCGTCGCACCGCTCGTGCCGGTCGCAACGGCCGAGGCTGCGCGGCTCGACGAGCTCATGCTCGCGATGGACGTCGTCGACACGCTGCGCCACCGCGAGCTCATGCTCGAGCACGAGGTCGAGGCCGAGGATCGCGACCAGCGCTTGCTCGCGCGCCTGCGCGAGATCTACTCGGCGCAGGGCATCGCGGTAACGGACGAGGTGCTCGTGCAGGGCGTGGCCGCGTTGCGCGAGGAGCGCTTCGTATACACCGCGCCGAGCCCGAGCTTCGGGGGGTCGCTCGCGCGGCTCTACGTGAGCCGCGGCCGCTGGGGCAAGTGGGTCGGCGGCGCGGTCGCCGTCGTCGCGGCCGCCGCGCTCGCGTTTCAGTTGCTCATCCGCGGGCCCGAGGAGAGGGCGCTCGCGACGCTGCCGGCCGATCTCAAGGGCGCCTATCAGACCGTCGTGAGCACGACGCAGGATCCGAAGGCGCTCGGCGAAGCGCAGCAGATGCTCGCAACGGGCGAAGCCGCGTTCGCACAACGCGACCTCGGCGGCGCGGGCACGGCCGTCGGCCAGCTCCACGGGCTTGAGGCGAGGCTCGAGCAGCAGTACGAGCTTCGGATCGTCTCGCGTCCCGGCGAGCGCAGCGGCGTGTATCGCTTGTCGGCCGAAAGCCCCACGGGACGAAACTACTACTTGATCGTCGAGGCGATCGCGCCGAGCGGCGTGCCGCTCGCGCTGCCGATCCGCAACGAGGAGGACGGCAGCACGAGGCGCGTGCGCAGGTGGGGACTCCGCGTCGACGAGGCCACGTACAACAAAGTCGCCGCGGACAAGCGCGACGACGGCATCATCGAGCAGAACGTCGTCGGCGCGAAGCGCCGCGGCGAGCTCGACCCGCAATACACCGTGGCGACGACGGGCGCCGCGATCACGAAGTGGTAGCGAACCATGGTTGAAAAGTTGCTCGGCGGCGGCGACGTGCTCGCGATGATCGAGCGGATGCTCGACGGCACGCGCCTCGAGCTCGAGAACGTCGCGGGGCGGCTCGAGCGCTCGACGACCGAGCTCGAGAGGCAGCGTCAGGCCGAGCTCGGCGTGCTCAGCGTGCTCGCGAAGATCCGGCTCCGCGAGATCGCGAGCGGCGACGTCGCTGACGCGCTCGACGACACGGGCAAGCGCGTGCGCGATCTGCTCGCGAAGCGCGGTGACGCGCAGGCCGCGGTCGGCACCGAGCTCACGGCCGCGCAAGAGGCGCTCGCGAAGCTCGAGCAAGAGCGCGCCGCGCAGCACTCAGTCGTCGACGCGGCCGAAAAAGAGGTCGATGCCGCGGCGGCCGACGCGCAGCGGCACCTCAAGGCCGACGCCGCGTACGGCGCGCAGCTCGACAAGGCACACGCGTCGGACCGCGTCGCGGCGACCGCCGACGAGAAAGCGCGGGCGGCGCGCACGGATCGGACCGAGAAAGGCCGGCCGTACGAGGCCGATCCGCTGTTCGCGTATCTCTGGGCCCGCGGCTACGGTACGTCACGCTACCGGGCCGCGCCGCTGACTCGTTTGCTCGACGGCTGGGTCGCGCGCGTCGACGACTTCGAGCCGCTGCGCCAGAACTACTGGATGCTGAACGAGCTGCCCGCGCGTTTCGACGAGCACGCGAAGCGCATGCGGGGGCTCGCCGACGCAGACGTCGCGGCGGTCCGCGCGCTCGAGGGCGCGGCGGCCGACGCGGCCGGCGTGCCCGCGCGCCGCCAAACGTTGAACGCCGCCGCCGAGGCGCTCGCCGCGATCGACAAACGGATCGCGGATCAGGAGGCGGCAGTTCACGCGCTGCTCGACGAGCGCGCCGCGTTCGCGGCCGGCCAGGACGACATCTCGCGCGAGTGCACGAAGCTTCTCTCCGACACGCTGCGCGGCGAGCAGATGCGGACGCTGCGCGAGCACGCGAGCCGCACGCCGACGCCCGAGGACGACGCGGCCGTCGATCAGCTGACGGTGATCCGCACGGAGCTCCCGCGCCTGCAGGACGAGGCCGGCCGCTATCGCGCGTTGCACGACGCGCACAGCGACCGCACCGCGAAGCTCGAGGATCTGCGCCGGCGCTTCAAGGAGCACCGCTTCGACGGCGTCACGTCCGAGTTCGTGAACGGCGCGCTGATCACGGCGCTGCTCGGTCAGTTGCTCGCGGGCACGCTCGGCGTGCCCGACATCTGGGACGCGCTCACCAAGCAGCAGCGCTACCGCGGCCTCGGCGCCGATCCGCGCTTCGGCAGCGGCCGTTTCCCGCGCTTTCCCGGGCCCGGGCCGTGGGGCGGCGGCGGCGGACGCGGCGGCGGCTTTGGGGGCGGCGGGTTCGGAACGGGTGGGGGCTTCGGCGGCGGCGGGTTCCGGACCGGCGGCGGGTTCTAGCCAGGGACATTCTGATTTATTCGCCGACCGTGAGGAAACGTGCCTGGCGCGTCTCGTCGTCGGCGAATAAATCAGAGTGTCCCTAGCGCCCCAGGTCGCGCGAGTACTGTACTGGGCAGCCGGCCGGATAGACGCCCGCGCGCGCGCTCGTCGCGCAGTACTTCTTCGCCGCCGCGACCTGCTTTTCGATCGTCGCAACGGTCTCGTCGAACCTCGTGACCTTGCCGTGCACCGGGACGTTGATCGCGGGCTCGAGCCCATAGTGCTCGACGTTGTCGAGATACGCGCCGCCCCACCAGTTGTAGTCCCAGTTGAATGTCGTGAAGTCGCCCTCGAGGAAGATCCGCCGCTCGGGGATGTACGCGAACACCGCCTCGGCCATGTGCAGGTGGCCGAGCACGTGATAGACGTCGACGCGCATCGTGCCGTCGTCGAGCGTGAGGTGCTCGTCGACCGGAACGAACTTTAGCGGCTGCGGATTGCGCGCGAGCGCGTCCGGGAAGTTCGGCGCGGGCCGCGCGACCATCTCGCGGAAGATCGCCTCGTTGCCGCGCCGCGAGATCACGGTGAGCCCGCGCGCGACCGCGGCGCGCAGGCCGCCGCTGTGGTCGAAGTGATGGTGCGAGACGATCACCTCGGTCACCCTCTTGCCCGGCACGAGCGTGTTCGCGAGATCGAGGCGGGCGAACGTCGCGGCCTCGCTCGCGTACGCCTCGAACATCGTGAGGTGATCGCTGAACTCGATCACCGCGCCGCCGTTGCCGGCGTAGCGCACGTCCCAGACGCCCTCCGCGACGTTGCTCGACTCGGCCGCCGGCGGCGCGGGCGGCGGTCCGCTCGGCGCCGGGAACGGCGGCGGGTTCTTGACGTTGAGGCGATACGAGTCCACCTGGAACTCCGAGGTCGTCACGTCGCGCCAATCGATCGCCGTCGTGATCCCGGTCGGCAGCTCGACGCCGTCGAACGGCAGGTAGCCCGTGAAATATGCGGTGTTCGTCACGTCGCCGAGCGTCGCGCTCGCGCTGATCCAGCGAACCCACGCCAGCAGGTGCGTCGCGGGATCGATCGCGAGCTTGAGCGGCGGGCCCGAGTCGACGGTGAGCTCGACGACCTCGAGGCCGCGCTCGACCGTCACGGGGCCGAGCTTGGTCGCGGCGTCGAGCGCCGCGAGCAGCGCCGTGAGCGGATGGTCGAGCGTCGCGACGCCGGTCTGCACGAGCTGGCTGCGGTTGGGGTTCGCCGCGGCCGCGAACGGGAACAGCGACGCGCGCCGGTCTTGAACGAGCGCGCGCCTACCCTTGAGGTCGAACGTCCGCTGCGCGTCGGACGCGACCTGCCACTTGTGCGGCGCGCGCGGATCGGGCGACAGGTCGCCGCCGCCGAGCTGGCCCTGATACAAGCCGAAGCCCGTGAGCACGACGTTATCGAGCGCGCGCAGCCGGTCGAGCCCGCCCATCGCGGCGGCCGCCTGCTCGAGCAAAGCGTGCGCGGGAGTCGGTTGCGCGTGCGCGGCGCCGCGCGCTCCGAGACCCACGACCACGGCTGAAAGCCAAAGCGCAGCGGTGCGACGCATAGGAGCGGCTCCCCCGAGTAACTCGCGCGCAGCATAGCCGATCGGCGCCGTGGCGGCCCCGCGGGCCGGCGCGCGCGCGACCGCGCTCGACCCGTGCACGCGAGGTCGTTACGATTTCTTCGGCATGACGCAGAGCATCGCAAAGAAGGGCCGCAAGACGACGCGCCGCTCGCTCTGGGCGCGGGTCGTCGCGCGCGCCCGGAAGCGCCCGCGGTGGTGGCGCGCGTTGCTCGGGACGCCGACGTGGCTGCGAGTCGCGGCGGCCGTCGTAATCGTCGCCTCCGTGTCACTCTCCGTGAACTGGGTCTACCAGGTCTACCGCAAGCCGACAGAGCTCTTTTTCCCGATCAGCGGCACGCTGTACAAGGACCCCGCACAGACCTGGCGCGCGTACGGCGCGCTGTTTCGGCGCCACTCGACGCCGGTCATGACGCCGACGCTGCTCGCGGCTCTTGCACAGGTCGAGGGCGCGGGCAATCCGCTCGTGCGCACGTACTGGCGGCTCGCGCTGACGAGCGAGCCGTTCGAGATCTATCGGCCGGCCTCGAGCGCCGTCGGCATGTACCAGATCACCGACGGCACGTTCACCGAGGCGCGGCACTACTGCATCCACGATCACGCGGTCGCGACGGACGACGCGCCGTGGTTCTCGCTGCGTAGCTGTTGGTTCAACGGGCTCTACATGCGGACGGTGCCGTCGGACGCGATCGAGCTCACGTCCTCATATCTCGACCGGCGCGTGAGCGAAGCGCTGCGCGGCCGGCCGCGCGCGCCGACGTTGCGGGAGCGGCAGCAGGTCGCGGCGCTGATTCATCTTTGCGGACCCGGCCTCGCGGGTGAGTTCGTGCGCCGCGGCTACGCGCCCGCGCCGGGTCAGCGTTGCGGGAGCCACGACGTGCGCGCTTACCTCGCGCGCGTCGAGGCGATGGAACGGAAGTTCGCGGCGCTCGCCGGAAGCTAGGCGAGCTAGTTGCTCGGGGCCGCGCCCTTGCCGTCGGTGCGGCCGAGCGTGCTGCCGTTCGCGAGCACGACGCCGACATACAGGCCGCCCATGCTGCCGTCGTTCAGCGTGATCGCGTTGCGGAGCGGGTTCGCGTAGATCGTGACCTTGTCACCGACCTGCAGCGCGTCGCGCGTCCAGCCTTCGTTGATCAGCGCGTTCGCCGCGGTCATCTCGATCGTCCAGACGCCGACCGTGCCGCCGGCGTCGATCTTGATCGACGCGTGCGGGTTGATCCAGCGGAACTGCTTGATCGTGCCCTCGATCTTCACGACCTGCGTCGTGTCGAACGCGGCGGTCGAGTGGTGCGCGACCGCGGGTCCGACGGCGATCGAGCCGGCGATCGCGGCGATCGCCGACACAACGAAACGATTCGTGCTCATCTGAAGCTCCTCACTTCGTCAGACCGGCCTTGCCGGCCTGAGTGCTCGGTAAGTTGTCGTTCAAATCCGGCAGACATTCGACCTCGTTGATGTCCGTCGTATCCACGCGCAACCAGCGCTTCGTGTTGCGCCACTCGCCGACCCAGTTCACGGGGTCCGTCATGATGTGCTCGATCTCGAGCACCTCGCCGTTCTCGAGCAGCCGGATCCGCTCCTGCATGTGAAACTTCTCGGAGATCGGTATGCCGTTGTCGATGTAGTGGTTGTACGTCTCGATGTACTTGGTGTCCACGACGAGCGTGTCCTTTTCCCAACGGCCGATCGACTCGCCGTTGTAAGTGTAGATGACCTTGTGCTCGTCGGAGTAATCGCGTCCGTCAAGAAATATCTGGCGGAAGCTGTTGTTGAAATTGGAAATCATATAGATCACGGTCGGCAGCTGGACCATCGCGATCGGCCAGACGCGCGTCATGATCATCGGTATGCCGGCCGGGAAGCATTGGCCGATCGCGTCGCGGTAGGGCTTGCGCTGGGCAGCCATCCGCTGGCCTTCCTCGAAGTCGAGCTTCGCCTGGCCGATGAATTCCGGATACGGCGGGCCGTAACGGAACTTGCCGAAGCCCTCGCTCAAGTCGACGAACCAGGTGCCGGTCAGGTTGAAGGGTGGAGCGGGGCGCTTCTTCTTCAGGTTCTCCGGTGCGAGCGCGCCGAGATAGCCGTCATGCCTTGGTTGGATCATGTTCCCGAGCTTCGCGCGCCGCTCCGCCGCCGTTTGGGCGAGCGCGCCGTGCGCGATCGCGATGCTCGCCACGGCGAGCACGATCGTTCTGAGTCCGAGTCGGCCCATGCAACCCCCTTCTATCTGCGTCTGCCGCGGGCGCCGCGCCCGTCGGGCGCCGAAGACTCTAGCACAGCGCGGGCGAGTAGCCGCGCGGCCGGGCAGACTCTAGACTGGCGCCGAGCTCGAGCCTCCCGGGGGAAGTCATGAAGTCGATCGTCGCGGTCTCCTGCGTCGCCGCGTCTCTGCTCGCCGGTCAACGGGCGCTCGCGCAGATGCTCCTGCCCGGCGAGCGCGAGGCGAACGTCGCCGCGATACCGGGCGTCGTCGCCGCGGGCGTGAAGTGGCAGCTCGTCTGGGCCGACTTCAAGACGGCCGACGGCATCGTCGGAACGCCCGACGGCGGCGTGATCTTCGCGCAGGAGCAGAGCGACTCGGTGAAGAAGCTCGACGCGAGCGGCAAGGAGTGGACGCTCGTCCCGTTCAGCCACGGCGTCGGCTCGGTGTCGCTCGACGCCCAGGGCCGGCTCTACGCGGTGGAGCGCACCTGCACCGAGCCGCTGAACTCCGAGCTGCCGGGCTGCAACGAGTTGCCGCGAGTCGTCGAGCTGCTGCCCGAGCGGCGCGTGCTCGCGACGAGCTTCGCGAACGGGACGCCGTTCGGCCGGCTGAACGACCTCGTCGCCGACGGGAAGGGCGGCGCGTACTTCACGGTCGGCGGCGGCGCCTATTACGCGGACCCGAAGGGCGTCGTGACGCCGGTCGTCGAGAACATTCGGCCGAACGGCCTCATGCTGTCGCCGGATCAGAAGACGTTTTATGTCACGAACAACACGGGCGTGCTGGCCTTCGACGTGAAGGCCGACGGCACGACGACGAACCGCCGCGACTTCGGCACGCTCGACGGCGACGACGGCGGCGACGGCATGGCGGTCGATTCGGAAGGGCGCCTGTACGTGACGGCCGCGAAGGGCGTGCACGTGCTGTCGGCGCGCGGCGAGCACCTCGGGCTGATCCCGACGCCGCGTCGGCCGATCACGCTCGCGTTCTCGGGGCCCGACAAGAAGACGCTCTACGTGCCGCAGATGGGCGCGGTCGGGCCGGACGGCAAGGCCTGGGCGACACCGGAGCTGATCCGCAATACCGCGATGACGATCTACACGCTCGCGATGCAGTCGCAGGGGTTCAAGGGCAGGCCGAAGTAGCGGAACGCGCGTCGCGCTCGACGCGCCGAGAGCCGCGCGGTCACTCCTCCGGCGGCACGGCGCTCAAATCGATGAAAGTAAAGCGGAGCTTGCCGATCCCGAGCACGTCCCCGTGCCGCAGCGTATACCGATCCGTTAGCTGCGAGTTCACCCTGATGCCGTTCCTGCTCGCGACGTCTTCGACGACGACGCCCGAGTCCGTCGTCACCAGCCGCGCGTGCACGCGGCTCACGAAGTCGTCCGGAACGTTGATGTCGGCCTGTTCGGAGCGGCCGATTGTCATGACCTTCTTGTAGAGCGGGAACTTCATCGGCTCCGGCGCGTCGAGGAACACGAGCAAACGGGATGTGGGCTTATCCGACTCGGCGGACGCGCCCTCTTTCTCGTCGTCCTCCTTCTCGTCGGCGTACCCGTCGGGGAACACGAGCTCGGGTGAGATCATCTCCGTCGACTCCGTGTCGTCGCTCGCGACCCGCGCAAGCAGGTGACCGCCCACGGGCTGGCCCGGGGCCCCGGACTCGAGCTCGCCGAGGCTCGCCATGAGCTCGTCCATCGAGGGCAACGCCTCGATGGGCGGCTCCTCTTCTTGCTCTTCCTCCGTGAGCGCGACGGTCGAGCTCTGCATGCCCTCGATGCGATCGATCCTCTTGAGCAGCGCATCGCGCTCGATGCGCACGCGCGCGAGCTCGGCGCGAGCCTCCGTGAGCTGGCGCATCGTCTCCTCGCGGCCGTTGCCGAGCGCCGCGAGCCGCCGTTGCTGGTCGGCGAGCGTGCGTTCGGTCGTCGCGCTGCGCTGCGTCGCCTCTTTGAGGCGCTCGGTAAAGCCGGCTTCGAGCTCGTCGAGCTTCCCGGCCAGCGCCGCGAGGTTCTTGCGCAGGGAATCGGAGGTCCGGGTCTCGGCCGCGAGCGCCTCCTCGAGCCGCGCGATCAGGCTGGGCTCGGTCGTGTCGCGCGGCGGTGGGTTCGAGGCCGTCGTGCGCGTATCGTCGCCGTTGTTTCGCGTCATGGTTCCGTTCGAGGTCCGCCGTCCGTGGACGCGTAGCATAGCTCGCGGCGGGGCCGTCTCAAACTGAATCGAATCACACCACGGTCGCGGGCCCGAATCGCCTGGATCGGCGCGATTTCGGCCTCGCGAGGCGCGGGACGGTCGCTGCCGGACGCGGCCGCGCGGGCTTCGATTAGGTTCGTCCGCGGGATCAGCTCACCGTCGGCGCGATCTTCAGGTCGAGCCGCGCGCCCGCGCGCGCGACCTGGAGCGTGCAGCGCTCGAGCACCTCGCGCCGGCTCAGGGCCTTGAGGAGCTCGTCCACCGAGCGCACCGCCGTGCCGTTCACCGCGAGCACGAGGTCGTGGGCCTCGAGGCCCGCGCGGTTCGCGGGGCTGCCCGCGGCGATCTCCATCGCCTCGACGACGGTGTCTTGATCGAGCCCGTACGCGCGCGCGAAGCGGCGGTGGATCGGTCGCGTGCGCGCAACGATCCCGATCTGCGCGCGCCGGACGCGGCCGTGCGCGAGGATTTCGGTCACGACCCAGGTCGCCGTGTCCGCGGGCACGGCGAAGCCGATCCCTTGGGCGGCGGCGATGATCGCCGTATTGATCCCGACGACCTCGTGCGCCGTCGTGACGAGCGGGCCGCCCGAGTTGCCGGGGTTCAGCGGAGCCGTATGCTGCACGATGTTGTCGATGAGGCGGCCCTCGACGCTGCGCAGCACGCGTCCTTTCGCGCTCACGATTCCGGCCGAAACCGTCTCGCTGAAGCCGAGCGGGTTGCCGAGCGCGACGACGAGCTGGCCGACCTTCAAGTCCTTCGTCGAGCCGAGCGTCGCGAACTCGAGCGCGCTCGCCTGCACGCGCAGCAGCGCGAGGTCCGTCGCCGCGTCGCCGCCGACGACGGTCGCGGCGATCGTGCGGCCGTCGGGCAGGTGGACTCGCACGCTCGCTCCGGCTGCGACGACGTGATGGTTCGTGAGCGCATAGCCGTCGGGGGTGATCAGCACGCCGGAGCCCGCGCCGCCGCCCGCGCGCGCGCCTCGGACCTCGACGGCGACGACGGAGGGTGCCGCGCGCTCGACGACCTCGACGACGGCGCTCGAGTACGCGTCGAGCGCGCGCGCGTCACGCTCTGGGCGCGGCTCGCGAGCCGGCGCGGGCTCTGGGCCCGCGTCGTCGCCGGAGTAGGGGTCGAAGTCCATCATCGTGAGCTCGGCGGCCGGGCTAGATGGGGACTCGTGCGCGGCGGTTCAACTCGGCCGCGGTCCGCCCGCGACGCGGCGCGACACGACCGCGGTGGGCGGAGCGCACGCCGCGTCTCGTCCCCGGGAATCCGGCGGCTCGCTAGCGTTTCGCGTCGAAGCGCAGGTGCTGCGAGAAGTACGGCAGCACGTGCTGCTCCATGCGCTCCGCGATCCGGTTCACGTGATCGCCCTCGTAGGTCTCGAACGCGACCGGGAGCTTGTACGCCTCGAGCCGCTTCGCGAGCTGCTCGTTGCTCGCGCTCAAGCCGTCCTGCAAGCCGACGTCCATGCCGATCCCGGAGTAGCGCTTCAGGTTTTCGATGTACTGGTCGAGCATCACGAGCGGGGAGTTCGCGGCCCATTTCTGCGCGACGAGCGCCGCGTCCACGCCTTCCGCGCCGGGCAGGTCGAAGTAGGTCGGCGGATTGCTCGGGTTCGGCGACCAGGCCGCGGCCTCGGCGTTCACGACGTTCGCGAAGCCGCGCGGGCGAGGCGCCGCGCTCGCGTTCTCGCCGCTCGCGGACGGCGGCGCGGGCGGTGGGCGGCGCGCGAACCCCGCGGGGTCGTTCATGAGGCAGCACGCGCTCAAGATATAGAGGCTCGAGAACGCGTCGGGCCGCTTCATGCCGATCCGGATCGCGCCGTAGCCGCCCATCGAATGGCCCGCGAGCCCGCGCGAGGCGCGGTTCGCGATCGTCCGGTAGTGGCCGTCGACGTAGCCGACGAGGTCGTCGGCGATGAAGCCCTCCCAGTCGCCGCTCGTGACCGAGCTCGAGTACATGCTGCCGTCGTACTTCGAGTTGCCGTCCGGCATCACGAGGATCATCTCGCGGCTCTTGTGGCCCGCGACGTCGCGGTCCATCGCGCCCGGCACGTCGATGCTCCCGAACCCTTGGCCGCCCGTGCCGACCCAATACTTGTTCGTGAGAGAGTAGCCGTGCAGCAGTATCACGACCGGGTAGCGCCGAGAGCGTTCGCGGTCGTAGCTCGGCGGCAGGTAGATCGACACTTCGCGATCCGCGGGCTCGCCGGACAGGTTTCCTTCGAGCGCGCGGCCGTGGACCTTCACGGTCTCGACGCGGCCTTTCGCCGCGGTCTCCGCGGCCCGCGCGTGAGGCGCCGCGAGCGCGAGGCCGGCGAGGGCGAGTGATACCGCGAGCGAGCGTCGTGTTCGAGCGTGTGATCGGTGCATCTGAAGTTCTCCCTTCTAGTTTCCGTTGCTAGGGCGGCGTGCGCTTCGAGTGCGCGCGCTCGTAGCGCGAGGTCTCGATGAAGTTGCGAACCGCCGAGTTGTCCTCGTGACACGCGTACTCGAAGAAGCGGTACTTCGAATCGAGCTCGAGCGGGAACGCGGCCTTCCACGGCCTCGTGAGGACGACCGGGTCCTCGACCTCGAGCTCGTAGTCGATCCGCTCGGCTGCGACACGCGTGAGCCGCTCGACGAGGCGCAGCGACTCGCTCGTCGGGATCGGCTTCCCGCCGGGGCCGACGATCGTCATCGGGCTCTCGCCGTTGAAGTTCGTCGTCTCGATCACGAGCGTGTCGCCCTCGAAGCGGCCGCGCGATTCGCCGAGCCACTGCCGAATCGCGGGATCGAGTTGCGGCCGCCCGTCGAGCGGGACGATTCGCGTCTCGTGAATGAGCTCGAGCCGGATCACGACGTAGCCCGGCGCCTGCAGGATCTCGATGCCGCCGTTGTACATGAACGGGAACATCGACGCGGGCAGGCCGCGCGTGATGCAGCGGTCGAGAGGATTGAAGTCGGCGACCGAGTCGAACGGGATGTTCGACCAGCTGCTCTTCATCGTCGCGGACTCGCGCTCGCCCTCGGCCGTGATCGCGGGCAGGCGCCCGTTCGCGGGCTCGACGATCAGCGACGCGAGCCGGTTCGGCTGGCCCATCTCGGCCCAGTGGCCGATCCCCATCTTGTGGCTCTTGATCTCGTCGTCGTAGCGCGAGTTCAACCCGGCGAGCCGCTTCGCGCGCTCGGCGAGCTCCTCGTCGGTCAGCGTGGCCCGCTCGCCGAACGATTCGGGCCGCTGCAGCGGCGTGCCGTTGAGCTTGGTCGTAGGCCACATGCCCGTGAGGTCCGGGTCGCCCCACGGCGTGCGCGGCGCGCTCCACGATTGCGCCGACGCGCCCTTGGCGCCTCCGCCCGTGCCGTTCTCGGTCGCCGGCGTGCACGCGCCGAGAAAGGAGAGCAGCACGCTCAATGCTCCGATTCGATAGACCATCGCGAGTCCCCGGGATCGTCCGTGCGCGGCGTTCGCTCGACGGCGCACGGCCGAGCCTTCGGCTGATGCTAAACGACATCGAGTGGCGGCGGCAGCCCCGTGTCGGGGCGCGTGTTCCTTTGGTGACGGAATTCGCTTTACCTTCCGGGACGACTAGGCTAACGTGCTCCGCCGTGAATCGCCCGACGCGCAAAACCACCGTCAAGAAAGGACGCCGAGGCAAGGCGCTCCGGGTGCTCGCGCGCTGATTCAGCGAAGTTAGCGCAAGAATCTAGAGGCCTCGCCGGACACCGACGGGGCCTTTTCGTTTATGGAGAATCGTTCA
>Ga0134079_10000137_pt1 | contig 17709 bp, 16 predicted proteins | sample 15_taG_2_FD_119770 | JGI IMG/M metagenome (GOLD analysis project Ga0134079, IMG submission 119770) | Grasslands soil microbial communities from the Angelo Coastal Reserve, California, USA - 15_D_Rain_40cm_2_09182015 | ecosystem: Environmental > Terrestrial > Soil > Grasslands ...
ACTGCGCCGCGAGAACGTCGAGCTGCCGGCGGGGCGGCTCGAGTCGCGGACGCGCGAGTTCTCGCTGCGCACGATGGTCGGCCTCGAGACCGAGCAAGACTTCCGCAGGCTCGTGATCGCGCGTGGCGCCGACGGTCACTTGATCCGCCTCGACGAGGTCGCCGACGTGCAGCTCGCCGCCGAGAACGACCGCTCGTACACGCGGATCAACCGCCGGCCCGGGATCTTCCTCCAGGTCGAGGCGCAGTCGAAGGGCAACACGCTCGAGATCGTGCGCGGCGTGCGCGCCGAGGTCGAGCGCCTGCAGCCGACGCTGCCGCCGGGCGCGACCCTGGCCGTGAGCGTCGACAACGCGATCCCGATCGAGGCCGCGCTGCGCGAGGTGCTGATCGCGGTCGGGTTCGCGCTGGCGTCCGTGCTCTGCGTGATCTACCTGTTCCTCGGCAAGCTGCGCACGACGCTCGTGCCGGCCGTCACGATCCCGGTGTCGATCATCGCGGCGCTCACGGTGATGTACGCGCTCGGCTACTCGATCAACGTGCTGACCTTGCTCGGCCTCGTGCTCGCGATCGGCCTCGTCGTCGACGACGCGATCGTCGTGCTCGAGAACGTGCATCGGCGCACCGAGCTCGGCGAGCCGCCGCTCGTCGCGGCGATCACGGGCGCGCGCGAGATCGGCTTCGCGGTGATCGCGACGACGCTCACGCTGATCTCGGTGTTCGTGCCGATCTCGTTCCTGCCGGGCGACCTCGGTCGGCTGTTCCGCGAGTTCGGCTTCACGCTCGCCGCGTGCGTCGCGTTCTCGGCGCTCGTCGCGCTGTCGCTCACGCCGATGCTCGCGTCGCGTTTGCCGCACGACACGGGGCGCGCGGGGTTCGCGCACGCGGTCGACCGGGCGTTCCGCGCGCTCGCGCGCTTCTACGAGCGCACGTTGCGCAAGCTCGTCGCGCGCCCGTGGGGCGTCGTCGCGGCGCTCATGGTCGTCGTGGTCGCGGGTGTCGCGACCTTCACGAGCTTGCCGTCCGAGTTCGCGCCGACAGCCGACCTCGGCCGGGGCTTCGTCAGCATCGAGTCGCCCGAAGGGTCGAGCTTCAACTACATGGACGGTTATGCGCGCCAGCTCGAACAGATCGTCGGCAAGGAGATGGACAAGGGCGACATCGAGCGGATGCTGATCCGCGTGCCGGGGCAGGGCGGGGCGGATCTGCGCACCGGCGACGTGAACTCCGCGCGCGGCATCGTGATCCTGAAGCCGTGGCACGAGCGCGAGCGCTCGACGCTGGACGTGTCGCGCGCGATCCTCGCCGAGGTCCGCAAGAGCATGCCCGGCGTGCGCGCGACGACGGGCCAACCCGCGAGCCTCGGCCGGCGCGGCGTCGCGGGCAGCCCCGTGCAGGCCGTGATCGGCGGTCCCGACTACGAGCAGCTCGCGCAGTGGTCCGACAAGCTGTTCCAGCTCGCCGAGGCGAACCCGATGCTCGTCAACGTCGACACGACCTATCGCGAGCGCAAGCCGCAGCTGCGCGTCTCGATCGACCGCGATCGCGCGGCCGACCTCGGCATCTCTCTTGAGACCGTCGGCCGCACGCTCGAGACCGTGCTCGGCTCGCGGCTCGTGACGACGTACATCGACCGCGGCCGCGAGTACAACGTGATCCTTCAGGGCCGCGATGACATGCGCGCGACGAGCACCGACCTCACGAACATCCGCGTGCGCTCGTCGACGACCAAGGAGCTGATCCCGCTCGCGAGCGTCGTGAAGCTCGAGGAGACGTCGGGCACGATGCGGTTGTCGCGCTTCAACCGGTTGCGCGCGATCAGGGTCACGGCCGCGCTCGCGCCGGGCTACTCCATGGACCAGGCCGTCGACTGGTTCCGCCGCACCGTCGCGACCGAGCTGCCGCGCGAGGCGACGCTGATGTTCGACGGCGAGTCGGGCGAGTTCACGCGCACGGGGCAGCAACTGTTCTTCACGTTCCTGCTCGCGCTCGCGGTCGTGTATCTCGTGCTCGCGGCGCAATTCGAGAGCTTCGTGCATCCGGTGATCATCATGGTAACCGTGCCGCTCGCGATGCTAGGCGCCGTGCTCGGCCTCAAGCTCTACGGGCTCACGGTGAATATCTTCAGCGAGATCGCGGTCATCATGCTGATCGGCATCGCGGCGAAGAACGGCGTGCTGATCGTCGAGTTCGCGAACCAACTGCGCGACCGCGGCGTCGCGTTCATCGACGCGCTCGTCGGCTCCGCGGTGACGCGCCTCAGGCCCGTGCTGATGACGAGCCTCTGCACCGCGTTCGGCGCGCTGCCGCTTTTGCTCGCGAGCGGCGCGGGCGCCGAGCAGCGCCGGCCGATCGGCATCGTCGTGTTCTACGGGATGCTCGTGTCGGTGTTCCTCACGCTGTTCGCCGTGCCGACCGCGTACGCGATCCTCGCGCGCAAGACGCGCTCGCCGCAGCACGTGAGCCGGATCGTCGACCGCTTGCTCGCCGGCGGCGACCCGGCTTCGGCCGCGCACGCGGGCGCCGCGGTCGTCCACGAGCCGCGCCGCGACTGACGGCCGCAGCGCATGCGCATCGGACCGCACCTCATCGATCCGCCGTTGATCCTCGCGCCGATGGCCGGCGTGACGGACAAGCCGTTCCGCTCGCTCTGCAAGCGGCTCGGCGCGGGCTACGCGGTCTCCGAGATGACGACGTCGGACCCGCGGCTCTGGCGCACGCGCAAGAGCCTGCATCGGCTCGATCACGCGGGCGAGCCCGCGCCGGTCGGCGTGCAGATCGCGGGCTCGGATCCGGATGCGCTCGCGGCCGCGGCGCGGCATTGCGTCGAGCACGGCGCGCAGATCGTGGACATCAACATGGGCTGTCCCGCGAAGAAGGTCTGCAACGCTTGGGCGGGCTCCGCGCTGCTCCGCGACGAGGCGCTCGTCGCGCGGATCCTCGCAACCGTCGTGCGCGCGGTCGACGTGCCCGTGACGCTCAAGATCCGCACCGGCTGGAGCCGCGAGCACAAGAACGGCCTCGCGATCGCGCGGCTCGCCGAGGATGCGGGAATTCGGGCGCTCGCGGTGCACGGCCGCACGCGCGACATGCTCTACGCCGGCAAAGCGGAGTACGAGACGATCGCCGCGATCAAGCAAGCGCTCACGATCCCGGTGATCGCGAACGGCGACGTCGGATCACCAGACAAGGCGCGCGACGTGCTCGCGCGAACCGGCGCCGACGCGCTGATGATCGGCCGCGCCGCACAGGGGCGACCGTGGATCTTCCGTGAGATCGCGCGTTTTCTCGCGACGGGGGAGCGGGCGCCCGAGCCCTCGGCGCGCGAGGTGAGTGAGATCTTGCTCGCGCACATCGCCGAGCTGCACGAATTCTACGGCGAGCCCGCCGGCGTGCGGATCGCACGCAAGCACCTCTCGTGGTATGCGAAGGACCGGCCCGAGAACCGCGCGTTTCTCGACGTGGTGTATCGCGCCGAAACCGGCGCAGAGCAGCTCAATCTAGCGCGCGACTATTTCGCCCTGCTCGAGACGGGTGCGCTGGCGTTTCCCCCGGCACCCGCGCTCAGCGCAGCCGCTTGACCCGTGGTCGCAGTCTCGTCGCGTTCGTAGACGACCGGAATGTTTCGGCTCGCGGCGTACGACACGGCCCACTCGCACGCGGCCGAGTGCGTCACCGGCACGTGACCGAGCGTCTTGACGCTCCAACCGTGACCGCCGTCGCTGCTGATGTGCTCGATCGTCGTGAGCGGTTCGCCGTCGTCTCGGAGCGTCGTTTCGACGAGCAGGAACACGGGCTCGACGTAAGAATCGCCGGGATCGAGGGCGGGAAGGATGCGGACTTCGCTGGCCTTCATGTTCTTTTCCTTGGCCGCCACAGTATGGGGTAACGGCTCCGGGCTCGCCGCAACATTTGAACATAACTGCGCGGGCCGCGCGGCGGACGCGGGCGCGGCAGATGCGCCCGCGCGCTTCGTCGCGCGCGAGACCCCGCGCAACCGCGCGGGCGGGTGGCGCATCTAAGTCAGTTGAACGTACTAGGTTTTGGGTCTCCCGTGCCCGCAACCGGTTGCCTTCCCTCCCCAAAGCGAAGCCCAACGCCGCGGGGCGGGAGACCCATTTCGCACGAGGCGTGGGCGCGTCCGGAATACGTTCGGGTGCGTGGCGCGGAGCTCGATCAGTCTGCGCGCGAGAGGCTCGGTTGAGCGACGCGCGAGAGGCCGCCGAAGCGCCGATCGCGGGTCGCGAACTCGCGCAGCGCGGCGTCGAACGCGGCTTCGTCGAAGTCGGGCCAGTAGGCATCGACGAACACGAGCTCCGCGTACGCGCACTCCCAGAGCATGAAGTCGCTGAGTCGCCGCTCGCCGCCTGTGCGGATCAAGAGGTCGACGGGCGCGTCGACGTCGGAGTTCACCGCGTCTGCCAAGCAGCGCTCGAATTCGCGTTGCGTGCAATCCGCGCCCTGCACGAGCGCCGCCGCGCGTGTGATCGACTCGCGCGCCGAATAGTCGATCGCGAGCCGCAGCTGCAACCCGTCGCAGCCGGCCGTGAGCCGCTCGGTGCTCTCGATCGTCCGCACGAGATCGGCGCTGAGCCGGTCGCGGCGGCCGATCACCGTTAGGCGCACGCCGTTCTGCACGCAGCGCGCCGCTTCGGCGACGAGGTGGCGCTTGAGCAGGCGCATCAACGTCGCGACTTCTTGTGTCGGGCGCGACCAGTTGTCGGCCGAGAACGCGTACAGCGTGAGCACGTCCAGCGACGTCCGCGCGGCGGCCTCGACGATCTTGCGCACGACCCGCGCGCCGGCGCGGTGCCCCGCGGATCTCGCGAGCCCGCGCCGCTGGGCCCAGCGGCCGTTCCCGTCCATGATGATTGCGACGTGCATTTTCGCTCAGGTTCCTTTGGCCGCGTGGATCAGAGATTCCATGTGCTCGAGGTGGCGCGCGAATATGCGCTTGCCTTTCGCCGTGAGGCTGTACTCCGTCTTCGGCACGCGCGCGGCGAACTTTTTCTTGCACGCGATATAGCCCGCGTCCTCGAGCTTGCGTGCGTGCGTGCTGAGATTGCCGTCGCTCGCCTTCAGAAGCTCTTTGAGCTCGGCGAAGCTCATGCTCGCGTTGACGCTGAGCGCGCTCATGATCCCGAGCCGGAGGCGGTCGTGCATGAGCCGATCCGCGTCGCCGGCTTCGGTGTCCGCGAAGTAACCGGCGACCGCGCGCAGCCGCTGCTTCGCGGGTGCCGCGGCAAGCGGGGCTTGCGTCTTCGGGAGTTGCCTAGCCACCGTGGTCCTTGATGATGATTACGCCGAGCGCGATGTGCAGGCCGCCGAAGCCGAGCGCCAAGATCGCCGGCGCCCAGCTCGCCGGCAAGCCGAGCGCGACCGTGCCGAGCGCCATGAACGCGAGGCCCGCGACGAGCACCGCGCGGACCGCGAACACACCGCAAGCCGCGAGGCCGGATCCGTACAGGAGTAGCCAGAGTCCCGTGATCGCGTTGCGGTCGACGTGGTGGACGAGCGCCGCCGTGAGCACGCCGCCCGCGACGAACGCGGGCACGAGCGTCATGAAGAAGCGCCGCGCGACGGCCCGGCGCAGGCTCAGTCCCTGCGCCTTCGCCTTCTCCTCCATGAAGAACAGCGCCACGGCGCAAGCCATGATCGCCGCGCCGACCCAGATCGGGAGCCACGACGGAGCGAGAGCCGGCACCGACTCGAGCCCGGAGGCCACGAGCGCCGTGACGCCCATCGCGATGCACCCCTTGCCCGGGACGGTCGTGAACGTGCCCGCGGCCGCGATCGTGTCGCGGATGTAGCGCAGGTTCTCGAGGGCGCTCGCGTCGATCGGGGTCGGCGCGGGCGGGGTCGGTTTGCGATTCTGGGCGGGGGTCATCGAGCGCCTAAGTTAGCCGGGTCTACCGTAATGTCAAGTACTTTGCAACATAAAGTTCGCTGCCGATCCCGCCGGCCGCCGGGCCGCGGCGTGGTGGTCACCGGCTGCCCCGGTGCTCGGTGAGCCGGTCGGTGACCGCGAACAGCACGCCCGAGATCACGAAGGTGAGGTGGATGCCGACCTTCCAGCCAAGTACCTGCCGGCTGTAGTCCTCGACGTTGATGAACGCCTTGAGCAGCTCGACGGCCGAGATCGCGACGATGGCCCCCATGAGCTTGATCTTGAGGTCCGAGAAGCCGACCTTGCCCATCCAAGCGGGCCGATCCTCGTGTTCCCCGGTGCCGATCTTGGAGACGAAGTTCTCGTAGCCGCTGAAGCCGATGATCAGCAGAAGCGCGCCGATCAGAGCGCCGTCGACGAGCGTCAGGATGTCGATGATCATGTCGTTGTCGGTCACGCTCTGCGTGACGACGCCGAGCGCGAGCTTGACGAACGCCTGCACGAACTTGATCAACAGCGCGGCGATCGCGAGCAGCAGGCCGATGAAGAACGGCGCGAGCAGCCAACGGCTGTTGAATACCCAGCGCTCGAGAGTCGCCTCGAATTTGTTCGCCATAGATCTAAGGATCGCCTCGTGTTGATTCGCGCTCGTGATCGCGCCCGGCGACTATACTGCATAGCCTTTCGCGGCCGTAACCGACTCGCGATCCGCGCGTGGATCGAGTCGCCGCAAGCGGACGGCGGCTACCTGATGGCGAACACCTTGAATGCGCCGGTCGGCGTCTCGGAGGCGCCCGCGTCGACATGCAGGACGCGGTTGCGGCCGCTCTGTTTCGCCCGGTACAGAGCCTCGTCCGCGATTTGAATGAGCCCGGCGAGGCTGCGCTTCGTGCCGGGCTCGGCGATCGCGGAGCCAATGCTCACTGTGATCACGTTCGCCGCATCCGAGTCCGCATGCGGCACGGCCTGCGCCATGATGTCGCGGCGCAGTTGCTCGGGCGCGGCGTCCGCGTCGATGCCCGACGCTGCGTACAGCACGAGCGCGAACTCCTCGCCGCCGTAGCGCGCGCAGAAGTCGAGTGGCCGGCGCGCGCTGCGCGCGATCACCGCGGCGACCTTCCGTATGCAGTCGTCGCCGGCTTGATGGCCGTAGAGATCGTTGAAGCGCTTGAAGTGATCGATGTCGACGAGCAGGACCTGCAGCGCCTTGTGCTCGCGCTGCGCCTGCTGCCAGAGCCGGCGCGTCAGCGTGTCGAACATCCGCCGGTTGTAGAGGCCGCTCAAACCGTCGCGCTCCGCGATGTCGTTCAAAAGCTGCGTCTCGATGAACGTCGTGCGCATAAGCCGCTCGACGCGCGCGGCCGAGAGCACGGCCATCAACGCGGTCGCAATCAGCACCGACGCCGCGAACACGAGGTCTTGACTATGCACGCCGAGCACGAGACCGATCGTGATGAACGCGCAGAATAGGCAGATCGCGACCGCGACGACGACTCGATACAACAAGCCGAGGAACAACGTCGCGTAGACGATCACGAGCACGTCGCCCATTTGAAATTGAGGACTGCCGGACCCGGCCGCGAGGCCGCTGATCGTCATGACGGCGAGACCGTTGACGATCACCGCGACCGCGGCGATGACTTGATAGTGACGGCGGAGCGCGGGGAGATAAGTCGCGAGCAGGATCACGACCAGCGCGGGGCACGCGACCGCGATCCTAAGCACGTAGATCGGCTCGAGCACGGACTCCGCGAGCGGGGCGAGCCCGCCGAGCAGATTGATCGCGGTGACGGCGACGATCAGCGCGAGATAGATCGCGGTGGCAGAGCGCGCGCGCGGGAGATTCAGCGCGAGGTGCCCCTCGCGGAAGTGCTGCTCCCCAGGCTCGCTAAAGCGCAGCCGCGCGATGGCCGCGCGGGTTTCCTCATCGAGATGGACCGCGGCGCCTTCGACTACAGAGCGTGACGATTCCACGAGGGACCGCCCCACCAAGACTCCTGATGCGGGGCACGCTAGCACGCTTCGGTGGCCGGAATTGCGCACCGCTGCTCAACTTGGAAACGCCGTCGATGGTCCGAGGCCTCCGGAACCCCCGGAGCTGCGCGCCTATAGCCGCTGCGCTGTGAGCCAGTCCGCAAAGCACGCGGCGCCGGCCCGCTCGATCGCGGGCGTGCAGCGGGCGGTGTCGGCACGCAGCGACTTGACGCTGATCCCCGGGATCCTCGAGATCTCGGCCGTGTGGCCCACGAGCCAGGCTTCGAGCGCGGCGCCGGCGGCCTCGGCGTGGAACTGGAGCGCGAGCGCCGCCGTTCCGTAGCTGAACGCCTGGTTCGCGCAGACGCGAGTCGACGCGAGCCGGCGCGCGCCCGCGGGCAAATCGAACGTGTCGCCGTGCCAGTGCAGGACCGAGGCGCCCTCGAGCCGGCGCAGGCACGACTCGTGGCCTTCCGCCGTGAGCTCGATCGGCGCCCAGCCGATCTCCTTGACGCCGGCCGGATAGACGCGCGCGCCGAGCGCCTTGGCGATGAGCTGGCTGCCGAGGCAGATCCCGAGCAGCGGTTTCGCCGACGCGAGGCGCTTCTCGATCAGGGCGACCTCCGCGTCGACGAACGGGTAGCTGTCGTTCTCGTAGACGCCGATCGGTCCGCCGAGCACCACGAACAAGTCCGGCGCGAGCGGATCGACGCTCTCGAGGTCCGCGACCGGCACGTCGACGTAGCGCAAGGAGTGGCCGCGCTTCGCGAGCAACGGCGCGAGGAGGCCTAAGTCCTCGAACGGCACGTGGCGCAGGGCGACGGTGGATGGCATGGCCGCTCGACTCGGCGTGGCGGGACGACAATCGTACGTGCTATGAATGTTGGCGTCATCGTTCGCCGCGTCGCGTGAGGGGAGCGTCATGCGTCAAGCACTCATCGCCTGCGTGTCGGTTGCGGCCGCGTCGCTCTGCGGCGGCGCCGCGCGAGCCCAGCAACCCGCGGCGGAGCCCTCGCGGCCGTACGTGATGCCGGCCGACGCGCCCGCGTACATACGCAGGGCCGTCGAGTCGCCGGAGCGCAGCGACGAGATGCGCGCGCGCGATTTCAATCGCAAGCCCGCCGAGGTGCTGATGCTCGCGGGACTCAAGGAGGGCAATCGCGTCGTCGAGATCGCGGGCTTCGGCCAGTACTTCACGATGCTGCTCTGCGCGGCCGTCGGGCCGAAGGGCAGGGTCGACGTCTACGACCTGCCGTACACCGAGCGCTTCGCGGGCGAGGCGTCGCGCGCGTTCGACGCGAAGCACGACAACGAGACGTACACGCAGGTGAGCTACAACGACGCGAAGCTCCCGCAAAACGTCGACGCGGTCTACATGATCCTCTACTACCACGATTTGAAGCCGCAGGGCGTCGACACGGCCGCGCTCAATCGCAAAATCCTCGCCGCGCTGAAGCCCGGCGGAATCTATCTCGTGATCGACCACAAGGCCGAGGACGGATCGGGTTGGCGTGACGCGGGCACGATCCACCGGATCGGCGTCGAGACGATCAAGCAGGAGGTGCTCGCCGCCGGCTTCGAGCTCGCGCGCGAGAGCGACCTGCTCGCGAATCCCAAGGACGATCGCTCGAAGATGGTGTTCGCTCCGGGCACGCGCGGGACGACGGATCAAGCCGTGTTCGTGTTCCGCAAGCCGCGCTGATGGCCGCGTGCGCGACGGCGGCGCGGGCAGCGCGCAGCGTGGTCGCGCTCGCCGCGCTCGGGCTCGCGTTCGCAGCGCACGCGCACCACAGCTTCATCGGCCGCTTCGATCTCGGCACGGTGACGGAGATCCAAGGCGAGGTCACGGACCTCGCGTGGCGCAACCCGCACGCGTATCTCGGAGTGCGCACGCTCGCCTCCGACGGCAGCACGACCGATTGGTCGATCGAGACGAGCTCGCTCACGGTGCTCCGGCGCATGGGCATAGAAGAGGACACGATCAAAATCGGCGATCGGATCCGGCTCGCGGGCAACCCGTCCGTGAGCGGCAAGAAAGAGATCTATGCGCGCAACGTGCTGTTGCCCGACGGCCGCGAGCTGCTGCTCAACGTGGGCCTCGAGCCGCGCTGGACGCAGAACGCCGTCGGCGACGAGTCGCTGCTGATGGCGGAGCGCGGCGACCCTTCGGCGCCCGAGCTCGGGATCTTCCGCGTCTGGAGCCACACGCGTGCGATCGCGCGGCTGTTTCCCGAGGCGACCGACCCAAAGTTCGACATCCAGTCGTATCCGATGACGCCGGGCGCGCGCGCCGCGCTCGCGAAGTTCGATCGCGTGCGCGACAACCCGATCGCGAACTGCACGCCGAAGGGCATGCCGACGATCATGGAGGCGCCGTATCCGTTCGAGTTTCAGCGCGCGGCCGGCGGCGACGTGCTGCTCAAGATCGAGGAATACGACCTGCAACGGCACATCGACATGCACTCGAGCGCGGCACCGGCCGGCGCCGCCGCGTCGCCTCTCGGCTACTCGGTCGGCCGCTGGGACGGCAAGTCGCTCGTCGTGACGACGACGAAGGTGAGCTGGCCGTGGTTCAGCCAGCTCCGGATTCCACAGGGCCCGGGCGTCGTGATCGCCGAGCGCTTCACGCCGAGCGAGGACGGCAGCCGCCTCGACTACGAGATGACGGTCACCGACCCCGTGACCTTCACGCGCCCCGTCGTGCTAAGCACGCACTGGTTCTACCTGCCGAACGTCCACCTGATGCCCTACAACTGCACGACGCACTGACGCTACTTCTTCGCCGCGGGAAAAAGGGGACATTCCGCTTTTCGCGTGACTGCGACGCGCGGTTGCCGAAGTACACCGCCGCGAAAAGCGGAATGTCCCCTTTTTCCGCTCGCGAGCGCGTTACTTCTTCGCCGCGGGCCGCGAGTCGTGCTTCGCGGCGGCGACCTCGCCGACGAGCTCGATGTTGAGCCCGTTCGGGTCCTTCACGAACACGTTGCGGATCGTCGGGCTCCAGACGACGAGCGCAGCGTCCTTCGACGTTGCGCGCACGCCGGCTTTCTTGAGCCTCGGCAGCAGCTTGTCGATCGCCGCGACGCGAATCGCCATCCCCGACGCGCCGGGATCTGGGACGCGCAGATCGAACGGCGTGCGCGCCGCGCCGCGGAACTCGATGAGCTCGATCCGCGCTTGGCTGCCGGGCACGACGCCTTCGGCCGTGCGATAGCTCACGTCGGGTCTGAGCCCCATGAGGTCGAGCATGGCCCCGTCGCTCCCGAACGCGGGGTCGCCGTCGAACTCGAAGCCGAGCAGGTCGTGCCAGAACTCGAGCGACTCATCGAGGTCCCTGACGGTGACGCCCATGATCGAGCCGAGCACGTTGCCGGCCGCCGCGTCGGGCGGCGCCGGCGCCTCGATCGCCTCGACGAGGTAGCCGTCCGGATCGCGGAACACGATCGCGTCGCCCGTGCCGAACGACGTCTTCACGCGCACCGCCCCGCCGGAGCGCGTGACGATCGGCGCGCCGAGCCGCGTGATCGCGGCGACGATCGGATCGACGTCGCGGACGACGAACTTCATGTGCGGCGCGCCGGGGTCGACGATCTCCGGCTGCGCGCCATGCCGTTGGACGTTCGAGAATTGCGTGAGCTCGAAGTTGAACCCGCGCCCCGGAATCTGGAGCATCGCGACTTGCAGCGTCACGCCGGGCGAGTTCGTGAGAATCGGCACGGCGGGATTCGCGAACGGCCGCACCTCGCCGCTCAAGCCGAACACCTCCGTGTAGAACGCGAGTGTCGTCGCGACCTCGCGCGTCGCGTGAATCGCGTGCATGAAGCCGACCGTCACGGCGCTCGCGGGCACCGGGGCGGACTGCGGCTGCGTGGCGGATTGCGGAGCGCTCGCGGCTTTCGGAGCCTGGGTGGACTTCGGAGCCGGGGCCTGCGCCGGCGCGGTGCAAGTCGAAGCGATCGCGAGGACGGAGAGCGTGAGCGAGCGGAGTGGGCGCATTCTGTGCACTCTCGTTGTCGGGGAAAGCGCGCCGAAGAATACGCCGCGCGACGCCTATAATCGAGCGGCCCGCGTTCCAACAGGGAGCGCTTTCGCAAGGACGACCCGACGAATGCTCTGGCAAGCCCCGCGCGACGCGGCCGTCGCGCTCGTGCTCGCGCACGGCGCGGGCGCCGGCATGCGGCATCGGCAGATGCAGGCGCTCGCGGACGCGTTCGAGCGGCGCGGCATCGCGACGCTGCGTTTCGACTTCGCGTTCATCGAGCAGGGAAAAAACCGCGTCGACCCTCCCGAGGTCGCGACCGCGAGGATCGCGGAGGCGTTCGCTGCCGCGCGCGAGCGCACCGGGCTCCCGATCTGGCTCGGCGGCCACTCGTTCGGCGGCCGCATGGCCTCGCACGCGGTCGGCGCCGGTCTCGTCGACCCGGCCGGCCTGATCTTCTGCGCGTTTCCGCTGCACAACCCGGGCAAGCCCGCGACGAGCCGCGCCGCGCACCTCGGCGCGATCGCGAAGCCGATGCTGTTCCTCAGTGGAACGCGCGATCCGCTCGCCGACGCCGCGTTGCTGCGTGACGTCGTCGGCGCGCTGCCGAGTGCCGAGCTCCACTGGCTCGACACCGCGGATCACGGCTATCGGGTGCTAAAGCGCTCGCGCGCGAGCCCGGAAGACGTGTTCGACGAGATCGGTCGCGTCGCGCGCGACTTCATCGATCGCCGTTCGCCGCGCTAGGCAAAAGGGGCTTGCGCATTTCGTTTGGAAAAGGGGACTGTCCCCATTTTCACTTCGCGGCGCTAGAGCATCTCGAGCGAAGTCGCGCGCCGCGGCGGCGGGAACGCGGCGTCGAGCTCGCGGAGCTCGTCGGCGCGGAGCTGTACCTTCAGCGCGCCGGCGTTCTCGCGCACGTGCTCGGCACGCGCGGCCTTCGGGATCGCGTAGACGTCGGGCTCGCGGAGTACCCACGCGAGCGCGATCTGCGCACTCGTCGCGCCGCGCCGCTCGGCGATCGCTTGCAGAGTGCGGTCGCGGAGCAACGCGCGAACCGCGCTCGCGCTGCTGCCGAGCGGTGAGTAAGCCATGATCGGGATCGCGCGCTCGCGGCACCAGGGCAGGAGCTCCCACTCGATGCCGCGGTGCTCGAGGCCGTAGAGCACCTGATTCGTCGCGATCTTCGCGCCGCCCGGCAGCGCCGCGCACTCCGTGAGGTCCGAGCGATCGAAGTTGCTCACGCCGTAGGCGCGGATCGAGCCGGCCTTCTGGAGCGCGGCGAACGCCTCGAGCGTCTCGGCGAGCGGCTCCGACTGGCGCCAGTGCAGGAGGTAGAGATCGAGGTAGTCGGTCTGGAGGCGCCGGAGGCTGCGCTCGCAGGCCGCGATCGTGCCGCGCCGCGTCGCGTTGCCCGGCAACACCTTGCTCACGACGTACGCGTCGTCGCGGCGGCCCGCGAGCGCCTCGCCGATGAGCTCCTCGGCGCCGCCGTCGCCGTACATCTCGGCCGTGTCGATCAGCGCGAGCCCGAGGTCTAGCCCTAAGCGCAGCGCCGCGATCTCCTCGCCGCGGCGCGCGCGCTGCTCGCCGATCCGCCAGGTGCCTTGGCCGAGCCTCGCGACCGCGCGACCGTCCGGCAACTTGAAATCGCTCATCGTCCTCGTCTCCGACCGACGCAAGCGCGCGCAGTTCTCGGCTCGGCCGCTCCGTGCCACAATCGTTGGCAGCCGGCCGGTCGCACGATGCGGACGATGCCGGCTCGAGCGACGCGGCGGACAACGGCCGCCGCGTGCCGGGGGCACAAATGACCGAAGCCAGGTTCGCAGTCTACGCGCTCGCGGCGCTCGTGCTCGCGGGCTGCGGCGGCTCGTCGAGCTCGGACGGCGCGCGGCTCGCGGATCTACAGAGCCGGATCGCGGCGCTCGAGCACCGCAAGACGCTCGTCGCAGACGTGACCGCGATCGAGCGCCTACAAGCGGCGTATGGCTACTACTTCGACGAAGGGCTTTGGGACGACGCCGCGAATCTGTTCGCCGACGACGGCACGATCGAGCTCGGGCTCGACGGCGTGTACGCGGGCAAGGCGCGCGTGCGCGAGTATCTCTACGCGCTCGGCGGCGGCCGCGCGGGTCTGCCCGACGGCCGCCTGAACGAGCATCTCCAAGTGATGCCGGTCGTGACCCTCGCGCCCGACGGCCTGAGCGCGAAGGCGCGCTGGCGCGCGATCGCGCTCGAGGGCGACTTCGGCCGCGACGCGTTCTGGGGCGAGGGGCCGTACGAGAACGCGTACGTCAAGGACGGCGGCGTCTGGAAAATCAAGACGCTGCATTGGTATCAAGCGCTGTACGTGCCGTACGACGGCGGCTGGCAGACGAATCCCGATCCGACGCGCGGGCTGCGCGTGACCACGCTCACGCCCGATCGGCCGCCGAGTGTCGAGTACAAGACCTGGCCCGACACGTATCTGCCGCCGTTCAGCTTCCCGAACCCGGTGGCGAAGTACGTGCCGCCGGCGACGGAAGTCGTAGGCGAGCGATGAGCCGCTCGCGATTCGCTTCGCAGCGCGCCGCGCTCGTCGCCGGCGCGTTTGCGACGCTCGCCGCGCTCGGCGGCTCGAGCCCGAGCGCGCAATCGCAAGAGGCGGTGACGCTCGCGGCGCTCGCTGCGCGCGCCGCGGCTCTCGAGCGCGAGATCGGCCTCATCGAGGACGAGAAGGCGGTAGAGAAGCTCCAACGGATCTACGGCTTCTACACCGACAAGCAGCTCTGGACGCAGGCCGCGGATCTTTTCGCCGACAACGGCACGATCGAGGTCGGCGGGCGCGGCGTTTACGTCGGCCGCGATCGCGTGCTCGCGCTCCTGAAGCAGAACGGGCCCGAGTTCCCGCAGCCGGGCCGGCTGTTCGATCAGATGCAGCTGCAACCGGTCGTGCACGTCGCCGCCGACGGGCGGACGGCGAAAGGCCGCTGGCACATGTTCGCGCAGGAGGCCGTGCACGGGGAATACGCGCGCTGGGGGCTCGGCATCTTCGAGAACGACTATGTGAAGGAGGGCGGCGTCTGGAAGATCCAGCGCCTGCATCTCTACGCGACGATGTACACGCCGTACGAGGACGGCTGGGCAAAGACCGCGTTGCCGAACGAAGGGCCGTCGAGCTCGTTGCCACCCGATCGGCCGCCGAGCGTCGAGTACGCCGCGTTCCCGACGGCGTTCGTCGTGCCGTTCCACTACGAGAACCCGGTGACCGGTGCGTCGTCGGCGAGCGCCGCGGAGCCCGGCGCGCGCACGCAGGGCACGCAGACCCCCGCGCTCGTCGCGCCCGAGACGCGCGCTTCCGCGCCGGCCGCATCGTCGCCCGCGGCGCTCGGCTCGTCGCTCGACGCGCTCGAGCGCCGGCTCGGCCTGCTCGAGGACCTCACGCAGCTCGAGCGCATGAACGCGATCTACGGCTACTACCTCGCGCACCTGCAGTGGGACGACCTCACGGGGATCTTCGCGCCGACGGGCTCGATCGAGATCGCGATGCGCGGCGTCTACGTGGGCTCCGCGAGCGTGCGGCGCAACTTGAATCTCTACGGCCAGGCGACCGACAGCCAGTTCGGTCTCCAGCACAACCACATGCAGTTCCAGCCCGTGATCGACGTCGCGCCGGACGGGCAGAGCGCGAAGATGCGCTCGCGCGCGCTCAGCATCATGGGTCAATGGCAGCGCTACAGCCAATGGATGGGCGGCGTCTACGAGAACGAGTACGTGAAAGAGAACGGCGTCTGGAAGATCAAGCACGACCAGGTGTTCAACACTTATTTCGTGCCGTACACGGTCGGCTGGAAAACGGTGATGCCGCGCCCGCCGCCCGGGACCTCGGACACGAATCCGCCCGACCTGCCGCCGTCGCTGCCGTTCGAGATGTATCCGAAGCCGTTCCTGCCGCCGTTCCACTACTCAAATCCGGTGACGGGCGCGAAGGTCGCGTGGACGCCGCCACCGTGAACGGGCGCGAGAGTATAGTGCGGCTTACTTGCAAGGCGGCGCGCCGTTCGCGCACCGCACCTCAGAATTCGACAACGGTTGGAGACCCCCATGACCGATAAGAAAGATGAGATCGATCGTCGTTCGTTCGTGGCCGGAGCGATCGGCGCGGCGGCCGGCATCGGCGCGATGCTCGCCGAGGGTGGCGCGCAGGCGCAGACGCCGCAGGGCCGCGAGCTCGGCACGACCGCGGGCGCCGCGATCCCGCCGGAGATGCGCCGGCCGACGAGCCTGTATCGGCTCGAGGCGGACGTCCGCGATTGCCAAGTCACGGGCAAAGTGCCGGCCGACCTGAACGGCGCGTTCTATCGCGTCGGCCCCGATCCGCAATACCCGCTGCATCCGAAAACGATTCCGTTCGACGGCGAAGGTCACGTGAGCATGTTCAGGATCAAGAACGGCCGCGTCGACTACAAGAGCCGCATGGTGCGGAACGAACGCTATCTAGCGAACGACAAAGCGGGGCGGCAGCTCTTCCCCGTGTATCGGAATCCGTCGCAGGACGACCCGAGCGTCAAGGGCTTGAGCCGTAGCACCGCGAACACGCACATCATCAACCACAGGAACTACCTGCTCTCGCTCAAGGAGGACAGCCCGCCGGCCGCGATGGACTTACTCACGCTCGAGACGTTGAACCCCGTTTACACGTTCGACGGCCAGCTGCCGAGCAAGACGTTCACGGCGCACCCGAAGCTCGACTCGATGACAGGCAACATGGTCGCGTTCGGCTACGAGGCCGAGGGCTTCGGCAGCAAGACGGTGTCGATGTTCGAGATCACGCCGCAGGGCAAGATGGTCTGGAACGCGAAGATCGAGGTGCCGTACGTCGGCATGCTGCACGACTTCGCCGTCACCGAGAAACACATTGTCTTCTACGTGATCCCGCTCGCGATCGACGAGAAGCAGATGGCGGAGGGCGGCATCCACTGGTCGTGGTATCCGGGCCAGCCGACGTACTTCGGCTTCGTGCGCCGCGGCGGCGACGGCAAAGATGTTCAGTGGATCCAGGGCCCGACGCGCAGCGCGACCCACGTGATGGGCACGTTCGACGACGCCAAGAAGCTGCACATCGACGTCGAGATGTCGATGGGCCTGCCGTTCCCGTTCATGCCGATCCGCGACGGCTCGCGTTGGGATCCGGTCACGGGCTCGAGCCACATCACGCGCCTCTCGGTCGATCTCTCGAAGAAGAAGCCGTCGGCCTACGGCATCGAGCAGCTCTATCCGCACGTCGGCGCGCTGCCGCGCCAGGACGACCGCTACAACACCGTGCCGTACCGCTACGGCTTCCTGCCGTGCCCGGATCCGAACGCGAAGCCCGGCACGGGTGGGGCGTGTTACGCGCGCTTCGACCACCAGAGCCGAACTTCGACGCTGTTCAACGCGGGCGTCGACTCGTCGCTCGCCGAGTGCTGCTTCGCGCCGAAGAGCGCGAACGCACCCGAGGGCTCGGGCTATCTGCTGGGCGTCGCGACGCGGAACTCCGAGGGCGGCCGCGCGGATCTCGTGATCCTCGACGCCGAGCGCCTCGCCGACGGCCCGATCGCGACCGTGCACCTGCCGATGCGCGCGATCGGCCAGATCCACGGCTGGTGGGTGCCCGAGGCGCAGCTGCCGCAGCGAGCGTAGGCCGCGACGAGCACGCGAGACCTGTTCGCCTCCTCGGTGCCGGCCGACGCCCGGCGGCTCGAGCTCTGCGAAGGAGCCGCGGTGCTGCGCGGCTTCGCTCTGCCGTTCGAGCGCGCGCTTTCGGCCGGCGTGAGCGCGGTCGCCTCGGCCGCGCCGTTCAGGCACATGACGACGCCCGGCGGTTACTCGATGTCGGTCGCGATGACGAA
>Ga0134079_10000138_pt1 | contig 17675 bp, 13 predicted proteins | sample 15_taG_2_FD_119770 | JGI IMG/M metagenome (GOLD analysis project Ga0134079, IMG submission 119770) | Grasslands soil microbial communities from the Angelo Coastal Reserve, California, USA - 15_D_Rain_40cm_2_09182015 | ecosystem: Environmental > Terrestrial > Soil > Grasslands ...
GCGGCGCCGGCCACGCGGCTCGGCTTCATCTACTTCCCGCACGGCGCGCTGCAAGACGAATGGCAGCCGAAGACGATCGGCCGCAACCCCGACTTCCCGTTCATTCTCAAGCCGCTTGAGCCGCTGCGCGATTACGTGACGGTGGTCAGCGGCCTGCGCAACAAGGCCGGCGAGGGCGGTGTTCCGCACGCGAACATCGAGGAGACGTGGCTCAACGGCGTGCACCCGCGGGCACGCAACGTCGAGAAGGGCATCGGCGTCACGGCCGACCAGATCGCGGCGCGCCACCTCACGAAGGACGTGACGCTGCCGTCGATGGAGATCTGCGGCGAGCCCGGCGGCATGATCTCGTTCCGCACGCCGAACCAGCCGCTGCCGATGGAAGGCAACCCGCGCAAGGTGTTCATCGCGATGTTCGGGCAGGGCGCGTCGAAGCAGGAGCGCCAGCAGATCCTCGACACCACGACGAGCCTGCTCGACTACGTGCGCGAGGCCACCGCGACTTTGAACCGCAAGCTCGACGCCGCCGACCGCGCGAAGGTCGGCAGCTATCTCGATTCGGTCCGCGAGGTCGAGACGCGCGTGCAGAAGCTCGAGGCGAGCAACGCGTCACTCACGAATGTTCCCGACGCGCCGATCGGCGCGCCCGACGAGTTCGGCGAGCTCCTCGACGTGCAGTTCGAATTGTTCGCGCTCGCGTGGCAGACGAATCGCACGAACGTCGTGACGATGAAGATGGTCGAGGAAGCGAGCATGCGGACTTATCCGAACCTCGACGTCCACGAGGCGTTCCACCCGACCTCGCACTGGGGCGGATACCCGGAGCGCATCGCGAACTTGCGGAAGATCCAGAACTACCACACGGGCGTGTTCGCGAAGTTCGCGCACAGGCTCAGCGTGACGCCGGACGGCGACGGCTCGCTGCTCGATCACTCGCTCGTGCTGTTCGGCAGCAACATGTCGAACAGCGACGCGCACAACTGCGATCCGCTGCCGCAGGCGCTGATCGGCCGCGGCGGCGGAGTGAAGGGCAACCAGCACCTGCACTACAAGCAGGACACCCCGCACGCGAACATCCTCGTGACGATGCTCGAGCGCGCGGGCATCCCGCACGAAGAGCTCGCGAAGTTCGGCGACGCGACCGGACCCCTCTCCGACGTCTGAAACCGCCGATGTCCGCCGCCTGATCATTCGAGGTCGAGCATGTTCGCGAAGACGTTCGGAACGGCCGCGGTGATCGTGCTCGCGGCGCTGATGTTCTTCGGTGCGCGCAGCTTCGCGCCGACGGCGGACGACGCCGCGGCAAGCGGCGCGGCGGTCGCCCGCGCGGACGGGACGCACGCGGCCGGCACGGCCGCGAATCACGCTGCCGCGAAGGACGCCGCGGTGAACCATCGGAACGCCGACGGCAGCACGCCGCTCCAGTGGGCCGTCTACCAAGGCGACGCCGCGCGGGTGAAGCAGCTGCTCGCCGCGGGCGCCGACGTCTCGATCGCGAACGACTACGGCGCGACGCCGATGTCGCTCGCGGCCGTGGTCGCGGACACCGAAATCCTGAAGCTCTTGCTCGCGGCCGGCGCCGACGCCGATTCTCCGAACCAGGACGGCCAGACGGCGCTGATGCTCGTCGCGCGCACCGGCAACGTCGAGGCCGCGAAGCTCTTGCTCGAGCACGGCGCGACCGTGGACGCGCGCGAGAGCTTCGGCGGGCAGACCGCGCTGATGTGGGCGTCCGCGCGCCGCCATCCCGAGATGATCGAGCTCCTGCTCGCGAACGGCGCGGCGGCCGACGCGCGCTCGACGAATCGCGATTACCAGCGCCACGTGACGGCCGAGGGCCGGCCGAAGAGTCTCGACAGCGGCGGCTTCACGCCGCTGCTCTACGCCGCGCGCGAGAACTGCGGGGAATGCGTCGACGTGCTGGTGAAGAACGGCGCCGACATCGACCTGCCCGACCCGGACGGCGTCTCGCCGCTGCTCGTCGCGATCATGAACGCGAACTGGGACCTCGCGAAGAAGCTCATCGACGCGGGCGCGAACGTCGACCAGTGGGACATCTTCGGCGAGGCGCCGCTTTTCACGGCGATCGGGCAACGCGCTCGGCTCGACGGCGGTCACGCGTCGATCGATCCGCCGAACGAGACGAAGGGCATCGAGATCGTGCGCCTGCTGCTCGGGCACGGCGCAAACCCGAACATGCAGCTCTTCTTCCACCCGGCGAACGTGCGCGGCTCGACGAACACGCGCGGCGCGACGCCGCTGATCCGCGCCGCGGTCGACGACGACCTCGAGGTCGTGAAGCTGTTGCTCGAGCACGGCGCCGACGCGACGCTCTACATGGCCGACCGCGAGACCCCGATCCATGCGGTGCTCGCGGGCCGCGCGCCCGAGAGGGACGCGCTCGAGCTGATCAAGATCCTGCACGCGGCCGGCACGGACGTGAACGTCGTCGCGCTCGTGAATCACGAGGAAGAGATCCGCGGGGGCTCGGCGTTGCACTTCGCGGTTCGCAAGCGCTACAAGCAGGTCATCGAGCTGCTCGCGTCCTACGGCATCGACATGAACTTGAAGGACCAGGACGGGCTCACGGCGCTCGACTACACGCAGTCTCGCGGCTTCATGCCGTTCATGGCGAACCAGACGCCGAAGTACGACACGGAAGCGTCGCTGCTGCGCAAGCTCGGCGCGACCGTGATGATGGCGAAGGACCCCGTGTGGCCCGTGCTCGGTCCGCCCCAGGGCATCTGGACGGACATCTGGCCGATCGGCGAGCCGGTCGTTCACGAGCCGGTCTACAGGCACAAAGGCGGCGGCTGACGCCCGTCTAACTCCGCGATTCAGCACGTCTCGGGGCGTGCCGCGCGCGGGCCGGTCCGGCGAAGCAACCCACGTGCGCTGAGCGCGGAACGGCTATAGTCGCACCCCGTGCGGAAGCGCAGACAGACCAACCGGCATCGGCTCGTACGGCGTCGCCTGCTGCGCATGGGCGCGGCGTCGCTCGGCGTGTCGCTGTTCCCCGCGCTCGCGGCGCGCTCGCAAGACACCGCGTCGTCCGTCACCACGACCGACCTCGGCGGCCTCTCGCTGCTCCAGGTCGCGGGCTGCAACGTGCTCGCGATGCACGGCGACGACGGCGCGCTGATGATCGACGGCGGCCCGCCCGCGAGCGCCGACGCGCTGCTGCGCGCGGTCTACGCCGCGACGCGCAACGATCGAGTCCGCCTGCTGATCAACACGCATTGGCACCGCGAGCAGACGGGCGCGAACGAGCTCGTCGGCCGCTCCGGCGGCACGATCTTCGCGCACGAGAAGACCCGGATGGTGTTGAGCAGCAAGGTCTACGAGATGATCGCGAAGGACCGTTTCGAGCGAGTCCCGCCGCTGCCCGAGGCCGCGAGACCAACCGAGACGACGCACGGCGAGGGCTCGCTCGAGTTCGCCGGCCACAAGATCGACTACGGCTACCTGCCGGCGGCGCACACCGACGGCGACTTGTTCGTGCACTTCGCGTCGCTCAACCTGCTCGCGGCGGGCGGCGTCGTCTCCGGAGAGCGCTGGCCGCTGCTCGACTACCGCAACGGCGCCTGGCTCGGCGGGCGCGTGCGCGCGCTCGAGCGGCTCGCGAATCTCGTGACGCCCGACACTCGCGTCGTGCCGGCTCAGGGCCGGCTGATCATGGGCCGCGACGTCATGCATCAGCGGGACATCTACGACGCGCTGTTCGAGACGATGATCGGCTACATGAACAAAGGGCTCGGCGCGGAAGACGTCGTGCCGCTGAATCCACTCAGGCGCTACGAGTCCGAGCTCGGCGACGCATCCGCGTTCTTGGACGGCGCCTACCGCAGCATGCAGATCGCTTACGTGCCGGATTGAGCCGGCCTTTCGCCCGACGTTACTCGCCTATTGCCCGGATGGGGCAGGGAAATCATGAATGCGGCCGGCCGGCGACAGCATGTAACGGCGGAACCGCCAGCCGATGAGGAAGCTGCCGGTCTCGGCGGGATTCTCAGCGACATCGATGTCCTCGGGGCTCACGTCTTGCTTGATGTAATCGCCGAGCAGCTTCGCGATGCTCGGTCGCTCTGCGGCATAGACGACGTCCATGTGCCCTCCGGTTCCAGTTGCTTTGCGCGCCAGGATGCCGGCGGGCGCCTTAACCGGTGCTGAAGGGAAGATCAACACGCCGCGGTACTACCGCACCATGAACCGGGTCTCGCGGATGGCCCTGGGGGGACACGCGCTCAGTTGCGCGCGACGCGCTTGAGCTCCTCGTCGATGACCTTGGCGAGCACTTCGTACTCGACGGCGCCGCCCGGCACGGGGCGGCCGTTCACGAACAGCGCGGGCGTGCCGGTCACGCCGGCTTGCTCGCCGGCGGCGAGGTCGGCCTTGACCGCGGCCTCGTACTTGCCGGAATCGAGGCACCGTCCGAAACGCTCCGCGTCCATCCCGAGCTGACCCGCCGCGGCCTTGAGCGCGTCGACCTTGAGCGCTTCCGGCCGGCTGTACATGCGGTCGTGCAGCTCCCAGAACTTGTTCTGTTCGCGCGCGCACAGCGAGGCTTCCGCGGCCTTGGCCGCCTCGGAGTGCGTGGGTAGCGGGAACTGACGGAACACGAGCCGCACCTTGCTCGAGTAGCTCTTCAAGACCTGCTCGAGCGTCGGCTCGAGCGCCCGACAGTACGGGCATTGGAAGTCGCCGAACTCGACGAGCGTGATGGGCACGCCGGCCGCGCCGCGCGCGGGCGCGTCCTTCGAGTCGACGCTCGCGCGCAGCGGCTCGAGCAGGACTTTGACCACGTATTTCGCGCGCAGCGTCGCCGTGTAGTCGTCCAGTGCCTGCTGCCGCCGCTGCTGCGCGAGGTATTCCTTGATGCGCGGGGCGATCTGCTCCTTCGTGCCGACGACGCGGTCCTTGTTCCGCGCGTAGAACGCGTCGACGTCCGCGTCGGTCGCCGTCTCGACCTTCGGCAGCACCTCCTGATCGAGGAGCTCCGCCATCGTGACGCCGCGGGCCTTCGCCTCGCGGATCAGCACTTGGTTCGAGAGATACTTGTCGAGCCCTTTCTCGAGCACTTCTTGGCGCTGCTGGCGCAGCGACATGAGTTGCCGCGTGACCGACGCCTCGAGCTCGCCGAGCGTGACCTTCTCGCCGCCGATCGTCGCGACCGGCTCGCTCGGTGAATCCCCGACATCGGCGGCGTGGGACGGCTGGGCCGCGACCGCGCGGCTCAAGAGCAGCAGGGCGGCCGCGAGCGCGGCAGCGTTGCGGCACGGGCGGCGCGCGCCGCCGCGGGGAATCATGGCCATACGGGCTCCTCGATCGAGACGTCGGGCCGCCGCAAGCCGACGGACCTTAAGGCGCCACTTTAGACCGAACGACCTCGCTTTTGTGGAAGCGGCGACGCGTGCGCGCGACGCTCGTGCCGGCAAATTCCCGCTCGTTCCCATCGGGGAAACGATGAAATTACGGCCCGGCGCGATCGTTAAGTAAAATACCTGGCACCGCACCTGCTCCAAAGCCGTGTTATCCCAGGTCCAAGGGAAAACAACGAGGTCCAGCCATGGCGAGGATATTGGCGGAAGACTTGTCGGCGGAGCGGGACGCACATTTGGACGAGACGGCGCGGCAGAGCGCAGCCGGCGGAGCGGCGCAAGGGTTCGCTCCGTCTATGGGCCGCGGCGGGACTATTCCCCAGGAGGTCGTCGATTTCGTCGCGTACTGCAGCCTTCACCGAGTCTGGTTGCAACGCGCGATTCTCCGCGAAGCGGCGCATAACTCCGAGCCGATGAGGAGGCTCGAGCAATGGACGCACGAGTCGCTGCGCTCCGTAGAGGACACTTGCGCGGAATACGACCGTGAGCTCCGAGCTCTGCTGCAGACGCACTGCCGCGCGTTGGCCGAGGAATTCTGGAACGAGGTGCGCGCGCGCGCGGCGCGACTGCACGACCTGCGTCTGCGCCACTGCTGACCCCTGCCCCTCGCTGCGCGACGCCGCCGCCGAGCGGCGGCGGTCGCCGCGCAGCCCCTGATCGCGTTTGAAGTCCGCCGTCGCCCGGTGTGGCGACGGCGCTTCTGCGGATAGAATCGTCGCCTCGTCCGCGTGCGGCCGAGCGTCGGCCGCGATCAAGGGGGGAACCCGTGCACAAGTTTTCGCATCCGTTGACGGCCGCGATCGGCGCCGCGGCCTTCGTCTGCACAGCGCCCGCTCTCGCGGGCGGCGAGGCCGGTCGGCTCGTGCTCCGGGACCTCGGCGAGAAGTTCGTCGGCTACACGACCGCGCCGGCCGAGAACGGCTCGCTCAACGTGGTAAACGGGATGTTCGTCCAGTACATGCTGCCGGCGAACCGCCGGCATGCGTATCCGCTCGTGATGATCCACGGCGGCGGCGGGCAGGGCACCGATTGGCTCCAGACGCCCGATGGGCGTGACGGCTGGGCCGACTATTTCGTCGCGGACGGCTGGGACGTGTATGTCGTCGACCGTCCGGGCCACGGCCGCTCGCAGAGCAACTCGAGCTGTCGCGACGGCAAGGTCGGCGGCGCGAACAGCGCGCTGATCTCGCGGCTCGCGACGTCCGACGCGAGCGTTTGGCCAGGCGGAGCGCCGACGCCGACGAACCCGGCCGTCGTCGCCTGGACCGCGAGCTCGGCCACCGCGCCGTATTGCGGCGACGCGGTTGCGGCCGAGAAGATCTCCGCTCTGCTCGACGAGATCGGCCCGGCCGTTCTCCTGGCTCATTCCGCGGGCGGCGGGAGCACGTTCCGCGTGCCCGAGCTCAACGCGGCGAAGGTCGTCGGCATCGTCGCGTTCGAGGCGGCGCTCAGCAATCCGGCGGCGCCCGGCTTCAACAACGCGCCGCCCGTGATCGCGAGCTGGAAGACCGAGCCGCCGCTCCCGCAGGGCTTCGCGCCGGTCGATCACGGCGGTTGCCTATTGCAGGGCGACAAGCCGAGCAAGCTCGTGAACTTCGCGCGCGTGCCGATCATTCTCGTCGGCTCGGAAAAAGGGCTCAGCAATCTTCAGGCGCTCAAGTGCCAGGCGTCCGTCTGGCAGCAGGCCGGCGTCCAAGCGAGCTACGTCTATCTGCCCGATCGCGGGCTCAAGGGCGGCGGTCATTTCGCGATGGCGCAGCTCGACAACGCGAAGTACGCGAAGGTGTTCATCGAGCTCGCAGCCGAGATCGAGGCGAAAGCCAAGAGGAAGTGAAGTCCGCGCGGCGTGACCCGCGCGACCGGGGGCGACGGGGCCGGTCCGCCGAACGGCGTGCGCGCCGGAGATGCCCTCCGGTGCCTTTGCTTGCTCAGCTGCGCGTGCCGCGCATCTCGAGCACCCATTGCACGGCCTGCTGCACGAGCTCGGCTCCGTCGCGTAAGGCGAGCTTGTCGCGGATGTTCTCCCGGTAAGACTCGATCGTGTGGATGCTCAAGTGAAGATGTTGCGCGATCGAGCGCGTGCTCTTGCCGCGGCCGATTTGCTCGAAAACCTCGAGCTCCCGGTCGCTCAGGCCCTCGATGCCTCGCAGCTCGGTCCTGCGCCCCGCCGTGTGCTTCACGAGCCGTCGCGTCATCTCGGCGCTGAGGTAGCACCCGCCGCGCAGGACCGTCCGGAGGGCTTCGATGACGTTGTTTTGCGCCTCTTGCTTGTTGATGTAGCCGAGCGCGCCTGCGCGCAATGCGCGTTCGGCGAACAAGGCGTCGTCATAGGCGCTGACGACGAGGACCTTGGTCGTCGGCGACCTCTGGATGACTTTCTTGATCAAGTTCAAGCCGTGACCGTCCTTCAGCGCGAGGTCGACGATCACGAGCTCGGGCGCCGTCGTGTCGACGAGGGCGAGCGCCTCGTCGACTCCGGCCGCCTCGCCGCAAACCCGCATGTCCGGCTGCGCGGAGATTCGTGCCCCGAGCCCTTCCCGGACGAGCGGATGATCGTCGACGATCAGCACTGGCGAGCGAGTAGTCACTTTCTTACGTTCCGTCCGCAGCGCGGCCGCGCGGGCCCGTTCACGACACGGCCGGGGCGATCAGGGGTTTCGCCGCCCTCGGCACCGAGCAACTCACCGCCGTTCCTCCCTCGGACCGCCGCCGCACGCTGAACGCGCCGCCGGCCAACGTGCACCGATGCTGCATGATGCCCAGCCCAAGGCCCTTCCCTCGCTCGGGCGGTTCAGGGATCCCGATCCCGTCGTCGAGAACCTCGAGCCCGATTTCCCGACTGCGGTCTTCGAGACGAATCGTGATCGTTTTTGCACGGGCGTGCTTTAGCGCGTTCGTGACCGCCTCTTGGGCGATCCGATACAAATGCATCGCCACGACGTCGTCCGCGACTCTCACGGGTCGCGGACAGTCGAAGTGGCAGCGAACGCCGTGGAGCTCCCCGGTCGTTCTCGCGAGCTCGTCGAGCGCCGCCATGAGGCCTTCCGCATCGATCGGGACCGGCACGAGACCCTTCGCGAGCGAGCGAATGTGGCGGTTGGTCTCGCTGATCCCGGCCGCGAGCCGCGCGGCGATCTCGCTCGCTCGGCTCGGGCCCTCCGCGCGCAGCGTCTCGCTCAAGTCCGCGGCCAGCAAGCCGAGACCGGTGAGCTCCTGCTGCGCGCCGTCGTGCAACTCTTGCCCGATCCGATATTGCTCGGACGTCGCGATCCGAACGATCTGCTCCTGGAGGGCCCGCTGCTCGGTCATGTCCCGTATGATGCCGGTGAACAAGCCGAGATTCGCGACTTCACTGACCGACAGTTGGATCGGGAACTCGGTACCGTCCTTCCGGCGCGCCTTGAAAGCGCGCGCCGTGCCGATCACGCGAGGCTCGCGCTTCTCGCGATAACGTTGCAGATACGTATCGTGCTCCTCGCGATAAGGCGAGCCCATCAAAATCTTGACGTTGTGGCCGATCACTTCGTCCGAGGAATAGCCGAACATCCTTTCGGCGGCCGAATTGAAGGTATGGACCGTGCCGTCGGAATCGATCGTGATGATTGCGTCGACGGTAGAGTCGAGCACGGAGCGGGTTCGGTGCTCGCTCGCCTGTAGCGCCGCAGTTCGCTCTGCAATGCGACGCTCCAATGTCGCATTGAGCGAGCGCATTTCCTCCTCGGCATGTCGTCGTGCGGTGATGTCGCGTTCCGTCGTCGACAATGCCACGATTTTGCCGCGCTCGTCCTTGAGCGGCGTGACGGTGACCCAGACGTCGAGCGGTCGTCCCGCGCTCGTCACGCGCTGCGCCTCGAAGGAGACGGAGGTCGCGCGCTGCGCGGCCTGCTCGAGCAGGCCCGCCGCGACGTCCCGCAGATGCGGGGGCGCGAGCTCGAGCACGTTCATCGTGAGCGCCTTATTCTCGCTGTAGCCGTACATTCGCTCGGCGCTGTCGTTCCACGCCGTTATCCGGCCGTCGAGGTCACACACGGTGACCGCATCGTTCGATTCGAGCAGCATCGCGGCGAGGCGACGGGCCTGGGCTTCGGCCGCCATCCGCCCTGTGATGTCGACGAACGTGATCACGACGCCGGTGATTCGATCCGTGCCCGCTCGATACGGCAGGATCCGGCGCAGATACCAATGCTCCTCGTCGGTTTGGACTTCCTTCTCGGCCACCTTGAGCGTCGCGAAAACCGCTCGGGCGTCACGCTGCAGGTCGTCGTCCTTGAACCGCGGCGCGAAGTCGTGAAACGGCCGACCGATGTCGGATGCCATGAGGTTCAATAGCCGCGCGGTCGGCGCCGTGAAGCGCTTGATCTTGAGCTCCTCGTCGAGGAACACGGTCGCAATGTCCGTGGCCGTCATCAGATTGGTCAGATCGCTATTTGCGGCATCGAGATCCTCGACCTTCTCGTGCAGCTGACTGTTTACGGTGACGAGCTCTTCGTTGAGCGATTGCAGCTCCTCCTTCGACGTTTCGAGCTCCTCGTTCGTGGATTGGAGCTCCTCGTTCATCGACATGACCTCCTCGTTGGAGGCCTTGAGCTCCTCGTTCGAGCTCTCGACCTCCTCGATCGTGCTCTGGAGATCCTCGCGCGTGGCACGCAGCTCGCCCTCGAGCTGCGCGACCAACGAGGGCTCCCGCTCCTCGCTTTTCGAGCGGGCCTTGGCCGACCGCCGTGGCGAGCGGTCTTGGAACGCGACGAGGAGCAGGCCGTCGGCGTCCTTTGGCTCCGTAACGGGTCGAACGGTCAACGTGCACGACACGTAATCGCCGTTGCGGCGCACACGCGCGTCCGAGCTCTTTACCGTCTTGCCGTCGCGAATCGCTTTCTGACAAGCCGCCCTGATCTTCGCGCGCAAGCCGGGCCGAGCCAGCATGAGCAGGTCCTTGGTCATGTCTCCGGCCGGGAACTCGAGGTAGTTCACGAGCGGGCCCTGCATCGACAGGATCTCGTACCGGCGGTCGATCAGTGCGGACGCCGGAGCGAAGTCTTCGGCTAGGAGCTTCTGCATGAGCTCCGTGAAGCCGGCACGCGGGCGCCGCGGTGTCTGTGGCTCCACGCCGGTCCGGCGATGCGCCTCTGCGGCAGCGATTGGAATGCTGACCAAATCGCGCCGAGCCGGTCCGCTTCGGCTGTATAGACGCCACTTCCTCGACACGGTTTCGAACAGCCCAGCAGCGCGGCCCGTCGACTCCGAGGGGCCGAGCAGCAGATAGCCGTCTTCGTTCAGCGCGAAATGCAGCAACGAGATGACCTTGGCTTGAACGTCCGGCTCGAGATAGATCATTACGTTGCGGCAACTGATCAAATCGAGCTTCGAGAACGGCGCATCGCCGATGAGGTTCTGCGGCGCGAACACGACCGACTCACGAATCTGTTTGCTGACCTGGTAGTGATGCGCGTCCAGCTTCGTGAAGAACCGCTTCAGGCGCTCCGGCGAGATCACGGAGGTGATGCTGTCGGGATAGGCGCCTTGCCGAGCCGTCTCGAGCGAGATCTCGTCGACGTCCGTGGCGAAGATCTGGATGCTCGGCGACTTGTCGACGGAGCGGAACTGCTCGGACAACAGAATCGCGATCGAGTACGCCTCCTCTCCGGTCGCACACCCCGGAACCCAGACGCGGATGGGACGATACCGGTCGGCACGCTTCACGAGCGCCGGCACGACCTGCTCGGCCAGCGCGGCGAACGCCTCCGGGTCGCGGAAGAACGCCGTGACTCCGATCAGCAGATCCTTGTAGAGCGCCGTGACCTCTTCGGCGTTGTCGCGCAGATGCTGGATATATGCGGCGAACGTCTCGATCTGGAGCAAAGCCATGCGCCGCCGGACGCGGCGCATGATCATGTTCTTGCGGTAGTGGTGGAAATCGATCTTCGCGCGCGCGTGCAATAACGCGAGCACCCGCTGGAGCGCCTTGAGCCCCTCCTCGTCACGCGGCTCGCCGCCCGTTACGCGGTTGCGAGAGGCGTGATGCCAATAGCCCAGAAGCGCTTCCGGCATCTTCTCGGGCGGGAGCACGTAATCGACGAGCCCCGTGGCCACGGCGCTGCGTGGCATCTGGTCGTACTCGGCCGTCGTCGGCTCCTGCGCCATGACCATGCCGCCGGCGAGCTTGATTTCCTTCACGCCCAAGGTCCCGTGGCTGCCGGTCCCCGACAGAATGATCCCGACCGCCGCTTCCCCTTGATCCTCCGCCACCGAGCACAACGCGAAATCGATCGCGGTCTCAGCCCCGCGCTGCGGCGGCGGCGCGCTGAGAACGAGTGTGCGTCGCTTGACGGCGAGATACCTGTTCGGGGGGATCACGTAGACGTGGTTCGGCCGAAGCGGCGTTCGATGGCGCGCTTCGCGGACCGGCATCTGCGTCTGCTTCGCGAGCAGCTCCACCATCATGCTCTCGTGCCTCGGGTCGAGGTGTGGAATGAGCACGAACGCCATGCCGCTGTCGGCGGGCAGCGCCGCGAGGAATTTCTTGAACGCGTCGAGCCCGCCGGCCGATGCGGCGACCGCGACGATCGGAAAACCAGCGGCCGGCGTGGCTTTCGCGGGCGCTGCCGAAGGCTCGGCGGGTGCTGCCGGAGGCTCGGCGGGCGCCGCGGCGGGCTCCTGTTCCCGGTCGCGAACCGGAACCGACGCCGCCGAGGCGGCCGGAGCGGGTCGCGAGCGGTTGGCCCGGAGCCGTTTCGTCTCGATCGCGAGCGGCCTGCCGGCCGCGCGCCGCCTTTTGTTTGAATATGCCAATGATCGCCTTCCCGACGTTCGCGCCGGATGGTGGAATCCACCACCTCCTATTGGTGGACTGCGCGATGCAGCGCCGGTACATCCAGCATGCATGATCGGCTGCGCTCTGTAAAAGAAATCAAAGTCCATGAGCCGGTCGGCGCAGTCGCACGGCCGGTGAATGCTCGCTAGTGTGAGCCGTCCGAGAATGGCGCCGACGAACCTTCCCGACGAAAGCATCGAGCTGTTTCTCGATGCAGCGCCCGACGCAACCGTGATCGTCGATCCCGCGGGGCGGATAGCGTTCGTCAACGTCGAAGCCGAAGCGTTGTTCGAATACTCGCGTGAGGAGCTTGTAGGTCAGCCCGTCGAATCGCTGCTGCCGGAACGGTTCCGCGATCGCCACGCGAGTCAAGCCGGCTGCTTCGTCGCGCCAAGACGCGACCCGATGGGCGCCGGGCGCGAGCTTTTCGCCAGGCGCAAGGACGGCACCGAGTTTCCGGCTCAGATCAGCCTCAGTCCCGTGCACACCGAGCACGGAACGTTCGTCTCGAGCGCGATCCGCGACATCACCAGCCGCAAGGCGGCCGAGCGAGAGCTCATCGAAGCGCGCGAGCTCGCCGAGCACGCGAACCGCGCAAAGAGCGCGTTTCTCGCGGCCGCGAGCCACGATTTGCGACAGCCGCTGCAGACGCTGACGCTGCTCAGTAGCGTGCTGACGCGAAGCGTTGCGGCGGATTCGAAGGCCGCGGTGGCGGTCGCGAATCAGTCCGAGGCGCTGCGGCTGATGGCGGGGCTCGTCAATTCACTGCTCGACGTGAGCAAGCTCGACGCGGGCGTCGTGAGGCCCGACATCATGGACTGCTCCGTGAGCAACATCTTCTCTCGTCTGAAGGCGGAGTTCGCCGCGCTGGCCGAGGCCAAGGGCCTCGGGCTCGTCGTCGAGGATTGCGACGATTCCGTGCGCACCGATCCGGCGCTGCTCGGCCAAATCATCCAGAATCTGCTCGCCAACGCGATTCGTTACACGCGCGAAGGACACGTGCGAATGCGTGCTCGGGCGCTGAACGAGGCCGTGCGGATCGAGGTCTTGGATACGGGCATCGGCATTCCGGCCGACGAGCTCCACGTCGTCTTCGACGAGTTCCATCAGGTGCCGCGAGCGAATCGGCAACCGCACGAGGGGCTCGGCCTCGGCCTATCGATCGTGCGCCGGATCGCGAACCTGCTCGGCTGCACTGTGGAGGTGACGTCCACGGTCGGCCGAGGATCGTGTTTTTCGGTCAGCGTCCCACGCGCCGCCCTGGACAACCGAGCCCCGACCCGCGTGCCGAAGCCCGCGGCGGGCAAGGCGCCCGTCGGCGCCCTGGTGCTCGTGATCGACGACGACGCCGCCGTCGCCGAGGCGACCGCGATGCTGTTCGTGTCGGCGGGTCTCGAGGCAATCGTGAGCCGGGACTTGAGAGAGGCATTGCAGAAGGTCCTCTCGACCGGGCGCTCGCCGAGCCTGTTAGTCTGCGACTACCACCTCGGCCGAGCCGAAACCGGCCTCGAGGCGATTCGTGCGCTCCGCCGGGTCACGGAGCCGAGACTCGCGGCGATCATCGTGAGCGGCGACACGTCGTCGCGCATCGTCGAGAGCTTGTCGGGCGTGGCCGACTGTCACTTGCTGAGCAAGCCCGTCGACGTCGACCAGCTGTTGGAGCTCAGCATGCGCTTGCTCCGCGAGCGCGGTGGGGCGCTCGACTCCGCCGCCTGAAGTACGCATCGGTCATCGCGTCGCCGACTCGTTGCTGCAGCAGCTTGCCGCGACGCTCGATGGGTTGGTTCGAGCGAATGACGTGCTTGGCCGGTGTCTCCCGGCCACTGGGGCCGGCAAAGGCTCCGTCCTGTCGCGGCTCGGGGGCGATGAACCGCTCGCCGGGTTCGACGAGCGGCTCCCTCGCGGCTGTGCTGCGTTAACCGCTACTATCTCCGCCAGGTCTTTTCCGGGCCGGCGCGATAGAGGACCGCTCGCGCGTGGCTCGCTAGTTCGGGAGACGCTTTGACATGCCCGCGCTGTTTTCGCGGCTCGAGACTCGATTCGGCGACAGAGTGCTTCGCCGTGGCTGGTTGGGCTAGCGCCGCCGACGCGACTGGCGGAGAACAGCGGTGAGCGCGTCAGAGGGACAGAAACCGGTCATGAGAATCGACTTCGTATCCGACGTCGCGTGTCCGTGGTGCGCGATCGGCTTGAGCTCGCTCGAGCGGGCGCTCGAGAAGATCGGCGACGACATCGGCGAAGTCGAGCTGCACATGCAGCCGTTCGAGCTCAACCCGACGATGGCGCCTGGTGGCGTGGACGCGACGGAGTACCTGACGTCCAAGTACGGTTTGAGCCCCGAGCAGTTCGCCGCCAACCGAGAGCGGATCGTCGCGCGTGGCGCCGCCGAAGGCTTCGCGTTCGGGCCGCGCACCCACATCTGGAACACGTTCGACGCGCACCGGCTGCTCCGCTGGGCCGGTGAGGAGGGCCCGCCCGGCAGCCAGCGCGCGCTGAAGCACGCGCTCCTCACGGCGTATCACGGTCAGGGCCGAAACCCGGGTGCCCACGACGTGCTGCTCGAGCTCGCGGGCCGCGTGGGCTTGGCCGTAGAGCGCGCTCGCGAGGTGCTCGAGCGCGGCGAGTTCACGGAAGAGGTGCGCCAAGCCGAGCGGTTTTGGCAGGAGCTCGGCATCCACGGCGTCCCGGCCGTGATCGTCAATCGCAAGCACCTGATCTCGGGCGGCCAACCGCACGAGGTGTTCGAGAAGACGTTGCGTCAGATCGCGGCCGAGCTGGACGACGCCACGGCGGGTTAGGCGCCCGGGCTCGAAATTTCCACGCCGGTCCAGGAGCAGAACGCATGAGATCCCTTCTATGTCGGAGCCAACGCGCGGGCGTTCGGCTTGTCGCACTGGCCGCGACGCTCGCGGCCGGCGGGTCGCCGGGTCTCGCGCTCGCGGAGACGGTGCTGATCACGGGCGCGAACTCCGGGATCGGGCTCGAGTTCACGAAGCAATACGCGGCCAAGGGCTGGACCGTGATCGCGACGCACCGCAGGAGCGAAGTCCCCGAGGCGCTGGCCAAGGTCGTCGCCGAGTTCCCGAAGGTGCGAGTGGAGTCGCTCGACGTGACGAACGTCGCCCAGGCCAAGGCCCTCGCCGCACGACTCGCCGATACGCCGATCGACGTGCTGATCAACAACGCGGGCGTCTACAACGATCGCAGCAAGTGTGCGGCCGGCGACGACGCGTGCCCCGGCGACTACAAGACGCAGAGCTTCGGCAACCTGGATTTCGCGTTGCTCGATACGATCATGGCCGTCAACATCAAGGGGCCGCTGATCGTGTCGCAGGCGTTCTACGAGAACGTGAAAGCGAGCAAGCTCAAGAAGATCGTCGCGATCAGCTCGAGCAACGGCACGATCACCGGCGAGTTGCCGCATCCGTGGCCCGGCGCGGCGTTCTATCGCATGAGCAAGGCCGCGCTGAACCGAGAGATGCAGATCGTCGCCACTTCCGTCATGCGCGACGGCGTGACCGTCGTGATGTTCAACCCCGGCCCGACGCTCACGGAGCATCAGGAGTATCTGCGCGGCAACTCGATGATGATCGAGACGTCGTTCACCGTCGGGCACATGATCGACACGATTGCGAAGGTGACGATCGACGACACGGGGAAGTTCCTGCGCTACGACGGCGTTCCGGAGAAATGGTGATGGCGCGCGTGCAGGTCCGAAGCAGCGCGCTGGTCGCCGTCGTGCTGACGGCTGTCGCCGGTGGCGTGGCGCTCGGCCAAGCCGACAACTGGTTCCCGTCTCGGTGGGGCGCGGCCGATCAGCGCGGCGCCGCGAATCGCCTCACCCCCGCCAAGGTCCTCGAGGCCAAGAACCTCATCAAGACGGGCACCGTCTATCAACTCGGGCGGACGTACGAGAGCGCGATGCCGATCTTCGGCACGCGCCACTTCAGCCTGCGGATTCCACAGGCGTTCGGTCCTCTCGGCTCGAACAAGATGATCTACCACGACGAGCTCGTGAGCGGCGAGCTCGGCCAGATCGGCACGCAGTTCGACGGTCTCGGCCACGTCGGGATCGGCGACCTGTTCTACAACGGCAACGACCGCAAGGATTTCGCGAAAGCCGAGGGGCTCCAGAAGCTCGGCGTCGAGAACGTCGGGGCCATCGCGACGCGCGGCGTGCTCGTCGACGTCGCCGCCTACAAGGGCGTCGCGCGCCTCGAAGGCGGCTATGAGATCACGCTCGCGGATCTTGAGGGCGCGCTGCGCAAGCAGCGCACGGACGTCCATGCGGGCGACGTCGTGCTCGTGCACACGGGCTGGGGCTCGCTCTGGCTGGTCGACAACGCGAAGTTCGGCGCGAACGCGCCAGGCATCGGGCTCGATGCGGCGCGATATCTCGTCGAGCGCGAGATCGTGATGATCGGCGCGGACACGTGGTCGATGGAGGTCGTGCCGAACCCGAATCCGCAGCTGCAGTTCCCGGTGCACCAGCTGCTGATCACGCGCAACGGCATCTACATCTTCGAGAACCTCGCGACCGAGGAGCTCGCGCGCGACCGCGTCTACGAGTTCGCGTTCTTCTTCGCGCCGCTCAAGCTCAAGGGCGCGACGGGATCGCCGGGCAATCCGCTTGCGATCCGTTAACTGTCCGCGGCCGATCTACGTTTTTTCGCGAAGCACACGAAGAGCTGAGGCAAAAAGAACAAAGGCGGTTCATTTCATGCGCACGACGATCGTCCTGTCCCTGCTCGCCGGGCTCTCGCTCGGCGGGGCCGCGTCCGCCCAACAGCTGGCCAACGCGGTCCTGCCGCCCGACATCCATCCCGTCTCGCTCACGCGCCTGCCGCCGCTCACGCGCGCGGATCTCGACGAGGAGGGCAAGGCGATCTACGACAAGATCGTCCGCGACGGCCCCGCTCCGAAGACGGGTCCGGTCGCGTTGTCGCTCTACAGCCCGAAGATCGCGCTCGCGTTCAACGACTTGAACGGCTTCCTTCGCTACAACGGCACCTTGAGCCCGCGCCACACGGAAGTCGCGATCCTCGTCGCGACGTGGGAGATCCAGCAGCAATACGAGTATTCGGCGCACGAGCCCGCGGCGCTGCGCTTCGGCGCGCCGCAAGCCGTGATCGACACGATCAAGTACAACCGCGAGCCCGTGGGCCTGAGCCCCGAAGAGACGCTGATCATCAAGCTCGGCCGCGCGATCATGCGCGACCACAAGGTCGACTCCGCGCTGTACGCGCAAGCCGAGAAGACGTTCGGCCGCACGGGCATCGTCGAGCTCGTGACCGCGATGGGTGACTACGTGATGGTGGGGATGGTGATGACCGCGATCGATCAGCACCTGCCGCCCGATCGGCCGGCGCTGCTGCTGCCGCGCTAGCGACTCGCAGCGCGCAGTGCGCCGATGCCGCCGCCGTCGCCGCCGCACTCGCCTACAATGGCGGCAAGAACAACGATAGGAGGAGCTCCATGAGACGCAC
>Ga0134079_10000139_pt1 | contig 17653 bp, 20 predicted proteins | sample 15_taG_2_FD_119770 | JGI IMG/M metagenome (GOLD analysis project Ga0134079, IMG submission 119770) | Grasslands soil microbial communities from the Angelo Coastal Reserve, California, USA - 15_D_Rain_40cm_2_09182015 | ecosystem: Environmental > Terrestrial > Soil > Grasslands ...
ACCGTGCCAAGGTCCCGGCCTGGTTGATCGGCGAGGTGCACGCCGGGAAGACCGGGGTGCGGTTTTCAGAACGCTAGACTGAAGAGGAGGGACCCATGCAGTCATACATGCCATCGCTCGTCCTGTTGACGGTCGTCGCGCTGCCGCTCGCGGCGCAGGAACCGCAGTGCCAGAACATCAACGTCCAGGCCCAGGCCGCGTGCAATACGATGGTCGATGCCACCAAGGCCTTCCACCCGCTGGCCGGCATGCTCGTGAGCGGCGGGAATCCCGTGCTCGGGAGCGCCGGCACGCTCGGTGGCTTCGGGCACGTGAGTGCCACGATTCGCATCAATGCCATCAAGGCCTCGCTCCCCAACCCGGACAGCGCCGCGCAGAACCCCGTGCCCTCGAGCTTCAACGGGTATCTGCCCGCACCGGTCGTCGAGGCCGCGATCGGCTTGTATCGTGGGCCGGGTGGTGGCCTTCTCTCGATCGACGGCCTCGCGAGCGCCGTGCTGCTCCCGGCGAGCCGCGTGCGGGGCATGTCGGTGGATCCGGACGCGCCCAAGATCGGCGACGTCGCGCTCGGCCTCGGGTACGGCGTGCGCATCGGAGTGTTGCGGGGCGCGTTCCCCGTGCCCTCGGTCTCCGTAAGCGTCATGAAGCGGCACCTGCCGCGGGTACAGTTCGGCGACGTGACCGGGGGTGATCCGGCCGACTTCGCGACGGATTTCGATGCGACCAACTGGCGCATCATCGCCGGGATGCGTGTATTGTTCGCCGACGTCGCGGCGGGCGTCGGGATCGACCACTACACGTCGGCCGCCACCATTCATTATTCCGACGGGCTCACCACGCACACCGTGACCCTCGACCTCGCGAACACCCGCGAGGTGTTGTTTACCGACGCAGGCTTGACGATGGGTCTCGTGAAGTTCGTCGCGGAGCTCGGGTACCAGACCGGGACGGACCAGAGTTTCGCCACCACGTTCTCGGATTTCGATCCGAAGGCGGGGCATGTCTTCTGGGGCGCCGGTCTTCGCTTCAACTTCTGAACACGCGTCCGAGCGCGGCGCCATGCGCCGCGCGTTGGACATCGCCTGGAAAGGGTGGGGACGCGTCGCCCCCAATCCCCTCGTCGGCGCCGTCGTCCTGCAGGGCACCGTGAGCGTCGGCGAAGGGTTCCACGCCGAGTTCGGCGGGCCCCACGCCGAAGTGAACGCGCTCCGCGCCGCCGGTGAGCAGGCGCGCGGGGCGACCTTGGTCGTGACCCTCGAGCCGTGCGCGCACACCGGCAAGACCCCGCCATGCACCGACGCGATTCGCGCGGCGGGGATCCGCCGCGTCGTCGCCGCGGTCCGGGATCCCGATCCCGAGGCGCGCGGCGGCATCGAGATCCTGAAGAGCGCCGCCATCGAGACGAGCATCGGACTGCTCGCCGAAGAAGCCGCCGTGGTCAACGCACCCTTCCTCTCGACGCGCCTGCAGACCGAGCAGCCGTTCGTGGCGCTGAAACTCGCGACCTCGATCGACGGGCGCATCGCGGACTCACGCGGTCAGTCGCACTGGATCTCCGGCGACGAAGCGCGCGACTACGTGCACTGGCTGCGCGCGGGATTCCAGGCGATCGGTGTGGGCGGCACGACGGCCCTCAAGGACAATCCGCAGCTGACGGTGCGCGGCGCCATCACACCGCGGCAGGCCCCCGTGCGGATCGTGTTCGATCGGCGCGCGATGCTGAACGCCGGCGTGACGCTCGTGCAGACGGCGCGCGAGGTGCCGACGTGGGTCGTGGCGTCGCACGACGCGCCGGCGTCAAACGTGTCGGTGCTGGAAGCGAACGGCGTCCGCGTCTTTCGACCCGACACGCTGGCCCAGGGTCTGGCGCAGCTGCGGCTCGCCGGGATCCAGTCCTTGTTGTGCGAAGGCGGTGGAGCGCTCGGCGCCAAGTTGCTCGCCGAGGGGCTGGTGGACCGGCTCTACTGGGTGCAAAGCCCCGTCTGGCTCGGCGAAGGCGCCGTCCCGGCATTCCCCGGGGTGCCGGACTTCCCGCTGGCCGAGGCCCCGCGCTGGATCCCCGTGGAGCGCCGTGCGTTAGGCGCTGATACATTACTGATCTTGGACCGACGGCTATGTTTACCGGAATCGTAGACTCGCTGGGCCGGATTGACTCGGTGGCGCTCAACAACGGCGCGGAACTGCGGATAAAGGCGCCGTATCGTGGACTGAAAAAGGGTGAGAGCGTCGCGGTGAACGGTGCCTGTCTCACAGTCGAACGCGTCGTCAAGGGCGGCTTCACCGTGCACGCCGTCGAGACCACCCTGGGGCGTACGCTGATCGGGGAATGGAAGAAGGGCCGGTCCGTCAATCTGGAGCGCGCCCTGAAGGTGAGTGACCGCTTGGGCGGGCACTTCGTGCAAGGGCACGTGGATGGTCTCGGCAGCGTCGAGCGGGTGACGTCCCAGGGCGATGCCCTGCTCGTCGACATCTGGATGCCGGCCGAGGTAGCGGAAACGACGGTGCTGCACGGGTCGATCACGGTCGATGGCGTGAGCCTGACGGTGAACGCCTTGCCCCGGCCCGGAGTCATGCAGGTGTCGCTGGTGCCGTTCACGCGCACGCATACGACGCTGGGGCACCTCGCCGCCGGCGACCGCGTGCACGTCGAGGCGGATGTTCTTGGCAAGTATGTGAGGCAGCTATGCCGTTCGGAAACGTAGAGCAGGCGATCGCGGACATCCGCGCCGGCAAGCTCGTCATCGTGGCCGATGACGAGCGGCGCGAGAACGAGGGGGACCTGGTCGGCGCCGCCGAGAAGGTCACCCCCGAGATGATCAATTTCATGGCGACGCACGGCCGCGGGCTGATCTGCCTGCCGCTGATGCCGGAGCGCTGCCAGGCGCTCGGCCTGCCGCAGATGACCGACCACAACTCCGAATCCCACGAGACCGCGTTCACGATCAGCATCGACGCCGCGGCGCGGTTCGGGGTCTCGACCGGGATCTCGGCCGCCGACCGCGCGGCCACGATCCGCGTCGCCCTCGATCCGGCCACCGTGCCGGCCGACCTGCGCCGCCCCGGCCACGTCTTCCCGCTGCGGGCGCGCCCCGGCGGCGTGCTGCAGCGCGTGGGGCAAACCGAGTCGAGCGTCGATCTCGCGCGGCTCGCGGGACTGTATCCGGCGGGCGTGATCTGCGAAATCTTGAACCCCGACGGTTCGATGGCGCGCCGCGCCGACCTCGAACGCGTCGCCCAGCAGCACGGGCTGACGTTCATCACGGTCGCGCAGCTCGTCTCCTACCGTCTCGCGCACGAACGGCTCGTGCATCGCGTCGCGGAAGCGCGGCTGCCGACGCCGTTCGGCGAGTTCCGGATCATCGGCTATCGCAACGACGTCGATGCCGCGGAGCACATCGCCCTGACGTACGGCGACATCGCGCGGAAGCGCGACGTCCTGGTGCGCATGCACTCCAAGTGTCTGACCGGCGACGTCTTCGGCTCGGGGCGCTGCGACTGCGGGTGGCAGCTGCACAGCGCGATGCGCATGATCGCGGACGAGCGCCGCGGCGCGATTGTGTACCTCGATCAGGAAGGGCGGGGGATCGGCCTGCTCAACAAGCTCAAGGCCTACGAGCTGCAGGACGCGGGGCACGACACGGTCGAGGCGAATGAGAAGCTGGGCTTCAAGCCCGACCTCCGGAACTACGGCATCGGCGCGCAGATTCTGCTCGACCTCGGGCTCTCGTCGATCCGCGTGCTGACGAACAACCCGATGAAGCTCGTCGGTCTGGAAGGCTACGGGCTCGACATCGTCGAGCGCCTCCCCATCGTGCCGGCGCCCTCCGACGAGAATCGGGCCTATCTCGACGTGAAGCGGGACAAGCTCGGCCACTTCCTCACCCACTGACGGTGGCCGCGCCCTCGTCCCGGCGCCGCGTCGCGGTCGTCGTCAGCCGGTTCAATCAGACCGTTACCAATCTGCTGCTCGAAGGGGCGCGCGACGCGTTGCGCCGCCACGGGCTCCCCGACTCCGACGTCGATGTCGTGTGGGTCCCCGGCGCCTTCGAGCTGCCCGTCGCGGCGGAGGCCGCCGCCGCGGGGGGACGCTACGACGCCATCGTGGCGCTCGGGTGCGTGATCCGCGGCGAGACGCCGCATTTCGAGTACGTCGCCGGCGAAGCGGCGCGTGGACTCGGCAACGTGGCGCTGGCACACCGCATCGCCGTGGGATTCGGCGTCCTTACCACCGAGACTCTCGAGCAGGCAATGGCGCGGGCTGGTGGGAAGGGTGGCAACAAGGGCTTCGAGGCCGCCGAGGCCGCCCTGCAGACGGCCGACGTCCTCGCCCAGTTGGCCCGTGCAGCGTCCCGAGACTAGGGCGCGCGCCCGCGCCCTCCAGATCCTCTACGCGTGGGAACTCTCCGGCGAGCCGTCGATCGAGACGATCGTCGCCCGCGTGGCCGTGATGTATGGCCGCGCGCCGGAGGCCTACGATCGTGGCGCCGAACTGGCGGCCCAGGCGGTGGCGGGCCAGCGCGAGTTTGACCAGCGCGTCGCCGACGCCGCCGAGCACTGGCGCTTCGAACGGGTCGGCGTCGTCGAGCGCAACATTCTGCGCCTCGCGCTCGCCGAGATGGCGGAGGGGTCGACGCCTGCCCGCGTGGTGATCGATGAGGCCGTGAAGCTGGCGCACTGGTTCGCGGGCGCGAAGGCGCCCGGCTTCGTCAACGGCGTCCTCGACGCGGTGGCACGGGAGTCGGGCGCGCTGTGAAGGTGCTCGTCGTCAACTGGAACGATCGCGAGAACCCCCACGCCGGAGGGGCGGAGATTCACCTGCATGCGCTGTTCGGCCGGCTGGCGGGGTGGGGGCACCAGGTCGACTTGATCGCGAGCGGCTGGCCGGGCGCGGCCAGGGCCGCGGAGCTGGACGGGATCCGCGTCCAGCGGGTGGGGGGCCGGCACAGCTTCGCCCTGCTCGGGCGCGGCGCCGTGCGCCGAGCGTTGGCGGCGGGTGCCTACGACGTCGTGGTCGAAGACGTCAACAAGCTTCCCCTCTTCCTCGCCACGCTGACCCGGCTCCCGTTTGTCGCGATTGTGCCACATCTCTTTGGGACGACCGCCTTCGCCGAAGCGAACTGGCCGATGGCCGCGGCGGTCTGGGTGGCGGAGCGCGCCCTGCCGCGGGCCTACCGCGGGGCCGCCTTTCACGCGATCTCGGAGAGCACGCGTGAGGACCTGATTCAACGGGGCGTGGCGGCGGCGCGCATCGAGGTGATCTATCCGGGTGTGGACGCAACGTGGTTCTGCCCCGATCGGACGACGCCGCGCGCCGAGCATCCGACGTTCTTGTACGTTGGGCGCCTCAAGCGTTATAAAGGAGTGGAGATCGCGCTGCGGGCGCTGGCGTTGGCACGGCGGACGAGACCTGACCTGACGCTCGAGATCGCCGGACAGGGCGACGACCGGCCGCGGCTCGAGCGCGTCGCTCGCGCCATCGATCTCGGCGATGCGGTCCGCTTCCTCGGATTCGTCGGGGAGGACGAAAAACGCCGCCTGCTGCGGCACGCCTGGGCGGTGGTCTTCCCCAGTCCGAAGGAAGGGTGGGGTATCTCGAACGTCGAGGCCGCCGCATGCGGGACTCCGGCGCTGGCATCGGACAGCCCGGGATTGCGTGAGTCGGTGCGCCACGGCGCGACCGGCTATCTCGTGCCCCATGGCGACGTGGACGCCCTCGCCCAGCGCATGCTCGCGCTGGCCGACGACCCGCGCTTGGTGACGCGCCTCGGCCGTGCGGCTCGCGCCTTCGCCGAGGGGTTGTCGTGGGAGACGGCGGCGCGGGCCACCGAGGCTCAGCTGCAGCGCGTCATCGCTCAGGCAGGAGCTTGATCATGCGGATCACGATCACCGCCCGTCACTGCGAGATTCCCGACGAGCTGCGCGCCCGCGCGCGCACGCTGGTCGAACGTCTCGCCAAGATCGCGGCACGGCCGCACGACGCGCGGGTGATCTTCGCCGACGATCATGGCGCGGCGGGTGTCGAGCTGCGCTTGCATACGGCGCGCGGCAAGGTCTACGTGGCCAAGGCGCAGGCCGACGACCACCGCAGCGCGCTCGACAGCGCCGCCCAGCGTGTGCGGCGCCAACTCGACAAACGCACCGTGGCGGCGCGATGACGGCGCTCAAAGTCCGCGACCTCTTGACCAAGCGGGGCGACCCGCTGCAGCTGGAGGCGCTCACCGGCGAGGCGGGACTCGATCGCGAGGTCCCGTCGCCCGAGGCGTCGAGCCCCGGCTTGGTGCTGGCGGGCTACACGGCGCGCTTCGCGCGTGCCGCCGATCGCCTGCACATCCTGGGCGAGACCGAAATCACCTACCTGGCGTCGCTCGACGCCAAGGCCCGCCGCAAGGCGATCGAGACATTCCTCGGCTACGACCTGCCGTGCATTTTCGTGACGAAAGGGCAACAGCCTCCCGAGGAGTTGGTGACGTTGGCGGCCGCGAAGGGCATCGCCGTCGTCCGCTCGCGCCTCAAGACCGACGAGTTCTTCCGGCGCCTGAAGCCGTTCCTCGACGACGCCTTCGCCCCGACGACCACCGTCCACGGGTCCCTGGCGGACGTGTTCGGCGTGGGCCTGTTGTTTCGCGGGCGCTCGGGGATCGGCAAGAGCGAATGCGTACTCGACCTGGTGGAGCGGGGGCATCGCCTCGTCGCCGACGACGTCGTGCGCGTGACGAAGCGCGGGAACGACGTCCTGCTGGGCCGCGGCCACGAGGTCTCACGCCACTACATGGAAATCCGTGGCGTGGGCCTGATCGACATCAACGCGCTGTTCGGCATCCGCTCCGTGCGCCAGCAGAAGCGCATCGAGGTCGTGGTGCAGCTCGAGGATTGGGATACGTCGCGCGAATACGACCGCACCGGGCTCGACCAGCAGGAAACGGAGCTGCTCGACGTGAAGGTGCCGCTCGTCACGGTGCCGCTCAATCCCGGGAAGAATCTGACCGTGATCTGCGAAGTCGTCGCGATGACCCACTTGCTGCGTTACAGCGGCGTGGATTCGGCGCACGCTTTCAACGACCGCCTGATCCGGCGCATGCGGGAGAAACAGGAAGCGCAGGAATACCTCGAGGAAGACTATGAGTGAGCCGCTGCGCGGCGTCATCGTATCACACTCGGGGCTGGCCCAGGCCCTCGCCTCGGCCGTCTCCACCATCACCGGCGTCGCGGACGCGCTCATCCCAGTCAGCAACGATGGATGCGACAACGACGCGCTCGGCGAGCGCTTGCGCCAGGCGGTGGCCGAGCAGCCCGCGGTCCTGTTCGTCGATCTCCCCGGCGGGTCGTGCCTCACGAATTCGATCCGCTACGCCAAGCAACACGCCGACATCGCCGTCGTCACCGGCGTGAACCTCGCGATGCTGCTCGATTTCGTGTTTCACCGCGAGATCACGCCCGCCGAAGCCGCGCGCCGCGCCGCGGACGCGGGCGGCAAAGCCATTCGCGTAACGGCGGCATGAGCATCGCCCTCTACCGCATCGACGATCGCCTCATCCACGGCCAGGTGGTCGTGGGATGGGGTCAGCCCCTCGACTGCGCGTTCATCGTGCTCGTGGACGACGAGGTGCGGGAGAGCGATTGGGAGCAAGACCTCTATCGGATGGGGGTCCCCCCGCACATCGAGATCATCTTCGCCTCGGTGAGCGAGGCGGCCGAGCGGCTGCCCGCCTGGGAGGGCGATCCGCGCGTCGGCATCGTGCTCGTCCCGGATATCGACACGGCCACGGCGCTCGTTGGGCGGAGCGATCGCGTCAAGAAGCTCAACGTGGGCGGCATTCACCACCGCGCCGGCCGCACCGAGCGGCTGCGCTTCGTGTATCTGAGCGACGACGAGCGTGCGAAACTGCGGCAACTCGCCGCCAAGGGCGTCGACGTCACCGCGCAGGACGTCCCCACCGCGCGCCCTGTCCCCCTGGCGGAATTCGCATGAGCCTCGAGGTGCTGATCGCGTTGCTCGGATGGGGGACGCTCGTGGGCGTCGACCTCGTGAGCTTGCCGCAGATGATGATCGCGCGCCCGCTCGTGGCGGGCACCGTCGCGGGCGCCATCCTCGGTGACTTGGACGCCGGCCTCAAGCTCGGCGTCATTTTCGAGTTGCTGCAGTACGACATCCTGCCCGTCGGCGCGGTGCGTTACCCCGAGTACGGTCCGGCGACGGTTGCGGCCGTCGCGACCGCGCACGGCGCCGCGGGCGCCCTGGGGCTCGGGCTCGGCGCCGTGGTCGGACTCGTCACCGGCCTCCTCGGCGGCGTCACGATGCATCTCCTGCGCCGCATCAACTCGCGCATCGTGGGCGCGGCGTCCGCGGCGCTCGAGTCGGGGGACCCCCGGGTCCTCGTCCGCCTGCACGTCGGCGGCTTGCTGCGCGACTTCCTGCGGGCCGGAGTCGTCACCGCGCTGGGACTCGCGGTCGCGTGGTTCGTGCCGCCCCACGTCACGGGCGTCTTGACGCCGCGCGGTGCCACCGTCGTGGCCGGCGCCGCCGTCGCGGCCGCCTTGGCCGCGGGCACCGCGGGGACGCTCCGGCTCGTGGGCCGGGGGCCGAACCTCGCGTGGTTCGCCGCCGGGCTGGGCGGAGGGGTGGTGGTGGCGGCATGGCTGCGATGAAGCCACGGTTCGGGCGCGCGCTGCTGCGGCTCTTCGCCGTGCAGGGGTCGTACAACTACGAGCGCATGCTCGGGCTCGGTGTCGGCGTCGCCGAGGAGGCGCTGCTCCGCGGCCTTCCCGCCGACGGCAGCGCGAGCCCGTACCGCGCGGCCGTGGCGCGCGGCGCGCACTTCTTCAACGCGCATCCCTACCTGGCAGGTCTCGCGGTGGGCGCCGCGGCCCGCGCCGAGCACGACGGCGCGCCGGCAGAGCTGGTCGAGCGGCTGCGCGCCGCGCTGTGCGGCCCGCTCGGCTCGATCGGCGATCGTCTCGTCTGGGCCGGGTGGCTGCCGCTGCTGTCGGGCCTCGCGCTCGCGGCCATCAGCCTCGGCGCCGGGTGGACCGCGGCCGTCGCGTTCCTCGTGGTCTACAACGTCGGCCACGTGGCGTTGCGCGCGTGGGCCCTGCGCGAAGGGTGGAAGCACGGCGTGCGCGTCGCGTCGGCGCTGAACAATCCCATCCTGCAGCGCGGCGCCGTGCTCGCGGGACCCGCGATGGCCTGCGCCGTCGGCGTGGCGCTGCCGCTCGCGGCGCAGTTCCTCGCGGCGTCGTTCGGGGCGTGGGGTCGGGCGGTGATCGCGGCGGCCGCCGGCGTCGGGTTCCTCGGCCTCTACTTCCTCCCCGGGCGGTTGACCGGTCTGCGGCTGGCGCTCGGCTTTGCCGCGCTCGCGCTGGTGGCGGGGTGGATATGGCAGTGATCGAGCGCGAAGCAAAGATCGTGAACCCGCTGGGAATGCACGTGCGGCCCGCGGCCGAGTTCGTGAAGGTCGCGGCCCGCTTCAAGTGTGCCATCGAGGTCCGGAAGGACGACGTCGCCGTCAACGGCAAGAGCATCATGGGGGTGATGACGCTCGCGGCCGAATGCGGGTCGTCCTTGTTCATCAAGTGCGACGGGGACGACGCGCAGCCAGCGATGGACGCGCTGCTCGCGCTCGTCGCCGATGGGTTCTACGAGATGCACTTGAAGCCCGAAGCCGACGAGGCGACGTGACGGACCGCCAGCTCAAGGGGATCGGCGTTTCGCCCGGGATCGCGATCGGGCCGGTGGTGGTGGTGCGCTGGGCGCTGCCCGAGGTGCCGCACCGCGTCGTGCCGCGCACCCAGGTGGAAAAGGAAGTCCGCCGCCTGCGGGCCGCGATCAAGGACGTCAAGCGCCAGCTCGGCGAGCTGCGCGCGCATGCCGCCGACCGCGCGGGCGTGGACGAAGCGCGCATCTTCGATGCGCAGATGCTGATGCTCGAGGATCGCGAGTTCATCGGCGGCGTCGCCGAGCTGATCCGCGAGAATCACCTCACGGCCGAGAAGGCGTTCGAGTACAAGACGCTCGAGGTGCGGGATCTCTGGACCGGGGCCGGCAGCCCCTTCCTGAAGGATCGTCTCGCCGACGTCACGGGCGTCGCAATCCGCGTCATCCAGCACCTCATGCACCGCGGCGCCGATGCCCTGTGGGACGGCGTGTCCAAGGCGTCGATCGTCGTCGCCAAGGAGCTGTCGCCCGGGCTCACGGTACAGCTCGACCGCGAGCACGTCGTCGGCCTGATCAGCGAGGAGGGGACGCGCACGTCGCACGCGGCGATCCTGGCGCACTCGATCGGCATTCCCGCGATCTTCGGCCTGCGCCACGCGGTCGAACGCATTCGAGCCGGCAGAACGGTGATTCTCGACGGCACCCGCGGCACTGTCCTGCTCGATCCCACGCCCGAAGAAGTGGCGGAAGCCCAGCGCAGCGAGACCCAGCGCGGCGAGCTTTCCGCTCGTCTCGAGGAGGCGGTGACACAGCCCTCGGTCACGGTCGACGGCACGCGCGTGGCCCTGCGCGGGAACGTCGACCTGCCCGACGAGATCGCCGCCGCGCAGGCGCACGGGGCCGAAGGCGTCGGGCTGTTGCGGACGGAGTTCCTGCTTACCGGCCATTCGACGCTGCCCTCCGAGGACCAGCAGGCGGCCTATTACAAGAAGGTCGCGGACGCGTTCCCGGGCCATCCGGTGGTGGTGCGCACGTACGATCTGGGAGGCGACAAGTTCCCCGCGCCCTTCCGCACGGCTCCAGAAGCCAATCCGGCCCTGGGGTGGCGCGCCATCCGCGTCTGCCTCGACGAGCCGGCGATGTTCCGGACGCAGATCCGTGCCATTTTGCGCGCGGCGGCGCACGCGCCGATCCAGCTCATGATCCCGCTCATCACGCGCCTCGATGAAGTCGAACGCACGCGTGTGTTCGTGGCGGAGGAGGCGGAGGCGCTGAAAAAAGCCGGAGTGGAGGCGGCGATGTCGGTGCCGGTTGGCGTGATGGTCGAGACGCCCGCGGCGGCGGTGATGGCCGATCGCCTCACCGAGATCAGCGACTTCTTGAGCGTCGGCACGAACGACCTCACGCAGTACACACTCGTCGTGGATCGCGGCAACGCGCGACTCGCTGACCGCTTCACACCGCACGACCCCAGCGTGCTGCGGCTGCTGAAGCTCGTGGCCGAAGCGGCGCGCGCCGGGGGAAAACCCGCCAGCGTGTGCGGCGAGATGGCCTCCGAGCCGTTGTCGGCGTTCCTGCTCATCGGGCTCGGCTACGAGACGCTGTCGGTGGCGCCGCCGGCGCTGCCGCTCATCAAGTGGTTGATCCGTCAGGTCACCACCGAACGGGCGCGCGCCGCCGCCGACGCCGCACTCGCGGCGCGCAGCGCAGAGCTCGCGCTCGACATTCTGCGCTTCTCACTCAAGGACGCCGTCGATCTTTCGTTGCTCGATCCCGACGCACGGTTGCCCGCCGGACGGCGCTCGGGTAGCTTGAAACCCTAAGGACAACCTATGCCTGCACATCGACACGTCTTCACTTCCGAGTCGGTCACGGAAGGTCATCCCGACAAGATCGCCGATCAGATCTCCGACGCGATCCTCGACGCGATCCTCAGCAAGGATCCGGCGGCGCGCGTCGCCTGCGAGACGCTGGTCACGACCGGCATGGCCATCGTCGCCGGCGAGATCACGACCTCGACCTACGTCCATATCCCCGACATCGTGCGCGGCACGATCACGTCGATCGGCTACACCGACGCCAACTTCGGCTTCGATGCGCAGACCTGCGCCGTGCTCACGACGATCGACCGCCAGTCAGGCGACATCGCGATGGGCGTGGATCGCGGCGGAGCGGGCGACCAGGGGATGATGTTCGGCTACGCGACGGATGAGACGCCGTCGCTCATGCCCCTCCCGATCGTACTCGCGCACCGCCTGGCCGAACGGCTCGCCGCCGTCCGCAAAGCGGGCGATCTGCCCTGGCTCCGGCCCGACGGCAAGACGCAGGTCAGCGTCGTGTACGAAGGCGCCAAGCCGGTCGGCCTCAGCAAGGTCGTCGTGTCCACGCAGCACTCCGACATGATCGACAACGCCGAGCTGCGCAGCGGGGTGATCGAGCACGTCGTCAAGCCGGTGGTCCACGACGCCGGCTTCGACGTGACGGACGGCGACATCCTCGTAAACCCGACGGGCCGGTTCGTGGTCGGCGGCCCCCAGGGCGATGCCGGCCTGACGGGCCGCAAGATCATCGTCGACAGTTACGGCGGCATGGCGCGGCACGGCGGCGGCGCGTTCAGCGGCAAAGACCCGTCCAAGGTCGACCGCTCCGCCACCTACGCGATGCGCTGGGTGGCGAAGAACATCGTGGCGGCGGGCTTGGCGCAGCGCTGCGAAGCGCAGGTCGCCTACGCCATCGGCGTCGCCGAACCGGTGTCGGTGATGATCGAGACCTTCGGCACGGGGACGGTGCCGCAGGAAGCCATCGAGGACGCCGTCCGCGAGGTGTTCGACCTCAGGCCGGGCAGCATCATTCAAGCATTGAACCTCCGCAACCCCATCTACCGGCCGACGGCCGCCTATGGCCACTTCGGGCGCGCGCCCGAACGGCGCCGGGTGGCGGACCGCGATGTCGAGCTGTTCACGTGGGAGCATGCCGACCGCGTCGAAGAGCTCAAGGTCGCCGCCGACCGGGCGTCACGCGCTTCCCGAAAGGCCAGGGTGTGATTACCGCTTCGAAGCCCGAACACCACATCAAGGACGTCAAACTCGCCGACGAGGGCCGCCGCCGCACCGAATGGGCGGAGCGCTCGATGCCGGTGTTGCGGCAATTGGCCGTGCGGTTCGCCAAAGAGCGGCCCCTCGCGGGGAAGCGTGTGGCGGCCTGCCTGCACGTCACGACGGAGACCGCCAACCTGATGGTCGCGCTCCAGGCAGGCGGTGCCGATGTGGCGCTGTGCGCGTCCAACCCCCTCTCGACGCAGGACGACGTGGCCGCCCACCTGGTGCGCGACCACGGCATCAAGGTCTTCGCGATCAAAGGGGAAGATCACACCACGTATTACGAGCACATCCGGGCGGCACTCGCCCACCGGCCCGACATCACGATGGACGACGGCGCCGATCTGGTCGGCGCGCTGCACATGATCGCCCTGAACCGGCTCGACGATCTGTCACCGCCGGTCCGGAAGTGGGTGGAAACGCTGTCCGCTGCCGATCGCAAGGCGCTGGTCACCGGCGTGATCGGCTCCACCGAAGAGACGACGACGGGCGTCATTCGTCTCAAAGCCATGGCCAAGGATGGCGTGCTCCAGTTCCCCGTGATCGCCGTCAACGACTCGGACACCAAGCACCTGTTCGACAATCGGTACGGCACGGGCCAGTCCACCCTGGACGGAGTCATCCGCGCCACCAACATGCTGATCGCCGGGAGCACGGTGGTGGTGGCGGGGTACGGGTGGTGCGGGCGCGGATTTGCGCTGCGGGCGCGTGGGGCGGGGGCCAATGTCCTCGTCACCGAGATCGACCCGATGAAGGCGCTCGAAGCGCAGATGGACGGCTACCGCGTGGTCACGATGGCAGAGGCCGCCCGCGTCGGCGACCTGTTCGTGACGCTGACGGGCAACGTCGAGGTCATTCGGGTGGAGCACATGCGCGTGATGAAGGACGGGGCGGTGCTCGCCAACTCGGGGCACTTCAACGTGGAGATCGACCTCGAGGGGCTCAAGAAGATCGCCCGTGGTCCCGTCGTCGTGCGCGACTTCGTGGAGGAATGGCAGTTGGACGGCAAGAAGCTCTTCGTGCTTGCGGACGGTCGTCTGATCAACCTGGCGGCGGCCGAGGGCCATCCCGCCAGCGTGATGGACATGTCGTTCGCGAACCAGGCGCTCGCCGCCGAGCACGTGGTGCGCCACGCCGCGTCGCTGTCCAAGGACGTGCACCGCATTCCGACCGACCTCGACAAAGAGATCGCACGGCTCAAGCTCCAGGCGATGGGTGTCGCGATCGATACGCTGACCCCCGCCCAGAAGAAATACCTCGCGTCCTGGGACATGGGCACCTGAGGCGATGATCCAGGTCCGTGTGGCCCACCTCGGGCTGGACCGGACGACCAACACGCCGGTCGTCATTCTGCAGGAGCAGGAAGGGGAGCGGGTGCTCCCGATCTGGATCGGACCCGCCGAGGCGAGCGCCATCGCGATGGAGCTGGCGGGCGTGAAGTTCTCGCGCCCCCTGACGCACGACCTGCTGAAGCAGGTCATCGTCGGACTCGGCGCCGACCTGCGCAAGGTGATCATCACGCAGGTGAAGGACAACACCTACTTCGCCGAGCTGCATATCTACCGGGGCGACACCGTCATTCAGATCGACGCGCGGCCCTCCGATTCGATCGCCATCGCGTTGCGCCTCAAGGCGCCCATCTTCACGCACGAGAACCTGCTGGAGCTCACGTCGGTCGAGACCGCCGAAGGCGGCGTCAATCCGGCCGCGGGCCCGCTCGACGCCGATTCGCTCAAGTCCTACCTCCAGAACCTCGATCCTGAAGACTTCGGCAAGTTTACTCCTTAGCCTGCTCGGCACCACACTCTCCGCCCAGACGGTGACCGTCAGCGGTCGCGTGCTGCTGGGCGGCCGGGATTCGGTGCCGCTGCGCGGCACGTGGGCAGTGCTGCACCGCGTCACCCGTCAATCCGCCGGGCCGATCGATTCGGTGCGCACCGACGCCACGGGCCGCTATCGCATGCAGCTGCCGCGTCCTCGCGCGGCCGCCGATTCGGGGGCCGTGTACGTCGTCAGCACCTGGCACGACAGCCTCGCGTACTTCTCCTTGCCGCTCAACGTGCTGGGGCGCCCCGCGGTGCGCGTCGAGGATCTTGTGGTCTACCCGACGACCAAGGGCACGCCGCCGATCGAGGTGGCCCGGCGGCTCGTCACGATCGGCTTGCCCGCCGGCGACGGGACCCGCGAGGTCCTCGAGATCCTGGAGCTCCAGAACACGGGGCTGAGCACACGCATCACGGACGACACCCTCGTCCCCACATGGGCGGGGGCGATTCCGCCCAGCGCGATCCAGTTTCAGGCCGGTCAGGGCGACATCTCCCCTGAGGCGACGAAGCGCGTCGGCGATCGCGTCTTCGTGCTGGGCGCGATTCCGCCGGGCCAGGTGAAGCAGCTCAGCTATGGCTACATGCTCCCCGCCGGCGGGGGCAGGGTCTCCATTCCGATCGATCAGCCGACGCGCGACGTGAACCTGCTGATCGAGGACACCGTCGCGGTCGTCGAGGCGCCGGGCGTCCAATCGCTCGGCGTGCAGCAGGTCGAGCAGCGCCGCTTCGCGGCGTATCGCGCCGGACCGCTCGCGCCCGGCGACCGCGTCACGATCGGCTTGCCGCGCGGCGCGTTCCGGCCGCAGATGCTGGTGCCCTACGTCGTCGGCTTGCTCGGGGCCGGGATGCTCGCCGCGCTCGTGTGGGCCTTGCGCCGCAAACCTCTTGCGTCCGGTCCCGCCACTCCCTAGACTGATTTCGACTACGCGAACGGGGATCCACGGAAGCCGGTGCAAATCCGGCGCGGCCCCGCCACTGTAACGGGCATTTTGTCGTAACGGCTCAACGCCACTGGGGCAATTCCCGGGAAGGCGAGCCGCTCGCCCGAAGCCAGGAGACGTCTTCGTTCGCGCCACCTGTAATTCCCTCGCGGGAGGGATGGTGGCGCTTGCGCACTTCAGGCGCAGACGCTCGCCCATCTCCGCTCCGCCGGGGGTGGGCGTTTGTACATGCGCAGGCTGCTCCTCGCTTCGTTGCTCGCGGTCGCGTGCCGCCCCACGGCCGACCGGCCGTCTGTTCCTCGGACCGCCCACCGCATCGTCTCGCTCGCCCCTTCGTCGACGGAGCTGCTGTTCGCCATCGGCGCCGGGGAACAGGTGGTGGGCCGGACCACCTGGTGCCGCTATCCCGCGGCCGCGCTGCGCGTGCCCGCCGTGGGCGACGGCTTGAACCCGAACGTCGAAGCGATCGCGGCACGGCAGCCCGATCTCGTGGTCTTGTACCGCTCCCAAATGAACGAGACGGCCGCAGCACAGCTCGCGCGCCTCGGGGTCGCGACGGTCACGCTGGCGCAGGACCGGCTCGAAGACATCGCCCAGGCGGCGCGCGAGCTGGGGCGGCTGACGGCCCACCAGCCTGCCGGCGACTCGATCGGTGCGGCGATCGACGCCTTGCTGCAAGCCCCGGCACCCGCGGCGCTCGCGCGCGTGGCGTTTGTGGTGTGGGACAATCCGCCGATGGTGATCGGCGGTGGCAGCTACCTCGACCAGCTCGCCACGCTCGCGGGCGCCAGCAACGTGTTCCACGATCTGGCTGCGGCGTCGGCGACCGTGTCGATCGAGACGATCGTCGCCCGCAATCCCGACGTCATCCTGGTTCTGTCCGACAGCACCGCGCCCCCGGCCTATAGCGCGCGTCGTGAATGGCGCGCCATTCGCGCGGTGCGCCAGGGGCGTTTCATCATGCTGCCGGGGGACCTCTTCGGCCGGCCGTCGCCCACTGCCCCCGCGGCGGTGGCCGCATTGCACCATGCCTTGGAAGTGGAAGCCCGCAAGTGAAACGGTGGCTGGGGCTGGCGGCGCTCGTCGCGCTCGCGCTCGTCAGCGCCGTGGTGCTCGGGCCCGCGCACGTCGCCCTTGCCGATCTGACGTCGTCGGCGATCGTGCGCTCCCTGCGCGTCCCGCGCGCTCTGCTCGCGCTGCTCGTCGGCGGGTCGCTGGGCGTCGCCGGCGCGAGCCTGCAAGCCCTGGTCCGGAATCCGCTCGCCGACCCGTTCCTGCTCGGCCTGTCCGGCGGCGCGGGGTTGGGCGCCGTCCTGGCGATCGCACTCCACGTCGCGGGGCCCTGGGCCCTCCCGCTCGCCGCGTTTGCCGGCGCCCTCGGCGCGATGGCCCTCGTCTACCGGCTCGGCCTCGTCGGCGGCGCGCAGCTCGATCCGCGCGTGCTGCTCCTGGCCGGTGTCGCGGTCGGCGCCTTTTCCGGGGCGATCACGACCGCCATCGTCTCGCTCGCCGAAGCCGCCGATCTCCGCAACGCCTTCCTGTGGCTCTGGGGCGGGCTCTCGGGCGCGTCGTGGGACACGGTCCTGGTGATGGCGGTCTACATCCCGGTGCCGCTGGTCGTGTTGTACGCGGCGGCGCGGCCCCTCGATCTCCTCGCGCTCGGCGAAGAGCCCGCGACTCACCTCGGTGCCGACGTGGAGCCGCTCAAGCGGCGCGTCTACATCGCGGCCTCGATGCTCACGGCGGCCGCCGTGGCCGTGTCGGGCGTGATCGGGTTCGTGGGACTGATCGTGCCGCACATCACGCGGCTGGTCTGGGGCCACCGCCATCGCGCGCTGTTGCCCGCGGCGTTCCTGGGGGGCGGGGCGCTGCTCCTCTTTGCCGACACTGCGGCGCGCGTGTCGGTCGCGCCGCGCGAGCTCCCCGTGGGGATCGTCACCGCCCTCGTCGGGGTCCCGTTGTTCGCGGTGCTGCTGCGCCGCTGGACGGGGAGGGGAGCCCGCGGATGAGCACCGTCGCGCCGTTGCTCTCCGTTCAGCGGGTGACGTACCGCTACCCCGGCGTCGCCGGCGACGCGCTGCGGGATGTCTCGCTCGAAATCCGCGCGGGCGAGTTCCACGCGGTCCTGGGACCCAA
>Ga0134079_10000140_pt1 | contig 17618 bp, 15 predicted proteins | sample 15_taG_2_FD_119770 | JGI IMG/M metagenome (GOLD analysis project Ga0134079, IMG submission 119770) | Grasslands soil microbial communities from the Angelo Coastal Reserve, California, USA - 15_D_Rain_40cm_2_09182015 | ecosystem: Environmental > Terrestrial > Soil > Grasslands ...
CGCGCACATGGAGTCGTGGTTCAAATCGATGAAGTCCGAGATGTATCACCGGCAGGACTTCAGTAGCGACCGCGGGCTGAGAAACGCGTTGCGTTCGTACGTGGAATTCTACAATCGCGTGCGACTACACTCGGCTCTCGGATACCGTTCACCAGTAGAGTTCGAGAGCGCGTGCAACTAACCAACGGGTGTCCACTTTTGCGAAGGAACTCTCCCGTGTGAGATAAAGTGCCATGGCACCTACGTCAGCGCGCCGCCGCTGAACTGCAGCGTTAGCAGGAGACCGCCATGGGAAAATTGATCGCATTGATCTTGCTAGTCGCGCTATCTGCGCAAGTGTTTGGGCAGGTGCCGTGGAGTCCAAGCGATACTGACAAAGGCCACGCGGAACAGACTTTCCGGGACTACTTGAAGGCTCTGGCGGAGGCCCGTTTCGACGACGCATACGCACTGCTTACACCAGGGATGCAGAGTCTCATGTCATTGGACCAGTGGCGTGATTCGGAGAATGAGTTCTCGCGCGTATCCGGTGGGTCGCCTAGGTACGGGAACATCCGGGCGACTTGGTACAAGGATCCGGCGGGCGCTCCGCTCCCGGGGGTGTATGTTGCGTTCGATCTCGACTGCCGATATGAGAACATCAACCGCTGCCATCAAGTTTTGATGTTGCACCAGCAAGCCGACGCGAGTTTTCGTGTCATGAGGCACGAACGTAACTTCATGGATAAGACGAATGAGGCAGCAATCCGGCAACGCGAGCCGGGCGCGCAGCCACAGTGAGCCGCCTGCTAACAACCGGTTGCAGCGGACGGTGATGGACAAAGTGCCAAGGCACGAAGGTCAGCGCGCCGCCGCTGAACCGGGACGCTATGTGTCAGCCTTCTATCGACGCGCACAATTTCCGCGGGGTTGATCGCGTGAACTTCCGAGTCATGCTGTTAGTGTTTGCGGCGGGGAAGAGTCTGGTGGCTCTTGGCGCTCCGACCGTTGTGAGGGTAACCCCACAGACGGTTCCCGCGCATATTCAGGTCGAAGTCACCGCACTAGGTTGCGACACAAAAAGCTAGTCCGAAGCTACGTAGCGATCTGGTACGCAACGGTGAAGGTTCGGGTTGGCGACGTTGAGGGCAAAGTCGCAAGCGTGTCAGTACAGCTGCGAGATCCGAGCACCAACGCTTTCCTGCTCAATCCAGAAACGAGGTCCGTCGTTGAAGGCGATTATCTGCTGGCATCTATCGCTTTCAACTCGATGATTCTCGACCAGATAGTCTTTCAGTGGCGCGAAGACAGCACGCTCTACGAGATTTACCTACGGGATTCTACTCAGGCGAAAGATGCTAAGTTGCCTCGGCAGTAACGGCGGCACCGTGAGCGCATAACAAGCGCATGCAGCGAACGCGGTATGGATAAACTGGTTCTTCGGATACGTGGGCAGCGCGTCGCTGATGCGCAGCGTTAGCCGTCAACAGGAGGCAGGGCACTCAATGATGTCGGTGGCTCGCTTCGGTGCTCTGGTAATCGTTCTCGCTTGTGTAGGCGGCACTGGAACATCGCTACTTGGCGAAGTTTCGAACAGCGCCCCTGACGTGGAGCTTGGGTGTCAAAAGCGCAACGACGAGATCAGTCTTCGTATCACGTTGCGCAATCGCGATACCGCTGACACAGCGGTTGTACTTGGCATCATATTGGCGAACGGAGCAAAGTATCTTGCGGACAGTCTTGCGCTCGATGTCCGCACCGGGTCGGACGTCACGCGATACCGATACGGCGATCCATCAGTTCCAGTCATTGCTGGACGTGTTGATGCTTGGGTTGTGTCGCTTCCAGCAGCGTCCGAGTACACCATCGTCCGCCCGCTGAATCATTTTTGGTCGGGTGGCGGCCAGCTCACGACAGTGGCTCGGCCCTTTGCCGCAAGGCTCGCGTTCATCGCGCCTCCGACTCCCGGTGAGTACGCGATCCCTGCCTTCAAGGTTTACGAGGGCCAATTGACCAGCAGTTGGGTTGAGATCCCAACCCGCTGTGTCGCCGGCTAACGAGCAGTTGCAGCGGACCGGGTAGTTCCTTCGGTTTAGTGGCACCCTGAACTGACCGTTCAGGAGTGTCGAAGATGCGAAGACTAATACAGCGCAGCGCTATCGAGGCCCACAATGCTGTTCATGGTGATCGAGCGCTTTCGGGACGACATGGTTCCGATTTATCGCCGTGTGCGCGACGCCGGGGGACCTCAGGCTGTTGCAGGAGTGGGTGCTCCAGTGGCGTGGGTCTGGAACCACGTTCGAGATCGTGCCGGTAGTTACCAGCAAAGAGACTCGCGAAGTCGTAGCCCCACACTTGGACAAAGAGTGAGCGGATCGCAAGCGGCCAAAACCGCGTGCTAGGCATTCACGACTACTGGCTCTTCGTGGTTACCGGCGTGGTGCTCAATCTCACGCCGGGTCAAGACACGTTCTACATCTTGGGCCGTAGTGTGGCCGAGGGAACGCGCAGCGGCGTGGCCTCTGCCCTAGGGATCTCGGTTGGTTCGCTGCTCCACACAGCCATGGCCGCGTTAGGCCTATCCGCGGTCCTGGCCGCGTCGGCGTCAGCGTTTACCGTGGTGAAGCGACTCGGCGGCGCGTACCTGATCTACCTCGGTGCTCGAATGCTCATCAGCGCGCAGCCGGCGGAGCTGGCGCTGCCCCAAGCCCAGCGCGCTGGCGTTCTCGGCGCGTTTCGCGATGGCGTTCTTACGAACGTGCTCAACCCCAAGGTCGCTCTATTTTTTCTTGCCCTGATGCCGCAATTCATCGCGCCCAGTAGCAACACGAAGATTGGGGCGTTCGTTGCTCTTGGCCTAACTTTCGTCGCCACCGGTACCGTTTGGTGTCTCATCCTGGCGATCTCCGCCGGCAAACTGCGCGGGCTCTTCGTCCGAAACCCCCTGGGGTGGCGCGTTGTGTCGCGAGCAGCCGGCGGCCTTTTCGTTTTACTCGGACTGCGCTTAGCGGTGAGTCGCCAGTGAGGGGCAACTCGTGGCACTCGTGGTTCTTCTAAGGGGTGTTAACGTCGGCGGTCACCGAAAGCTCCGACCGACGACGCTCGCGGCACACCTGAAGCACCTCCGGGTGGTTAACATCGGTGCGGCGGGGACCTTCGTGATCCAGCGGCCTGTCCGCCGCGCAGAACTGCGCGCGGAGTTTGCAAGCAGACTGCCGTTCGACGCCGAGATCGTGATCTGCCAGGGGCGAGACATCGTGAAGCTGCTTTCCCGCGACGTCTTTTCGGACCATCCGCCGCGGCGCGATATCGTCCGTTTCGTTAGCGTCCTGTCTCGAAGCCCTCGGTTGACGCCATCGCCGCCCATGAGATTTCCGACCACCGGCAAGTGGCTGTTGAAGATCCTGGGCAGGGACAAGCGGTTCGTCTTTGGCCTGTATCGACGTCAGATGAAGGCGATCAGCTATCTCGGCGCGTTGGACCGCGTGTTCGGCGTACCGGTCACGACACGCAACTGGAACACGATCACCGCAATCGCAAAGACGCTGGGCGAAGTAGCGAGCTGATGGTTCTCGGATCGGGCGCTACACTCTGGATGGCGTCAGGCGGCAACTGCGGGTCGTGACGCGCAAATGGATCAAATGACAGTCGATGCAGCGAAGAACGGTAGCCGCTGGGACGAGCTTCGCCGCGGCGTGGCGTGTCCGTTTGATTCACCGCGGGCCGATACCACAGACGACTGGGATTTAGTTTCGCGGTTGGCCGTCTCCAGCCTCTATCTGACGAAGAACCAAACCTATCGCGGACACTGCGTGCTCGTTCTCGACGTCCGTCACGCCGTGCGGCCCGATCAGCTGTCGGCGGAGGAGTGGGCCGCGTTTTGCGCCGATCTGCACAAGGCGGAGACGGCCGTCGTTCGCGTCGCCAAGCCGGACCACATCAACGTGGCCTCGCTCGGCAACGTGGTTCCCCATCTTCATTGGCACGTCGTTCCGCGCTATCGCGCCGACCCGCGTTGGGGCGCACCGATTTGGCCCGAGGAGGTCGTGACCACCCTCGCGCCCGAGGAACGCGAGCGGCTGTTGCGCGCGTTGAGAGAAGCGCTCGCGCTCGCCCGCGAGGAGCGCGCATGACAGGTGACTTCCCGAGCTCCCGTTCACACGAAGGCTCGTGCCATTGTCGCGCGATCGGCTTCGTGTACCGAACTTTGATCGAGCCGGAGCAGTGGCCGATTCGCGCGTGTCAGTGCACGTTCTGCCAGAGGCACGGTGGTCTATCGACGTCCGATCCGCGTGGCTCTTTGAGCTTCGTCGAGCACCTGCCCGCGACTCTCAACCGCTACCGGTTCGGTCGAAAGATCACCGATTTCTTGATCTGCCGCGAATGTGGCACCTACATTGGCGCGACGATGCAGTCGGGAAGCAACAGCTTCGGCATCATTAACGTTCGAACGTTGCAGTCGGTGCTCGAGAGATTGAAGGAACCGCAACCCATGGACTACGAGAACGAGGGAACGGCCGAGCGCAGCGCGCGCCGCGAGAAGCGATGGACGCCGATCGCATGAGCACCGCGAAAAGACGCAGTTACAAGAAGGTCGGCCCGACGCAGATTCGCGCGAAACATCGCGCGTCGTGTCACTGCGGCGCCGTCGTGCTCGAGCTGGACTTGCCGAACGGCGTCGAGGACCCCCGGCGCTGCAACTGCTCGATCTGCAGGCGCAAAGGAGCCGTCGTCGCCGCGGTTCCGTTGTCCGGGCTGCGCGTCATCAAGGGTGCCGACGCGCTTCGCCTTTATCAGTTCAACACGAAGACGGCGCGGCACTACTTCTGCTCGATCTGCGGGATCTACACGCACCACCAACGGCGGATCAACCCCAACGAGTACGGGTTCAACGTCGGCTGCCTCGAAGACGTGGACCCTTTCGACATTCCCGACGTGCCGACGAGCGACGGCGTGAACCATCCGGCCGATCGGCGCGCGGCGCAGTCGGACCGCTAGCTCGCATCCGTTCTGCAGCGATGGTGATCTTGGTCAACGGCTCGACGCCGCGACGCGTGACCGCGCCGAAGCGTGAACTGTGTCGACGTGGCGCGCCGCGGACCTGCCTAGGCTACCAACACCTGTTATCGCGTGCCGGTGTCGCCGGCGGCGAGCGGATCCTTCTCTAACGGCCAAGATGGCTCGACGGCACGACAACCTGCTCTTGAAGCCGACGACGCAAGACGCGGACGCCGCGAGCGAATCGGCGTTGTACCTCGAGTACGTCGCGGATCTGCTCAACGTGCCGACGTTGACGCTGCACGACGAAGTGGTTGTGTCGCCGCGCCCGACTCTGCCTGTCGACTTCCGGAGCGGCCAGCGCGCGGACGCGCGCAAGGCGCCGCGCGACGATCTGTATCGGCTCCGCGAGGAGCTGGCGAGCGATTTCGAGTCGCTGTACGCCGAGTACGCGAGTGGCGTCGACGGCGTCGAGAACAAGAAGGGGAAGAAGGCTCGGGCCGATTCCGCAGCGCGCGCGTCCGTGCGCAAGCGCGGAAAAGGCAGCCGCAAGCGCCGAGGCAATCGCTAAGCGCGCGACGCGCCTCGGTTCGACGTCTGATCGAGATAGCGCGCGAGGTGCGTGACGATGTCGCGCGCGTCGTCCTCGGCGCCGATGATGAACGTGGACTTGCGCCGCCGCAGCAGGGGCAAGCCGATCGCGTAGAGACCGGGCGCGTCGACGCCGCCGCCGTCGTGCCGCAGATGACCTTTGTGATCGAGCACCGGCACGTGCAGCCAGCCGTACTCAGGACGAAAGCCCGTCGCCCAGACGATCGAGCGAATCTCGCCGCGGCGCAGGTCGAGCTCGAGCGGCGAGCTGAAGGGCACGCGTGTCGGCTCGAAGCGCTCGCGCGGACCGACTTCCGCGTCGCGCGCGCCCTCGCTCACCCACTCGTCGAACGTATCGAGCAACCGATCCATCTTCAGATCCGCGAGCGCGAAGAGATTGCGGAGCCCGCCCGAGAACAACGCGCGGCCGTCGCGGATCGCGCTCAAGCGGCCGACGAGCTCGACGCCGGCCGCGGCGAGCGTGTTGAGGTCTAGCGTCGCGTGCTCCGGAGTGCCGACGAGCTGCGGCGAGGGCAGCCCGCGCGCCCGCGTGAGGTCGTCGATCTCGTCGTAGCGCTGGTTCCAGACGCCCGAAGCCTCCATCCACCAGAGCACGTCGCGGCCGCGGTAGATCCGCGGCAGGCGCACGTGCTCGCCGACCGAGAGCACGACGCGCCGGCCCGAGCGGCGAATCTCGTCGGCGAGCTGCACGCCGGTCGCGGACGCGCCGACGACGAGCACGCCGCCGTCGGGTAGCTGCGACGGGTTCCGATAATCGAACGCGGTGACGCACGCGACCGAGTCCGGCACTGCGGCGCGCAGCGCGGGCACGGCCGCCGAGTTGCACGCGCCGCTCGCGAGCACGACGCTGCGACACGCGATCTCGCCGCGCTCGGTCCCGACGCGGTAGCCGCCGTCGACGGCCGTGACGGACGTGACCGCCGTCTGCGTGCGGACCGGCGCGCCGGACACGGCCGCGTAGCGCGAGACGAACGCGATGACCTCCGCCATCGGCATGTAGCCGTCGGGATCATCTCCGTCGTAGCGATGGCCCGGCAGGCGCGCCTGCCAGTTCGGCGTGAGCAGACGCAGCGAGTCCCAGCGCTCGCGGCGCCACGAGTTCGCGACCTCGCCGCGCTCGAGCACGACGTGATCGATCGAGCGCTCGCCGAGCACCCGGCTCGTCGCGAGCCCGGCGTGCCCTGCGCCGATCACGACCGTCGTGAAGCGTTCGATGGTGCGCCCCGCGTTACGGGTCGCCCGCGGTCGCTAGGCGACGACGACGGTCACGTTGGTCGGGTTGGTGACGATGTCGTAGACCGCCGAGCGCTTCTGCGACTGCGCGACGAGCGCCTCGATCTCCTTCTTCGTCGCGTCCGCGTCGATGTTGAACGTGACCTTGACGTCGTCGAAACCGTTGCGCACGTCGCTGTCGATGCCGAGGATGCCCTGGATGTCCATCGCTCCCTCGAGCTTCGCCTCGACCGAGCGCAGCTTGATGCCGCGATTCTCGGCGACGGCCGCGACGCCGGCCATGAGGCAGCTCGCGAGGCCGACGAGCACGTACTCGACCGGAGTCGCGCCGAGGTCCTCGGACGCGAAGATCTCCGGATGATCCGCCGAGAACGTGAATTCGGTCTTGTGCTTCTGCTCCTCGCCGAGCCCGTGGAACCCCTTGACCTTCGTGCTGCTGTGCGTGCCGTTCTGCCACTTGCACGACGCGCGCCACTTGAACTTGGCCGCCTGCGGCGCTTTCTTCAGCGCCTCGCGCGCCTCGAGCAGCGCGCCGACGTTGACGCCGTTCCTGAGCCTCTTCTCGACTGTTTTCTTTTCGGCCATCGCAAGCCTCCTCGATGACGATTTGTTGTTCGATTCTGGGGAGCGCGGGATCATACGCCCGCGCCGTCGCCCTTGTCTAAAACGCGCGGCGATACGAATATTCGGCGAATGCCCGCACGAACGTCCAATACGAAAGTGGGCTCCGTCGGCGTCGTCGACACCCGGTTCCTCGATCTGCCCGAGCCGCTGCCCCTCGACTGCGGCCGCGTGCTCCACCCGGTCCGGATCGCTTACGAAACGTACGGCACGCTTTCGCCCGCGCGCGACAACGTGATCCTCGTCTGCCACGCGCTCTCCGGCGACGCGCACGCGGCCGGTTACTCGAGCGCGCCCGTCGAAGCGGGCACGCGCGACGGCTTCCGTGCGGAGGAGCGCGACGCGGGAAAGGGCGCGGCTCTCGGCTGGTGGGACGGCATGATCGGGCCCGGCAAGGCGTTCGACACGGACGAGTTCTTCGTCGTGAGCACGAACCTGCTCGGAGGCTGCCGCGGCACGACGGGCCCGTCGTCGCCGAACCCCGCGACGGGGCGGTCGTACGGCTCGGACTTCCCGGTGATCACGGTCGCGGACATGGTCCGCGCCGAGCGCGCGCTGCTCCGCGAGCTCGATATCACGCGGATCGCGGCGGTCAGCGGCGGCTCGCTCGGCGGGATGCAGGCGCTCCAGTGGGCCGTGAGCTATGGCGAGGAGGTCGAGGCGATCATCCCGATCGCGAGCACGCACGCGCTACAGCCGCAGGGCGTCGCCTGGAACGCGATCGCGCGCAACGCGATCACGGCCGATCCGAGCTGGCAGGGCGGCCACTACTACGACACGGGCCGTGCGCCGGCGGCCGGGATGGGCGTCGCGCGGATGCTCGGCCACATCACCTATCTCTCCGCACCCGCGCTTAGGCTCAAGTTTGGCCGCCGGCTCCAGTTCGCGGACGACATTCGTTACCTGCTCACGGAGCCGGAGTTCGAGATCGAGAGCTATCTGCGCCATCAAGCCGAGAGCTTCGTGAAGCGCTTCGACGCGAACACCTATCTCTATATGTCGCGCGCGCTCTCGTACTTCGACCTCGCGCGCGAGCACGGCGCGGGAAGCCTCGAGGCCGCGGTCCGCGACGTCACGGCGCGCACGCTCTTGATCGCGTTCAGCTCCGACTGGCTCTATCCGCCGTCGGGCTCCGAGGAGCTCGCGGCCGCGCTGCGTGCGCGCGGCAAGCGGGTTGAGCTCGAGGTGATCGACGCGCCGTACGGCCACGACTGCTTCCTGTTGGAGGAGGCCCGTCAGACTCCTCTTATTCGGAACTTCCTCGCGCGCTAGTATTCGGCATCCACAACTATGTCTTCTCGCGGAGCGACCATGTTTTTCACGCGTTGCAAGTTGGCCCGCTTTGCTCTCCCGGCGCCGGCCTCGGCGCTCGGCGTTCTGCTGCTCGCCGGTTGCTCGGGTCCCCAGACGCCCGCGGCGGCCACCGCGCCGACGCCGGCGGATGCGGCCGCGTTCATCGCGAAGGCAGAGGAGGAGCTGCGCACGGTCGGTGAGGAGGCCGAGCGCACGAACTGGGTCTACAACACCTACATCAATTACGACACCGAATGGCTCGCGGCGAAGATGCGCGAGCGCACGACCGAGCTCGGCGTTCGTTACGCGGCCGAGGCGCGCAAGTACGACGGCGTCGACGTGCCCTCCGACCAGCGGCGCAAGCTCGACTTCATGAAGCTCGGCGTGACGCTGCCGGCCCCGCTTAAGGCCGGCGCCGCGCGCGAGCTCGCGGAAATAACGACGAGGCTCAGCAGCCGCTACAGCACGGGCAAGATCGAGATCGACGGCCGCACCGTCCCGCAGAACGAGACCGAAGTGCTGATGCGCACGCTCGCGGACCCGGCCAAGCTCGCGGAGGTGTGGACGAAGTGGCACGACACGGCCGCGGCGTCGAAGGCCGACTACGCGCGCATGATCGAGATCGCGAACGAAGGTGCGAGGGATCTCGGCTACCAGGACGTCGGAGTGATGTGGCGCTCGGACTACGACATGACCGCCGAGGAGTTCGCCGCCGAGGTCGACCGCCTTTGGGGGCAGGTGAAGCCGCTCTACGACTCGTTGCATTGCTTCGTGCGCGCCGGGCTGAACAAAAAGTACGGCGACGCCGTCGTGCCGCTCGACCAGCCGATCCGCGCGGATCTGCTCGGCAACATGTGGGCGCAGGAATGGGGGGCGGTCTATCCGCTCGTCGCGCCCGCGGGCGCGGACTCAGGGATCGATCTCACCAAGCTGCTGACGGCCGCGAAGTACGACGCTCGCCGGATGGTGAAGACCGGCGAAGCGTTCTACACCTCGCTCGGTTTCGCGCCGCTGCCCGAGACGTTCTGGGAGCGCTCGCTGATCGTCAAGCCCGCGGACCGGGAGGTCGTCTGCCACGCTTCGGCCTGGGACTTGGACAACCAGGCAGACGTCCGGATCAAGATGTGCACGACGGTCTCGGCCGAGGACTTCGGCGTCGTGCATCACGAGCTCGGCCACAACTTCTACCAGCGCGCCTACAGGAATCAGCCGCCGCTGTTCCAAAGCGGAGCCAACGACGGCTTTCACGAGGCGATCGGCGACATGGTCGCGCTGTCGGTCACGCCCGAGTACCTGAAGCAGATCGGCCTGACCGACAAAGTGCCCGACGCGTCGAAGGACATCGGCTTGCTGCTGCAACGCGGGCTCGACGGCGTCGCGTTCCTGCCGTTCGGGCTGCTCGTCGACAAGTGGCGCTGGCAGGTGTTCGCGGGCGAGCTCACGCCCGCGACCTACAACGAGGGTTGGTGGAAGCTGCGCACTCAGTATCAAGGTGTCCGCGCGCCGACCGCGCGGCCACCCGAGGCCTTCGACGCGGCCGCCAAGTTCCACATCGCGAACAACGTGCCTTACATGCGCTACTTCCTCGCGCGCATCCTGCAGTTCCAGTTCTACAAGGCGGCCTGCGAGCAGGTCGGCTGGAAGGGCCCGCTGCACCGCTGCTCGTTCTACGGCGCGAAGGACGCGGGCGCGAAGTTCAACGCGATGCTCGAGATGGGCGCCTCGCGCCCGTGGCCCGACGCGCTCGAAAAATTCACCGGCACGCGGCAGATGGACGGCTCCGCGATCGTCGCGTACTTCGCGCCGCTCAAGACCTGGCTCGACGAGCAGAACAAGGGCCGCGCCTGCGGATGGTGAGAGCGCGGATGGGGGAGAACACGATGGAAGATTCGCGAGAGTTCGGTTTCGAGACCCGCCAGGTTCACGCGGGCCAGCGCCCGGATCCGAACACCGGCGCGCGCGCGATGCCGATCTACCAGACGACGAGCTACGTGTTCGAGGACCCCGAGTCGGCGGCCGCGTACTTCAATCTCCAGGAGTACGGCAACACGTACACGCGGATCATGAATCCGACGGTCGCCGCGTTCGAGGAGCGGATCGCGAGCCTCGAGGGCGGCTGCGGCGCGGTCGCGTTCGCGAGCGGGATCGCGGCGCAGGCCGGGGCGCTGTTCACGATGCTCTCGCCCGGCGACCACGTCGTGTCGTCCGCGGCGCTCTACGGCGGCACGGTGAACCAGCTCAAGCACCTGCTGCGCAAAATGTCGGTCGAGCTCACTTGGGTCGACCCCGACGACCTCGACGCGTGGAAGCGCGCCGTGCGCGCGAACACGAAGGCGTTCTTCGGCGAAACGATCGGCAACCCGGGCGGCAACGTGCTCGACATCGAGCCGCTCGCGCGCCTCGCGCACGAGCACGGCTTGCCGCTCATCGTCGACAACACGTTCGCGACGCCGTACCTCTGCCGGCCGATCGAGTGGGGCGCGGACATCGTCGTGCATTCGGCGACGAAGTTCATCGGCGGCCATGGCACGAGCATCGGCGGCGTGGTCGTCGATTCCGGAAAGTTCAACTGGTCGAACGGCCGCTTCCAGGTCGTCGCGGAGCCGTCGCCCGCGTATCACGGCCTTCAGTTCCACGAGACGTTCGGGATGTACGGCTATCTCATGAAGGTGCGCTCCGAGACGCTGCGCGACCTCGGCGCGTGCCTGAGCCCGTTCAACGCGTTCCTGTTCCTGCAAGGGCTCGAGACGCTGTCGCTACGCATGCAGCGCCACGTCGCGAACGCCGCGGCCGTCGCGAAGTTCCTCGCCGCGCACGAGCTCGTCTCGCGCGTGACGTACTCCGGCTTGAGCACGAGCCGCTACCGCGCGCTCGTCAAGAAGTACCTGCCGCGCGGCGCCGGCGCGATCTTCACGTTCGAGCTCAAAGGCGGCCGCGAGGCGGGCCAGAACTTCATCCGCGGCGTGACGCTCTGGTCGCACCTCGCGAACGTCGGCGACGCGAAGAGCCTGATCATCCATCCCGCGAGCACGACGCACCGCCAGCTCGACGAGAAGGAGCTCGAGGCCGCGGGCGTCGGCGCGGGCACGATCCGGCTCTCGGTCGGGATCGAGGATGTCGACGATCTGATCTGGGATCTCGAGCAAGGGTTCGCGCGCGTGCGCGCGGAGGCGTCGCGATGAGCGAATCGTTCGACGTGAAACGCTACCAGGATCCGCGCACGATCCAGCGCGTGCTGCTGAACGCAAAAACGATCGCGATCGTGGGGCTCTCGAACAATCCTCTGCGCGCGAGCTACTTCGTCGGCTTCTATCTCAAGCGTCACGGCTATCGCGTGATCCCCGTGAACCCGCGCGAGAAGGAGATCTTCGGCGAGAAGAGCTACGCGAGCCTCCGCGACGTGCCCGTGCCCGTCGACATCGTGAATGTGTTCCGCGCTCCCGACGCGGTCCTTGGGATCGCGCGCGACGCGGTCGCGATCGGCGCGAAGGCGCTCTGGTGCCAGTTCACCGTGATCAGCGAGGAGGGCGCACGGATCGCGGAGCAGAGCGGCCTCGCGGTCGTGATGGACCGCTGCATCAAGGTCGAGCACGCGCGCTACGCGGGCCGGATGCATTGGCTCGGCTTCAATACCGAGCGGATCACGTCCCAGCACGGCGGCTTGCAGTAGCCGAACGGAGACGCCTCGGCGCGGTCTATTTGAGCAAACTTGAGACTCGCGGGATGAGCGAGTCGGGGCGTTTACTGCCTATAGTGCCCACTTCGAAACCGGGGACGTAGGGAACACGTGCAAGAACCGGAAGTCTTAGCGCCCGCGCCGGCCGGCGTCGCGCGTATCGGGATAAGCCGATGGTTGCTCGGCGGCGCCGCGCTGATCGCCGTCTTGACCGCGTTCGCCTATATGAATCGCGTCGGCCCGGGCGCGGCGCAGCGCGGCCCGCGCTCGACGGCCGCGCCCGTGCGGGTCGCGGTCGCGGAGCGCCGCGACGTCGCGGTCGTCGAGCGCACGATCGGCACCGTGCTCGCGAACACGGCCGTGCAGATCACCGCGCGCGTCCAGGGCGTGATCGACGCGGCGCACTTCCAAGAGGGCCAGTTCGTCAAGACCGGCGATCTGTTGTTTCAGATCGACCCGCGCCCGTACCAGGCCGCGCTCGCCCAGGCGAAGGCGCAGCTCGCGAAGGACGAGGCGCAGCTCGAGAACGCGGCGAACAACGAGAAGCGCCTGCGCGCCGTCTACGAGCAGAAGCTGACCTCGGTCGAGCAGCTCGACGCGGCCGTCGCGGCGACCGGCGGCGCGTCCGCGAGCGTCGCGTCCGATCGCGCCGCGATCGACCTCGCGCAGCTGAACCTCGACTACACGCGGATCCGCGCGCCGATCGACGGCAAGACGGGACCGATCCTCGTGCAACCCGGCAACGTCGTCGCGACGAACGCGACGCAGCAGCCGCTCGTCACGATCAACCAGATCCAGCCGATCAAGGTGTCGTTCTCGCTGCCGCAGTCCGACTTGCCGCGGATCCAGGCGCGCGCGAGCGCGGGCGGGCTCGTCGCGAGGATCGACCAGCGCGGCGCGGGCGGCGGCGAGTACTCCGCACCCGTCGACTTCGTGAGCAACCACGTCGACGACGCGACCGGCACGATCGAGCTGCGCGCGACGTTCGCGAACGCGGACTCCTCGCTCGTGCCGGGCGAGCTCGTCGACGTCACGGTTGAGCTCGGCGAGATTTCGGGCGCGACGGTCGTGCCGCGCGAGGCGGTCAACGCGGGGCCCGACGGCCCGTACGCGTACGTCGTGACGGCGGACAACCGCGCGGAGCAGCGCGGCGTCAAGGTGCTGTTCGACGACGGCACGGCCGACGCGATCGAGGGCGACGTGCGGCCCGGGGATCAGGTGATCGTCGACGGCCAGCTCCGTGTCGTGCCGGGTGCGGGCGTTTACGTGGACAACCCGGAGCGCAAGCAGGCGGCGGCCGAGAGCCCGTGAACGTCTCACGCCGCTTCATCGACTACCCCGTCATGACGACGCTCGTGATGGCGGCGCTCGTGATCTTCGGCGTCGTCGGTTACTTCACGCTGCCGGTCAATGAGCTGCCGAACGTCGACTTCCCGACGATCAGCGTGCAGGCGAACCTCGCGGGCGCGGATCCCGAGACGATGGCCTCGGCCGTCGCCGCGCCGCTCGAGAACGTATTTTCGACCGTGCCCGGCATCGACTCGATGACCTCGACCAGCAGCCAGGGCAACACGAACATCACGATCCAGTTCCGGCTCGACCGCAACATCGACGCGGCTGCGCAGGACGTGCAGGCCGCGCTGTCGGAGGCGGTGCGCCAGCTGCCGAAGACGATGATCAATCCGCCGACGTTCAAGAAGGAGAACCCGGCCGAGCAGCCGATCCTGTTCCTCGCGTTGTCATCGAAGACGCTGCCGCCGACGCTGGTGGACCGCTACGCCGAAACGCTGCTCGCGCGCCAGCTTTCGACGTTGAACGGCGTCGCGCAGGTGAACGTGTTCGGCGCCGCGAAGTACGCGGTACGGATCCAGGCCGACCCGTCCGCGCTCGCGTCGCGCGGAATCGGCATCGACCAGCTCGCGCAGGCTGCGCAGCAGGCCAACGCGAATCAGGCCACGGGCGCGCTGAACGGCCTCGAAGACGCCGCGATCATCCACACCGACGGGCAGCTGCACAGCGCCGCGGCGTTCGGCCGCCAGATCATCGCCTACCGCAACGGCGCGCCAGTCCGGATGGGGGACGTCGCGCACGTGATCGACAGCACTTCGAGCGTGCGCGACGGCAACTGGTACCGCGGCGAGCCCGCGATCCAAGTGTCGATCATGCGCCAGCCGGGCGCGAACACGATCGAAGTCGTGAACGAGATCAAGGCGTTGTTGCCGCGCTTCGAGGCGTCGCTGCCGGCCGGCATCGACATGCAGATTCGCTTCGACCGCAGCGAGACGATCCAAGCGTCGATCGACGACGTGCAGCGCTCGCTACTGATCGCGGGTGTGCTCGTGGTCGGCGTGATCTTCCTGTTCCTGCGCCGCGCGTCGGCCACGATTATCCCCTCGCTCGCACTGCCGATCGCGGTGATCGGCACGTTCGCGGGCATGTCGCTGCTCGACTACAGCCTCGACAACTTGTCGCTGATGGCCCTTACGCTGTCGGTGGGCTTCGTTGTCGACGACGCGATCGTCATGCTCGAGAACATCGTGCGGCACATGGAGCACGGCAAAAAGCCGTACCAGGCCGCGGTCGAGGGCGCGGCCGAGATCGGCTTCACGATTCTTTCCATGACGGTGTCGCTCGCCGCGGTGTTCATCCCGATCGTTTTCATGAGCGGCATCGTCGGCCGGTTGCTGCACGAGTTCGCGGTCACGATCGTGATCGCGGTGCTCGCCTCGGGCGTCGTGTCCTTGACGCTCACGCCGATGCTCTGCGCGAGGTTCCTGCGCGACGAGCACGGGCTCAAGCAGAACGCGTTCCATCGCGCGAGCGAGCGCGCGTTCTTCGCGCTCCAATCCACCTACGACCGAACTCTACGCTGGAGCCTCGCGCACAAGCCGGCGATCGTCGCGTTGTTCGCGGCGAGCATCGCGGCAACGATCGGTATGTTCATCATCATGCCGGAGGATTTTCTCCCGGCCGGCGACATGGGCGTCGTGCAGCTCAGCGTGCAAGGCGCGAACGGCACGTCGTTCGAGCGGATGGTCGAGTACGGCAGGAGGGTCGCGGACATCGTGAACGCGGACCCGAATACGAAGGGCGCGATGCTCCAGGTGAACTCGAGCGGCGCGGGCTCGAACAACGCGAACGTCCGCGCGATGCTGAAACCGCTCGGCGAGCGCAAGATCTCGGCCGAGGAGGTCGCGCGCGAGCTGAGGCGGAAGCTCGCGAACATCACCGGCGTGAACGTGTTCGTGACGAACCCGCCGGCGATCAGGATCGGCGGCCGCAGCTCCCGCTCGAGCTATCAGTACACGCTCCAGGGCATCGATCTCGACCAGCTCCAGCGCGTCGCGACCGACCTCGAGGACGAGCTCAAGACGACGCCGGGCTTCATCGGCGTGAACAGCGACTTCGACCGCTCCGCGCCGTCGCTCGAGGTCGAGATCGACCGCGATCGGGCCGCGGCGCTCGGCGTCGCGGTCTTGGACATCGAGGCCGCGATGGGCTACGCGTTCGGCGGCCAGCAGATCACGCAGATCTACGCGTCGAACGACCAGTACCCCGTGATCCTGGAGCTGCTACCGGAGCTGCAGCGCAACGCCGCGTCGTTGAAGAGTCTTTATCTCACCTCGAGGACGGGCACGCTCGTGCCGCTCTCCGCGGTGACGAAGTCGAGGACGAGCACGATAGCGCTGAGCGTGAATCACTCGGGGTCGGTGCCGGCCGTGACGATCTCGTTCGATCTCGCGGAGGGCTACGCGCTCAGCGACGCGGTCCGTGGGATCGAGAAGGCGAGCGCGAAGATCGGTATACCGCCGACGATAGCCGGGAGCTTCCAGGGCACCGCGGGCGCGTTCCAGGCCGCGACGCAGAACATGGGCTGGCTGCTCGCCATCGCGATCCTCGTCGTCTACATCGTGCTCGGTATCTTGTACGAGAGCTTCATCCACCCGCTCACGATCCTGTCGGGCTTGCCGTCCGCCGCCGTCGGCGCGTTGCTCACGCTGTACATCGTCGGCCTGCCGCTCACGCTCTATGCGTTCGTTGGCATGGTGATGCTGATCGGCATCGTGAAGAAGAACGCGATCATGATGGTCGACTTCGCGATTTCGCGGCAGCGTGCCGAGGCCGTGCCGCCCGAGCGCGCGATCTACGAGGCCGCGATGGTGCGCTTCCGGCCGATCATGATGACCACGCTCGCCGCGATGATGGGCACGATGCCGATCGCGCTCGGCACCGGCATGGGCGCGGACTCGCGCCGGCCGCTCGGCCTCTGCGTCGCGGGCGGCCTGCTGCTCTCGCAGCTGCTCACGCTCTACATCACGCCCGCGATCTACGTCTACCTCGATCGCTTCGCGGGGCGGTTCATGCGCGGGCCGGCTCTCGCGCGAACGGCCGAGACGCTCGCGGGATAGCCCGCGTCTAGCGCGGCTGCGGCACGATCCGCAGGTACGGCTTCGGCGACTTCCAGCCGTTCGGGAACTTCTGCTTGGCCTCGGGGGCGGAAATTCCCGCCGCGACGGCGTCGAGCTGACGGTCTAGTGGCCTCGAAACCGTTGACACTCCGAGGGTCTGACAAGACAATAGCCGGCTCTTGTCCGCGGAGGGGTACCCAAGCGGTCAACGGGGGCAGACTGTAAATCTGCTGGCAATGCCTTCGTAGGTTCGAATCCTACCCCCTCCACCAGTCGAGTGGCGGGGGCAGGCGGGAAAGGCGGGTGTAGTTCAACGGTAGAACCTCAGCCTTCCAAGCTGATGGTGGCGGTTCGACTCCGCTCACCCGCTCCAGCTCCAGGGCGGGAAGTCGAAATTGATCCTCCGAGCGAAGGCGGGCGTGCGGGCGATGACGGGTTTTGCGAGAATGATGGCGATCTCCCAACTTCCCGCCCACATAGCTCAGTCGGTAGAGCACTTCCTTGGTAAGGAAGAGGTCACCGGTTCAATTCCGGTTGTGGGCTCCATGGGTTCAGGGCGGATGAGCCCGGTGCTCGCCGCCGTGATGGCAAGCATAGGCGATCGATCGACTCATTAAATATAGGAGGCGCCTCCCCGAGGGATGCGCTGCCGTTAGAGATCACAGGAGTCCGCAATGTCCAAAGAAAAATTTCAGCGCAAGAAGCCGCACGTGAACGTAGGAACGATTGGGCACGTGGACCATGGGAAGACGACGTTGACGGCGGCGCTGACGAAGGTGATGGCGTCGAAGCACGGC
>Ga0134079_10000141_pt1 | contig 17490 bp, 15 predicted proteins | sample 15_taG_2_FD_119770 | JGI IMG/M metagenome (GOLD analysis project Ga0134079, IMG submission 119770) | Grasslands soil microbial communities from the Angelo Coastal Reserve, California, USA - 15_D_Rain_40cm_2_09182015 | ecosystem: Environmental > Terrestrial > Soil > Grasslands ...
ACCGGGGGGGGGGGAAACGCCCGGGGGGGGGGGGGGGGGGGGAACGGTGGGGGTGGGGGAAGCAAAGGGCGCTGGGGGGGGGGGGCCGGCCGGCTTCGGGACAAGTGATTCGCGCGCTCCCGCGAGCAGCCCCCAACCTCCCACAGCGATACCCCCGACCACCAACGTCGTGATGGCAACGCGCAGCCCACGACGTTTTGGTGGATCCACAACGATCGGCAGCGACACGGCGGCCGGTGGCGTGCGATGACTCGCCGCTGGCAACCACCGGTCGCGGACCACGCCGAGCAAGGGGATATCCCGCCCGATCGTGAAGCTCGGACCCACGCCATCGGGCGACAGCACGAGCGCGCCGTCCGCGACCGCGGACAGCTGCGACAGTCCGGAAAGCGAAATGAAAACCAGGAGCAGCGCCCCTTCGGAACGGAATCCCGCCTGGAGCTTGGGCCAGCGCGGGTGGCCGTACAGCTCGGGCGCGCGCGCCGTGTCCGAGCCGGCGGGAATGAAGAACACGCCGGTGACTTCGTGCGCGGCTTTGTTCAGCGAAACGCCGTACTCGAAAGCATCCACGATGCCTTCGGTGGGCGCCATCCCGATGGTCTCATGCAGGGCGGGGCGCTCGAGATTCATATCGACGAGCGCGATCCTGCGGCCGTCGCGCGCCGCAATGCGGGCGATGTCCCACGCCGCTTTCGCGGCCCAGGGCAGGTCGTCCGTCAGCCCGACGAGCGCGACCAACGCCTGGCCGTCGACCAACGGCGGCACCAGATGGCCGAGCCGCGAGAGCGGCAACTGCCGGGGGGCGGTCGGTGGAGCGGGAGGGGTCGCGGTCGTCACTGTCCGGGTTGGTAGATCCAGAAGGGGCGTCCCAACCGCCGGCCGATCGCCTCGGCCTGCGAGCGCGTCGCGTAGGGCCCGAGGACCACGCGATAGCCGTCGTCAGGGTGCTGCGGTGGCAACACGCGCGCGGCGAGACCGGCACGCGTGAGGTCGTCAGCCAAATGGCCCGACCAGTCCGGGTTCTGCGACGTGGAGACCTGCACGTACAGCGGACCCTCGGCTCCGACGCTGTCCGCAGCCGCGGCGCCCGCGCTCGCCTGCGTCGAGGGCACGCCACGCGGCAGCCACGACGTGAGCACCCAGAGATCCGCGGCGCCATTCTTCACGCGCCCGACATCGCTGAGCGAGTCGGGCCGCAGGGACACCACATCACCGCCGCGGCGGAAGATCAGCATGCCGTCCGGCGAAATCGACGGGAGATCGGCCTGCCATTGCGTAGGGATGATGCCGGTGTGCTGCTTGATCGGCAGATCGACGATCCACGCCGAGTCACCGACGGTGGGACGCGCGAGCAGCCAGCGTCCCAGCGGATCGAGCCGCAATGCCGCAACTGGTCCGGGAAGTGCGACCCCATCGACTTCTTTACGCTCGAAGCGATCGATGACAGCCAGCCCGGGCGTGTTGCGGCGCGCCACATAGATCCGATGTCCCGACGGCGAGAATGCGAGCGCGCGGGGACCACCCTCGAGTCGTACGAACGCGGGGTCGCGGCGTGCCAGCGGATCGTAGAAGGTGACACCCGAATCGCTGGCCACGGCGACGAGATCGCCCCACCGCGTTGCGGCGACGTCGCCGCTCGCCGCGATCGGACGAACGGCCGGCGGTTGGTCGGGGGCCGCCACGAGCAGACGATCCTGCGGAATCACGCCGACGAGATGCTGGTCGGTCGCGCCGAAGAGATCGCGCGGCAACGCGGTGAGCGGTTGCGGCCACGCGAATCGCGTACGCCGCGACAACGAGATGACGCGTCGCTGCTCATCGACGGCGTACAGCGTGCCGTCGGGACCGAGTGTCGCCTGGGCGACGCTGGTCGCGACGGTATCGACCCGGCCGCTGCCGAGGTCGAGCGCGAGGAGCTCTTTCTTGGCGGTAGTGACGAAGAGGAACTCCGATTCGGGATCGAGGCCGACCACGCGCTCGACGGGCGGCAACTTGCCGCGCAAGGCGCCCTCGACCAGCGTCATCCGGGGCAGCCGGTAGAGCTGCGGCGCCCCTCCCTTGGCGGGCAACCGGATGGCCGCTCCGGGCATGCGGGCGACGATTTGGAGCTGGCTAACGCGTTGTGGTGATTGCTGTTGTGATGATGCCGCCGCAGGCGCCTGGGATCCACAGCCCCACAGCGTCACAGTCGCACAGAGAAGGAAACGAGAGATAGGCAATTGGCCTCGCCGGACAAAATAGACAACCGGCGAGGCCATTGCAACTGTTTTAGCGACGCGGAGTTAGAACGTCGGGCCGATACTCACGGTCCAATACGCCTTGTTGTACTGGCGGTCGAGCGGCTTGGTATAGTCGAACCGCAGGATCATGAGGCCGGCCATGTTGGCGCGGATCGATCCACCCCAGCTGCGGAGCGGCGTGCGTACGAGCAACGGATTCTCCAGCGGCCCGCGGTCCCATTTCAGATTGCTCGCGTCGTACCACGCCACGCCCATGTCATAGAAGAACGCGCCTTCGATGGGCGGCAGTCCGATCGGCAGGAATCCCAGTACCAGGCTGCGCGCCAGCGGGAACCGCAGCTCGACGTTGGCAACTGCGATCTTGGAGCCAACCAGTTGATCGAGCTGGCCGCACCCGGTTCGCGGACCCGATCCCGGAGTCGCGGCGCACTCGTGGTTGCGGAACGAGCCGGACGTGTAGCCGCGAATCAGCTCCGTGCTGCCGAGGAAAATCGGGAACCGGTCGGCGTCCTTACCGTAGCGCCCCATGAACAACCCGCGGAACGCCAGCGTGAACGGCCGAGCGAAGATGTAGCGCCGGTAGTCGGCCAGGCCGGAAATGAATTGCCAGGTGCCGATGGCGGGAGCGATCGAGAACCGCGAGCGCGCGCCCGCGAACGGCCCGACGTAGCCGAACAGCGTGTTATCGTGGATATGCGCGATCGACGGCTGGATGTACGTGGCCGTTGGACCGCCGCCGCTGATGAGCGACTGCTCGACAAACTTGCCGCTGGCCGCGTCGAATTTCGTTTGCACATCGAGCGTCGCTTCACTCACGTTGACGCCTTGCAGGCCGAGCTCGACCCGGTTGAAGCGGCTGAACGGATACGAGGCGGACGTAAAGATGCTGCGACTGACGAACCGGCGGATGCGCGTCGAGAAGACGTCGAGACTGTCGCCCGATTCCCCGTTCGGATCGGAGACGCGCCTCCAGGAGCTGCCGCCGTAATAGTAAAGCGGGTCCTGCGAGAAGCCCGTCACCCAGTTCATGCGGTTCGACTGATTGGCATAGAGCCCGAGCATCTGGGCTTCACTAATCCGGCCGTTGATCGAACCCGCGAACACGACCGTGTGATTGCCGAGGATATCGGACAGTGCGACCGCGGTGCCGCCGAACACGCCGCGGCCGAAGTTGTCGCGCTGATATCCGACCGTCGGCCGCACGTAGTAGTCGGCCGTGAAGCGGATCCGGTAGGGGCGGAAGGTGAACTCATTCGTGTCCGGCAGCGACAGCGTCGCCGAATCGAGCAGCTCCCTCACCGTCAACGGCGGTGGAACCGAGGACGAGTCCACCTCGGGTGACGCCGAGGGACGGAAGCCGCTCAGAGAACGGTAGATCGACGCGCCCATTCGCGACGGTCCATCCGAGAATACCGGTGTCGTGGTGCCGCCCATGGCATTCACGCTGGGGGGGTTGAGCGTTGGCTCCGCGGCGAGCTGATCGTGCGTTTCCGACAGGAGCAGCGTGACTGGTCGCGTGGCGGGTCCCTGGTACGGTGCGCGCCGCAGCGAGCGGGGATTGTCCACCGAGTACACGCTGTACTGGCCGTCTTCGTAATAGACGAATGCAAGGCGATCGGCCTGCCGGGCCCACGACAGCACCGGCGAGAGCGGCGTGATCCCCTGGACGCCGGTGAACATGTTGGTCAACTGGTAGATCTGCTCGTCGTCGAATTCGTACAAGAACACATTGGCGATGCCCGTCCGATCCGAGACGAACGCCAGGGAGCGCCCGTCCGGCGCCCACGCCGGATCGATATTCTTGCCGACATCCATGTGCTGCAGGATCTCGATCCGGTGGGTGTCGAGGTGATACAGCGCGATGCGCAGATTGCCGAACCGCAGCAGATCGAAATCGGTCGTCGGACCGCGATCCGTGACGAACGCGATCAGGTTGCCATCCGGCGACCACGACGGGTGCAAGTCGGCGTACTTGTCGGCGGTGAGCCGCATCAACCCGCTGCCGTCGCGGTTGATGACGTAGAGATCGGTAAAGCCGTTCGTGAAGCCGGTGAAGACGAGCTGCGTGCCGTCGGGTGACCAGCGCGGCGTCTGGATGCCGTTGAGCGGGACACGGATGCGGCTGGCTTCTCGCCCTTTCTTCACATCGATGATCACGAGATCATCGCGATCCTTGTGCTTGGCGGCGATCGCGAAGTAGCGGCCGTCGGGAGAGAACGACCCGGCGGAATTGATGAAGCGCAGGCTCTCGTAATTGTTGTTGATCGTGGACTTCACGAGCCGCTGCTTGACCCGTCCAGTCTCCGCATCGGCGAGCCAGAGATCGACGAAGAAAGTCCCTTCATCACCGAAGAAGGCCATCTCCTTCCCGTCCGGTGTCAGGGCGGGCGCGAGGAAGATGCGGCCGCGAGACCGGCGCTGTGTCAGCACCGGTTGTGCGATGCGGCGCGCGCGGTAGTGATCGCCGAGCTGCGGCAGGAACGTCGTCTGGACCGCATCGCGCCAGTCGGCGGAGAGATCCTCCAGGTTGCGACCCGTGGCGCGCTTGACCGCGGCTTCGATGCCGGAGCTCGCCGAGGTTTGCAGGATTTCGCCGATGACCTCGTCGCCCCACTTCTCGCCGATGTAGGCAAACAGCGCGTGCCCGTAGCGGTACGGGAAGATGTAGGGATCGAGCGTCATTTCCTCGATCGAAGGCAGATGGCCCTCGAGCGCTGCGTCGCGCAGCCACATCGCCGTTTCGGGATCGATCGGGCCGCGCGACAGATACTCCGCCATACCCTCCATGAACCAGAGCGGCGGATTCACGCTCATCAGCGTCCCGACACCGGCGCCGGGGCGGCCGCGACTGTAGATGTCGTACTGGAACTGGTGCACCATTTCGTGTTGCAGCACGTGCTCGAATTCCGCGTACGAGCCCGTAAAGGGCATCACGGCGCGGTGCTTGAAGAATTCCGTTACACCGCCGAGCCCTTCGCCCGAGGCGTCGACCACGTTCGTCTGCTGGAAATCCGCTTGCGAAGCGTAGAGGATGATCGGCTTGCGGCTCTGGAACTGGTGGTGGAGAATCCGGGACAGCCGCGCATACGCGCGCTCCGCCATCCGCGCGGCGTCGAGCGCGCCACCGCGTTCATCCGAGTAATAGTAGATGTCGAAGTGTTCGGTCTGGATCGACTTGAAGTCGAACGAGCGGTACTGGACCTTGTTTTGGCCGAAGTACTGCGCCGCTACCGGCTGCGCACCCACCAGCAACGCCGCGAACACCGCTGCACGGGCTATGCCACGTCGCATACCTGCCTACCCTCTCGCGCCTGTTCCATCTGCATCACCAGCGGCGACGACAGGGGCGTCGCCCCACAACCGTTCGAGCTGGTAAAAGTCCCGCAGCTCGGGGTGAAATACGTGCACCACAAAATCGACGTAGTCGAGGAGCACCCAGCGCCCCTGCGCCAACCCTTCCACATGATGCGGCTCGATTCCCGAGGGCGCGAGGGCACTAACGAGGTACTCCGCCATGCCCCGCACGTGCGCATTCGAGGTTCCGGACACGATCACGAAGTAGTCGGTGGCCGCGCATAACCCACGCAGGTCTAGTACCACGGGATCCACCGCCTTGCGGCCCAGCAGGGCGTCGACGACCCGTGAGAGCACCCCGGACGTCCCGCGTTCAGCCATAGCGCATTGTTTCGGGGTTTATTCAGTCCTCGTTCTGGTAAAAGACGCGCCACGCGCCGATGCCGGCGTGCGCCGCGATGACCGGTGTAATCGGAGTCACCAGACACTGCATCGGGCGGTAGCGCGCCACGAGCTCGAGCTCCTTGACGATCGCGTCGGCGCTCCAGCCTGCTGCAGCAAGCTCTACGCCACGCACCACCAGCAGGCCCTCTCCCAGCGTCACATGGCGGCTATCTACGACCGTAACCCGGCCTGCGTCGAAGCGGCGAGCAGCGGCCTCCGCATTCCGGTAGGTGCCGGACAGGGCGCTCGAGAGGATGACGGCGATCACATGGTTTCCTGCACGAGCGGCATCGCGAAATGCGTCAGTGAAGGCCTGCGGGGCTGGCTGCGAGGTCGTGGCATCGTGCCCGGCCCGCAAGCGTTGGAAGAACTCGGCCGAGGTCAGCTCGAGGCGGTCCCGGTAGGGCCGCTCGTCCACGATCAGCTGGGTTGGTACAAGCTTGATGTCATATTGCAACACCAGCTCATCCGGCAGATCGCAGGCGGTGTCGCTCACGAACGCGATCGGGCGACGTGCCTGCAGCGCCTGGTGCTGGGCGCGCATGTCGTCCGCCTTGGTGGACTCGAGGGTTCCCAGCCGCTCGCGAGCTGAAATACGGCGTCCGGTGCGTCGGTGGCGATGGAGCCGGCCGTTTTCGCTACTCCTTCACCACCGTGACCCGCACCTGCGGCCGGACCTCGGGATGGATCTTGATGCCGACTTGAAAATCGCCCAGCTCACGGATCGGCTCGTGCAAATCGATCTTGCGCTTATCGACGTGGATGCCGAGCTCCTCGAGCTTGCGCTGGATGTCGCTCGCGGTGACGGAGCCGTAGAGCTTCTCTTCCTCGCCCACCTTGACCGCGAAGGTGAGCTGCACGTCGGCGAGCTTCGTCGCTTCCGTTTCGGCCGCGGACTTCTCGCCGGCACGCTGTTTGGCGAGGCGCTCGCCCTCGTAGGCGATCTTCTTCTTGTTCGCCTCGGTCGCCGGGTAGGCGAGCCCCTTGGGGAGCAGGTAATTGCGGGCGTAGCCGTCCTTCACCTTCACGACTTCCCCAACCTTGCCCAGATGTTCCACGTCTTCCCGCAGAATGATTTCCATCGCCTTACTTCCTTAGTTTGTGTTGGATCCCCTCGGCGAGCCGCCGCCGGTACTGATACCACGTATCGGTAATCCCGAGCGTGCAGAGCCCGGGCACAATAAAGACCAACGGAACCGCGAGTGCCGCCGCCGCGGCGGCGACGATAACCAGCGCCACCGCCGAGATGCCGAAGGCCTCCGCGAAAGCGATGACGATTGCGGCGCCGCGCAGCACGTAGAGCGTTCCGGCCACGAGACCCACATTCGTGCCGGCAACGTGCAGCGGGCTCGACACGGGCAGGATCAGCACGGCGATCCACGCAACGATGCCCCAGACCCAGCCGTCGCCGATTGCGAAATCCCTGAAGCGCGCCAGCGGTGCTCCAAGCGGCAGCGACGTCAAGCGCAAATGCAGCTGCCACGCGAGCGCCAGGCCGGCCAGCGTCTGCAGGGCGAGCATACCGGGCCACGTGACGCTCGCGAATCGCACCGCCGGCTCTTGCATGGCGAATGCGCTGGACACCCATTGCGGCGGGCTCAGCTCCACCACGTAGCGGATGGCGAGGCTCGCCTGACGCGTCGCCTCCCAGCCGAGTAAGCTCCACGCCTCGCCGCCATGGAACACATGGCCCCACACGATCTGAATCAGTGCCGCGGTCGCGATTCCCCCCAGGCCGATGGACCGGAGCGCGCGATTCAGCGGTGGTTCCTCCGGGCGGAGCAACACGAAGCTGACGAACGCCGCGGTCACGAGCACGATGTAGGTGCTTGTGACCGCTCCGAGGCGGCTGCCGCCCGTCGCCATCAGCACCAGCAATGCCATACTGAACGCACCGATGAAGCCCGCCAGCACGTGCGAGGCGCCCGGTCGCTCGCCGTGCGCTGGCAGGGCAGCTAATGACCGCTGCGGCGCGATCAGCAGCAACGCCGCGCACGGCAGGCCCACCAGGCTTGCCGGCGCCCACGCGACGAACGCGAGCGTCGCCAGAATCAGGCGCGACAACGACGGGCGCGCTGCCACGCTAGGCGGTATGTCCCTTGATATAGGGGATCAACGCGAGCTGGCGGGCGCGTTTGATCGCGGTGGCGAGCTGGCGCTGATGGCGCGCGCACATGCCGGACAGGCGGCTCGGCAGAATCTTGCCGCGCTCCGTGAGGAAGCGGCCCAAGGTCCGGTCGTCCTTATAATCGAGCACGCGTGCGCCGGACTCGCACACGGGACAGGTTTTGGCGGGACGTCTCACGCTTCCTCCTCTTCCAGCTCTTCATCTTCAGCACCGACGCTGGCGGGGACCACCGGTTTGGGCTGCTCACGCGCCGCCTCGACGATGAGGTAGCGCAACACCCCTTCATCGAGTTTCACAGCGCGCTCGTACTCGGGCAGCAGGTTACCGGCCGCCTGGAATTCAGCGACGACGTAGTAACCGGTGTCTTTCTTCTTGACCTTGTACGCCATCGTCCGTTTGCCCCAGTGGGCGACGTTCGTCAACGTGCCGTTTCCGTCTTTGGTGAGAAGGGCGTGAAAGCGGTTCAGCTTTTCGGTGATGGCGGGCTCGTCCAGCGAGCTATCAAAGATGTAGACGGTCTCGTACCGACGACTCATGCAACCTCCCTTTGGACATGGATGACCCGGCGCGGTGCATGGCGCCGAGTAGGGGGATATGTGGGCCTAAAGCTAGCCGGAAAGGCCTCGAAGGAAAGGCATAGATCGCAGGGAGGATGTGAAAAACACCGTCCAACGTCGTATTGTAGGGCGTAGGCGATGGAGATCATCTGTCGCCGGCACTACAACGCAGCAGGGTGGGACCTGGAGCCTCGTCACAAGCGTTACCCGGGTTAGCTCGCGTCTCCCGGATAGCTCGGCCGTGATGGTAGCGGCCGAACCAGGGAAAACGGTGGGATTGTAAGGATCCGCCGGAGGTATGGACATGTTCCGAACAGCTCGAATACTGATTCTTGTCGGTGTCGCTTCCGCCGCTCCGTTGTGTGCGCTCCGCCCTCAAGCCGACACGTCTGCGCGTCTCGGCGGCAACGCCATCTCCGCCTACAACGGCCGCCCGCTTGCGCTGGTGATGATCGCGGTGCCCACCGCGGGGAAGTCCGTGGTGACCGATTCGACGGGCCGGTTCCTGCTCACGGGGCTGGAGCCCGGCGAACAGATCGTGCACGTCTCGTTCGAGGGTCAGGAAATCCTGGATCGCCCCTTCTCGCTGCGGCACGGGAAGACCACCAAGATCGCCGTCGTGCTCGACAGCAACTCGGTGGACCTGTCGCCGCTCGTCGTCGAGGTGCACCTCGTGGACGTGTGGCGCGATCTCGCGGGCTTCTATGAGCGCCGCAAACGGTACGACGGATTCGGGCATTTCTTTACGCGCGAGGACATCGAGCGCGCCCGCTCGAAATCCCTCAGCACGCTGCTCGGGCGGGAAGGCATCTTCACCTGGTGCCTGTATGGTTGCCAGCCGACGCGATTCAGGCAGGGGCACATCTGCAACGTCCCGATCAGCCTGGATGGCCTGCCGATCTGGGACTACGACTACGACCGGATCCCCATGAGGAATGTCGCGGCGGTGGAAGTCTATCGTGAGGGATTGGGGGGGGACGTGTTCGGCAATCCGAACATGGGCCAGTTCCACCTCGAGGGAAACAGTCTCTTGCCACTGCGGGGGACCTGCGGATCGGTAGGGATCTGGACGCGCTAGACGTTGAAGCGAAATAGCAGAATGTCGCCGTCTTTCACGATGTAGTCGCGACCCTCACTCCGAATCAGACCTTGCTCGCGGGCAGCCTTGTAGCTGCCCGCTTTCACGAACTCGCCAAAGCCGACCGTCTCGGCGCGGATGAAGCCGCGCTGGAAGTCCGAGTGAATCTCGCCCGCGGCATCGTAGGCCGTTGCGCCGCGATGCATGGTCCACGCGCGCACTTCGTTCTCACCGACCGTGAAAAACGTCTGCAAGCCGAGCAGGCGGTAGCCGGCGTGAATCAGCCGGTCGAGCCCGGGCTCGGCGACGCCCGCGCTCGCCAGATAGTCCCGGCGCTCCTCGCCCGACAGCTCGGCGAGCTCCGACTCGAACTTCGCGGAGAAGGGCACGATCTCGGCTTCCTCATGATGGGTCTGCACGGCGGCGCGCAGGCGGTCGAGCCGCTTGCCACCCCCCGCCGCGAGATCGTCTTCGTTCACATTTGCGGCGTAGAGGATCGGCTTGGCCGTCAGCAGCCCCAGCTGGTGGAGGAATTTCACGGCGGCATCGCTTTCGCCCGCCTCGCGGGCGCCCCGTCCGGCATCGAGCTCCTGGACCACGCGCTCGAGCAGCACGAGCTCCAGCTGGGCCTCCTTGTCACCCGAGCGGGCCGATTTCCTCGTCTTGTCGAGCCGGCGCTCGACGACGGCGAGATCGGCGAGCGCGAGCTCGCTCGTGATGACGTCGTGATCGCGCACCGGATCGACGGCCCCCATGACGTGCACGACGTCGGGATCCTCGAACGCGCGAATCACGTGCACCACGGCATCGACTTCCCGGATGTGCGCGAGGAATTGATTGCCGAGGCCCTCGCCCTGCGAAGCGCCCTTGACCAGGCCGGCGATGTCCACGAACTCCACGACCGCGGGCACCTTTTTCTTGGGTTTGACGATCGCGTTGAGCCGCTCGAGCCGGGGATCGGGAACTTCGACAACGCCGATATTCGGCTCGACGGTGCAGAACGGGTAGTTCTCCGCCGCCGCCGCTTTTGAGGACGTCAGTGCGTTGAACAACGTCGACTTACCGACGTTTGGAAGCCCGACAATGCCTAGGCGGAGCATACCACGCACCGCGCACCACGCACCACGCGCCTCATGAGTTCAGCCATTGCTCGACGGTCTCGATCATCTGCGGCATGAGTCCTTCGACCTCGTCCCGCTGCTCCGGATCGAATGGCGCGAGCACGTAGTCGGCCCAATCGCCGGTGCCTTCGGGCAGCGGGCCGACGCCGATCCGCAAGCGCGCGTACTGCTGCGACTGGAGGGCGCCCTCGATGCTCTTCAGCCCGTTGTGCCCGCCGGCCGATCCCTCCGCGCGAAAGCGAAATGTGCCTAGCGGGATCTGGAAATCGTCGACGAGAATGAGCAGGTCGCGCTGGGGTGTGAACGCGGGATCGGCGCGCAACGACGCGAGCGCGGCGCCGCTGCGGTTCATGAACGTCGTAGGCTTGAGAATGCGTACCGGAGTACTTGCGATACTCCCTTCCGTCGCGCGCGCGCGTTCGGCGCGACGGAAGGGAGGAAACTGCCAATGCGCCGCGAGCGCGTCGGCCAGGAGGAAGCCCGCATTGTGGCGCGTCGCCGCGTATTCCGGACCCGGATTGCCCAGGCCGACGACGGCGCGCAACGACTACTCTTCCTTCTTGCCCTTGGGCTTCTCCTTCTCCTCTGCCTTCGGGGCTGCGCCTTTGCCCTTCTCTTCGGCGGCGGGAGCGGCGCCCTCGCCCTCTTCGCCTTCCTCACCCTCGCGGACCTTGCGGATGAGCTCGGGCTCGGCGACCTCGGTCGCGGTTTCGGCGGCCGGCGCGGCGACTTCTTCGGCGCGCGGCGGCACCACCGTCGTGATGGTCAGATCGGCTCCGGTCAGGATGACGGCGTTGGGAATCGACAGATCGCGCGTGTGGAGCGAGTCGCCGATCTTGAGCGCGCTCACGTCCAGCTCGACGCGATCGGGGATATTCTCGGGGAGCACTTCGATTTCGACTTCGCGCGTGACCTGATCGAGCACCCCGCCGGCGTTGCGCACACCGTCGGGCGTGCCGACGAGATGCACGGGGACCTTCAGCGTGATTTTCTCGCCGCCGCGGATCTCGTAGAAGTCCACGTGAATGATGTCGGGGCGAATCGGATGCCGCTGAATCTCGCGAATCAGCGTGCGCGACTTCTTGCCGTCCACGGTCAGCTCGATGAGCGTGCTCTCGGGCTCGATGCCCATGAGCGCCTTCTCGAGCGCCAGCGCGTCGACCATCAAGGGCTGCGTCGCGCGCCCATGGCCGTAGATGACGGCGGGAATCTGCTTCCCGAAGCGCGCCTGCCGTGCGGCACCCTTCCCGGTCTTGTCACGGACAGTCGCCGTGAGAGTTACTGTCTGCGCCATAGCATCAGTCCTAAGGTCCTGTGTGGCTAGGTGACTCAGTCAATCAAACAACGAGCTGACTGACTGGTTCGAATGCTCGTACCCGATGGCCTTTGCCATCAAACTTGCGATCGACAACACTTTGAGTTTTTCGAACTGCTTCTCTTCTGGCAGACGGATCGTGTTCGTCACCGTCACTTCCTCGATCGGCGAAGCGCGCAGCCGCTCGACCGCCGGTCCCGACAGCAGCGCGTGCGTCGCAAACGCGAAGATGCGGCGTGCGCCCAGCCGCTTCAGCGCCGCGGCGGCTTCCGAAATCGTCCCCGCGGTGTCGATCATGTCGTCGGGAATGAGGCAGTCCTTGTCCTCGACTTCTCCGACGACGTTCAGCACTTCGGCGATGTTCGCCGACGGGCGCCGCTTGTCGATGATCGCGAGCGACGCATCCAGCCGCTTCGCGAAGCCGCGCGCCATCTTCGCCGAGCCGACGTCCGGCGCCACAACCACCGGCTGATACAGCCGCTTGGTGCGGTAGTGGTTCACGAACACCGGCGCCGCGTACAGGTGATCCACCGGAATGTCGAAAAACCCCTGCACCTGGTGGGAATGGAAATCCATTCCCAGCACCCGGTCCGCGCCCGCGTGCGCGATCAGATTCGCCAGCAGCTTGGCGCTGATCGCCACGCGCGGCTGATCCTTGCGGTCCTGGCGCGCGTAGCCGAAGTACGGCAGCACCGCCGTGATGCGGGCGGCGCTCGCGCGCCGCGCGGCGTCCATGAGCAACAGCAGCTCCATGTAGTTTTCGGCCGGCGGATTGGTGGGCTGGATGATGAACACATCCCGCCCGCGCACGTTCTCGTCGATCTTGACGAAGATTTCGCCGTCGGCAAACCGCCGCATCGTCACCGCGCACAGCGGCTGTCCCAAATGCTGGGCCATCTCCTCGGCAAGAGGCCGGTTGGCCGTTCCCGCGAGGAGCAGCAACTGGCTGCGTGACAACGACAGGTCCCGCATCGGGCCACGGAAAGTACTCGGCAAACCGCGCATAGCCAAGGCCTTACCACCTTCCGCGCCGCGCCGTATGCTACTGCCCGTGAAGGACCTTCAGGCGCGGCTAGCCTCGGCACTGGCGGGCCGGTACACGATTGAGCGCGAGATCGGCCGTGGCGGGATGTCGCTTGTCTATCTCGCCCGTGACCTCCGCAATGAGCGCCGGGTGGCCCTCAAGGTGCTGCGGCCGGATCTCGCTCAGGCGCTGGGTCACGACCGGTTCCTCCGCGAGATCGCGGTCGCCGCCACGCTGGCGCACCCCCACATCCTGCCGCTGTTCGACTCCGATATCGCCGACGGGATGCTGTTCTACACGATGCCGTATGTCGAGGGCGAATCGCTGCGCCACCGGCTGCAGCGTGAAGGCCGCCTGCCCGTTGCCGACGCGGTAGAGATCGCGCGCGATGTGGCCGACGCGCTGGCGTACGCGCATGCGCAGAACATCGTGCATCGCGACATCAAACCGGAGAACATCCTGATCGAGGCGGGGCATCCCGTCGTGAGCGATTTCGGCATCGCGCGCGCGATCAGCGCGGCGAACGAAGCGCGCGTGACCGGCACGGGGATCGTCGTCGGCACGGTGGACTACATGAGCCCGGAGCAGGCGGCCGGACAGGAGCTGGACGGCCGGAGCGACATCTACAGTCTGGGGTGCGTCCTCTACGAGATGCTGGTCGGGCAGCCGCCGTACGCCGGTCGCACGCCGGCGAGGCAGAGTCCCGGGCTGTCGGTAGAGCGGCGCGACATTCCGATCGACGTCGAATACGCGATCGAAGTGGCGCTCGCGCGGCTGCCCGCCGAGCGCTTCGCGACGGCGGCCGATTTTGCGGCCGCGTTGGGGCCGGCACAAACCGATTCATCCCCGCGCCGGACCCGGCGCATCTCACGTCGCTGGCGGGTCGCCGCGGTGGTAACGGCCGTCGTGCTGGGGACGGCGGGCGCGGTGGTATTACCCAAGCTCAGGGCTAGCCCGCTCGACGCGTCCTTGTATGTCGTGGTGCCTTTCGGGCATCGGGGCGGTGCCGCGCCTGCACTCGTCAGCGGCGACCAGTGTGAGCTGCTGCTCTCGCAGGCTTTCGGGCGCTGGGCGGATGTTCGACTGGCGGATCCGCTCCGGGTACACGACGCGCGAGTGCGTCGCGGCGACCAACCGATGACGCTCGACCAAGCCAAGAATCTTGCCAGGGACGTCGGCGCGGGGATGCTCGTGTGGGGCGACGTCTCGGCGGTTGGGGATTCGATTCAGGTAACGGCAGCGCTGTACGACCTGCGGCACGGCGGCAAAAGCGTGCGCGATTATTCGGTGCGCATTGACAAGAACGAGCAGAGACTTGAGGCGAAGTTCCGCCAGCTGGCCGATTCCATCCTGCTTGGGGGGGTGAACGCGAAGCAGGTGCGCCCGGACGTCTTGGGCACCGAAGTCCTGGCGGCGTTTTACGCATATGCGGATGGTCGTGAAGCACTCGCGAGCTGGGACCTTTCCGGCGCGCAGCGACTGTTCCGCGCCGCGCTTGAAAGTGACCCCGACTATGCGCAAGCGAACCTGTGGCTGGCCTATGCCGAGCTGCTGGCGGATGCGCCCGCCGCGGACTGGGGAGTGAGTGCCGCTCGGGCACTCTCGAGCAGGCAAAAACTGGGCGCTCCCGACCTGGCGTTGGCGCGCGCGCTGAGGCACCTGGCGACCGGCGAGATCGAGCAGGCGTGTGCCGATTACCGCGCGATCGTCGCGCGCGATTCGACCGACTTCATCGCGTGGTTCGGGTTGGGCGAGTGCCAGCGCCGCGATCGTGTCGTGGTGCGGGACCCGCGCAGCCCGTCGGGCTGGCGCTTCCGGTCGAGTTACCAAGCGGCGGCCGCCGCATACCGCCGGGCGCTCGAGCTGGTGCCCTCGGTGCATCGCGCGTTCACGGGCATCGGCACGCAACGGCTGATGGACCTGTTCTACGTCGAGACGAACTTGGTCCGCTCCGGTTTTGTCGCTGGCACGCCGGCGGCGCCCCCGGTACAGTTCGGTGCGTTTCCCTCGCTGGATCACGATACCCTGGCCTTCGTGCCGTATCCGATTGCGATGGTGTTCGGAGGCCGGCCGGAAGCCAATCCCCCCAGCACTTCGCTCGCGATCGACCGCAACCGGCAGGTGCTGGGTGAGATCATTCAGCGGTGGATCGAGGCGTTCCCCACGAGTGCTGACGCCTTCGAGGCATTATCGGTGGTCCTCGAGACGAGCGGTGAGCTCACCCTCGATGGAGGGCCCGGGAGTTCGGCGCTGGCGGCCGCACGGCGCGGCCGGGCGCTCAGCCACGACGCCCAGCAGACATCGCGCCTGGCCCTAGCCGAGATCCGCCTGTTGGCGAAGCTCGAGCAGTTCGCCCGCGCGCGCTCGCTCGCGGACTCGATCCTCGCCGTCGCGCCGGCCGCGCCGGATCCGATGGAAGCGCATCGCCTGGCGGGCCTCGCAGCGCTCACGGGCCGAGTCTATCGCACGGCGGAGCTGCTCGCTCTCTCGGCGCCAGTCGACACGCCCGTGACGTGGGACGGCGAGGCGCTCCCCGAGGCCCCGGTACCCGTCAGGGAGGCAGCGCTTGCATTGCTTGGGTATGCGGCGCTTGGTGGGCCCGTGGACAGCCTCCGAGCGCTGAAGGCGCGCGTGGATCGCCGCGTGGCAAGCTGGACTGGGCCCACGGCGCGCGAGCGCGTTCGGCTCGCGGTGCTGCACGTGCCCGTCGGACTCGCATTCCCACAGCTTGGGCTCACGGATGTCCATCGCGCGGACGCGGGCGGAGACTATGTCCTCGAGTGGCAGTGGGCGCTTGCGCATGGCGATACCGCTCGGGTCCGTACGGAGCGCGCGAGGCTTGCACAGCTCCGCAGTCACCAGCGACCCGGTGACGTGGCGGTGGACGGCACCTATCTGGAGGCCGTGCTGCTGCTGCAGATCGGCGACAGCGGAGCCGCGACGCAGCTGCTGGATCTCTCGTTGACGGCGCTGCCGACGCTCGGGACCTATCTCCTGGACCAGGTTCCGCAAGCAGCGGCGCTCGTCCGCGCGATGGCCCTGCGCGCCGATCTCGCGGGACGGGCGGGGGACAAGACGACCGCTGAGCATTGGGCTCGCGGCGTACTCGACATGTGGGCAAGCGCGGATGCACCGCTTGCGCCGACGCTCGCGAGCATGCGCGCGCTTGCAGGGCGGCAACGTTGAATCGGGCGAGTGGTGTCAGCCTTTAACCGGGGAGAACCCATGCAATTCCCGAAGCGACGGGGGCAACTGTTGGCGACAGTGGGGCTGTTGGCGATTGTGGTCGGGCTGCTGGCAGCAGTGGGTGCTGTGAGGACCCAGGCGCCGCCCGTCAAACGGCGACCGTTTCGCATGGACACCCTAGCGACGAGCGCAGATACAGTTCGCGCGGTGGTGGCATACGGGCGGGATACGGCACTCCATTTCGTCACGGTGCCGGGTGCGGGCGATGACCAACTGCTGCACACAGGGACCTGTCCAGGCGACACCACCTGCAGACACGGTCCGCGCTCGGTGATCCAGCCGTTGGAAGAGGCGTACAAGCTCACGGGCGACTGGCTGGCGCAGGGGCGGATCATCGCGCGCATCATCACGGCCGACACGGCGCACTACCTCAAGTATGGCATCTACGGACAGGACACCGTCTACTGGTGGGCTGGTCGCAGGCACGGAGAGCCCTGGTCAGTGTTCGCGTCGACAGATTCCGGCGCGGCGCCCGTCGATCGACGGCTCTACATCGAAAATAGTGGCCACCGGGGATACCAGTGGCGCCAGTCGATCGCACGGTGGGTGTGGGATCCACTAGACGAGCAGGCCTGGGCGGTGTGCGAGCAGTCAAAGTGCTGCCGGTCCTGAAGGCGCGCTCGACACAGCGGTAAACGCGAGACGAGCGTCGTGCGTATGACGAGTGACTTTCTCATGGGGTCACTCGTTATGCGCCGCCTGTTTGCCGTTGCAACGCTCTTCACGCTTGTCACGATTTCCGCGCTGGCCCAGACGCCGCCTGCTGGTACGCCCGACGGTCCCCGTCGCTTCCCGCCGCCGCCCGATCACTGGATGACGATCGATTCGCTCAGCCAGGCCCTCGGCCTGAGCGCGGATCAGCGCACCAAGGTCACGCCCCCCTACACCGCGTTGAACGGCGTGATGAAGGACGCCGCCGTGCGGCGGCAAGCCATTCGCCAGAAGATGCAAGCGTCCGGGACGCAGTTCACCCCGGGGCAAGAGCCCACGCCCGAACAGCGGGCCAAGTTCGACAGCGTGCGCACGGAGATGGAAGGGTTTCA
>Ga0134079_10000142_pt1 | contig 17487 bp, 12 predicted proteins | sample 15_taG_2_FD_119770 | JGI IMG/M metagenome (GOLD analysis project Ga0134079, IMG submission 119770) | Grasslands soil microbial communities from the Angelo Coastal Reserve, California, USA - 15_D_Rain_40cm_2_09182015 | ecosystem: Environmental > Terrestrial > Soil > Grasslands ...
ACCGTCAACTCGACGCCGCCACCCTGGGTGAGGTTGATCGTCTCGGCGGCGCACGCCGTCCCGTCGCTGCCGCACAGCGCGCCGTCTTCGATCCGAAACTTGACGGGGAGCGTCCGTCCATCGAGCAGACCGATGTATTCGTTCGTCTGTACGTTCTTCAGCTGGCTGCCGTTCGACACGGGGTCTACGTCGGCGAATCCGAGGACCGTCGATCCCACCAGGACCTGGATCCGATAGAACTTGTTGACGTCCAGCGCCTGCGCCTTCGTATCCCAGTTCACCGAATACTGCTGGTCCGTCAGGCTGATGTTCACGGTCCCGGGAGCAAATCGCTTGATCGGGGCGCCGGCGATGCACGACCGGGTGAGGTCAGCCGCCGGAGCTCCCAACTCACAGATCTCGATTGCGGGCCGCAAACGGCCATTGAACGCAGCGGGCTCGAAGTTGGGATCGTGACTGGGATTGCCGAACATCGGGGGGAGGAAGAAGAAGTCGGGGTTGCCGTGGTGCGCGCCATCCGATACCGCGTACATCGGGCCGTCCGTCGAGCGCGTGAGGTCTTCACTGAGACAGCCGGCGAGAAGTACAAGCATTCCAACAGCGAGCGGCGTTAGGGCGCGGCGCAGCATGCGGCACAACTCCTGGCAATAGCCGATGATGGAGGGAGGACTAGGGACGTCGATTGTACAGGCGACGTCTGCACTCGCAAGTAGTGTGTAGTACAAAGTGTGTGACGCGGGTCACGCGTCACCGACCTCGAGGAGACTAAGTCAAGTTGCGTGCCTGAATGGCGTGGTCTGAATGGCGGCCTCGGCGCCCGAGGATTCCCCGAATCTGTGTCAAACGTGGTTCAAGGTCGTGCGCATCACCTCACGGAGCTATCGCCCCTGCGTACGAAGCACCGCCTGGAATCCGGGCTCCTGCTCGAGACCCCGCCACCACCAGTTCAAGGTGCCGCCCCGCTGGAAGGAGTGACCGGGGTGTGACGCAACGTATTCACGGAGCAGCTTGATGGCCCCGTCTTTATCGCCGAACTGCGCGCGCATCACGGCTTCGTAACCGGGCAGGTCCTGCTCTTCGTCGATCGCGCGGTCGTTGGTGCGCGCCCGGGCGAAGACGTGTTCGGCGCTGTCGCGGAGGCCCGGGCCTCCGCGCCCGATCACGCCGCCGACAATGAACTGCCGCAGCCGTCCCCGTAACGGGCGCGCCGGGGCCGGGGTGAAACTGTCGGCCCGCGCCGCCAGGGCCCAGGCGCGAGGGATGTCCACTTCCGCGTTAGGGGTGATCATCAGCCACAGCTGGCATTCGGTAAAGCGCCAGTTCTGCGGGAAGCGCTGGGCGCCTTCATCACACCAGCGGCGCGCCTCGGGGAACTGCGCCAGGTCGTGCGACGCCCAGAAGAGCCGGTCCAGGATCGTCTCGGCTTCCCGCAGATAGGCGTCCGATTCGTACGCCGCGCGGGCCTCGAGCACGACCGCCACCAGGTCCTCGCGGGGTGGGAAATAGTACAGTTGACTCAGGACCGCGTGCGCCGTCGCCAACGTCGGGTCCGTACGCACCGCCGACTCGAGATCGGATTGCGCGCTGTCGAGCAGTGCGGCGTGACGCGCGGGGTCGGTATCGATGTTGAGCCGGAACAGTTGGTAGCGCAGCGTTCCTCGTAACGCGAGAGCCGATGCGTCTCCCGGATTCAGGCCTAGGGCGCGGTTGGCGTAGCCGAGGCCGTCATGCAGCCGCGCCACCTTCTCGGCGCGCTCCGTCCGGGCGCGGAAGTCGAGCAGCGCGACGTAGCCGTGCAGCACGGCGGCGTCGAGCCAGCGCGGATCGGCCTGCTCCGCCAGCGCCGCAAGTGAGTCCGCTTGTCGCGCCTCGCGGATTGCCCCCGCCGCATCACCCGCCGCGAGCGCATGCTCCCCCTGCCGCCGGATGCCCGTGGCGCGCTGTACCAGCGCCCACGCCTCGGGGTTCGCCGTGCCGGCCTGCAGCTCGCGCAACTGCACTTCAGCTCCGATGCGGGCGCGCAAGAGGCGAGCCGCTTCCTGGATAACGGAGTCACGGACCTGGAGCAGCTGCCCGCCGGGCAAGGTGAAGGTGGCCCGCTGCCCGACGTCGGCGCCGCTGGTCCCGTCCACCAGACGGACAGTCGCGCGCACGCGATCTCCGACGGGTTCAACGCTACCGTCGACGAGGGTCCCGGCATGCAGGGCCCGCGCGATGCTGTCTCGGTCGATGTCGCTGCCCCGATATGGCGCCACGCCATTGGGCGACACCACGGTGAGCCCGCGCACCTTGGTGAGCTCCGCGATCAATCCTTCGGTGAGACCGGCGGCGACGTGCTGCAACGACGAGTCGCGACTCCCATCGGTGAAGTACAGCACGGCCACGCGTCGCGAGTCGAGACCACCGCTCGTGGAGGCGCCCGCGCTCCCCTTCCCTCCGAAGATGATCCACCCCAACCCGGCGAGCACGGCGACGACGCCCGCCGCGATCGCCGGCTTCTGCCACGAGCGCGCCGGCATCGGCATCCGCGCGGCCGTTATCCGCGATACGGACCCCGTGCTGGCGGAGCCCATCGCCGCGGCGAACTGCTCCGCGGTGGAGTAGCGGTCGGCCGGCACCTTGGCGAGCGCGCGGTTGATGACGGCTTCGAGGGCATCGGGGATCGTTTCCCGCACGATTCGCAGCCGCGGCACGGCATCGAGCGAGTGCCGGGCCATGATGGCCTGGGCCGTCGGCCCGGTGAACGGCGGCTGCCCCGCCAGCATCTCGTACAGCACACAGCCGAGGCTATAGATGTCGCTGCGGCGGTCGATCTGGCCGAAGCCCGACGACTGTTCGGGGCTCATGTACGACGGCGTGCCGATGGCGAGGCCCGTTTCGGTGAGTTTGTCCCCACCTGCGGCGCTCACCGCGCGCGCGATCCCGAAGTCGGCCACGATGGCGTGGCCACCCGACAGCATGATATTCTCGGGCTTGATGTCGCGGTGCACCACGTCGTGGCTGTGTGCGTACGCCAGCGCGTCGGCGACTTCGCGCGTGATGTTGAGGGCGTCCTCGAGCGGCAGCTGCGGCTCGCGCGTCAAACGGTCGCGCAGTGATTCGCCTTCGACGTACGGCATGACATACCACAAGATCCCGCCGGCCTCTCCCGAGTCGTAGACGCCGAGGATGTTGGGATGCTGGAGGCGGGCGGCGAGCTTGATCTCTCGCAAAAAACGCTCGCGGCCCAGCGCCATGGCGATCTCCGGGCGCAGCGTCTTCAAGGCCAGGAAGCGCTCGTGCTTGGGATCGCGGGCGAGATACACTGTGGCCATGCCGCCACGCCCCAGCTCGCGATCGATGATGTATCGCTCGCCGAGCGCGGCGTTCAACTCTGCAATCGGGTCGGTCGGATCAGTCACGCAGGAAACGTACGGCCCGCGTGACGCGGCGGCTACGTTGCCGGCTTCACCGGGTGGTTGTGGCGGACGTGCTCGGCGAGCTGCGCAGCGAGTCCGTCGGGATCGGCGGCGGGCCAGCGGACGAGGACGCCGAAGAGGATCTTGGTCGTCGTCGCATCGATCGCGAGGAGACTCACGCGGACGGAGTCGGTCCGTCCCGGCAGCGAGTCGACCCGGCCGTACACGGCCAGACCCGCGCCGAGCTGACGCGCCAGCTCGACGGCGGCGATCTCAGGGGTCGGCGCGCTGCGCCACGTGTCGGCGACGACGGACTGCGGGACAGCGGCGAGCGGCGCGCTGTTGAGGCGATCCGTGAGCGCCGTCGCGAGGCCAACGCGCCAGCGGTCGAGCCCGGCCCCCTCCCGTGCGAAGATGTCGAAGGGCGCGACGGCGACGAGTGCGGGATTCGAGGCGTGAGTCCGCGCGTACCGCACGAACGACACGGCGCCCCCCACCATTAGGATCAGCACCAACGCGCCGAATCCGATGAGCAGGCGGCGTGGCGGAACGGGGGGGCGAGGGGTGAGGGCGTCGGTCATGGCGTAGCTTCGCATTGAGCGGACGTAGCCACAAGGAGCGGTGCCGATTGACCCAAGCTTGACGGCACGTCGTTAGCGTAGCGGCGTCATGGTCACCGTCTGCACTGTCCTCCCCGCGCCCGAACGGCCCCGCATCGATGCCGTCGGTGATGGCTGCTTCGACACGCTGCACACCGATTCCCTTCGGGAAGCGCTTCACGTCGCTCGCACGCGTCGCGTCGACGCGGTCGTGATTTCCGTGCACCGCTGTCACGGCGAGCAGCTCCCGGCGGTTGCGCGGTTCGTCCGCGAGTTCCCCGCCATCCCGGCTGTCGCCTTGGTGTCGCGACACGATCGCGATGCGACGGAGACGTTGTTGCGGCTGGGCGCGACGGGAGTGCGGACCGCCGTGGACTGCACGCATCCGGACGGCTGGCGTCGGCTCCGCGACCTCGTTGGGCACCCGGCTTCGCCCGTCACGGCCCGGGTGCTGGCGCGTTTGATACCTGGCCTCGGCGATGCATCGGTCGAGACTCGGTTGTTCTTCGAAACCGTCGCGCGGCTGGCGCCCGCGTTGAGCACCGTTCGAGGCCTGGCGCGACACCTGCGCGTCCGGCCTTCGACGTTGATGTCGCGCTTCCACCGCGCGGGAGTTCCCTCCCCCAAGAGCTACCTCGCGGCGATGCGCCTGTTGCACGCGGCCTACCTCTTCCAGAACCCGGGCCTGTCGGTGTCCGATGTGGCGTATCGCATGGACTATTCGTCGCCCCAGAGCTTCGGGCGCCATCTCAAGGCCGTGCTGGGAGTGACCGCCGGAGAGTTTCGCCGCCGCTTTCCCTTTGACGTCGCGCTGGCGCGCTACGTCGATCTGCTCATCACCCCGTACCGGGAGGCCCTGCGCGCGTTTCACCCCCTCAATGCGGGGCTGTGGGACCAAGGAACGAACGCCGCAGCGGCCTCTCGGGCGGGGTGATTCAGTCGGCTGCGGGGCGGATGCGGTGCTCCGCGGTCGCTTGATCGCGCCGCAACATCGAGAACCGCGCCATCCCGGATCGCAGCCGCTCGGCGAGCTGCGCGAGCTGTTGCGACGTCGCCGTCAGCTCACCCATGGACGTGATTTGCGCTTCGGTCGCCGCCGCCGTGCTGTTCGCGCTCTCGGACGACCGGCTCGAGATGCTCGCGACGCTCTGCAGCGACTTCGCCAGCTCGGCGAGGCGCTCCGCCTGACTGCGCGACACTTCGGCGGTGGCGTTCACCAGATCCCCCATCAGTTGCACGCCCTGGTGCAGCTCCTGCAGCGCGCCGTCGGCCTCGGCGGCCACCGCGCCGATGTCGCGGACTTTGATTTCCCCCGATTGCATCGCCCGCCCCGCCGCCTCGATGCCGGCGCGCAGATCGCTCACCAGCTCCGCCACTTCGCGGGCCGACTTCCCTGCCTCGGCGGCCAGCGCGCGGACCTCGTCGGCGACGACCGCGAAGCCCTCGCCGTGCTCCTCGGCGCGCGCCGCCTCGATCGCGGCGTTGAGCGCGAGCAGGTGCGTTTGCCGCGCGATGCGCGCGATCGTCTGTGCGAACACACCGATCCGCTCCGACATGCCTGAGAGCCCCGCGACCGTCGCCGCTGTCGCCCGCACTTCCTCTCCGACGGAGCGCAGCGTCGCGTTGGCGCGTGCCACGCGCTCGCGACCCCGTTCCGCCGTCGCGACGAGACGTCCCGAATCCACCTGCATCAGCTCCGCGCGCACCCGCAGCGACTCGGCCTGATCGGACGCCTTGGCGCTTTCACCGCGTGCGCCATCGGCGAGGCCGCGCTGCTCGCCCAGCTCGCCGGCGAGCTGTTTCGACGTGTCGGTCAGCGCTTCGGTCGTCGCGTGCAGCTGCTCTGCCGCCGCCGCCAGCTCTTCGGCGAACGCCGCCACCTCATCGGCCTCGTGCTGCACAGCGGAGATCGTTGTGCCGATCTCCTCGAGCATGCGGTTGAGGCTCTTCTCGAGGAACCCCAGCTCGTCGGATTCCGCGGCGGACGCCCGCACCGCGAGGAACCCCTGCTCCGCTTCGCCCATCACGCTGCGGGCCAGCCGGATGCGGGAGATCAGCGTCGCGGGGATGCGTTTCAGCGCCATCGCGACGACGATGAACAGCACCGTCTCGAAGTAGGCCGTAGAATCGAGCCCCGTCCCACCGGCGTACAACTCGCCATGTAGCCACGACGCGCCGAGGTAGGCGACCGACGTGACCAAGACGAGGAAGTCGCCTACCGCCTGGCCCTGATCGAAGGCATAGGGCAGGACGGCGATGAACAGGGCCGCCACCACGCCGCCATGGCCGAACCACACGGGGAGTACCATGACCAGGGCGACATCGAGGACGGCCAACATATAGATGAACCACCAGCGGTACCAACCCCGCTCGTTGATCATGCCGACGAGCGCGTTCACCACCGCACCGGCACCCGCTAACAGGACGATCGTCCCGACTGTGGTCTTGATGGCGTCGGCGTAGTGCCCGACGATACCCAGCGCGAACAGGCCGGCCGTGATTGCCCAGCGGCGCCGGTGGCTGCGTTCGAAGGTGTCGAGGTCCTTGAGGCGCTGTTCCAGGCTGGTGGCGTCGTCGTGCCAGCCGCGCATGCGGGCAGCAAAAGAACGCCGGGGCGGGGCAGTGCTCACGGTTTCATCTTACCCAGGAGCTCGGACGCCGTCACGAGCGCCTCGACCTGGTAGCCGGCCTGTTCGAGGACTCCGCGCCCCCCCTCTTCGCGGTCGACGACGGCGAGGACCCCCAGGACCTTCCCGCCCTCGCTCTCGACGGCCACGATGGCTTCCTGGGCGGAGCCCCCCGTGGTGATCACGTCCTCGACGACCACGACCGTCGCGCCTGCCGAGAAGCACCCTTCGATGCGCTTTCCGGTACCGTGCGCCTTGGCTTGCTTGCGGACGGTGAAGGCATCAAGCGGGATGTTGCGCGCGCGGGCGGCTGCCGCCAGGGCGTAGGCCACGGGGTCCGCCCCCAAGGTCAGCCCACCCACCGATTTCGGGCTCCAGCCCCGGGCGGCAAGACGCTGCAGGCCCAGCTCGCCGATCAGAGCGAGGCCTTCGCCGGCCATGGTGGTGAGCCGGGCGTCGACGTAGAAGGAGGAGCGCTTGCCGGACGCGAGCACGAAGTCGCCGCGCTGGACCGAGCGCGCGAGGAGCAGATCCCTGAGCTTCTGCTTAAGGTAGTAGTAGTCGCTACTACTATTCACTTTCGCTTGCCTACAAACTTCTTGATCGCGGTGAAGAAGCCGCTCTTCGGGTCGCTGCCAGACGTTCCACCGCCGGCCACGCCTGCCTCGAGGTCAGCGGCGAACTCACTCACCGTCGGCTGGCGATCGGCGGGTTGGCGGGCGAGGCCTTTCATGACGGCGGCCTCGACGCCCGGCGGGACCTTGAGCCCTTTCGCCGCCTGTGACAAGGGAAGCGGCGGTTGGCTAAGCAGCTGCTGGAACAGCTCGCGCGGACTCCGCCCCGTGTAGGGGTGCCGCCCGGTGAGCAGGTAGTAGGTGATCGTGGCCAGGCTGTAGATGTCGGCCCTGCCGTCGACGAGCTCGCCCGACAGCGCCTCGGGCGCCACATACTGCAGCGTCCCGACGAAGAACCCCGTACGCGTCAGCCGCTCCTCGGGCGGCAGCTCGGCGTCACGCGCGATCCCAAAGTCGAGCAACTTCACAGTGCCGGTCTTCGCGTCGTACATGATATTCTCGGGCTTCAGGTCGCGGTGCACGATGCCGGCCTTGTGGGCCGCGGCCAGGGCGTTCGCCAGTTGGCTCACCAGCTTGACGGCGTCGGCGGGAGCGAGGGGCCCATTGCGGTGTAGGAAGCTGGCGAGTGATTCCCCGTCGGCCCACTCCAGGGCGAGGTAATGGAGGCCGTCCGCCTCGCCGAAATCGTAAGTACGCACCACACCAGGATGTACGACGCGGGAGCCGTACCCCGCCTCCCGCAGGAATCGCTTCACCGCCGTGGGGTCGCCCCTGAGCCGCTGGCGCAATACCTTGAACGCGCAGGCCCCGCGCTCGGGGTGCTCGGCGCGATAGACCTCGGCCGTGCCGCCCTCGCCCACGCGCTCGAGGAGGCGATACCCGGCCACGAACCGGCCGGCAAGGTTCTCGTTGGACATTGGGGTTGGCGCGAAACTAACGTGCGAATTTGAGGCTCGGCAAGTGATACGACGTGCGGCAGCCGTAGCGGCGCTGGTGTTCGCAGGGGGCGCGTGTGGGACCTGGCAGCGGGTCGGCAGCTCCGATGCCCCGGCCCCTGGCACGGCCGTGCCGCGGTTGTTCGACGCGACCTCCATGTACCGATCCATGGGGTTCCTCGCGACGAGTGGTCCGTTGCCCTTCGTCGCGTCGATTCGCTATCTTCGCGGTCCCGCTCCCGATTCGACGCTCGCGCTGTTCGCCCTCTCCCTCTCCAACTCGGCCATCACGTTCCAGCGCAGCGGCGCGGAGTTCGTGGCCGAGTACCGCGTGGAGGCGGTCTTCCAGGGCGACAGTGCGCTCGTACCGACGCGACACATCGCGCGTGACGAGCAGGTGCGCGTCCGCTCGTTCCAGGAGACGCTGCGCGCCGACGAAACCGTGATTTTCCAGCAATTCGTGACCCTGCCGCCGGGGACCTACACGGTGAGTGTGATGGTGCGCGACCGGAACGGGCCCGCGTTCTCGCGTACCGAGCGTGTCGACACCGCGCCGGACCTGTGGCATCGGTCGGGACTGATCGCGCCGATCGCCGTGTACCAGGCCACGGTTCGCACGCAGGCCGCTGCCCTGCCCACACTCCTCGCCAATCCGCGCGCCACCCTGCCGTATGGTACCGACACGCTCCGTTTCTACATCGAGGGGTACGGCGTGCCAGAGCGCACGCGTCTCGTCGCGCGGGTGGTAGATGACAACGATCGTGAGCTGTGGCGCGACACCGTCGCCCTGCGCGGCGACGCGGGGCTGGCGGCGACCGGGATCGCCGTGGCCCCCGACCGCCTCCCGGTCGGTCAAGCCGAGCTGCAGACAACGCCCGTCGCCGGCGGCGACACGACGCGTGCCCGCTTCCTCGTCAGCTTCTCGAACCAGTGGGTGATCACGAACTTCGAGGAGATGATGAGCCTGCTGCGCTACTTCGACGAGCAGGAATGGGTGGACTCGCTCCGCAAAGCCTCGCCCGAGCGGCGCTCTGTGGTGTGGCGGGAGTTCTGGAAAGCCACCGACCCAGTGGCGATTACGCCCGAGAACGAAGCGTTGGACGACTACTTCCGCCGCGTGCAGCAGGCGAACGTCCGCTTCCCGGACGAGGGCGAGCCGGGGTGGCAGACCGACCGCGGCGAGGTGCTGATCACGCTGGGCGAGCCGGATGAAGTCCTCGACCTGTCGAGCGGCATGGATCGCAGCGGGCTGCGCGCGATCCGGTGGACCTACTCGAATCTTCGGCTGGTGTTGTACTTCCAGGACCAGTCCGGCTTTAACCACTTCAGGCTGACGCCGACGTCTCGCGCGGAGTACCAGCGCGTGCGGGCGCGGGTGCGACGCTCACGGTGAGGCGCGTCGCAACGCTCCTGGTGGCGGCGCTGGTGGCGCCGCCGCTCGCGACGGCGCAAGTAGCGTTGGACCGGACGGCGACGTTCAAGGCGGAATCGCTCCGCCTCGCCGGACGCCCCTGGCACGCCGCCGAGACGATGCTCGCCGCGGCTGCGCGCGACTCCCATCCCAATGCGTTTCTCGTGGTCGAAGGCGCCAAAGCCGAGGTACACGCGCGGCGGTTCGACCGTGCTCGCGGCCTGCTCGCGGGCCAACCCTGGCTCGAAGATTACGCCGGCGGCGAAGCGCTGGCGGTGCTGGGGCAGGCGGAGAACGGGCTGGGACAGTACGCCGACGCGGCCGCGCACTTCGGTGCCGCGCGCGCGCGGGCATCGGGCCCCCGCGCGGCGCTGCTCGCCGTGCGCGCCGCCCTGGCGCACGAGGCGGCAGGTCAGCCAGATAGCGCGGCGCGGGCATTTGCGGCGGCCCGGGCCGGAGGGCTCGAAGGGATCGACGCCTGGTTGCGCGTGCGCCAGGCGCGCGTCAGTCGCGACACGGCCGAAGCGTTCAGGCTGTTGGCGGACGCACCGGCAGCCGCCGCGCGCGAAGTGATGTTGGCGCGTGCGCGCGCGCTGCTCCTCGCGGGCGACACGGCGCGCGCGCTCGACGCGTTCGCGCAGGCAGGGAAGGGGCTCGACGTCGCGCGGTTGGCGCTCGCCGTTCGGGACTCGACGCGGGCGCGCGCGGCGCTGTACGACCTGATGGCGCGGGCGCCGCAGAGTGACGATGCGGCGGCGGGGGTCGCGCTGGCACTCGGTCCCCTGCCGCCCCGCGCGCCCGCGGAGCACGTCGCGCTGGGACGCGCCTTGAACCGGCGCGGCACGGCCGCCGACGCCCGCACCCACGTGGAGCACGCCATCCGCCGCGGCGACTCGAGCGCGGCGACGATGGTCTTCTACGGGGATCTGCTCGTCGCGACGGGGAGCTACAATGAGGCCGCGCAGGCATACCGTGCCGCCGCCAGCGATTCCGCCCTCGGGCCCCTCGCCATCTACCGGCGGGCGCGCGTGCTGGTACGCCTCGCGGATCCCGGCGCGACGACCGCGCTCTCGGGCTTCGCGCAGACCTATCCATCCGACACTGCCGCTCCCACCGCGTTGTACGTGCTCGGCGACGCGCTCTTCGATCGCGGCGACTGGGCCGGCACGGCCCGCTGGTTCGGAGAATTGATCGCTCGGTACCCGTCCGACACGCGCTCGTCGCTGGCCCGGTTCCGGCTCGCGGCGCGCGCCTATCGCGATGGCCAGCTCGACAGCGCCGCCGCGTTGTATCAGGGAGAGGTGATGGCGGTGGGACCGCAGCGCACGGGGGCCCGCTTCTGGCTTGGCCGGATCGCGCAGGCGCGCGGCGACTCGACCGGCGCGCGCGAGGTCTGGCGCGCGCTCGCGCGCGACGACTCCCTTGGCTACTACGGCCTGCGCGCGCGGCGCGAGACCGACCTGCCACGCGTGGCGGTTCCCGCCGCGGCCGCGCCCGTGGGGATTCCTGCCGCGGTCGTGACCGGCCTGGCGCGACTCGATACGCTGATGCTCGCGGGACTCGACAGCGAGGCGCAGCTGGAAGTCCGGGCCGTCCTCGGCCGCCCGCCGCAGGACGTCGAGACGTTGCTCGCCTGGAGCGAGGGCTTGGGGCTGCGGGGCTTCGGCTCGGCGGCGGTGCGTCTCGGGTGGCAGGCGTTCGCCAAGGCGCCCGGCGACCCGCGCGTGCTGCGCGCCATCTACCCGTGGCCGGCCCGCGGCGCCGTCGAGGCGGAGGCCAAGGAATTCGCCGTCGATCCGCTGCTCCTCGTCGCGATCATTCGCCAGGAGAGCGTCTTCGATGTCGAAGCGCTCTCGCCCGCGGGCGCGCGCGGCCTCGCCCAGCTCACTCCAGGCACCGCGGCGCTGACGGCACGCGGCCTCGACGTCACGTTCTATCCGGAGTGGATCACCGTTCCCGATCTGAACTTGCACCTGGGCGCCGCCCACCTCGCGGAGCTGCTGCGCCGTTTCGGGCGGCTCGAGACCGCAATCGCCGCGTACAACGCCGGCGCGACGCCGGTGCGTCGCTGGCTCGAGCGCGACGGCGCGGACGATCCCGACCAGTTCATCGAGCTCATCCCGTATCCGGAAACCCGCGGGTACGTGCGCAGTGTGATCCGCAACCGCGAGCTATATCGCCTGTTGTACACGACGCCCTAGCCCTGCTTGACAGCCCTCCCGGCGGCCATCATTTCTATGGCGCTTCGACACACAGGTTCAACATACCGGACTTTGCTGGAGGCGCCCGCGCATGATCAAGGGAAAGGTGAAGTGGTTCAATGACGCCAAGGGCTATGGCTTCATTGAGCAGGAGGGTGGCGAGGACGTGTTCGTGCATTTCTCGGCGATCCAGATGGACGGCTTCAAGACGCTCGCCGAAGGCCAGGTGGTGGAGTTCGAGGTGAAGCAGGGTGACAAGGGGCTCCACGCGGCCAACGTGATGCGCGCCTAGCGCGCCCCCAAACCACTTTGCCGTTGATCGACCCCGCCCGAGCGGTTCCGGGCGGGGTTATTCTTTCGCCCATGGCGGAGCGGCTCTTCCTCGTCGACGGCTACGCGCTGATCTATCGGGCATTCTTCGCGATGATCGCGCGGCCCCTCACCACCCGGCGTGGCGAGAACACCTCGGCGGCGTGGGGCGTCACGAACTTCCTGCTGCGCCTGCGCGCCAAGCACCACCCCGACTACCTCGGCTGGGTACACGACGTCGGCGAGTCGTTCCGGCACCAGCAGTATCCGGCCTACAAGGCCACGCGCGAAAAGCTCGACGAGCAGCTGCAGCAGGACTTCGATCGCTCCGTCGAGCGCATCCGCGAGATCCTCGCGGCCTTCCGGGTTCCCGTGCTGGGCATTGAGGGCTTCGAGGCCGACGACGTGATCGGCACGCTCGCGGACCAGGCGGCGCGGCAGGGCGGAACGATCCAAACGGTGATCGTGTCGGGAGACAAGGATTTCTACCAGCTCATCGGTCCCCACGTCGCGCTGCTCAACCCCGGGCGCGGCGGCCCCGCCGCGGTCGAGGAGCAGTGGGTCGACCCGAGCAATGCCGGCGAACGGCTCGGCGTGCCGCCGGAGCGCGTCGTCGATTATCTCGCCCTGGTCGGCGACAGCTCGGACAACATCCCCGGCGTGAAGGGGGTGGGCGAAAAGACGGCGCTGGAGCTCTTGGGCGCTCACGGCGACCTCGACACGATTCTCGCGCGAGCCGCCGATCTGCCGGGCAAACGGGCGCGTGAAGCGCTGCTCCAACACGCCGATCTCGCGCGTCTCTCGCGCGACCTCGTGACCATCCGGCGTGACGCCCCGGTGACGCTGGAGCTGGACAAGCTGCGCGTTCGGAGCCCCGACGTTGCTCGACTCACCGAGCTCTTCACCGAGCTCGAGTTCCGTTCGCTCATTCCCAAGCTCGACGACTTCACGGCCGCCGGGGATGAAACGCCCGCTCCGGCGGCTCAGCGGGCGCCCGCCGTCGCGGCAGCCTCGTCGCCCGCGTCCGCTCAGATCGTCGACGACCCGGCGCAGCTGCACGCGGTCCTCGCCGAGCTGCGCCGCGCGCCGCTCTTCGCCGTCGACACCGAGACGACGGGGCTCGATCCGATGCGCGCGCAGCTCGTGGGCTTGTCGCTCGCCGCCCAGCCGGACCGCTCCTGGTATCTCCCGTTCGCGCACCTGCCGCCCGATGGCCCGCTCGCGGGCGGCGAGACGCCGCGCAACCTGCCGCCCCTGACGAGCGAGGCGCTCGCGCCGCTGCGTGCCCTCCTCGCCGACGCGGGCGTCCCCAAGGCCGGGCACAATGTGAAGTTCGACTGGCTGATCTTGCGCCGCGCGGGTGCCGAGCTGGCGGGCGTGCGTTACGACTCGATGCTCGCAAGTTTCGTCCTCGATCCAGGGCGCCGCTCTCATGCGCTCGACGACCTGGCACGCGAGCGACTGAGCATCGAAATGCAGACGTATGGCGGGGTCGCGGGGAAGGGCCGTCGCGAGCGCCCGTTCGCCGAGGTGCCGATCGCCGACGCCGCGCGCTATTGCTGCGCCGATAGCGAGATGGTGCTGCGACTCGAGGCCGCGTTCCGGGCTGAGCTCGAGGATCACAGCCTGCTGCCGCTGCTCGAGACGATCGAAATGCCGCTGGTGCCCGTCCTGGTCGAGATGGAGTCCACGGGCGTCCTGATCGACCGCGCGCTGCTGGGCGAGATCGGCCGCGCGTTCGCGAAGGAGCTGGCGGCTCTCGAGCTGGAGATCCATCGGGCCGCGGGCGGCGACTTCAACATCAACTCGACGCCGCAGCTGCGCACGATCCTGTTCGACAAGCTCGGCCTCCCCGTCTTGAAACGGACCAAGACGGGCGCCTCCACCGATTTCGAGGTACTCGAGCAACTGGCCGCCATGGGGCACGATGTGCCGCGCCTGCTGATCGAATACCGCGAGCTGTCGAAGCTCAAGTCGACCTACATCGACGCGTTGCCCGGATTCATCCACCCGGAGACGGGCCGCGTACATACGAGCTACAACCAGACCGGCGCCGCCACGGGACGGCTCTCGTCGTCCGATCCGAATTTGCAGAACATCCCCATCCGCACGCCGCGGGGGGAGGCGATCCGGCGCGCGTTCATCCCGCCGCCGGGGCACGTGCTCCTCACCGCCGACTACTCGCAGATCGAGCTGCGCCTGCTCGCCCATTTGTCGGGTGACCCAGCGTTCGTCGAGGCCTTCGAGCGCGGCGGCGACATTCACCGGCAGACCGCCGCGGTGATCTTCGGCGTGGCGGAGGGAGCGGTGACGGCGGAGATGCGCGCGCGCGCCAAGACGATCAACTTCGGCACGATCTACGGCCAGGGGTCGTTCGCGCTGTCGCGCATGCTGAGCATCACGCAGCACGAAGCGAAGGCGTTCATCCAGCAGTACTTCGAACGCTTCGCCGGCGTGCGTCGTTGGCTCGATGCGGTCGTGGAGGAAGCGCGTCAGAAGGGGTACGTCGAAACGCTGTTCGGCCGGCGCCGCTACATCACGGAGCTCAAGGACAAGAACTTCAATGTCCGGGCCTTCGGCGAGCGCACGGCGACCAACTCGCCGCTCCAGGGCTCGGCGGCGGACCTGATCAAGATCGCGATGATTCGGATCCACGCGGCGCTGCCGGCGGCGGGATTGCGCGCCAGAATGCTGCTCCAGGTGCACGACGAGCTGGTTTTCGAGGTACCGGAGGGGGAGCAGTCAGCTGCCTCAGGTCTGGTAAAACGCGAGATGGAGGGGGTGACCCAACTGCGGGTGCCTCTCGTCGTAAGTATCGGTGCCGGAAAGAATTGGGTGGATGCGAAGGATTAAGCACGCCTCTTGCAGGAACGGGTACGGAGCCCAACATTGGGGCGTCGATCCGGGGGTTTTCCCGTGGGTCGGCGCCCTTTGGCGCCCGGAGGGTATCGCCTTGAAGTCGCGTGGTTTTACGCTGATCGAGTTGTTGATCGTGGTCGTGATCATCGGGATTCTGGCGGCTATCGCCATCCCGAAGTTCGCGAACACGAAGCAGAAGGCCTACGTCGCCCAGATGAAGTCCGATCTCAAGAACCTGGCGACGGCGGAAGAGGCGTATTTCTACGACTCGACTTCGTACACGACGAGCCTCGTGGCGCTGAATAATTTCCGCTCTTCGACGGGCGTGACGCTGACCGTGCTCGAGGGGACTCCGATGGGCTGGTCCGCGCAGGCGCTGCACAGCTCCACGACGCGCGCCTGCTACCTCTTCAACGGCAATGCCGCAGCCGTGGGCAACGCGACGGTCACGGGCAAGATCACCTGCACCTAACGCCGCCCTATCAGGAGTTCAAACGCCGCCGCGAGGGGATGTGCTTCGCCCTCGACGGCGGCGTTTGGCTTCATCACCATAAAATCCACGACGAGCCAATGGCGCACCTGGTGAGCGCCGACAAGGAGCGCCTCCTCGAGGTGGGGCGCTCGCTCGGGCTCCATCCGGCGTGGCTGCAGTACAAACCGCTCAAGGATCCGCGCAGCGGCATCCGCGTCCCGGCGTGGCACTGGGACTTATGGGGGGAGAGCCTCAAAAGACTAGGCGCCTAGACGTCTAGGCGCCTAGTCCGGATCCACGGCATCGAGCCGAGGGCTTCGTACGCCCGGCCACCAATTCCAGCGCCCGGCGATGTGCATGATCGCCGGCACCAGCACCATGCGAATGAGCGTGGCATCGAGCAGCACGGCCAGGGCCAGCCCGAAACCGATGAACTGCACCGCCAGCACACGGGAGAACGCGAACACCCCGAAGACCGCGATCATGATCGCGGCGGCGAACGTGATCGTCGACGCCGTCGCCGACAGCCCTTCCATGGTCGCGTGGTCGTTGCGGCCCGTCTTGTCGAACACCTCTTTGATTCTCGTCAGCAGGAAGACCTCGTAGTCCATCGACAGGCCGAAGACGGTCGCGAACACGAGGACCGGGACCACGACGAAAATCGCCTCCGTGGGCCCATCGAGGCCGAACAGACTTCCCCCGTAGCCGTGTTGGAACACGAGCACCGTGACGCCGAACGCCGCGCCCACGGAGAGGCAGTTCAGCACCACCGCCTTGAGGGGCACGAGCAGCGAACGGAACGCGATGAACAGCATGATCGCGGTGACGCCGAGAATCATCCCGACGATGGCCGGAAACCGTTTCAGCAGATCGTGCTGCAGGTCGACGCTCGACGCGGCGAACCCTCCGACCACGATGTCGGCCCCCTGCATCCCGCGCATGCCGCCGCGGATGATGCGCCGGGCATGACGCACCATATCCATCATCCCCGTGAGCGACACGGTATCGGTGGCAATGACGTCGATCAGCGTGGTGCGCCGGTCGGCGCTCAAGTAGGCGTTGAAGAATTCGGGGGAGCGGTCGCGAACGGCGTCGGCGTCACTGTAGAAGATGGCGAGCTGCAGCGTCGACAGGCCGGGTCGCAGCGTCGCGACGCCCCGGACTTCGCGCACCCGCGGATCCTTGCGCATCGAGTCGCTGATCGCCTTGAGGCCCGGGAGGCGCCGGCCGGCGAGCACCGATTCGCCCTCGGGCAGCTGCACCACGATGCGGATCGGCATGATGACGCCGCTCGCGCCCATGTCGCGCAGCGCCGCCAGCCCGCGCCCGGACTCCGACTGCGGCGGGAACCAGTTACGGGCCGGGAGACCGATCCGAATCTGGGTGAGCGGGAACGTCAGGACCGCGAGAATCACGCCGCCGCCGGCGATGGCCCGCCACGGACGATGACCGAGCCAGCGCGCCCACCGCTCCCAGCCGCTCGGCGCGTGGATCCGGACCAGCAGTCGCGCCAGCCACTTAGGCCGATCGATGTTGCGGCCCAGGACCGCCAGCACCGCCGGCAACAACGTGGTCGAGAGCAACACCGCGACCGCGACGACGATGAGCCCTCCGATACCGACGGAACGGGTTTCCGTGAGCGGCGTGCTCACGAGAGCCGCGAAACCGACCACGACCGTGAGGCCCGAGGTCACCACGGCGGACCCGGCGGTCTCGATCGTGCGCACCGCGGCATCCGCCGGCGAGAGCCCGCGGTTCAACTCCTCGCGGAAGCGGGTCACAATCAGCAGCGAATAGTCGATGCCCACACCCAGCCCCACCATGGTGGTGATGTTGAGCACGAACACCGACATCGTTTGGAATTGGGCAGCGACCGTCACCAGCCCCAGGGCGATCGTGATCGCAACGACCCCCACGATGATCGGCAGGGTCGCGGCGACGAGGGCGCCGAACGCGATGACCAACACGACCAACGTCACGGGGAGCACCGTTTCTTCACTGTTCTCCGTGTCCTCCGCGCTGATGCTGCGCACGTCGTAGTCGAGGGCGGGATTGCCGGTGACCATCACGTCGAACTCGCCGCCCCGGGGCATGCGATCCA
>Ga0134079_10000143_pt1 | contig 17440 bp, 14 predicted proteins | sample 15_taG_2_FD_119770 | JGI IMG/M metagenome (GOLD analysis project Ga0134079, IMG submission 119770) | Grasslands soil microbial communities from the Angelo Coastal Reserve, California, USA - 15_D_Rain_40cm_2_09182015 | ecosystem: Environmental > Terrestrial > Soil > Grasslands ...
CGCTGAATGCGCGCGAGCCGCTGCCGCTGCTGGCGCTGGAAATCGGCCTGCGGGAACGAGGGGTTGAGGATCACGTCGGCAAAGATGTTCAGCGACGGATCGAGCTTGTCCTTCATTGCGGACAACGACACGCTCGTGACGTCGAGCTGCGAGCCGGTGAAGAGCTCGGCGCCCAGCTGCGACAACGTGTCGCTGATTTGCAGCGCGGTCCGGCGGGTCGTCCCTTCATCCAGCATGTCGAGCGCGAGGCTCGCCGTGCCCGGCGCGGCAAACTGATCGGCCGCGTACCCGGCATCCAACAGCAGCGTCATGTTCACCTGCGGAATGGAGTGCCGCTCGGCGAGCACGATTTTGAGGCCGTTCGGGAGCGTGGCGCGCGCGACCGCCGGGAAGCGGGCGTCGGGCGGCGTGCCGGCGGCGGGCAGCTTGGAGCGGTCCGCCCCGCTCGCCACGACGTCGTAGGTCGGGTACGGATGGACCTCGATGACGAAGTCACCGTCGCTGAGCCAGCGCGCAGCCGCCGAGCGCAGATCGGCCGCCGTGGCGGAGGCGATGCGCTGCCGGGTGATCTGGTAGTGGTCGGCGTTGCCGGCGTAGACCTCGTTGATCGCCAGTACGTCGGACTTGCCGCCGAACCCGCCAATCCGCTCGATCCCGCGAATGAAGCCGGCGCGATTCTGCGTCTTGACGCGCCGCAGCTCGCTCGCCGTCGGGCCCGTGCGGAGGAACTTCGTGAGCTCCTCATCGATCGCGCGCTCGACGCGGGCCAGGTCGCCGCCCGGCTTTGCGGTCGCGCGTATCACGAAGCCGCCGCCGATCTCGCGCAGGTCCACGTAGGCAGCGACATCGGTCGCGATCTGCTCGTCGTACACGAGCCGCTTGTAGAGCCGCGACGTCTTCCCCGCCGCCAGCACATCGCTCACGAGATCGAGATAGTCGCCGTCCGCGGAACCGAACTGCGGGATATTCCACTGCCGATAGATGCGCGCCTGCGGCACGCGGTCCTGCATGATCTGCCGGTGCGTGCCGGTGCGTTTGGCGATCCACACGTCCTGCTTGGCAATGGGCGGTGACGCCGGGATGTCGCCGAAGTACTGCTCGACCTTCTGCCGCGCCAGCTCCGGCGTGATGTCGCCGGCCAGCACGATGATGGCGTTGTTGGGGCCGTAATAGGCGCGGAACCAGTTCTTTACGTCCTCGACGGAAGCGGCGTTGAGGTCCTCCATCGATCCGATGACCGTCCAGGAATAGGGGTGGCCGGGCGGATACGCGCCCTCCGCCATCAGCAGGTTCACTTTCCCGTACGGCTGGTTCTCGCCCTGACGCTTTTCGTTCTGCACGACGCCGCGCTGCTCGTTCACCTTCGCCGTGTCGATCACGCCGAGCAGATGCCCCATCCGGTCCGATTCCATCCAGAGCGCGACATCGAGCGCCGTCGTCGGGACGTTCTCGAAGTAATTCGTGCGGTCGTTGTTGGTAGTGCCATTCTGGTCGGTGGCGCCGATGCGCTCGAACGGCTGAAAGTATTCGTCGTTGAAGTGCTCGCTGCCGTTGAACATCAGATGCTCGAAGAGATGCGCGAATCCGGTGCGTCCGGGGCGCTCATTCTTCGAACCCACGTGATACCAGATGTTGACCGCAACGATCGGCGCCTTGTGATCCTCGTGGACCAGCAGCGTCAGGCCGTTCTTCAGGATGAACCGCTGATACGGAATCGTGATCGCCGCCGGTGGCGTGGCGGTGGCGCTCGTCGGCGTGGCATGCGGTTTCTGGGGAGGACGTTGCGCCGGCATGGTGGATGCCGCCACGAACCCCAAGAGTAGGGTCTGCAAAGCCATACGTCTCATTGAGGAAGCTCCTGCGTGAAGGCTGACGGCGGGCTGAACGAGGTGAAGATATTACATTAAAGGCACATGGCTACCCTGGCAGAACCCAAACGCAAAGTCACCGCCGAAGAGGCGCGTGAAGTCGCCGAGGCGGCGCGCGAGGAGCAATGGGCCGCGCCCAGCTTCGTACGCGAGCTGTTCCTCGGCAATCTGCGGATGGACCTGATTCACCCCTACCCTGAACAAGACCCTGACGAAATCGCCCGCGCCAAACCGTTCCTCGACAAGCTCGCCCGCTTCCTCAGAGAGGGCGTCGACTCCGACCAGATCGACCGCGAAGGCGAGATTCCGGACAAGGTGATCCAGGGGCTCCGCGACCTCGGGGCCTTCGGCATCAAGATTCCGCGCGAGTACGGTGGGCTGGGGCTGTCGCAACTCTCGTACATGAAGGCGATCGAGCTGGTCTCGTCCGTGGACGGGTCCCTCACGGCGCTGCTGTCGGCGCATCAATCGATCGGCGTGCCGCAGCCGCTCAAGATGTTCGGCACCGACGCGCAGAAGAAGAAATACTTCCCACGCCTCGCCAAGGGCGCGATCTCCGCGTTCGCGCTGACCGAGCACGGCGTAGGGTCCGATCCCGCTGCGATGGAAACCAACGCGATCCTGAGCGACGACGGTAACGCCTGGATCCTGAACGGCGAAAAGCTCTGGTGCACCAACGGCACCAAGGCCGAGCTGCTCGTGGTGATGGCACGCACGCCGTCGAAGAGCGTCAAGGGGAAAGAGAAGAAGCAGATCACCGCCTTCATCGTCGAGGCCGATTGGCCAGGCGTCGAGGTGGTGCATCGCTGCCACTTCATGGGACTGAAGGCGCTCTACAACGGCGTCATCCGGTTCACCAACGTCCGCGTGCCGAAGGAGAACGTGCTGTGGGGTGAGGGCAAGGGTCTGAAGCTCGCGTTGATCACGTTGAACACCGGCCGCCTCACCCTGCCCATCTCTTCGGTCGCCGCCGGCAAGCGCTGCCTCGAGATCTCGCGGCGCTGGGCCGCCGAGCGCGTGCAGTGGGGCCGCCCCATTGGCCAGCATGACGCCATTGCCCAGAAGATCGGCTCGATGGCCGCCAACACCCTGGCGATGGAGGCCGTCGCCGAGCTGTGCGGCGCCATGGCGGAGCGCGGCGGCTACGACATTCGGCTCGAAGCCGCGATCGCCAAGCTGTACAACTCCGAGGCCGGTTGGCAGATCATCGACGACACGCTACAGATCCGCGGCGGGCGCGGCTACGAGACGGCCGACTCACTGCGTGCCCGCGGGGAAGCGCCTGTGCCCGTCGAGCGCATCATGCGCGACTTCCGCATCAACCTGATCTTCGAGGGCTCGTCGGAGATCATGCACCTGTTCATCGCGCGGGAAGCGGTAGACAAGCATCTGCAGGTGGCGGGCGACGTCGTGATGCCGGGGAAGACCGCGAAGGAGCGCCTCGCCGGGTTGGCCCGCTCGGCAGGGTTCTACGGCTGGTGGTATCCGACGCGCTGGCTCGGCTGGAGTCTGTGGCCCCGCTACGCCGAGTTCGGCAAGCTGGCGAAGCACGTGCGCTTCGTCGAGCGCAGCTGCCGGCGGCTCGCGCGCAGCGTGTTCCACTCGATGATTCGCTTCGGCCCGAAGCTCGAGCTGCGGCAGGCAGTGCTCTTCCGGCTCGTGGACGTCGCGGGCGAGCTGTTCGCGATGGCGGCGACCTGCGCGCGCGCGCAGAAACTCTATCAGCGCGACCGCACCACCGGCGCGCGCGCCGTGAAGCTGGCGGATCTATTCTGCCGGCAGGCGCGACGCCGCGTCCGCTCGAAGTTCAACGGCCTGCGGCGCAATGAAGATGTCCCGACCTTCAAGTTTGCTCAGGAGATTCTGGCCGGCGAGCACCGCTGGCTGGAGAGGGACATCGTCGAACTGCCAGAATAGTTGGACGGTTGGAATGTTGGGCGGTTGGAATGTTGCGAGGTTGGAATGAACGGCGTTCCTTCGGGTTCGCCGTTTTTTGTTGCTTCTGAGCGACGTTTCGGTTAGTGCCGAAGCTGCAGCGACACGTAGAGTTCAACATGATGCCGTTCGAGAAACTCGATGCCTGGCAATGTTGTCATCAGCTGTTCCTCGAGGTTTACAGAACCACATCCCACTTCCCGAAACACGAACTCTACGGACTGACCTCACAAATGCGACGCGCTGCGTTCTCGGCCGCCGCAAACATTGCCGAGGGATCCGCTAAACAAGGCCCCAGGGAGTTCCGTCGGTTCTTGGATACAGCTTTGGGTTCGCTCGCAGAAATCGCCTATGCGATTCGAGCCGAGACTGACCTTGGACTTTTGACGACCGAGGAATCGCAGCGATTGTGTGATCTTCGAGTGAAGGCAGGGAAAGTGACTTGGGGCTTATATAAGCGCGTTCAGAGACTAGCGAATCAGAAAGACCGTCCAACGTTCCAACATTCCAACAGTCTCACGCCGCCTGATGCGCGATCATGATACTCCGCAGGCGTTCCGGGTCCTCCTTGCCTGCATCACCGTACGGCGACGGATGCCCTTCCTGCTCCATGACCACGCTCGGGCACACGAGCGGATACTGGCGCGCCCGAATCCGGTCTGCCGCCGGCTGCGCCGCCACCGGCGTGGCAATCACCACAGTACGGGCTCCGAGCCCCTCCACCGCTTTCGCCGCCGCGAGCACTTTCCAGGGCCAGACGATCTGCCCGTCGACGATTATGGCGGTGCGCCCTTCCAGCTTTTTCACGGGCCGCTGCGTGCGATAGAGCACGAGGTCCTGTTTGACCCGTGCGCGCGACTCATCGATCGCCGCCTGGAGCTTTTCGAGCAGGTTCATGCCGGGCTGGAAGTCAGGGTCCATCTCCGCGGGGGCAGTTTCCGCCATCGCACCGATGGGGGCGAGATTGGCGCCGAGCTTGATGAAGGAGGCGACGATCACATCGAACTGCGCGCCGAGCGCCTTCGAGGCATGGGCCGCGATCTCGACGCCCTCGGGGGTAATGCCCAGCAAGACCGAGGATTGGTAGCCGCGGCTGGCGATCTGCTGGCCTAAGAGTGCACCGGCGCTGGAGCGCGTTGGGTAGAGACTGGCGCGGGCCTGAGCCACGGTGTGCCAAGATAGGATGACGGTAAGGGACGGTAAAGGACCGTAAGGGAGGTTATCTTTTCGGCTCCAAAACTCCAGGACACCTGCAGTGCCGAAGGATTCGCTCTCCGTCGTCGATAACCGCACCGGGAAGAGCTACGAGATTCCCATTCAGGACGGAACGGTCCGCGCCGCCGACCTCCGCCAGATCAAGGCATCGGTCGACGATTTCGGGCTGATGGCCTACGATCCCGCGTTCATGAATACCGCGGCCTGTCGCAGCGCCATCACCTACATCGACGGCGACAATGGGATCCTCCGCTATCGCGGGTATCCGATCGAGCAGCTCGCGGAGCAGAGCACCTTCCTCGAGACGGCCTATCTCCTGCTGAACGGCGAGCTGCCGTCGGCCGCGGAGCTCGATGCGTGGGTCTATCAGATCACGCGGCATACGATCATCCACGAGAACATCAAGAAGTTTATCGACGGCTTCCATCACGACGCGCATCCGATGGGGATGTTCGTCAGCGCCGTGGCGGCGTTATCCACGTTCTATCCCGAGGCCAAGCGGATCTTCGAGGAGAAGTCCCGGTACGCCCAGATCGTGCGGCTGATCGCGAAGACGCCGACGCTCGCCGGCTTCGCCCACCGCCACTCGGTGGGCATGCCCTACGCCTACCCCGACAACGATCTCAGCTATACCGGCAACTTCCTGAACATGATGTTCAAGACGACCGAGGTGAAGTACAGCCCGCACCCCGTGCTCGAGCGCGCGCTCGACGTCCTGTTCATCCTCCACGCCGATCACGAGCAGAATTGCTCGACCAGCGCGATGCGCGGCATCGGGTCCTCCCACCCGGACCCGTACTCGTGCATGGCCGGGGCCGCGGCGGCGCTGTACGGCCCGCTGCACGGCGGTGCGAACGAGGAGGTGTTACGGATGCTGCGGGAAATCGGCTCGATCGACGCGATCCCCGCCTACATCCAGCGCGTCAAGAAAGGCGAAGTCCGGCTCATGGGGTTCGGGCACCGCGTGTACAAGAACTTCGATCCGCGCGCCAAGATCATCAAACAGATCGCCGAGCAGGTGTTCGACGTGACGGGCAAGAATCCGCTCATCGACATCGCCGTCGAGCTCGAGCGCATCGCGCTCCAGGAGGAGTACTTCGTCACGCGCAAGCTCTATCCGAACGTCGATTTCTACTCGGGGATCATTTACGAGGCGATGAAGTTCCCCGTGGACATCTTCCCCGTGCTGTTCGCGATCGGGCGGACGCCGGGATGGCTGGCGCAGTGGCAGGAGATGCTGCTCGACAAGGAACAGAAAATCGCCCGCCCCCGGCAGGTGTATACCGGTGCGGGTAAGCGCGACTACGTGCCGATCGAGAAACGGAGCTGACGGGGGGAGGGGGGGGGGCCATGCCCACGTACATCCTGCTGTCGAACCTGACCGACGAAGGCGCGAAGGCGCTCAAGAACAATCCCAAGCGCCTGCAGGAAGTGAACAAGGAGATCGAGCGGTACGGAGCCAAGGTGACGGCGCAGTACGCCGTCCTCGGCCCCTACGACTTCGTCAGCATTGTGGACTGCCCGGACAACGAGACGATCGCGCGGGTGTCGGTCGAGCTGGCGTCACGGGGCTCGATCCGACTGCTCACGCTCGCCGCCACCCCGGTGGCGAATTTCATCAGGACGCTGAAAACGAAAGACTGAAAGTCGGAAGGGGTGGGGATTGTACAGGTAGGGGCGCAGCATGCTGCGCCCCTACATTTTTCGCCCTACCGCCGCTTCCCACCCCGCCGCGGCCGCAGCGAGCGCTCGGGCTTCGGCGCTTCCGCAATGGCCAGCCGCGGTTGCAGCGGCGGCACCGAGGGCTCGAAGCCCGGAATCACTTCGCGCGGGAAGTTCTGCCCAATCAGCCGCTCGACGTCGGCCATCAACAGCCATTCATCGGGCGAGATCAGGGTGAGCGCGAGCCCTCGCGCGCCAGCGCGGGCGGTCCGTCCGACGCGGTGCACGTAGACCTCGGGGTCCTGCGGCACGTCGAAATTCACCACCATGCGGATGCCGTCCACGTCGATGCCGCGCGCGGCGATATCGGTCGCGACCAGGATCTCGGCCGAGCCGTCCCGGAACTGATTCAACGTCCGGGTGCGATGGCTTTGGGCCTTGTCGCCGTGGAGCGCGTTCGCCGCGATGCCCTCGCGCTTCAGGAACGTCACCAGCTTATCGGCGCCGTACTTGGTGCGCGTGAAGATCAGGGTCTGACCGGCGGGTTTCGCCTTGAGAATTGCGCCGAGCGCACCGCGCTTCTGCAGTTTGTCCACCGCGACGATGACGTGCTCGATGCCGTCGGCGGCCTGCGCGCGACGCCCGATTTCGACTGATGCGTGACCGTTCAGTGCCCGGCGTGCCAGCGCATCGACTTCGGGCGAGATCGTCGCCGAGAAAAGCATCGTCTGACGCTCCTCAGGGAGCGCGCTCAGGATTCGGCGCACGTCTGGCGCAAAGCCCATGTCGAGCATGCGGTCGGCTTCGTCGAGGACCAGCACCTCGAGCTGCGAGAAATCGACGTGGCCCCGCTCCATGTGATCGAGCAGGCGGCCTGGCGTGGCGACGACCATATCGACGCCGTGCTTCAGCGCGCGGGTCTGCGGCTCCATTCCGACGCCGCCGTACACTGCCGCGCCCTTGAGATGGGTATGGCGGCCGTACGCGCGAATGCTCTCCGCGACCTGCTCGGCCAGCTCGCGCGTGGGCACGAGAATCAGCGCGCGCAGCGTGCCGCGCTTGCCCGGCGACAGCCGCTGCAAAATGGGGAGAACAAACGCGGCAGTCTTGCCGGTGCCGGTCTGTGCGGAGCCGATGAGATCTCGGCCCGCGAGTGCCAGGGGGATCGCTTCCGCCTGGATGGGGGTTGGCTGCGCGTAGCCTTCGTCGGCGACGGCGCGAACCAGTTCGGGCGCTAGGCCCAGTGTTGCAAATGGCATACGTACTCCTGGACGTCTAGACGTCGAGACGTCTAGGTGGTCACACACACACTCGCTGCGAAATGGCCCAATGCCATCTCGACGTTAGCGACGCTGCAGTTTTGAACCTGAGGGATGAAACCGTGCGTGTGTTCAGCGACGGAGTCCCTGAGCGGGACTTCCAGGAAGGAGCCAGCTCGCGGTTCTTGCACCTACAAGGTAACGACGCAGTGCTCGAAAACCAAGGCCCTGCAAAGTCCTAGCGCGGTTCAGTTCCCCACCACCACAGCCTCGGCAGCGGCCGCTGGCGCGGCCAGACTTCGTTCAGCGTGTCACCCTCGTACAGCCGCCCATTCTTCATCACGTACCGGACCGTATTCGTGTTGTGGATGTCCTCCAATGGATTGGCATCCAGCACGATCAAGTCCGCCAGCTTGCCGGGCTCGAGCGAGCCCAGATCCTGCTCCATCCCGATCGCGTGCGCCCCGTTGAGCGTCGCGACGCGGAGCACATCGTGCGGCTTCATACCGCCGGCCGCCATGGCCCACAGCTCCCAGTGATCGCCGAGACCGTCCATTTGGCCGTGCCCGCCAAGGCCGATGAAGCCGCCTGCCTGGAGGATCGCGTTCGCTGATGCCGCGATGCGCGGGAAGACGTACTGATTCTCCCGAAACCACGGCCGCCGCTCGGCGCGCTGGTCGATCTCTTCGTGCGGAACGAAGCGCTGCACTTTCGGATTGTCATGAATGTCGTAGCGCTCGTAAAAAAAGTTCTCGCTGAACGGCCCGCCGTACGACACGAGCAGTGTCGGCGTGTAGGTCACGCCCGATTGAGCGACCAACTGCACCGCGTCCTTGTACAGCGGCATGATGGGATAGCTGTGCTCGGTGCCGGGGTACCCGTCCATCACAGCGGTGAGATCCATCTTGAAATCGAGACCGCCCTCGATGGTGGGCATCAGCCCCAATTCCTTGGCCGCCATGATGACCCACTGCCGCTGCTTGCGGTTCCCCGTCATGTACATCTTGATCGTGTTGATGCGGTAAAACTCGCTGTAGCGGCGCAACGCCTGACGCGTGTCCTCGAGACTCTTGAAATCCTCGGACCAGAACACCCCTGGTCCGGTGTGATAGATCCGGGGGCCGAGGATTTCACCGGTCTCTACCAGGTCCGAGTACGTGAGGACGTCCGTTGTCGATGTCTGGGGATCGCGCACCGTCGTGACGCCCCACGCCAGATTCGCCAGGTAAGGCCAAACCTGCGTCTCATGGATGCCGAATCCCCCTATCGGCCAGGGGTGCGCGTGGACGTCCACGAAGCCGGGAATGATCGTCTTGCCGCTGACGTCGATGACTTTCGCGCCCGCCGGCGCGGCGCCCTGGGGGCCGACCGAGACGACGCGATTGTCTTTGACGACGACGTCACCGCTTTCGATCACCTCGTCGCCCTTCATCGTGATGATGCGAGCGCCACGGAGCACGACCGTGCCGCGCGGAATGTCGCGGGGCACGGTGATCGAGACGTCCACGCGCTGCGCCTCGTATGCCGGTTGCTTGGCAAGTGAATCGGCGCGCGCGCGCATCTTCTTCTGCACCGAGTCCGGCAATGCTTTGAACGCGTCACCTTTCAGTGAATCGGAACGGATTGAATCGGTGCGCGTCTTCAGCTTGTCCATTGAGTCGGCGACGACCGGATCCCACTTCAAGAACGACCGCCCGGCCGACCAGAACGCCTGCTTGCCGTCGTTCGTCCAGCCGATGAACTCGCCGCCGATCATCGTGAGTCGCTTGACCGGGAATGCCGCGGATGACGGATCGGAGACGCTGACGACCGGCGTCTGCCCGCCAATCAGGGGCATCGTCACCATGTACACGTAGTTCCCCACCTGGGCCAGGACACGATCGGAGTCAGGACTGATGAGAATCTCACTCGCCGGACTGGGCTCCGCCCCCGGGCTCGGGTTGGCGTAGCCGGTCACACGCATGTGCGCTCTCCGGTCGGTGCCGTCGTAGCGCATCGAGACCAGTCCCTCGGGGCCCTCGTAGACATAGATGCGATTCGGATCGCGGCTGAAGTGCGGGCGTCCCCAGTTGTTGATAGGAGAAATGCGAGTGAGAGCGCCGCCCGCCGCTGGAACCCAGTCGATCTCGTAGCCCGGCCCTACATGCAGCTCGGTGCGCGGAGCGCGCGGTCCCTTCACGACCACGATCCTGGCTCCATCGGGCGACCAGACCGGCGTGTCGAAGAATGCAGAATCCCGCGTGAGCGGAACGGGCCGGCTCTTGCCGTCCGCACGGACCTTGTTGAGCGTGCCGCCGTTGTCGGTCCAGGTCACGTACGCCAGCCACTGGCCGTCGGGTGACCAGGCGGGTACCTGCTCCTTGACCGACTCGTTCGTCAACCGCCGCGGAGCGCCGTTCGGCAAGTCCATGACGTAGAGCCGATCGAGCGCGCTGAATGCCAGCCGGCGCCCATCGGGCGATGGCGAAGCGTCACGAATCTGCCGAACGAGCACGCTTGCCGTGTCGACGCGAAACGGCAGGTGCACCATCGGTCCGATCTGCTGCTCGACTTTGGCGGTGAACGGGATGTCGGTGACCTGACCTGACGGCACCGCGACGCGATGGATCTTTCCGCCGAAGGAGACGATGATGGCCTGGTTGTCGGGCGTGAACGCGTAGCCGGGGTACAGGTCGCGCGTGAACCGCGATTCCTGGTCGTCACGGGTCACGGGATAGACGAGCCACTTCTCGTCGCCACTCGCGAGGTCGCGCAGGCGCAGCCCCGTCTCCGCGTCGTGGCGCGTAGCATACACGAGCCACTTCCCGTCGGATGACAGCGCTGGACGCATGCCGCTGCCGTACGTGTCGGTCTGCGTGAACAGGCGACCGGTCTGGCGGTCGTACATCGCCAGCTCCCAGAGCGGATACTCGAGGTTGTAGCCAAATCCGCCGCGATGTCTCGACACCCAGATGTAGCGCGGATCCTTCCCGAACGCGGCACCTAGCGTGTTCATCGGGGGCGGCTGATTGGGGCCGGCCTGGACGCGCAACATCGCGGCGCCGGATCCACCATCCTTGTGAATCAGCCACAACTCATAGACGCTGCCAAGGAAACCGGCGGTGCGCGACACGACGATATAGTTCCCGTCCGGGGTCCAATCGGGCGAGGCGTACAGGTTCGTCGCCCCCTTGGTGAGCGCCTTGGCGTGCGAGCCATCCGCATCGCACAACCAGACATTCTCGGCGCCACTCCTGTCCGAGAGGAAAACGATCCGCTGGCCATCCGGGGACCAGCGCGGCTGGGAATCGAATGCAGGACCCGACGTGATCCGGGTCGCCGCTCCACCGGTGACCGGCATCGTGTACAGATCGCCCATCAACTCGAAGACGATCGTCTTGCCGTCGGGCGATACATCCAATGAGATCCACGTGCCCTCTGACGTCTCGAAGCTCACGGTCCGCGTCGTTTTCAGCGGTAACGAGTCGAGTTTGACCTTCGTGGTGTCGCGCTTGGTCGTGTCTTGGGGCGGAGGTGGCGGGGGTTGCTGGACGGCCAGGGTCACGGCGACAAGCAGCGAAAGCATGGAGGCTCCGGATGGAAGAACGACGGCGTCTTTGGACGGCTAAAAAAGTACGGGTAAAAAAAAAGACGGTAAGGGTTTTGCCCTTACCGTCCTTTAGCGTCTCTTACCGTCAGATACTCAGGGCTCGCACCTGTCGCGGCGCCGGATCCTGCGACCGCAACACGATCCGCATGGCATGTGTGTCGAAATCGATTTCCCAGCCCGCGATGCGTGGCCGGACGAATTCCTCACCATCCTCGGGCGTGAGGCCCTCGGGCGTTGCGTCGAGGAACTCCATCAGCTTCATCCGCATCTCGAGATAGGTGCAGCCGTCACGGCTCGCCGCGATGCGGATGCCCACGTCGTCGTCGAGCTGGCGGCGCACGAAGCCCTGCGCCACCTCGAGCAGCCGCCCGACGATGACACGCTCCAGCATCACACCGTCCTTGCGACCGAGCCGGCGCGCCAGCACCCGCGCGCGAGCCGGGTCGATGCACAGCGCCAGGAACTGGCGCCGGATCTCCGGATGCGGCCGGCGCTTACTCTTGGTCTCGCCGTCCCGCTCCGCCTTGGCACAGGTGGGCAGGTCGTTCCGGTGCAGCTTCAGGAACTTGGTCATCGGTGCGTAGACGTCCATGCGGCCTGGGGCCGGGGGACGCCGCCGGCCGGCAACTAGGTCACTGATATAGACTTCAGACACCTGAACCGCATCCGCCAGCTCGCGCGGGGTGCGCTTCAATTCACGCAACCGGCGCCGGACCAATTCTCCGACCTTGACGGGGCGCTTCAGGGGGAGGGCTGCCGCCATGTAGGCTCCTTTGTGTGCCGTTTTTCGGGGTCGGGCAATGTAGCTAAATGCAGGCAAAAACGGTAGTTCTGGCCGACGTCCCTTGCGCCGTTCAGTCATTCGGTGATACAGTTGTATCACGTTATGGATTCACTTGTGACTGTCCTGTGGAGAGCGCTTAGGCGCCCGCGTGATGCGGACAGACCGATGCCCCCCCCCTCCACGCCGCGCGTCCTTCCAGCCTACGCCGCACTCGCCCGCTATCAGCATCATGGCGCCCAGCTCGATCGTCGCCTCCGCTTACTCGTCATGCAGCTGGCCGCCGAACGCAGCCGCTGCCGCTGGTGCATCGAACGCGGTCGCCACGTGTGGCGCGAGGCACAGCTGTCGTACGACGCGCTCCGCGCGCTCCCGCGCTACGAAACCAGCTCACTCTTCTCCAACCGCGAGCGCGCCGCGCTCCGGTTTGCCGACGCGGTGACGCGCTACAGTGAGGCCCATGGCGGGATGCCGCTCGAGCCGCTCGCCCGGGCGCGCCAGCATCTGAGCGAGCCCGAGATCGTAGCGGTCACCGCCGCCGTGGCGGACCACCACTTCTTCAATCCGATCACCGGCGCGCTCGGCGCTGATGCGGCGCCATGGGGCGCACCCATCGGCACCACCATTCGGAATCTTTGGCTATGAAAGAGGGGCGCTGGCTCCTGCTGATCCATCAGCTGCCGCCCAAACCCGACTATTTCCGGGTGAAGATCTGGCGTCGCCTGCAGACCCTCGGCGCCGTCGCCATCAAGAACTCGGTGTACGCCCTGCCCTTCAGCGCGCAAGCGAGTGAGGACTTCCAGTGGCTGCGCAAGGAGATCACGGCGGGAGGCGGTGAGGCGTCCGTGTGCCGCGCGACATTCGTCGACGGCCTGTCCGATGGACAGATCGAGGACCTGTTCCGCACGGCGCGGGATGTCGAGTACACGCAACTCACAGGCGCCGCTGAGAAAGCGGACTCGGTGGCGGAGGTCGCCCGGCTGGAGCGGCGGCTCCGCGAAATCACGGCGCTCGATCATTTCGACGCGCCCGGGCGCAAAACGGCGGAGGCTGCCATGACGCGCACCAAGCGCGAGCGAGAACAGAAGGCGTCACGTCCCCGACGGGGGGCGACCTGGGTGACCCGGCCCGACGTGCATATCGATCGCGTTGCCAGCGCCTGGCTGATCAGGCGCTTCATCGATCCGAAAGCGCGGTTTGTATTTGGCGAAAGCCCGCGAACCGAGGGCGCGGTCAGCTTCGACATGTTCGAGGGCGACTACACGCATGAAGGCGATCGCTGCACCTTCGAGGTGCTCCTGCAACGCTTCGGGCTGGAACAGGATCCCGCCCTGCGCGCCATCGGCGAAATGGTGCACGACGTTGATCTGAAGGACGGGAAGTTTGGACGGGAGGAGACGCCGGGATTCGAGCGCCTCATCTCCGGGATTGTGAAGCGCAATGCCCGAGATGCCGCCCGCATCGAGCGCGGCCGCGAGCTGCTCAACGATCTTTACGAATCAATACAGCAGTCCCCACCAGCGCGATGAGGGCAAAGCTGAACCATTGAATGGCGTACGAGAGATGCGGGCCGTTGTCTAAGGCGGGGGCCGGCCAGCGCCGTGGTAAGCCGCGCGCGGGCGGTGGATCGGGACTCTCGAGCTGAACCACGACTGGCAGGAACCCCACCACACTCACATCGCCGCGCCCGCGGGGCGGAACGAACGCGATACCGCTCACCGTAGCGGTATCGGGCTCGCGGTACAGCGCGTGATCGACGTGAAATGCGTCGGCCGAGGGTACCCAACCGCGATCGACGAGCACCGCCGATCCATCGGACAAGCGCAACGGCGTAATCAACGCGACACCCGGCGTCCCCTCGAAACTCCGCCCGGGCCAGGTCTGCTCGGCAGCAAAGTCGTAGACGCCATGTGCCACGACGCGCCTCTGCCGAGCGCTGTCCACGTTCACCTCGCCTCCCCGGATTTCGAGCGGCGGCAGAGCGAGCCGGGCCGCTAGTGCCGCGTTGCGGGCCCGCCGCTGCCCGAGCCGGTCGAGCTGCCAAATGCCCAGCCGCACGCAGACTGCGGCCACCACAACCGCGAGTACGCCGAGCGTTACCTGGCGGCGCTGCACAACTCGAGCTTCTGAGCGCGGGAGAGGCGCCGGATCGCGGCCTCGCGGCGCAATGCGCTGCCGCGGTCACGCACAACCTCGTGGTACGCCAGAGACACGGGCCGCCGCGAGCGCGTATAGGCGCTCGCCTTGCCGCTGTGATGTGATGCGAGGCGCTGCGAGAGGTCGTTGGTGATACCGGTATACAGAGAGCCGTCGCGGCAACGGAGTAGGTATACCATCCAGGGCGGGGGCGGTGGGGGGGTGGACACGCGTGCAAACTAGCGGGCCCCTCGACCCCACGCCATTTTGCGCCCCGTGAAGCGCATCCTCGCCTGGTGCCTCTACGATTTCGCCAACTCCGCCTACTCGGCGGTGATCGTCGTGGCCGTCTTCGGTGTCTACTACGTGTCCCATATCGTCGGGAACGAGCACGGGCTCGGTGACCTGTGGTGGGGTCGCGCGATCTCGATGTCGCTGCTCCTCGTCGTGCTGACGGGCCCAGTCCTCGGAGCGCTCGCCGACCGGGCGGGACTTCGCAAGCGGCTGTTCATCGCGTTCACGGCGCTCTGCATCGTCTGTATCGCGCTGTTCACCACGCTCGAGCCCGGCATGTTCATGCGGGGGTTTGCCCTGATCGCGCTGGCGAACTTCGCGTTCGAGAGCTCGCAGATCTACTACAACGCGTACCTGCCCGACATTGCGCCAGCCGAGCGTCTCGGCGCGGTCTCGGGGCTCGGGTTTGCGATCGGATACCTGGGCTCGATCGTAGGGCTGGTCGTCGCGCTGCCGCTCGTGAACAGCCGCCAATTCAATCTGCTGTGGGTGCTCGTCGCCGCGTTCTTCGCGGTCTTCTCCATTCCGGCTTTTCTCGCGATGCCAGCCGATCGGGCACAGCCGGACAAGCACGTCAACCTCGTGCGCATCTTCCGCGACGTGCTCGGTAACCAGGCGCTGCGCCGTTTCCTGCTCGCGTACTTCATTTACTTCGACGGTGTCGAGACGACGATCGTGTTCTCGGGAATCTACGCGGCGACGACGCTCAAGTTCTCGACGCCCGAAGTCATCAAACTCTTTCTGGCCGTGCAGTTCTCCGCACTCTTCGGGGCACTGCTGCTCGCGCGCCCCACCGACCGGTGGGGCGCCAAGCGCGTCATCACGCTCACGCTGTTGCTCTGGGTTGGCGTGTCGGTGAGTGCCTACTTCGCTGCGACCAAGCCGGCGTTCGTCGCGGTCGCCGTGACGGCCGGCCTCGGACTCGGCTCAATTCAGGCGGCGAGCCGGGCGCTCATGGCCTCGCTGATTCCGGTGGGTAAGGAATCCGAGCTGTTCGGATTCTATGCCCTGTGCGGGAAGTCATCCTCGATCCTCGGTCCGCTGGTGTTCGGCGCCGTGTCGTACCTCGCCGGTAACCAGCGCGCGGCGGTCGCCGCGGTGGGCGTGTTCTTTGTGGTGGGACTCGTCCTGCTCCAGCGCGTCAGACCAGCTTTGCGTCCATCGTAATCGCGACGTTGCCTTGCAGCGCCTTCGACACGGGACAATTCTTCTTGGCGCCTTCCGCTGCCTGCTCGAACGCCGCCTGATCGACCCCGTCGACTTTACCGCGCACCTCGAGCACGCTTTTCGTGATTTTGGGCGCGCCGTCCACCATCTCGAGCGAAACTGCCGCGCGCGTTTCAATACGCGTGGCTGGATGGCCCGCCTTCTCGAGAGCAGACGACAACGCCATGCTGAAGCAGCCGGCGTGCGCCGCGGCGATCAGCTCCTCGGGGTTGGATCCTTTCTTGCCCTCGAAGCGGGTGCCGAAACTGAAGGAGCCGCTGAAGACCCCGCTCTGGGCCTTGAAGCTCCCTTTCCCATCCTTCAGCTTGCCTTCCCAAATCGCGACGGCGTTGCTGGTCGCCATGATCGACCACTCCAATGGTTTGTGGGGACCGGGGAATCTGGCGAGACGCCCGGCGGTTCGCTACGCTTTGAGACCCTGAGTTTTTGGAGCTAATCCCAATGGCCACCAAGAAGAGCCGTCCCAAGAAGACGAAGCCGCGACTCGGGCTCCGCCACCAACCGGAGACGCTCCGCCTCCGCAAACTCACACCCGGTTTCACGGCTAGCGATTTGGCGCGCAGCATGACGTTCTACCGCGACGTGCTGGGCTTTGTGATCGGCGACGAGTGGCGCGAGAACGGCGACCTCACGGGGTGCGAGATCCACGCCGGCGCGGTGACGTTCATGCTCAATCAGGACGACTTCGCGAAAGGCCGGGACCGGCACAAGGGGGTCGGGGCACGGATCTGGTGTCACACCGCGCAGGATCTCGACCGCCTGGCGGCCGAGATCAAGGCGCGCGGCGGGGTGCTCGATCAGGAGCCGCAGGACATGCCCTGGGGCGACCGCGTGTTCATGCTCAGCGATCCCGACGGGTTCAAGTTCACGTTCGTCCAGTCGCGTTGAGTCTCTCGCCCGCCGCGCGCGCTATCCTGCGCGCAGTCGCGGCGACGCTCATACCGGACGGCGCGGCGGATCTGGGCGACACGGTCGCTGAGCGGGTCGCGGGACTTCCCCGCGCCGCCGACCGCGCCGAGCTCGATCTGTTGCTGCGACTCCTCGACTTCAGAGCGGTCAATCTCCTCCTCAGCGGCATCGCCAAACCTTTTACCGCCATGTCTGCCGCCGAGCGAGAGCGGTGCCTCAGCGGCTGGGCGACGAGCGGGTTGCCGCAGCGCCGCAAAGCGTTTCAGGCACTCAAGCGGCTGACGACGGTCACGCACTACACCACGCCCGAAGCGGCGCGCGCGATCGGATACCCGGGGCCGCTCGGCCCGCCTCCGAACACGCCGAAGCCGATCCGACCGCTCGCCATTACGGCGGATACGACGCTCAGCTGCGATGTCGTCGTGGTCGGCGCGGGCGCGGGCGGCGGGGTCGTCGCGGCCGAGCGGACGGCGGCAGGCAAGGACGTTATCGTGCTGGAGAAAGGTGGCTATCACAACGAGGCGGATTTCACGCACCGGGAACGCGATGCGCTCGCCACGATGTA
>Ga0134079_10000145_pt1 | contig 17208 bp, 18 predicted proteins | sample 15_taG_2_FD_119770 | JGI IMG/M metagenome (GOLD analysis project Ga0134079, IMG submission 119770) | Grasslands soil microbial communities from the Angelo Coastal Reserve, California, USA - 15_D_Rain_40cm_2_09182015 | ecosystem: Environmental > Terrestrial > Soil > Grasslands ...
ATCACGAGTCCGGGAATCACGGACTTCCCCGTCAGGTCCATCACCTGCGCGCCGTCGGGGACTTTGATCGAGCGCGCGGCGCCGAGCGCGACGATGTTGCCGCCCGTGATGATGAGCGTCTGGTCGTCTTTGGCCGCGGCACCGGTCCCATCGATGACGCGCACGTGGGTGAGGGCCACGGCGGGCGTGTCGACTGAGACGTATTGCTTGACGGCGGTCGAGAGCGTGGGGCGCTGGGCTCTGAGGAGCGAGGGAACAAGGAGCAGGGCGCTGACGGCGCGGACTGGAATTGTGAACATGGCGGTGAGAGTAACACAAAAGGAGATCCTTCGCGCCTCACCCCATTTCGCCACTGTCTTTCAAAAAAAAAGCCGCCAGCACCGCGATCAGTCGGGCACGTGCCAATAGAACGAGTCGCGCGCACGGTATTGAACCTCACCGCGCGTGTTGGTTACCGTAATCACGGCGCTCAACACCGGCATATCGAGCTTGCTCGTGGCATAGCGTGACGGGAACCGGCCCTCGATCGTGACCAATCCATACGGTTCGAGCGTGCAACGCAGGCGCACAACATCCTGGCTGATTCGTGAATCCTCGCAGGCCACGTCCTGCCGTACCCCCGGACGCACGAACCTGACGGACGGGTTTGGACGAAGCGTGAGACGCGTGAACCGCCGGTCGAAGACCGAAAACTTATAGCTCGGCTCGTAGTATCCCTCCACTTCGGACTGAAGCGGGCGCGGTGGCGGGGGCGGCGGAGGAAGTGCCACCGAGGTGGTGTCGGCTTGCACGACGGCGACGGGTGCACGCGTAAGGAGACTCAGACCCACAAAGGCTCCCACGCCCGCGAGCACCAGGACGACAACGCCAATCGCGATCGCTCGGCGCCGTCTCCACATGGCAGCCCAGGCGCGTCGCAACATCGCTCCGCCTCGCAGACCGCCCTTCAAACGCGCCAGAATCGCTTGGAGACGCCGCGTGATCTCCTGACGTGCAGGAGCACGCCTCGCGACGACCTCCTCGGTCGGTGCGGCGTCCGCCGCGGGGCTGTCCGGGCTCGGTCCCGGTGAAAAGTCCACGGGCGGAGGGGGCGGGGGTGTGTACAGCACCGGGGGATCGTACGCGGACCGGGGCTGCGCGGCCGTGCGCGGTGGAATGACGGCGCGAGGCGGCGGAGCAGCACTCCGGGGAGCCGCTGCCTGGCGGGGCTTACCGAGTCTGACGTACGCGGGCTTCTTGGTCAGGCGCGCCCAGATTGCGAGCAGCAGCGCCGCGCCCAATGCCGCGGCAACAGCCGGCACGAGGTCCTGCACGCGGCAGTGCGTCTGCACCGCCACCGCAACCGGCCTTGCATGTCTCGCCGTCTTCGCCACCGCGATCGCCGCCGTCATGCCCTCGGCGACCTCGAACAGGGCCGCCGCGCCCACCGTCGTCACGAGCGCCCAGAGGCCGCGTGCGTTGGCGTCGCGGAGCTGTACCCAGGACATCCAGTAGAAGCCCGCGAACAGCGCGATGTAGAGATAGTTCTGCAGCAAGGGAACGACGTGCTGCAAGGTAGGAAGCACCTGATCGCACTTCGGCGCGTGCACGTGGAAATGCGCCTGCGCGGGGAAGTAGGCGAGCCCAAGCAGGATGAATGCGAAATACGCCCAGCGCTTGCCACGCAGGGCGACGAGGGCGAGGAGTGCCAGGACACCAGCACCGATTCGAACGGCTAGGACTGACATAGGCAGATACCCAGCCTGACGGGTTGGCCTAAGCTACAGGGCGGGACCTCACACGGTGTGACATGAGTCACGAACAGCTAGCTCTTGCGCCAGCTTTCATCATACCTGCAGGGATCTGCGTTTGGGTTTTTTTGACGTTATTATCTGCCCCATGCGCGTCGGCATCGGCTACGACTCACACCCTTTCGCTGCGGGCCGCAAGCTGATCCTCGGCGGTGTCGCGATTCCCCATGACAAAGGCCTGGCCGGCCACTCCGACGCCGACGCCGTCGCCCACGCCGTCACCGACGCGATCCTCGGCGCCGCCGGCCTCGGCGACATCGGCCGGATGTTTCCAAACGATGACCCGCAGTGGAAGGATGCCAGCTCCATCGACCTGCTCAACACGGCGTTTCTCAAGGTCGTCGAGGCCGGGTTCCAGTTCGTGCATGCCGATGTCACGGTGATCATCGAAAAGCCCAGGCTGGCGCCACATCTCGACTCCATGAAAGAACGCCTGGCTCAAGCGTTGCTCACGGCCCCGGCACACATCTCCATGAAAGCGAAGACCAACGAGGGCATGGGCTGGATCGGGCGCGGCGAAGGAGTCGCCGTGTTCGCCGTGGCCACGCTGGGCGGAGGCGACAGAGTTTCCTGACGGACTTCCTCGCGTATCTCGAGCAGCTGCCCACTGCGCCACTCTACGCGCTGATCGCCTCGCTGGCCGCCATCGAAAACATCTTTCCACCCGTTCCCGCCGATGTGGCCGTGGCCCTCGGCGCCTTTCTATCGGGTCGCGGCTTCATGAATGCCTGGGTCGTCTTCGGGCTCACCTGGGCGGCCAACGTCGGCTCCGGGGCAGCCGTGTACGCGCTCGCGCGACGGCATGGGGCGGTCGTGACTCGCGGCTTTCTAGGGCGCTACATCTTCACGCCGAACACCGTCGCGCACATCGCCGAGCAGTACCGGCGCCACGGCAGCTACGGGATCTTCGTATCCCGCCTGCTCCCGATCTGGCGGGCCGTGGTCATGCCATTTGCCGGGATGGCGGGCGTTACTCCGGCCCGCGCGCTGATACCGTTGGCCCTGGCCTCAGGGATCTACTACGGGGCGCTGACCTATCTCATCCACCGGCTCGGCACGGATCTCGACGTGGTGCTCGCGATGCTGCGTCGCGTGAACACCGTCCTCGCCATTGTGGCGGGCGCGCTCGTCCTCATAATTGTCATATGGCTCGCGCGCCGGCGACTGCGTCGTCCTCCGATCCCGTAAGCAGAGCCTTCCAGCTCGAGCGCTTCCGGGACTACCTCGCGCTGGAGGCGGGCAACAGTGGTCACACGGTGGAGAACTATCTGCGCGACATCACGCGCCTCGCCGTGTATGCCACGAGCCGGGGCGTGCGGGCCCCCGAGCAACTCTCGGCGACCCAACTGCGCGAGTTCATCTACTTCCTCAAGGACCTCGGCCTCGCGCCCACGACGATCGGACGGCAGATATCCGCGATCCGCACCTACTTCAGGTTTCTCATCGGCGAGGGCCTCGCCGCGCGCGATCCGAGCGAGCGGATCGAATCGCCCAAACGGTGGCGAACCTTGCCGGCGGTCTTGAGCGTCGCCGAGATGAAGCAGCTGCTCGAAGCCCCCAATCCTGACCAACCGCTGGGTATCCGCGATCACGCGTTGCTGGAATTCGCGTACGCGACGGGCGCGCGCGTTTCGGAGCTGGTCGGCGTGAAGCTGCAGGACCTCTTCTTCAAGGAACGGATTGCGCGGGTGTTCGGCAAAGGGCGCAAAGAGCGACTCGTGCCCGTCGGACGGCGCGCGATCGGAGAGGTCTCGATGTACATCGAACGCGTCCGCCCGGACCTGGACCGCGGCCACGGCGGCGGCTTCCTGTTCCTGAATGCGCGTGGCACGCCCTTATCGCGGGTGGGCGCGTGGGGAATCATCAAAGCGCACGCGCGGCGTGCCGGCCTCGCCAAGCGTGTCACCCCGCATACCCTCCGGCATACCTTCGCCACGCATCTGCTCGAAGGCGGGGCGGACCTGCGCGCGGTGCAGGAAATGCTCGGCCATGCCGATCTCTCCACAACGCAGCTCTACACGCACGTCGACAGGGATTACCTCCGCACCGTCCATAAGAGCTACCACCCGCGCGCCTGAAGAACGCCGGAACCCCGAGCGGGTATTTGACGGCATGCGCTGGACTCCCGGACCACGCAGCGAGGACCTGGAAGACCGCCGCGGCCAAGGCTTCGGCGGCTTGGGCGTCGGCCGCCTCGGCGTGGGCGGCGTCGTCGTCCTCCTCGTCCTGAGCCTCATCTTCAAGCGCGATTTCTTCAGTCTCATTTCCGGCGGCCAGGCGGCACCCGCGGGAGCAGTCGCCTCGACGCCTGAAGAAGAGCACCTGGTGGACTTCGTGTCGTTTGTATTCGACACGACCCAGAGCACCTGGCGCGCGATCCTCGCGCAGCGTGCGGGCGGCGTCCGTTACCAGGACGCCAAGCTCGTGCTGTTCCGCGACGGAGTACAATCGGCGTGTGGAATTGCGCAGTCGGCGACGGGTCCGTTCTACTGTCCCAGCGATCACAAGGTGTACATCGATCTTGGATTCTACGACGAGCTTCGCAGCCGCTTCGGCGCGCCGGGCGACTTCGCGCAGGCCTACGTGCTGGCGCATGAGGTCGGACATCACGTGCAAACACTGTTGGGGAACGACTTCGGGACGTCCAACGCCGGCTCGGTGCGACGTGAGCTCCAGGCCGACTGCTACGCCGGGATTTGGGGCAGCTTCATGCAGCGCGAAGGCGTGCTCGAGCCCGGCGATGTGGAGGAGGGACTGGGAGCCGCCGCCGCGGTCGGCGACGATCGGCTCCAACGGATGTCCACCGGAACCGTCAGTCCGGAGACCTTCACGCACGGGACGTCGGCACAGCGCAGCAGCTGGTTCCACCGCGGCCTCGAATCCGGCCGCGTCGAGAGCTGCCAGACTTAGCGACCTCCGGTAGCAGTCGCGCGATCCCCACTCAAAAACGCCGCGATCGCGGCGGCTTCGGTATCGCTTAGTCCGAGATCTGGCATCTTCTCCGAATTCGGATTCTTCATCTTCTGAATCGTGTATTCACGGGGCAAATGGCGGCCGCCGAGGGCAGGGCCCACCACGATCGACTGATTGGCCGGTCGGTCGGCCAAATCGCTGTTCTCATGGCACGCGTTGCAGCCCTTGGCGACAAAGAGCATCTGGCCCCGGTCAATGGGGGACAGGGGTGCCGGCAGTGTTCCCGCAGCGACGACGGGGAGGGGATAGAGACTGAGATCGCTCGCGCCCCAGCCGCTGATGATTGTCAGGTACACGCGATTGGTCGGCGGAGCTGTGAACGTCACACGATAGGTTCCGTCGCCCGAACGCGTCGCCAACAGTGTCGTGGCATTGTTGTTATGCGCAGCGGTTGCGACCACCAGCTGGGGCTGCACGTTGTTCATGAGCGTGCGGCCGTGCTGCCGGACCTTGAACTCGAGTGTGTACGGCTGGCCCACCACGAAGTATTCGGGCAGGTCTTGAACGGTGACGACGGCCCATCCACCCATCGTCATCCAGCCGGCAATTAGTGCCGAAGCCAACTTGAGCATGAGGTGCCTCCGCGCGATTGTGGGGTATCCTGAAACCGGCTTTTCTTAGGACGCCGGCCGGCTTTCGGCGGTTTAGACCCCCACAAGGACCATCTTTATGTTCAAAGGTTTCCGCGAATTCGTCTTGCGCGGTAACGTGCTCGACCTCGCGGTCGCCGTCATCATCGGTGCCGCGTTCACCAAAGTCGTCAATTCGCTGGTAGAAGACATCATTATGCCGCCGATCGGACTCCTGCTCGGCAAAGTCGATTTCTCGAATCTGTTCGTCGTTCTCAGACAGGGCACCAAAGCCGCGGGTCCCTATGCGACTCTTGCCGACGCGAAAGCCGCTGGCGCGGTGACAATGAACTACGGGTTCTTTATTTCCGGCATCATCACGTTCCTGATCGTCGCCTTTGTGGTCTATCTGCTGGTGAAATCCGTCCAACGGCTGGGACCAAAGAAGGCCGATGCGCCGGCGAGCACCAAGGAATGCCCGTATTGCCTGTCGAAGATTCCGATCAATGCGAAGAAGTGCGCGTTCTGTACGGCTGATTTGTCGGGCAGGGCCTAGCACTCTCGTTCCTCGGAGCTAATTCCGGGCATCACTACTTGGGCCGATGTTTCGGAGTAGCTCTTGGCCCTAGGCTCTAGGTATGCGTGATGCGACAAAGTCTCATCTCGTGACCGAGACTGCCGGTCCGGCTCGACATCAGGGCCGGACCGCTGTGCATCTGGACCCTCCGGCCGCCGAGCGCCAACGCCGCGATCGCGCGCTGAAGGCGTCGGAGATTCGATATCGCCGGCTGTTCGAAACCGCGCCGTACGGCATGCTGGTCCTCGATGCTGAAACGGGAGTCGTGATCGATGTGAACACCGCCCTCTGCCGGCTGCTGGGATATGAGCAAGATGAGGTCCTCGATCAGCCGCTCTGGAGCGTTCCCGCATTCAGGAATGCCGCGGCGACCAGGAGTCACTTTCGCGAGCTCGTGGGACAGCCGCATACGCGTTACGACGACTTGCCGCTCGAGACCAAAGACGGCCAGATCCGGCACGTCGAGCTGGTGAGCACATTGTTCCTCGCGGACAGCAAGCAGTTCGTCCAGTGCACGATCCACGATATCACCGAGCGCATTGAGCGCGAGCGCGCCGACGGGGAGCGCGCGCAACAGGAATCGCTCCAGGCCGCGGCGTCGGTCCGTCGGTCCACCGACGCCGAGACGCACGACCAGGCGACCGGGCTGGTCAATCGCTGGTATCTCGAGGAGACGTTGCCGCGCGAGCTGCATCGTGCCGCACGCGGCAAGTCGCCGCTGAGCGTGACCGTGCTCGCCGCCGACGCCGGCCAACCGATTCAGGAGTCCGTCCTGCGCGAGGTGGGGCGCGTCATCCGCGAGCATCTCCGCAAGAGCGACATGGCCTGTCGCTTTTCCGACCGTGAGTTCGTGCTGGTGCTCCCCGACTCGTCGCCGAAGGCGACGCTGGATCGGGTGGCGCAGATCCGCGCCGCAGTGCAGGGACTCGAGCTGTACCATGGCAAGGAACGGCTGGAGCCGCCGGCGCTCCGGACCGGTGTGGCGATCGCCGGCAAGGACGGCTCGACGGCGCAGGAATTACTCAAGGCGGCCTGCGCGGCAGCCAAACAGGAGCGGTGAACATGCGACGGTTCGGGAAGGCAGCGTTGTGGTTGGGGACGATCCTCGTCTTTGCGAGCTGCAACACGAAGACGACGTCCATCAAGCAGTTGCTCTCAGATCCCGGCAAATACGACGGAAAGACGGTGCAGATCGCCGGTCAAGTCGAACAATCCATTGGAGCTCTCGGCTTCGGCGCGTACGAGGTGAAGGACAAAACGGGAACGATTCCGGTCGTCACGGAGGGTGGTGGCGCGCCGTCGCGCGGCACCGAGGTGGGCGTGGAAGGAACCTTCCGCGCGGCGTACACCCTGGGAACGCAGAGCCGGGCAGTCGTGGTCGAAAAGAAGCGCGTATCGCGGTAGTATTGAGCATGCTGTTCGTGCTCGACAACTACGACTCGTTTACCTACAACCTGGTGCAGTACCTCGGCGAGCTGGGCGAGGAGCCGGTCGTGTATCGCAACGACGCGCTCAGCGTCGCCGATGTCCAGGCGCTCAAGCCTACCGCCGCCGTGCTTTCGCCCGGCCCCAAAACGCCCGCCGAGGCAGGCATCCTCGTTCCCTTGGTCCGTGCGCTCGCGGGTCACGTGCCGATTCTGGGCGTTTGTCTGGGGCATCAGGCGATTGGAGAGGCATTCGGCGGCAAGATCGTCCGGGCCGGGCGCCTGATGCATGGCAAGACCTGCCCGATTGTGCACGGCGACGACGAGCTGTTCGATGGAGTCCCCAGTCCGTTTACGGCAATGCGTTACCATTCGCTCGTCGTCGAGCCCAGCTCGCTGCCGCCATCTCTCGTCGTCACCGCAATGAGCGCCGACCGTCCTCAAGGCACGGGAGATGCATCGGAGATCATGGCAATGAAGCATCGTGATCATCCGACCTACGGCGTTCAGTTCCATCCCGAGTCCATCGGGACGGAACACGGGAAGCGCATTCTCGAGAATTTTCTCCGCGTCGTCAGGTCCACCAGCGAAGTCGCGTGATCGGCGGGGTAGGGGCGCTTCTGCTCGTTGCGCTGCTGCAACGAGGGGAAGCAGCTCTTCCTCGCACGCGCGACGACAGCGTCGCCGAGCAGATCCGCGCGCGCGTCGAAGACAATCGCGCGCTGGTTTCCTTCTATGCGCGCCGCGCGTTCCGCGCTGCGTGGAGCGGTGAGCAGGGTCCCAATCGTCTCGCCGACGACTTGCTCGCTGCGCTCGGCCGAGCCGATCTCGAAGGACTCGAGCCCGAAGACTACCACGTCACCAGAATCCGGGTCTCGCTGGACAGCGTGCGCGCCGATGCCGCCAGCGCCCGCCCAATCGCGCCGGCACGGCTCGCCGAGCTCGACGTCCTGCTGAGCGACTCCTTCCTTTTATATGCGGCGCATCTGCTCGGTGGCCGGGTCGATCCTGAAACGCTGCATCCACTCTGGGACGCGAACCGCCGCGATGCCGACCTCGGCACCGTGCTGCAGGAGGCGCTCGACTCGCGCAAGATCGCACGGGCCCTGCAGCGCCTCGCGCCGATCGACGACGGCTATCGCCGCCTGCGCGAGGCCCTGGCGCGCGAGCGCACGATCGCCGCAAGCGGGGGGGGCTGGCCCGCCGATCTGGCGGAACGGCTGCGCCTGGAAGGGGATCTGCGAGGCGGGGACTCACTGCCGGTCGGCCTCGAACGCTTTCAGCGCCGTCACGGCTTGACCGAGAGCGGCGTGGTTGACTCCGTGACTCGCGCCGAGCTCAACGTGAGCGCGGCGATGCGTGTCGAGCAGCTGCGCATCAACATGGAGCGGTGGCGCTGGCTGCCGCAGGATCTCGGCCGCCGCCACATCCTCGTGAATATTGCCGCGCAGGTTTTGGAAGTCGTCGAGGATGGCGAGGTCGTGTTGCGGATGCGAGTCGTTGTGGGCCGGGAATACAAGCGCACGCCGGTGTTCAGCGACACCGTGCGCTACATCGTGCTGAATCCGAACTGGCATGTCCCCACGTCCATCGCCGTCGAAGAAATGATTCCGAAAATGCAAGAGGACTCGACGTACCTCGAGCGTTTCGGCATGCACCTCCTCACGGACGGATCGGATCCACAGGAAATCGATCCGCGCACCGTGGACTGGTCGAGCGTCACGCCCGACAGCTTTCCCTATCGCGTGCGCCAGGATCCGGGCCGCCTGAACGCCCTGGGGCGCATGAAGTTCATGTTCCCCAATCGCTACGACATCTATCTGCACGACACGCCGGCGCGGAACCTGTTCGGAAAAGCGCAGCGCGATTTCAGCCACGGCTGTATCCGGATCGAAAAGCCGATCGACCTGGCCGTGTACGCGATGAAGAAGAGCCGCTGGAACCGCGAGGCGATCGAGCAGGCCCTGGATGAGGGCACGGAGCGGACGATCTACCTGCCACGTCCCATCCCGATTCATCTGCTCTATTGGACCGCGTGGGCTGACGAAGACGGCACGATCGAGTTCCGTACCGACATCAATGGCGTCGATCGCGCCCTCTCGGGAGCACTGGCGAAGAAGGATTAAGCCCTTGCGCCGGCGGGGTCTAAACCCCTACGGTGTGGAGGATGAGAATCCATGGTCTCGCGCTGCTGGCTGTTGCCGCGCTCTCGGCCCCGCGTCCCCTCCCAACGCTGACGTTCAGCGATCCGATCAGCACGCTTACCGTGCTGCCGGGCGAAACCGTGCGGCTCGAGGCGATGGACCGGCGCTGGTCCTGGACCGCGCCGCCGACACCGGGACTGTATCCAATTCGCGTGGTGTCCGAGGATCAACGCGATTCGATGACCATCCAGGCTTTCGTCCTCGTGCCGTACAGCGAGTTGCGGGGCGAATACCTCCACGGCTACCGCATCGGCCACTATCCCGCGCAGGCGCTGCGTGGACTCGACCTCTACCGGCCGCCCGCGGGATTCATCGAGGTCACGCCAGAGAATGCGGACGCGTTCGTGTCGCCCCATTTCCAGCTCAAACAGTTCGTCTGCAAGCAGGCCGGCGGCTACCCGAAATACATCGTGTTGAACGCGCAGCTGGTGCAGCGGCTCGAGAAACTGCTCGCCCTTGTGAACGCCTCGGGGTACTCCGCCTCGACGTTTTACGTCATGAGTGGCTATCGCACGCCAGCGTACAATCACGCGATCGGGAACGTCCTCTACAGCCGTCACACGTTCGGCTCGGCGGCCGACATCTTCATCGATGAAGACCACGACGGACAAATGGACGATTTGAACGGCGATGGGCGGAGCGATGAGCGCGACGCGCGGGTCCTGTACGACCTGTTCGACGGACCCCAGAGCGGCGGTGGACTTGGGAAATACGCCCCCACAGAAGCCCACGGACCATTTGTCCATGTGGACCTAAGAGACCGTAGAGCAAGGTGGTAGACGCGGGCTAGACTCCACGGCACAGATTTTGTATGTTCCCCCGTGCCCGTCCTTGGCGTGATTCCTGCACGGCTGGGCTCGACCCGGCTGCCACGAAAGCCACTGCTAATGCTCGGTGGCGAACCCCTCATCCTCTTCGTCACCCGCCGTATCGCCGACCTCCAGAGCTGTGATCGTCTTGTCGTTGCGACGGACTCGGAGGAGATCGCAACCGTGGTGGAGAATGGGGGCTTCGAGGCGGTGCTCACGTCGCCGGATCACGCGTCGGGAACGGAACGGGTGGCGGAAGTCGTTGGTAAACCATCGTTTAGCAACTTCAACTTCATTCTCAACGTTCAAGGCGACGAGCCGTTCGTCGCCGCTGCTGCCGTGAAAGGCGCACTCGCGTGTCTCGAGCGCGGCGATCCCCTTGGTACCGCCGCCGGCTCGCTCGACCCGCAGCTCGTCGCAGATCCCAGCCGCGTGAAGGTCGTGGTCGATAAGCAGGGTCGCGCCGTCTACTTCTCGCGCGCGCCGATTCCGTTCGATCGCGACGGCACGGGTGACGTCGTCTACCATCAGCACGTCGGGGTGTACGCATACACACGCGACGCGCTCCAGCGCTGGGTACGGCTCCCGCCGGTCCCGGAAGAGCGCTGGGAAAGATTGGAACAGCTCAGACCGTTGCTGCACGGCATTCCGATGGGCGTGACGTTGTTTGACGGCCCGGCAGCGCCAGGCATCGATACGCCGGCCGATCTCAAGTGGGCTGAAGCGGAGATCACTCGACACCTCAGAGAGGTGAGCCCGTGAGCTCGACCAAGTACATCTTCGTGACCGGCGGTGTAGTGAGCTCGCTCGGGAAGGGAATCGCGGCTGCGTCATTGGGACGGCTGCTCGCCGAGCGAGGCCTCAAGGTCACCATCCAGAAATTCGACCCGTACATCAACGTCGATCCCGGCACGATGTCGCCGTTCCAGCACGGCGAAGTGTACGTGACCGACGACGGCGCCGAGACCGACCTCGACCTCGGCCACTACGAGCGCTTCATCGATCGCTCGCTCTCGCAGGTCAACAACGTGACGACCGGCAGGATCTACCTGTCGGTTATCACCAAGGAGCGGCGCGGCGAGTATCTGGGCTCGACGGTCCAGGTCATCCCGCACATCACCGACGAGATCAAGGGCGCAATCCGGCGGCTGGCGCCCGATCACGACGTCGTGATTACCGAAATCGGCGGCACGGTCGGCGACATCGAATCGCTGCCGTTCCTCGAGGCGATCCGCCAATTCCGCCAGGAAGTCGGCCGCGACAACACGCTGTTCATTCATTTGACGCTGGTGCCGTTCATCGCCGCGACGGCGGAGCTCAAGACCAAGCCGACGCAGCACTCCGTGCGCGAGCTGATGCAGATCGGAATCCAGCCCGACATCCTGATCTGCCGGACCGAGCACGCGCTCTCCGAGGACCTGAAGCGCAAGATCGCGCAGTTCTGCAACGTGGACTTTGGGTGCGTGGTCGAGAGTCCGGACGTGAAATCGATCTACGAGATTCCGCTCAAGCTGCACGAGCAGGGCCTCGACAAGGAAGTCTGCACGCGGCTGCATCTCGACACCAAAGACCCCGACCTGCGCGGCTGGGCGGCGATGGTGGACAAGATCCGGCGTCCGCCGCTCGAGGTGCGGATTGCGGTCGTGGGCAAATACACCGAGCTCGCCGACAGCTACAAGAGCATCCATGAAGCCCTGGTGCACGGCGGCATCGCCAACGACGTCGGTGTACGGATCAAGTGGATCGCGTCCGATCGCTTCACCGACCAGGAGACCGCCGGCGAGCTGCTCGCGGACTACGACGGCTTGCTCGTGCCGGGTGGCTTCGGCGTGCGCGGCATCGAGGGAATGGTCGAGGCGATTCGCCGGGCCCGCGAGCACAAGCTGCCGTTTTTCGGGATCTGCCTCGGACTGCAGACGGCGATCATCGAGTTCGCGCGCAACGTCTGCAAGATCCCGGACACAAACTCGAGCGAGTTCGCGCCGGAGTGTGAAAACCCGGTGATCGCGTTGATGCGCTCGCAGGAGGGGATCCAGGAGATGGGCGGCACCATGCGCCTGGGGGCGTACCCGTGCCGGCTGCGGCCCGGCTCGCTGGCGGCGCAGACCTACAATGCGACCGAGGTGAGCGAGCGGCACCGCCACCGCTACGAGGTTTCGAACGCGTACCGCGACGTCCTGGCGGAGTTCGGCCTGCGCGCGTCCGGCTTGTCGCCCGATGGATCGCTGGTCGAAATGATCGAGCTGCCTCCGCCGGGTCATCCCTGGTTCCTCGGCTGCCAATTCCATCCCGAGCTGAAGTCGCGTCCGATGCGCCCGCATCCGCTGTTCGCGGGATTCGTGGGCGCCGCCCGCGATTACCAAAAACTCCATCCCCGCGCCGAGGCATCGCGGGAATTGGCGGAACTCACAGACTGATATGGCTCAGCGCTTCGCGGCTGACAGCAGCCCGTTTCTCATCGCGGGTCCGTGCGTCGTCGAATCCGACGACCTCAACATCCGCGTCGGCGAAGCGCTGGCCGAGCTGGCCGTCAAGCTCGGCATCGGCGTCATCTACAAGGCGTCGTACGACAAAGCCAATCGCTCGCGTCTGAACGCGCCGCGCGGCCCGGGGATCGAATCCGGGCTGCGCGCGCTGGAGAAGGTCCGCAGTGCCACCGGCCTGCCGATCCTCACCGACGTGCATGAGCCGGCACACGTGGCGGCCGCGGCGCGCGTCGCGGACGTGCTGCAGATCCCCGCGTTTCTCTGTCGCCAGACCGATCTGCTGGTCGCGGCCGGGAAGGCCGGACGTCCCGTGAACATCAAGAAGGGCCAGTGGATGGCGCCGGAAGACATGCGTGGCGCGGTGGAAAAAGTTCGTGCCGGAGGAGCGCCGGAGGTCGCGGTGACGGAACGCGGCACGTTCTTCGGCTACGGTGATCTCGTCGTGGACATGCGGTCGTTCCCGCGGCTGCGCGCCGCGTGCAACACACCCGTGATCTTCGACGCGACGCACTCGGTGCAGCAGCCGGGGCAGGGGCGCGACGGATCGAGCGGCGGCGATCGCGCGTTCATACCGCCGCTGCTCTATGCCGCGGCAGCCGCCGGGGCCGACGGCTTCTTCCTCGAGACGCATCCTGATCCCGCGCACGCCCCGTCCGATGGACCCAACATGGTACCGCTCGACCAGCTGCCCGCGATCGTGGGACTCGCCGTCGAAATCTGGCAGCGCGTGAGGGAGACCGTGCGTGCCTAAGCCGGTGAAGCGGCCACAAGAACCCAAGTCTGCAGCGGACGGCAAGCAGCTGGTCGACCGCGGCAAGCGCGTGCTCGCGCTCGAAGCCGCGGCCGTGCAGCGGCTCGCCGACACGCTCGGGCCCGCGTTCGCGCGCGCGGTCGAGATTCTGGCCGGCGTGACGGCGGGGCACCGGGTCATCGTTTCGGGGATCGGCAAATCGGGACTGATCGCCCGCAAGATCGCGGCGACGTTCACCTCGACCGGTACACCGGCGACGTTTCTCCATCCGGTCGATTCTCTGCACGGCGATCTCGGCATCGTGAGTCGCGACGACGTCGCGATTGTGCTCTCGAAAAGCGGCGCCTCCGATGAGCTCTTCGGCCTCGTCTCGCAGCTGAAACGCCTCGGCGTGCCGATCATCGCCCTCACCGGAGGCGCCGATTCGCCGCTCGGCCGTCAGGCGACGGTGGTGCTCGACGCCGCGGTCGGCGAGGAAGCGTGCCCGGAAACTCTGGCGCCCACTGCGAGTACAACGGTCGCACTGGCGCTGGGTGACGCGCTCGCGGTCACCTTGCTCGAGGTCAAAGGCTTCCGGCGCGAGGACTTCGCCGCGCTGCACCCGGGCGGCGTGCTGGGCCGCAAGCTGCTGCTCCGCGTGGCCGACGTGATGCTGACGGACGAGCTCCCGCTGCTGACCCCCAACCGTCCCATGCGCGAATGCGTCGTGCTGCTGGCGGAGAAGCGCGGCACGGTCGCGGTCGTGGAGCAGGGAACGCTCGTGGGCGTTGTCACGGCCGGCGATCTCACTCGACTGATGGAGCGCACCGACAAGTTCCTGGACATCCCCGTCGCCGCCGTGATGACGAAGACGCCGAAGTCGACCTCGGCGGAGGAGCTCGCGAGCGCCGCGGTGAGCCTCATGGAGCGTCACGGAATCATGGCTCTGCCGGTGCTCGACGCGAACCGAAAGGTTGTGGGCATTGTACACCTCCATGATCTCATGAAGGCCGGAGCGGTATGAGAAGGATTCTCAGGGCAGGTCTGCTCGGACTCCTGGCTCCCGGCTCCTGGTTCCTCAGCAGTTGTAAGTCCAGCACGCCCGTCACGGCGACCCAGGCCGTGCTCGACAGCGCCGACCAGGTGCTGCTCGGCATGAGCCATTACGTCACGGAGCTGGGCGTCCTGCGCGCGCGCGTGCGCGCCGACACGGCCTACTTCTTCTCGAACTCGCAGCGAGCGGAATTGCGCGACGTGCACGTGACGTTCTACGACATCACGGGCCGGCCGACGTCGACGCTGACGTCCAAGGAAGGCACGCACAACTGGCGGACCGGCGACATGGAAGCGCGGGGGAACGTCGTCGTGGTGCGCGACAAGGACGGCGGCACGATGCGCACCGAGGTGATGTACTACAACCAGGTGAAGAACGAAGTCAGCTCCGACAAGGCGTTCGTGTTCGACTCGCCCGACCGGCACGTCGAGGGCGAGGGCTTCACGTCGGATCCGGAATTCAAGAAGATCACCGCCACGCACCCGCGCGGGACGGGCGGGAAGTTCATCCTCCCGAGTCAATGACGGCCGTGTCTCTCGCGATTGTCGCGCTGCTGCAAGGTGTCGCAGCCGTCCAGGATACGGCCGGACGGCCGTGCCGCGTCGCGGTGGACTCGATGGGGCATTACTCCGAGGTCACCAATCCGGGCGGCACCAAGACCTACTACGGCGGCGGCGGCGTGCTGGCGCATTGCGACGGCACCACCACCACGATCTCCGCCGACAGCTTTGCGCACTATCAGGCGCTCGGCCGGCTGGATTTGATCGGGCGCGTGGCCATTCGCGATACCGGGATGTCGCTCGATGCGAAGTTCGCGTCGTACTTCCTGCGGGACGAGCGCCTCGAGGCGCACAACAACGTCGTCGCGGTAAACCGGCGCAACGGCTCGGTCCTGCGTGGACCCAACCTCAAGTACTGGCGCGCCGTCGCGGGACTGCGCGATACCGTCGAGATGTACGCCACGCAGCGGCCGACCGTCGAGTATCGCCAGAGCGAGCCGACCGACACGGCGCCACAGGAGCCATACATCATCGTCGGCGACCGGCTGCGCTTCAAAGGCGACGATCGCATGTGGGCCGGCGGCAAGGTCACGATCGACCGCAGCGACTTCGCGGCGCGCGGCGACTCGATGCAGCTCGACCAGACGACCGGGTTCGGCGTGCTCGTCGGCGCGCCGAGCGTCGAGGGGCGTGGGAAGACGGCGCCGGGCGCCGCGGATTCGGGCAAGACCTACACGTTGCTGGGCACCCGGATCGAGCTGGGTCTCGCACAGCGCGACATCCGGCAGGTGAAGGCGCTCGGACACGGGAGGGCAACCGGCGCCGACTGGACCCTGACCGCCGACACGATCGATCTCCATATCGCGAATCGGCAGCTGCAGCAGACGTTCGCCTGGGGCGATACCACGCGTCCCCATGCGATTTCGACGCTGTACACGATCCAGGCCGATTCGCTGGCGATCGATTCGCCCGGCGAGATCCTGACCGAGTCGCGCGCGTTCGGGAAATCGTTCTCCACGGCGAAGCGCGACTCCCTGACGCCGCCCAACGAAACGGATTGGATCACGGGTGACACGCTGACGATCCGGTTTGCGCAGGAACAGGATTCCGTCACGGGCCGACCACGGTCCCGACTGCGGCAGCTGCTGTCCCGCGGCCAGCCGGCCCGCGCCCTGACCCATCATCCGGACGACCGCGACACCACCAATGCCGGTCCCGCGATCAACTACTCGCGCGGCCATCAGATCACGCTCACGATGCTGCGCGACCGGGTCGATCACGTCTTCGTGTCGGGCAACTCGGATGGTGTGCATCTGGTGCCCCAGCCTGCAGCCGCCGCCGATAGCGCCAAGACCGCGACGCCGCCCGCCGCGCCGCCTGCTTCTCCTCCTCCCCCCCCTCCACCGCCGCCCCCCCGACCGGTGGGACCATGACAGACGCCAGGGGAGGGGAAGGCCGTGGGCTGGATCGCGTGTCCGCGGTGCTCGCGGCGAAGGATTCGTCGCTGCCGCTGGCGGCGGCGGCGCTCGCGCGCATCGCCAACGAACAGGGGCGTGCCCCGTTCAGCGATCTCGCGGTCGCCTATCGCGAGGATTTCCTGACGCTGCGCGCCCATGCCAAAGGCGAGCTTCAGGACCCCGGCGGGGGCAGCCTGTCGGTGGATGACGCGCGCTCCCACCTCGCGACCTCCGTCCTGCCGCGCCTCGCGATGCTCAAGGTGATCGTGCTGCCGATGGGCGCACTGTGGGGGGACGTGCCGATTGCGTTCGCGCCGGAGGTGTGGGCTGACATGGCTCGCGACCGCGCGGCCGCCGCCCGGTATTTCCTGGCGCTCGCCGAAGAGACTGCTGCGCGCCGCGAATCGGCGAGCGGCGATCATCCAGTGTTCAGCGGCGGCAGCCGGCTCGAGGCGGAACATCTGGTCAAAGCGTACAAGGGCCGCCGAGTCGTGAACAACGTCTCGCTGCAGCTCGCGCAGGGAGAGATCGTCGGTTTGCTCGGTCCGAACGGCGCGGGCAAGACGACGTCCTTCTACATGATCACCGGGCTGATCCGGCCCGACGAGGGACGGATCCTGCTCGACGGCCGTGAC
>Ga0134079_10000146_pt1 | contig 17194 bp, 15 predicted proteins | sample 15_taG_2_FD_119770 | JGI IMG/M metagenome (GOLD analysis project Ga0134079, IMG submission 119770) | Grasslands soil microbial communities from the Angelo Coastal Reserve, California, USA - 15_D_Rain_40cm_2_09182015 | ecosystem: Environmental > Terrestrial > Soil > Grasslands ...
CTGCAGCTTGCCTTCATCAATCCCACCAAACCCGTGGTGATCGGCGACGACACGGGGATCGGCGGCCATTGCCTGATCTTCACGCATGGCGTGTGGCTCAACGCGCTCGACGGATATCCCGTGAACTACGAGCCCGTCACCCTGGGCAAGAGCGTGTGGCTGCCGTGGCGCGTGTTCATCATGCCGGGCACGACGATCGGAGACGGCACGGTCATCGGAGCGAACTCGCTCGTGTCAGGCACGATCCCGCCCAGCAGTCTCGCCGTCGGATCGCCCGCCAAGGTGATTCGCTCAGCGCCCGATTTTCCGCGCCCCCTGAGTGACGAGCAACGGGCGGGGCTCGTAGCGAAGCTCATCACAGAGTTCGATGCATTCGTCCGATATCATGGCGGGACCATCGGCGAGGAACCGCCATTTCGCCTGTATCGAGTCGGTGGAAAGCGGGGACGTCTCCTGTGGCTTCGCGCGAAGGCCTCACCTGCCGACGACGCGCTGCGGCGGGGGGACACGGTCTTGGCCGAGTCTGCGCTGTCAGAGTCGGCGCTCACAGCGTTCCGCGCGCGCGGCGTGCACTGGCTCGACCTGGACGGGAAGACGCGCAGCCGCGACGGCGCGCCGCTCACCGAAGAGCTGGCGCTGTACCTCGGACGTTACGGAATTCGGCTGGCACGCGACGCCTGATCTCGCCGCTCGAGCACAAATACGAACTGATACTGCCAGCGCAGCGGGATCAGACGCCAGGCAATCTCGAGAACCGGACCAAGCAGGAGGCGCTTGAGGCCGCGTGCGCCGGGAGCTCGCCATCGCACGGCGTGCCAGCGGTCGGGAGCGGCGCGCACGATCGAAAGACCGTGCTGTTCGAACAGCCGCTGCCATGCTGAAAGCGGTAACAGATTCTCGTTGATGTCCTGCTGCGCGGTGCCCTGATGCCCGAGCACCTTCCATCCGATGAAGTCCTGGTTGGGCACCATGATGCAGAAGCGCGCGTTCGGCTTGGCGACGCGCTTCATCTCGTCCAGTCCCTGCCCCATGTCGAGGAAGTGCTCCAGCGAGCCCAGGCAGGTGACGTAGTCGAACGTCCCAGCGCGGAAGGCGAGCGCCTCCCCTGCCCCGACCGCGACCTGCGCGGTGGGTGCGACCTGCTTCGCGAGGCGGACCGCCTCATCGGAGAGATCGACGCCGACGGACTCCACGCCGCGATCGTGCGCCGCCGCCAGCAACGAGCCGGCGCCACAGCTGACGTCGAGCAACCGGCTGCCGGCCGATGCCTCGAGGAGATCCAGAAAGACGGGATACGCCGCATTGGGACGCATCGTCTGCAGTCCCTTCGCGGCGTAGTGCTGGTTGTACCAGGTCTTGACGTCGCCGGCACTGAGGTTGGGCATGGGTGGGAAGAATAATACGGGGGGCCAGTCCTGGCCCCCCGTGGTGTTCCGTGCGCCGGTAAGGACTACCGGAGAATGTCCACCCACCCCGATTCGTTGGGGACGAGAATACTGTTCGTGTTGGCGTCATACGACAGCTCGCGCGGGCGCCCGCCCACGTCCAACGTCTCGATCAAAGCCCCAGTCTTCGGATCGAGCACCTCGACCAGGCCATTCAACACGCAACCAACCACGAGGAACGCGTTGTCCGGGGTGCGCAGCAGTCCGTAGCCGTTGCACCCGGGGGTCGCGTATGTCGTGACGAGCGAATTACTGGCGATATCCCAAACGATGACACCACCGTCCTGCGCGGCGACAAACAGTTGCTTACCGTCGGCTGAAAGCTGAATGCCCTGTGCGGATCCCCCTGTCTCGAAGGTCCGCAGCAGCGTGAACGTATTTGGATCGATCTCGAACACGCGGCCGCCGTCGAACGCCCGCTGCGAGGCATAGAGGCGCGTGCGGTTCTTATTCCACTCGAAGTGGTACCCGGCTGCCACCGGCAGATTCAGCGTGCCCACGACGACTCCGCTCTGCATGGCGATCTTGAAAATTGGACCATTCGTGATGCCCATAAAGACGGTGTCGCCCCGCGGCGTATTGGTCACGCCATAGGCGTCCTGGGGGTCCGAAGTGGCGTTTACGGTGTTCACGACGGTCAGTGTCGCCGTATTGACCGAGGCCACCTGGCCGTTACCGAAGAAGCTCGGCACGTAAATGCGGCTGCCATTCTGATTCGCGGAGATTTGCACCGGGCGGGGACCCGGGCTGACACTGCCCGTGAATGAACCGGCCGCGATATCGAGTCGAGTGACCTGACCGGCGTCCGGTTGGCCGATCCAGCCAATTCCCGCCGAGGAAACGGCGGAGCCGAACGGCGAACCCCCCAGCGGGAGATGCGCGACGACCTGCGGCGGTGGCGGTGGATTGCTTGCGACGAGCGTCGTGACATCAGTCGGTTCGGGTCGGCTGCATGCGACCAGCACTAGGCAGATCGTCGCGACGGCACTGCAGATGCGTGGACTCATGTTCTGCGCCTCCTCTACGGTGATTTGCAGAGAAACGACAAATGCCTGCGAATCAGCGAACGATACAAACCACGTCACTTGCGGCTGCAAGAGACGACGCACCAAACGACATATGACCGGCGGTGTTGTTCTAGCGGAGGAAGTCCACCCAACCACCTTCATTGGCGACGATGCCGCTGCTGCCGTTGGCGGTGAACACGACATGGCGAGTTCCGCCGCCCACGATTGCGGAATGCAACAGCGTGCGCGAGGTGGGATCGACGACGTAGATGTATCCACCGCCGTAGTACGCGCTCGTCACATAGAGCAATCCGTTGGAGGGACGGCGCCACATTCCGTATCCCGCGGACGGGAGGACGAGGTTTGAGCCGACCTGGAGACCCGTGTCGATATTCCAGAACTGGACGTAGCCAGACTCATTCGCGATGTAGAGCTCACTCCCATCCGGGGACACCACCATCTTCTGCGGCACGCCGCCGACCCCGAACGTGCGGCCGAGCGTCCGCGTCCGGAGATTGAACTCGACGACCGTTCCTCCGCTGTGCGTACTCACGTACAGCAGGGTATCCCGTGCGATCACCATCCCGTTGCCGGCGTCCGGAATGGGGAAGCTCGCGATGATGGCCTTGGTCGAGAGGCGAATGCCGTACACGCTGTCGATCTTGGCCACATAGAGGATCGAGTCGCCCGGAGCGACCAGCACTTCGAAGGGGCGGTTCCCGACGAGGATGGCGTCGACGACGGTGTTCGTTGCAACGTTCACGACACTCACCGAACTGCTGTATTGATTCGTGACGTACGCCCGCGCACCGGTCGAGTTGAAGACGATTCCCGTTGGGGTATTGCCGGCAGTGACGGAGGCCGTGAACGCGTGGGACGGCAGATTCGCGCGGGATACGCGTGCGAGATCGAGCTGGGTGACATATACGACGTTTCCGAAGACCGCGGCGCCCTGCGGCCGGCCCGGTAACCTGGTCCGCGTAAGAATCATCGAGTCCAGCACGGTGACCAGCGACGCGCCGGTTCCGACGCCGCTGGTCGCGGTGATCGTGACGTCACCGGCTGGACCGGCGGAATGAACCAGGCCGGTGCTCGACACCGTGGCGATCGTGGGGTCCGAGGACGCCCATTGGAAGGGGCCGCCGGGAACGGGATCGCCCAGCCCGTCGCGTGCCGTTGCCGACAGCTGCACCGTCGCGCCAATGGGAATCGACGTGTCCGGCGGGGTCACGGTTACCCCGGTCGCCACGCCGGGGACGGCAACGCGGAGAATCGCGATACCCTCGCGACCGGCGTACTCGGCGACGACATAGGTCGCGCCCGCTTTGGACTTCGCCCGTGCGAGCCCACTCACGGTGATCGTGGCGATGCTCGTGTCGTAGACTTCCCACGTCACCGCCAGGCCGCGCATCGTGTCGCTGGTTTCGTCCAGCACGACCGCGTGGTACTGGATGCTCCCGGTCGTGCGAATCGTCGTGTCGGCGGGCACGACATGGATGCTCGACGGAATGCCGGTCACCGTCACGGGGACATCGGTAGAGGCCCCGCCACCGCGCACACGAACCGTCGTCTGGCCGGTCGTGCCACCGGAATGAACGACGCCAAGGGCTGTGACCGTCACGATGGTGGTATCGTCAGACGTAAACGACACGGCGATGCCGGTGACGAGCAGGCCGTGGGAATCCAGCGCGTTGACCGACAAGTGCGCGCTGTCATGACGGACCAGCTGCACGGGATCGGGGGCAACGTCGAGGCTGATGCCGGGCCCCGTGGTCTCTCCACAGGCGAGTCCCAGCACGACCGCCGATAGCAGCGCGAAGCGAGTTACGATGGTCGAACGCATATGACGGCTGAGCTCAAGAATAGATTGGAAGGCCCGCGGCAGAACAGGTGTGCCGCCCGAAAAGTCATAACTAGATGATGAAATCCACCCAACCAGCTTCGTTCGCCACGAGCACGGGCCCCTTCGGATGGGAGGCCACGACGCGCGGCTTGCCGCCGGTGCGCAGCGTGTGACGGATTTCCAGCGTGTGCCGATCGACGACCAGCACGACTCCGGCGTGCAACAGACCGACGACGATGTCGGCCTCGTCGGCGCTCAGCGCCATGCCCAGCGCGGCGGTCCCGAGCTTCAGCGTCCCGGTGCGCTTCCCCGTCGGCAGGTGCACCACATCGAGCCAGCCCGCCTCGTTGGCTGCATAGAGATTCTGGCCGTCCGCGCTTACCGCCACCTCCTGCACGATGCCGCCGAGCTTGAAGGCGCGGACCAGGCGCATCGCCGGCACATCGATTTCCGCGACGACGCCGGCGCGCCATCCGGACGCGTAGAGGCGATGCCCGGAAGGGTGGCGGCACAAATGCGGGCTGCCGTGCGGGATCGCGATGTCCACGACCACCGCTCGCCGTGCGAGCGCGATCGCCACGAGGCGATCGCGATTGGTGGACACATACAGCGTCTGACCGTCCCGCGACAAGACGGCGCCCAACGGGTGACCCGGGACCGGGATCGTCGCAGCCAGGCGCCCCTGCTCCAGGTCGATGATGTCAACCGCCTCGGAGAATTGGCTCGTCACGCAAGCCGAGTCGGCCCGTGCGCTCGGCACGACACGGGTGGGCACGGGCCCGACGGCAATCGTCCGCGACACCCGCGGTGTGCCATTGAGCGCCAGGACATCCACGGCGGCCGCATGTCCGCGGGTCACCAGGGCCACAGTGCTCGCCAGCGCGACGTCGAACGGTGCCCCGTCAATGGGCACGCGCTCTCCGAGGACGCCACGCAACCGCGCGCGCGGCTGGCTCCGGGTCCGGTCGACGCGGGCGGATGCCAGCGGCGGGGCTAGCTGCGCACGACTCGCGGACCGGGACTCCATCGCGAAAGCGGGGATCGGCGGTGCTCCGTTCACGCTGCGGCACCGGTCGCGAAAACCGAGGACCGCTCCCGTCAAGCCCTCCCGCCGGACTTCGGACCAGCGCCGCCCGGTGACGCGCCGGATCAGTTTGTAGGCGACGGCGGGATCCATCTTCTCCCGTCGCGCGAGCTCCCGCAGCGTGGCGCCGGTCGCCTGCGATTCGATGATCCAGTAGAGCGTGTGGGTCCACGCGCTCAGCGTTCCGACGGGTGGCAGGCCTTCGCGCTTCAGCGCCCGCGCGAGCTGGTAGCGGTCATGAAAGCCCAGCCAGTGGGCCAGCTGAGTGGTCGATTCGGGATGTCCGTTGACGCACGCCAACGCGCTGAGCAGCGCGCGACCCTTCTGAGAGACGTGCGGGAGGCTCGAGTGCAGCAGGTTCGTGAGCTGCAACGGCGGCATTGTAGGTACTAATACCTACGGCGTTACAGTTTGCTCCACAAGACCTACCGGTCGCCCTTGCGCTGGAATTCCCGCTCCAGGGCGCGCATCTCCTCGCGCATCCCCGCGACCATCTCCCGCACGACCGGCCGGAGCTCATCCTGACGTTGCGAGGGATGCACGCGCTGCTGAAACCAGCGAAGAACCTCTGCCGTGCCGGCGCGTCGCAGATCTTTCCAGCTGTGATTCGTGACGCGCCGGACCAGCCGATACGAGGTCGCCGGTTCCATGGGGGCCTCGCGCGCCAGCGGCAGCAGCGACCCGCGACCGACGCCGGCATCGGCCTGCAGCATCCAGTGCAGGACGCAGACCCAGCCCGCGAGCTCCTCGTAGGCAGGAAGCCCCTCGCGACGAAGCAAGCGGTTCAACTGGAAGCGGCTGCGCAGTCCAATCCGTTGGCAGAGTGTCTGGGCCGAGCCGACGCGGCCGTTGCTGCAGACGAGCAAATTGACGACGGCGCGGCCATCGGGGGATAGCCACGGCAATGCACCTTCCAGCAGAGAACCGAGCGCGAGTGGCGGCATGTTGCGGTTATGGATTAATGCCTAGCATGCAGCGACGACGTTGGCGCCGCAAGCAAAACCGCCCTAAAAGTCATAGTCTAGGATTGAGGTGTTACTCGCTTCGCGGTCTCCGCATCTCGCGCTCGATCGCCCGCATCTCTTCACGCATCCCCGCCACCATCTCGCCGATGAAGCCAAAGCCGAACAGCGCAACTCCCGAGATCACGAGCACCATGATCAGGTCGAGGAGAGGGCGGAAACCGACGTGCGGGGGGCCAAAGCGCAGGTAGAGCGCCACGAGGCCGACAACCAGGCCGAGCAGGAACAGCATGGCTCCGATGACGCCGAAGAACAACATTGGCTTGCGCGCAAACCGCAGCTGGAACCACACCGACATCAGGTCGAGCACACCGACCGGAATGCGGCCAACGCCGAATTTCGAGTTGCCCGCCCGCCGCGGATGGACCGGCACCGGACGCTCGGCCAGCCGGAATCCCTGGGACGCCGCGATGACGACCATGAAGCGGTGCCAGTCGGGCCGCATCGGCACCACGTCCATGATTTCGCGCCGGTACGCTTTGACGGAATTGAGATCCTTCACCCGCACCCCGAACAGCCAGCGACACAGCGTGTTGTAGATGCCCGAAACGAAGCGCTTGCTGTACTGCCCCTGCTTGGTGCCGGTCACGACGTCGGCCTGCCCGTCGAGGATCGGCCCAACGAGCGCGGGGATGTCTGACGGCAGGTATTGCAGGTCGGCTGGATAGTAGACGAGCACGCGGCCGCGGGCGAGATCGGCACCAGACTTCAGCGCGTCGGCGATGCCGCGCTGAGTGCGATGCGTGACGACGCGGACGAATGGGTGCTTGGCCGTCAACTCCTCGAGCACCCGCGGCGTCGCATCATGGCTGCCGTCGTTGATGATCACCAGCTCACACGCATACGGCAGCGGCAGCAGCGCCTCGCGGGTGAGTCGTACGAACTCGGCGAGATTGTCAGCCTCGTCCTTGGCGGGCACCAGGACGCTGACGTCCGGCTGCGTGGAATTCGTGGCGAGGCTCACAGGCGCTTGCGCATCCGCGCGGGAAGGATACCGAGCTGGTCGCGGTACTTCGCAACGGTGCGGCGGGCGATCTTCACGCCCTTCCGGTCGAACAGCTCCACGATCTGCTGGTCGGTGAGCGGGTTCTTGGCCGGCTCGTCGTCCACCATTTTTTGAATCTGTGACTTGATGGACCGCGCGCTCGCGTCTTCGCCGGTCGTCGTCGACAGGCCGCTCGAGAAAAAGAATTTAAGCGGGAGCAGCCCGCGTGGCGTCTGTACGTATTTCTCGTTCGTCACCCGGCTTACGGTGCTCTCGTGCATGCTGATGACGTCGGCGACCTCGCGCAACGTCAGCGGCTTCAAGTGGTCGATGCCCTTCTCGAAGAACTCGCGCTGCCGGTCGACGATGAAGTTCATCACCTTCAGCATCGTCTGGCGGCGCTGCTCGATCGCCTGGATCATCCAGTGCGCGCTGTTCAGGCGCTGGTTGATGAACTCCTTGCTCTCGCTGTCGTACTTCTTCTTGTCGCGGGCGATTTCCTGATATGTCCTCGAAATGCGGAGCCGTGGCAACCCGCTGTCGTTCAGGAAGACATGGTACTTGTCGTCGATCTTCTCGACGATCAGGTCGGGGATGATGTAGGCATCGTTGCCCGCTGAGTACTGGAGGCCGGGCTTGGGGTCGAGCCGCGCCAGCTCGTCCGCGGCGCGCTGGACCTCTTCGGGGGCCAGCCCGAAGCGCTTGCCCAGGTCGCTCCAGCGGTGCGCGATCAGATCGTCATACGCTTCCTTCACCAGCCGGTACACCAGCGAATCGGTCCGCTTCTGGTTCTCGAGCTGCAGCATCAGGCACTCGCGAAGATTGCGCGCGCCGGTGCCCGGCGGATCGAGCTGCTGGATGATGCGGAGCATCTCCTCGACTTCGGCCATCGTGTACGCCGGGACGTTCAGCTCCTCCTCGGCCTCGGCCTCGTGCTCCTCGAGCAGCTGGTTCGCGCCCCTGAGGATCTCGTCCACGCCGTGCTGCAGATAGCTGTCTTCCCCGATGTTGCCGAGAAACTCCTCGGCGAGCAGCTGCTGGCGTGGCGTGAGGTCGAGCAGCCGGACCTGCTCGCGCAGGTGATCGATCAGGTCCTTGCCCTCGACCGTGACCGGCTCGACATACTCGCGGGCATCGCTGTAGCTGCCGCTGGGGACGCTGTGCTCGGTGCGATCGTCGAGCAGGATGCTCTCCCAATCCGGCTCGTCTTCCGCTTTTGCCTCTTTCTCCTGCTTCGGCTGCTGATCGGCCGCGGTGGCCTGGACCTCCTCCTCAGGCTCGATCATCTCGAGGAACGGATTGCCGAGCAGCTCCTGTCTGAGATGTTGCTCGAGATCGAGCAGCGGCATGTACAGCAGGTCCATCGCCTGATACAGGCGCGGATTGATCCGCAGGTCCTGCCGCAGCGCGGCGTGTTGATGCAGGCCGGTCTTCATGCCGTCACCGGCGCGAGGCGGGCGCGCAGCCGCGTGGTCAGGGTGGGCCCGAGGTAGAGCGAGGCAACGCGGTCGTCGAACACCAGCTCGCGGACCGTGCCGGCCACCTGCACCTTGCCCTCGAACATGATGTAGGCCCGATCGACGATATCGAGGGTCTGCTCGACATTGTGGTCGGTGATCAGGACACCGATGCCGCGGTGGCGGAGCCCGGCGACGATTGTTTGAATGTCGTTGACCGCGATCGGATCCACGCCGGCAAACGGCTCGTCGAGCAGCAGAAACTTCGGCTCGGTGACCAGTGCCCGCGTGATCTCGAGCCGGCGGCGCTCGCCGCCGGACAGCTGATACGCCTTCTGCCGCCGCAGCGGTTTGATGCCCAGCTCGTCGAGCAGCGTCTCGAGTCGCCGCGACCGCTCGGCCGGCTGCTGGTCGAGCGTCTCGAGAATCGCGAGGACGTTCTCTTCCACCGTGAGCTTGCGGAAGATCGACGGCTCCTGCGCGAGATACCCGATGCCGGAGTGCGCGCGCTGGTACATCGGCAGAGCCGTGATGTCGCGGCCGTCGAGCATGATGCGGCCCTCGTCGGGTCGAATCAGGCCGGTGATCATGTAGAACGACGTCGTCTTCCCCGCCCCGTTGGGTCCCAGCAGCCCGACGATCTCTCCCTGCGCGAGATCGAGCGAAACGTTGTTCACGACACGGCGGCCCTTATACGCCTTGACCAGATGTTGGGCCTCGAGCCGGCTGCCACCCGTAAACACCGCGTGGTCGCCGCTCACGGACTCGCTGCGCGCCAAGGTCTCTTCGGCGAGCGCGAGGAAGTACTGCGACGCCGCCGGCCGGTCGGCGGACATGTCGGCCCACACCTCGGGCGCGAACGCAATCGGGACGTCGCCCCACAGCGCGCCCATGGGAAGCACGATCACCTTCAGCATCGCGAGTCGCGGCAGGACCGACGTCGCCAGGTAGGAGCGCGCGTCGTCCACCGACAGGCTGCCGGCGTCCTGCGGCTCTGCCGCGCCCTTGGCGTGGGCGCGGAGCTTCAGGAACTCCTCGCGGTAGGCGACGGCGAGCTCGGTAAATGGCGCGCTGCCCTGCGGATCGGCGACGCGCGCGAGCGCACCCGCTGCCAGCGCGAGCGAGGAGTCCTTGGCCGCAAGAACGGCGCCGACGCGGTCCAGACTCATGGCGTCACCGGCCGAGGAGCCTTGGCACTGTCGGCCTTTGCACTGTCCGCGACCAGGGGACGGGGCACGAGGTGCACACCATCGGACTTGCCCGCCACCACGACCTGATCGAGCCGACCCCGCCGCATAGTCAGCGTGATCATGGTCCCTCGCGAGTAGTTGATCGCGGGACCGGCATTCGTGGTGTCGCGGTCGTTCGGATGATGCGTCAACGCCTTGGCCGGCGTGCCGCGCGACACCAGCTGCCGCAGCCGCGAACGCGGCCGACTGGTGCCGGAATCCTGTTCCTGGGCGAAGCGAATCGTGAGCGAGTCGCCTGAGATCCAGTCGGTCTCGGCCGGCGGCGTGGTGGAGTCGCGTTTGGCCGTGGAGAACGAGTTCCCGAAGGCGCGCGACTCGGTCAGGATCTCACCGGGCGAATCGATGGCGAGCGAATCGGCCTGAATCGTGTAGAGCACCGAAATCGCGTGCGGCCGCAGGCTGTCGCCCCAGGCGAACGTCTGTTGCAGCTTCCGGTCGGCGACGCGCAGGTCGATGGTGTCGGCGGTCAGCACCCAGTCGGCGCCGGTCGCTTTTCCGTGTCCCAGGGCCTTCACCTTGCGGATATCGCGTTGCGCGAGGCCGAGCTCGATCCGCGTGCCCACCAGCGTGTAGCTCGCGCGCGAAATCCCCAATCCTCCCGAGCGACCCTCGACACTCGGCGTCCCCACGAGCACGCCGAACCCAGTCGTCTGGTCGAGCATCATGGAATCGCCGCGCGCGGCGAAGTCACTGCGGTCGATCGTCACTTTGCCGCCCGCCCACATCCGGTCGTCGCCTTTGAAGTGCAGCCGGTCGCCCACGATGATGTACGGTTCTGCCTGGGTCGTGTCGGCCGCCCCGCCTTGCCGGTACTCGACGGTCGGGCGCTGCGTGGCGTACATCTCGACGGTATCACGGATGCCCCTGACGGCCCGCCAGTACTTGAGATTGGGCCCGCGCAACACCGACCCCGTGCGGCGGTTCACGGCCACGACATTGTTGTGCGCCTCCAGCCGTTCCTCGCGCAGGAAGTACGACGCGAATTTCGCGTCGAGCGCGAGTCCCGTATCTCGAATCGCGACGCGACCGATGAGGTCGAGCCGTCCCAGCGCGGGGTAGTGCGCAAAGCTGTCTGCCGAGACCGTCGTGTTGGTCCCGTCGCAGTGCGCGAGCACGCCGCCCCCACCGTGGATCGTCTTCGTTCCGTCGCCGTTGGGGATCTCCGCGTAGTGCCCCATCGAGTCGACCGCGACACGGCAAGGCCGCCCCGCCGCCGTATCCTGTGGGAGCGGTGGGAGGGCCGGCGGAGGGGTGGGGACACCCTGGATGAGGACCACGATTGCGACCAGCGGCGTCATTGACTCGGGAGGATGAACTTCCCGCCGGTGCCGTGCGGCCGCTTGGCGGCGATCTTCTTGAACTCGGGATCCGACGTGAACCCGTCACCTTCCACGTGACGTCCCGGCTCGTCCCAGACGAAGGACTTGTCCGAGCTCACCTCGTTCTTCACCTGGCTGTAGTCCATGACTTCGGTGCGCAGCGTCGCGCCGTCTTTGTCACGAACCACGACGACGTTGCCGCGCGCTTCCATGTCGCCGGTGCGCCAGTTGTGGGTGCCCTCTTTGGACGTCAGTGTCGAGGTGGGCCGGCCGGTCAGATCGTAAAACGTCACGTGCACGTTGCGCAGCTCGGCGCGCTGCGAGTTCGAGAAGAAGTACGCGGTGTCGGCGCGCACGCGCGCGCGCAGCACGCCCAGCTCGGTGACGTAGTGGCTCATGCCGAGCAGCACCTGATCGGCGCTGTCGAGCACGGCCTGGGTCGCGGTGACGGGGGTGCTGGATTTGCAGGAAACGAATAGAACCAGAGCAAGGAGCACGGAGCAGGACGCGCCGATGATGCTCCCTGCTCCTTGCTCCGTGCTCGGCTTCATAGTGCTCCCGCTTTCATCAAATCATGCAGATGCACGATCCCCACCACCGCGTTCTCCGCGTCCAGCACCGGCAGCGCCATGATGCCGTGACGCTCCATCACGCTCACCGCCGCGCTCGCGAGCTCGTCCGTCGTCGTGGACTTCGGCGTCTTCGTCATGACGTCGCCGACCGGCACATCGAGGAACGTGTCGGTGCGCTCCATGAGTCGCGTCAAATCGCCCGCGGTCACGACGCCGGCGAGGGCAGGCCTGTCTTTGGTTGCCACGACGACAACGGTGCCCCGCTTCCCCGCCAGCAGCACGATGCATTCGCGCATCGGCCGGTCGGGCGTGAGCAGCGGCAGGTCCTGCGTCAGCATCACATCCGCGACGCGCAGCAGCAGCTTGCGGCCCAGCGCGCCGCTCGGATGCAAGGCGGCAAAGTCCTCGCGCCGGAAGCCCTTGACCTCGAGCAGCGTGACCGCGAGCGCGTCGCCCAACGCCAGCGCGACGGTGGTACTCGCCGTCGGCGCGAGTGTTTCCGGACAGGCCTCCTCGGCCACCGAGGCATCGAGCACCACGGTCGCCTGCCGGCCCAGCGGCGAGTCGGCGTCGCCGGTCAACGCGATGATCGGTACACCGAGACGCTTGAGCTGGCTGACGAGGCCGAACAGCTCGTCGGACGCGCCGCTCTTCGACAGAACGACCGCGACGTCGTCCCGGCTGACGATGCCGAGATCGCCGTGCAGCGAGTCGACCGGATGGAGGAACGTGGCGGGCGTGCCCGTGGACGTGAACGTCGCGGCGATCTTGCGCGCGATCAGCCCCGACTTGCCGAGGCCTGAGACGATCACGCGGCCTTTCGCGCCGGCGAGGATTTCGATGGCGCGCGCGAACGCGGGGCCGAGAGTCTCGGCGAGCCGCTGCACGGCCGCGGCCTCGAGCGCCAGCACGCGCTTGCCGCGATCGACGAGCTGTTTGCCGCCGCCCGCCACCGGCGGTTTCGACGCGCGGGCCGGTTTATGCACGGACGGCCTCGCGGACGCGGTGCCAGACATCGACCGCCAGGCCGACAATGCCGGCGAGGTGATCGAGCGGCACCATGTTCGGCCCGTCGGAGGGAGCGCTGGCGGGATCGGGGTGGGTTTCGAGGAAGAACCCGTCGGCTCCGGCGGCCGCGGCGGCATAGAGGAGCGGGGGAATGAAGGCACGGTCGCCGCCGCTCGATCCGTCCCGTCCCTGCCCCGGTTGCTGCACGGAGTGTGTCGCGTCGAAGATCACCGGCGCGTTGCAGGCGGCACGCAGGCGCGGGAACGAGCGCATGTCTACGACGAGATCGCCGTAGCCGAAAAACGTGCCCCGCTCAGTGACGGCGACCTCCGGCGCACCGCCGGCGCGGACCTTCTCGACCGCCCCGCGCATCTCTTCGGGCGACATCCACTGGCCCTTCTTGACGTTCACCGGGCGACCGGCCTTGCCGGCCGCGACGAGCAGATCGGTTTGGCGGCAGAGAAAGGCGGGGATCTGAAGCACGTCGGCGATCCGAGCGGCGACCGGCACGTGCCCGGGCTCGTGCACGTCCGTGAGAATCGGCAGGCCCGTGGCGGCGCGAACCTTTTCGAGCGCGCGGAGTCCCGTTTCCATGCCGGGGCCGCGCGGCGCGTTCAGGCGGGAGCGATTCGCCTTGTCGTAGGACGCCTTGTAGATGACGCTGATGCCGAGCTTGACCGCCAGCTCGGCGAGCGCTTCACCGACGCGCACGTTGAGGTCGTCGGATTCGACGACGCAGGGGCCCGCGATGAGAAACGGGCTGCTCTCCCCTCCGAACCGCGGCGCCATCAGTCCGTGAGCCCGGCCAACTCCCGCGACGGCTCGGCGCGCCGCTGGAGCTTGTTATACGCGAGTGCGGCGCCGACGAAGCCCGCAAACAGCGGATGCGGGTGCATCGGACGCGATTTCAGCTCGGGATGGAACTGGCAGCCGATGAACCAGGGATGCTCCGGCAGCTCGATCATCTCGACCAGCGAGCCGTCGGGCGACAACCCGGACGCGCGCAGCCCGTACTCGGCCAGCACGTCGCGGTACGCGTTCGAGACTTCGTAGCGGTGGCGATGCCGCTCGCTCACTTCCGTTGCGTTGTACGCCTGCGCCACGCGCGAGCCAGGCCGCAGCCGGCAGGGATACGCGCCGAGCCGCATGGTGCCGCCCATCTCCTGAATCCCTTCCTGTGAGCGCATCAGCGCGATCACGGGATTCCCGCATTCTGGTGCGAACTCGCTCGAGTTGGTATCGGGCAGCTTGCAGACGTCGCGCGCGAACTCGATGATCGCGGTCTGGAGACCGAGGCAGATCCCGAAGAACGGCAGCTTGTGCTCGCGCGACCAGCGAATTGCTTCGAGCATGCCTTCGATGCCACGAACGCCAAATCCGCCTGGAACGAGCAGCCCATCGTACCCGGCGAGCAGCTCGGCGGTGGTCTCCTGGTCGGTGAAGCGGTCGGACGCGATCCATTGGATCTGCACACCGGTGTCGTTCGCGATCCCGCCGTGGACCAGCGCCTCATGCACGCTCTTGTAGCTGTCGGCGAGCTCGGTGTACTTGCCCACCACGGCGATCCGCACCTGCTGCGGCGGATGGAGGATCTTGTCCACCATCCCGGCCCAGGCGCGCAAGTCGGGCTCTTTCGTCTCGAGGTGCAGCCGCCGGCAGACCTCTCGATCGAGTCCCTGCTCGTGGAGCTTGAGCGGGATCTGGTAGATCGATTTCACGTCGGGACTCTCGACCACGCAGCCGAAGTCGACGTTACAGAACTGCGCGATCTTGCGCTTCAGGTCTTCCGTCAGCGGCCGCTCGGTGCGGCAGACGAGGATGTCGGGTTGGATTCCGATCTGCATCAGCTCGCGCACGGAGTGCTGCGTCGGCTTGGTCTTCAGCTCCGCCGTCGCGGCAATGAACGGCACGAGCGTCAGATGAATGAACAGCGTGTTGTCGCGGCCGACTTCCTGGCGGAATTGGCGGATCGCCTCGAGGAACGGCAGCGATTCGATGTCGCCGACCGTGCCGCCGATCTCGGTGATCACTACATCATGATCGGGTGCGAGCCGGCGAATGGCGCCTTTGATCTCATCGGTGATATGCGGAATCACCTGCACCGTCGAGCCGAGGTACTCGCCGCGGCGCTCTTTCGTGATGACGGAGAGGTAGATCCGGCCGGTCGTCACGTTGTTGACCTGCGAGAGCGAGCGATCGATGAATCGCTCGTAGTGGCCGAGGTCGAGGTCGGTCTCGGCGCCGTCGTCGGTCACGTACACTTCGCCGTGCTGGAACGGCGACATCGTGCCGGGATCGACGTTGATGTAGGGGTCGAACTTTTGGATCGTGACCTTCAGTCCCCGCTCGGCGAGCAGGCGCCCGAGCGATGCGGCGGCGATTCCCTTCCCCAGGGAACTCACCACGCCTCCGGTCACGAAGATGTACTTGGTCGAGCTCACGGGCTCACCTCTCTGAGGTGTCGAGTGATCTCCGCTTCGGCCCACTTCAGATCGGCCGGCGTATCGATGCCTGGCGCTGCCGGTCCGTCGAACAGCGTCACACCCATCGGGATGCCATGCAGCAACGGCCTGAGCTGCTCGAGACGCTCCCACTGCTCTTCGGGGACGGGGGGGAGCCGCACCCACGCCTCCAACGCTTCCCGCGTATACGCGTACACGCCGACGTGCTGGTGGTAGACGACGTCGCCCTTGCCATCGCGATCGAATGGAATCGGCGCACGTGAGAAGTAGACCGCCCGGCCGCGTGCATCGACGACGACTTTCACCCGGCTGGGATCGTTGACCAGCTTCGCATCGAGCGAGCCGGCGGCCGTACCGAGCGGATCGCCGCCCTCGAGGCACGCCAACGCGCCGCGGACCGCCGCGCCAGCCACGAAGGGTTCGTCGCCTTGAACGTTGAGAATGAAGGTGAAGTCGCTAAACGACGGTTTCGCAACGACTTCCGCCACGCGCTCCGTGCCCGATGTATGATCCGACGACGTCATGACCGCCTCGAAACCGCCCGCCCCTACCACCGTCGCGATCTCGCGCGAATCCGTTGCGACGACTAAACGATCACAGATCTGGAGTTCAGCAATGCGGCGAGTGACGAGGAGGATGAGGGGCTCGCCAGCCAGCGGCAGGAGTGGCTTGCGCGGCAGCCGGGTCGAGCCCAGCCGTGCAGGAATCACGCCAAGGACGGGCACGGGGGAACATACAAAATCTGTGCCGCGGCGTCTAGCCCGGGGCTATGCCAGTGCTCCGGTTGACCTTACCACTCGCAGGAAGTTCTCGAGAATCCGCTTGCCGTGCTCCGTGCCGATCGACTCTGGGTGGAACTGGACGCCGTACGTCGGGTGATCGCGGTGCTTCATTGCCATGATCTCCGCGGCGTCGCCGGTGCCATGGCGGTCAGCGCTCATGGCGGTGACGACCAGCGTGGGCGGCAATGACGCCGGTTCGACGACGAGAGAATGGTACCGCATGGCCGTAAACGGGCTCGGAATGCCGTCGAACAACTCGTCGTCGCTGTGTACGATCGGGCAGGTCTTGCCGTGCATCAGGCGCTGCGCGCGCACGATCTTCCCACCGAAGGCTTCGCCGATCGCCTGGTGGCCCAGACAGACGCCCAAGATGGGCACGTCGCCGGCCAGCGCGCGGACCAGCGGAACCAGAATCCCCGCCTCGGCCGGCGTCCTGGGACCCGGCGAAAGCACGATCGCCGTGGGCTTCAGCGCCTGCACGTCAGCGACGCTGAGCGCGTCGTTCCGGTAGACAACCGGGTCCTCGCCCAGCTCGCCGAGGTACTGCACCAGGTTGTAGGTGAACGAGTCGTAGTTGTCGAGCACGAACAGCATGCGGAATTCTAACCTCTTCCCGTAACGTCCGAGCCGCAGAAGGCGCACTTGCCGGCTTTGAGCGGAATCTTGGACAGGCAGTAGGGACAATCCTTCATCATGGCGGGGGCCGCAACCGGCTTCGGCGTGAATCGTGCGGCCGAGCGCACCAGCGAGTAGACGACGAACCCGACGATAAGGAACGTGACGACGGTCGTGAGGAACAGGCCGTAGTTGAACGTCGCCGCGCCAGCGGCTCTGGCATCGGCGAGCGTGGCGTAGGGTCCCGGAGTCTTCGCCCCCTCTCGCAGCACGACGAAGAGGTTGGAGAAGTCCACCTTGCCGAGCACCAGGCCGATGGGCGGCATGATGATGTCTTCGACAA
>Ga0134079_10000147_pt1 | contig 17154 bp, 16 predicted proteins | sample 15_taG_2_FD_119770 | JGI IMG/M metagenome (GOLD analysis project Ga0134079, IMG submission 119770) | Grasslands soil microbial communities from the Angelo Coastal Reserve, California, USA - 15_D_Rain_40cm_2_09182015 | ecosystem: Environmental > Terrestrial > Soil > Grasslands ...
CTGCTCCGCGGGCGCCGGTTCGTGGTGGAAAACGAAGAGCCCGAGCTGCCGATCGGGCTCGTCAAACTGGCGGCGGAAAATGGATTGTGGGTTTGGGAGAAACGGTAACGACACCTGCGTTCGCCCCGACCTACCCCTCAATCGCCGCCGCCATCGCGTCGTCCGCCGAATACGCGCGGTCGATCACATCCTTGTAATGCTGCTCCACCACGCGGCGCTTCACCTTCAGCGTCGGCGTCAGCTCGCCCGATTCGATCGTGAAATCCTTCTCGATCAGCACGACTTTCTTCGGCGTCTCGAACTTGGCCAGGTGCGGCAGCATGCTCATCACTTCGCGCTCCACCTTCGCCTGCACGTCCGCCAGCTGGATCAGCTCGGCGCGCGTACCGTACACGAGGCTCCGCTCCTGTGCCCAGCGCTCGAGGTTATCGAAGTTCGGGACGATGAGAATGAGCGGGAACTTGCGGCGATCGCCGTACAGCATGGCGTTGGCGACGAACTTGTTGCGCTTCACCGCCATCTCGATCGGCTGCGGCGCGATATACTTGCCGCCCGCGGTCTTGAGCAGCTCCTTCTTGCGGTCGGTGATCTTCAGGTAACCGTCGGTGTCCACCTCACCGATGTCGCCGGTATGGAGCCAGCCACCGGCGTCCACCGTCTCCCTGGTCGCCTCCGGCAGCTTGTAATAGCCACGCATGATGTTCGGCCCGCGCGCCAGGATCTCGCCGTCCGCCGCGATCTTCAGCTCCACGCCGGGGATCGCGCGGCCGACCGTGCCGAGTTTGATACGGTCGAGCGGATTCAGCGTGAGGACGGGTGAGGACTCGGTCAGTCCGTAGCCCTCGATCACCGGAAGGCCGGCGCTGTAGAAGAACTTGGCGATGTCGGCCGACAGCGGCGCCGCGCCGGAGACGAAGAACCGAATCCGCCCACCCGTGCGCGCCCGCAGCTTCGAGAACACCAGCTTGTCCGCGACTTTTTTCTTGAGGGCCAGCGTGCCCGGAATCGGCAGCCCGGCAAGCGTCAGCGTCGCCCACTGCTCGCCGGCGCGCTTTGCCCAGAAAAAGATCTTGCGCTTGACGGCGCTTCCCGACAGCGCGTTCTCGAGCACACGCGCGTACACTTTTTCGTACAGGCGCGGGACGGAGAGCACGACCGTCGGCTTCACCTCGCCCAGGTTTGCCGCGACGGTGTCGAACGATTCGGCGTAGTTGATGATCACGCCCGCCTGAAACAGCGTGTAGTCCACCATCCGCTCGTAGCTGTGCGACAGCGGCAGCATCGAGAGACACTCGTCGCCGCTACCGATCGGAATCATCTGCAGGCACGCCTGCACGTTGGACCAGATGTTGTGGTGCGACAGCATGACGCCCTTGGGGTCGCCGGTCGTCCCTGACGTGTAGATAAGCGTCGCGAGATCCTCGGGACCCACGCTCAGCGCCTCAGCTCTCCAGTTGGGATGCTTCGCCACCACCGCCCGCCCCTTGGCCTCCACTGCGGCGAGCGACAGGACGCCAGGGCGCTGCGCGGCCGCGGCGCCGTCGAACACGACGACGTGTTTCAGACCGGGCAGCTCACCTCGCACCTCGAGCACCTTGTCCAGCTGATCTGCAGTGGACACGAACGCGGCGACCGACTCGGAATCGCGCAGGATGTATTGGGTCTGCTTGGCGGTGAGGGTCGGATAGATCGGGACGTCGGTCGCCCGGGCACAGAGGCAGGCATAGTCGGTCAGCGACCACTCAGGCCGGTTTTCCGATATGATCGCGACCTTATCGCCCGGCTGGATGCCCAGCTCGCGCAAGCCGAGGGAGATCGCTTGCACCCGTTCGAGGGCTTCGCGATGCGTGATCGAGACCCAGGCACCTCCCACTTTGGACCGGAACGCCGCCGGGAGAGCGGCGTGGCGGTCTACCGTGGTAAAGAAAAGCTGGCTGAGCGTGCCTCGGTTCACGGTCTGAACTCCACGACAAAAGTCACCGGACTGCCATCCACGGCGGTGTGATTGAAGTGCTGCATAGTCGCGGTCACGAACACAGAGTCCGGCACTGCGCCGCTCGGCCGCCGCACCCGCACGACAGCCACGCCGGTCGAGTTTGTCGCAAGGGTATCCCTCGGCACTAATGTGACGTCCGGACCGTTGCTCGGAAAGATGGCTGCTACCGTGAACACGACGCGTCGGTTCGCGGGGATGGCCCCGCCCAATCCGAAGACCTGCACGGACAGCGAATCAGACAGCGAGTCGCCTGGCAGGACCGTATCTCGTACAGCGCTCAGCGCACGAATCGAGTCCGGCCGCGGCACCACGGTCACGGTTTGCGGATTGGTGAAGAGGTTGCCGGTGCGCGCCTGCAGCCGCGCAGTGCCTAGGAAGGCTCCGAGCGAGACGCCGGTCGCACTGTCGAGCACCTGCAGGGTTGTGTCGAACGAGGTCCAAAAGAGCTCAGCCGACACGGAGTCGCCGACACCGTTCAGCACGCGCCCGCTCGGCCGGAACGTGTCGGTCACCTCCACGCGTGCGCTGTCGGGGAGTATCATCTCGATGGCAACCGGCTGGTCCGAAGATTCGATTTTGCAGGCGAACACAGCGGCAAGCGCGAGGACGAACAACGTCCGGCTCAGGGGCTGCCCGTCCTCTCCTCGGCGGCTCGCGCTGGAGCTTCGCCCGCTCGCAGGTCCTGCAGCGCCTGTGTCGCGTGCTCGATCCACTTCTGCGCGTCCGGGCCGCGCGGCGGGTGCGCGAGAAAGGTCTTCAGGTGTTGGGCGGCACCATCAGGATCACCGCGTTGCAACAGGAGAAACGCGAGGCCGTAGTGCGCCCCGGCGAGCGAGCCATCGAGCTCGAGCGCCCGCCGGTAGTGGCGGATCGCTTCGTCGTAGCGGCGTGTCTTGGTGAACGCGATCGCCATATTCTGGAGAATGCGGGCATCGTTCGGGTGATCGCGCAACGCCAGGCGGTAGGACGTCAGCGCGGCGTCATAATCCCCCTGTCGTTCCAGGGCTAACGCCTCATTGAGATAATCGAGACGTTGAGGTGTGAGATCGTCGTTTCCCGACGACCCTCCCCCGAACAAGCGGCGCCAGAAACCCATGCGGCGAAAATAGCTTGCGGCTATTCACGCTGGCAATGTAGAATCCCCAACCATGGCACTCCCTCCCCGGCCGTCTTCCACCCCACGCCCCCCCCCGCGTCCCCGCCCAGCGAGCGGCCCCTCGCGCAGTGTCCTCCAGGTCGATTGGGCGTTCTTCGGGGAGCTGTGCCGCGTCCTGGCCCTCAAGGTGTTCCGCGAATACGACCCGGAGGTGGTGATCGGTATCGCGAAGGCGGGCGTCATTCCCGGCGCGGTTGTGGCCAGCATCCTGCAACGCGACTTCGCCTCGATCGCGATCTCCAAGGAAGGGTCGGTCATCGCCGGCCCGCCGCGCCTCGTGACGGGGAAGCGGGTGCTGCTGGTCGATGAGACCTGCGAATCCGGGAATACCATGAAGCTGGCCCTGGCCGCCGTGCGAGAGTTGAAGCCCGCCGCGGTGAAGACGGCGGTGTCGTTCAAGACCGGCGCCTACAAACCAGACTTCTTCGCGCTCGAAAACGAGAACTTCATCATCCTGCCCTGGGACCTGGAAGTCATCGTCAACGGCGAAATCGTGGTCCGGCCCGATTACCGCGCCAAACTGAAAGGGCCCAGTTGAAAGATCGTCTCGCCGCCGCCCTCAAGCAGTCCCGCGCCGATTACACCGAGATTCGCGTCGAACGCACCTGGAGCTCCGCCGTCGCATTTCGAGGCCGCCGGCTCGAGACCGCGACCGTCAGCGAAGATCAGGGCGGCTTCGTCCGCGTGCTCAACAAGGGTTACGGCTGGGGCATCACGTCGTTCACCTCGCTGGCCGAGCTGCCGCAGATGGTCACGCGTGCGAACGAGCTGTCACGCGCGGTGAAGCTCGACGAGCCCATCCGGCTCGCCGAGGCGGCGGCGCAGATGGCGGACGCGGTGCTCGACCTGGACGGCGACGTCCGCGGGATCGCGCTCTCGGAGAAGAAGAAGCTCCTCGACCGCTACAACAGCGCCATGCTCGCGGTGTCGGACAAGATCGTCGATACGCAGGCCAGCTATCGTGACGAAGTGTCGGAAGTCTGGTACGTCAATTCAGAGGGCGCGGTTGTTTACCAACTACGTCCTGAAGTGGTTTTGTCTGGCACCGCGATCGGACGCCGCAACGGCACCATCGAAAAGGGGCTCGAATCCATCGGCCTGCGCAAGGGATGGAACAGCGTGCAGAACTTCGAGTCGCAGTTTGGTGTCGTGGCGCGGCGGGCCGTCGATCTGCTCGATGCCCCCCGCGTGCGCGGCGGTGCCTACCCTGTGATTCTCGACAACGAGCTTGCGGGTGTCTTCATCCACGAGGCGTTCGGCCATCTCTCCGAGGCCGACTTCGTCTATGAAAACCCGCAGGCTCGAGAGATGATGACGCTGGGACGGCGGTTCGGAAAACCGGTCCTGAACGTCGGCGACAACGGCGCCGCGTCCGGACTGCGCGGGACCCTGCCCTACGACGATGAAGGCACGCCGACGCAGGACACGCCGCTGATCAAGCAAGGCATCCTCGTCGGTCGCCTCCATTCCCGCGAAACCGCCGCGACGCTCGGTGAGCGCCCGACCGGTAATGCGCGCGCGATCTCGTTCCGCCACCCGCCCATCGTCCGGATGACCAACACCTATATCTCCCCCGGCAAGAAGGGCGTCGGCTTCAACGAGCTGATCAGCGACATCAAGCTCGGCGTGTACGCGTGCGGCGCGTTCGGGGGGCAGACGATGCTGGAGAACTTCTCGTTCACCGCCGGTTGGGGCTACATGATCCGCGACGGGAAAGTCGCCGAGCTGGTGAAGGACGTGGTGCTGGCGGGGAACCTGTTCCAGACGCTCGATCGCATCGACCACATTGCCGGCGATTTCACCTGGAATCAGATGGGCGGCGGCTGCGGCAAAGGCGGCCAGTTCCCGCTCCCCGTGACGGAGGGGGCGCCCCATGTCCGCATCGAGGAAGCGCTCATCGGCGGTGACGTATGATCGACCGCTTGCTCGAGACCGCGCGCGGCAAGGTGGACGGCGCTGACGCCCTCTGGCGCCGCGAGGAACGGACGGCCGTCGGGTTCGAGGCGGGACGGCTGAAAGCCGCAGGGGTATCGGAAGAGGCCGGCCTCAATCTGCGCGTGCTTGCGCGCGGAAAGATGGGCGTCGCCGGCACCACGGCCGCCCAGCCTGACGCCGCGGAGCTGATCAGCCGCGCGAGGAGCTCGGCCGAGCTGGGCGAGACCGTCGATCTTGCCTTTCCCAATGCCGCCGCGGCCAACCTGCCACCGGTTCCGACCTTCTTCGACCGCACCGCCAACGCATCACTCGACGATCTGATCCGCATGGGTCGCCTGCTCGTCGAGCGCCTGTCGCGGCCCGACTGCCAGGTGAACGTCGCCGTGGAGCGCGAGGTACAGGACACGGCCGTCGGCAATATGGCGGGCGCGCGCGGTGAGTACCGCGCGACCGCCATCGCCGTGACCGCCGACGTCACGCGTATCGCCGGCGACGATGTCTTGATGGTTTTCGACCAGTATGTGGGCGCGGACCTGCCGAGCGATGCGGAGCTCGAGATGCTGGTCCGCTCGGTGGAAACTCGGCTCACGGCGGCGCTCAAGATCGTGACGCCGCCGGAGGGGGCGCTTCCCGTCGTCTTCACCCCGGCGGGCCTCGCCGCCGTCGTGCTGCCGCTCGAGCAGGCGCTCTCGGGAAAGACGGTGCTGCAGGGCAGCTCGCCGCTGGCGGGCAAAGTCGGCGAGATGCTTTTCGATCAGCGATTGTCGATCCTGGATGATCCGTTGACGCCGGGACGGCCGGTGTCGCGGCCCGTCGATGACGAATGCGTGCCCTCGCGCCGCAACGCCCTCGTGGAGCACGGCACGGTGGGACGGTTCGTCTACGATCTGGAGACGGCAGCGCGGGCCAAGACCGAAAGCACGGGCAATGGGCGGCGCGGCATCTTTGGAAAACCGCACATCGGATACACCAATATCCTGTTTCAGATGACCGACGGCGGGCGCCACGCGGGAACGGTGCCGGCGCCGGCGGATTTGGGCGGTGGCCTGATCGACGACATCGATGATGGATTGATCGTGGATGATCTGATCGGGGTGGGGCAGGGAAACGTGATCAGCGGCGCGTTCAGCCATCCGGTGGGCCTCGCCTACCGAGTGCAACGCGGTGAGGTCACCGGACGCGTGAAGGATGCGGCCGTAGCAGGGAACGCGTACGACTTGCTCAAAAAAATCGGCGGCTTTGGAAACGACGGGCGCTGGCTGGGGGCACGTTGGTCGCCGTCGATGCTCTTGGAAGGTGTGAGCGTCGCGAGGAGGTAGTGGCGCAGCATGCTGCGCCCCTACGCCGCTCCCAACGCCTCCACATACGTCCTACCCGACGTCATTTCGTTGTAGACGTTGTCCAATACCGCCGGCGTCGCCGACAAGAACCGGCACCGTCCGTCTCCCCTGCTTCGGCATTCCACTTCCATCACCGCGATTGTCTCCTCCGAGACGCGGCCCAGAAAGTCGGCCAGCATGCCGGCGGAGAAGAAGCACATCGGCGTCTGAGAACTGCCGGGTTCCGCTTCTGCCCAGTCGGTCGAGTCGATCGCGAGCGCGCCGGTGCCGACCGGCGTGATCGTGACGGTTCCCCACCCGCCGGTTCGGAAGAACTCCGACAGGGTCTCCGGCAGCAGGTCGGCATCGAGCTCGGCCGGATTGTTGGCGGCCACGAACGCCTGGAACAGGGGCCCCCCCGCGGCGTAGCCGGCTTCCTGCAGGATCGTGATGAGCTGTTCGGGCGCATGCGCCGCGAGGCTCGCGTGGAGCTGGCGAACGATGCTCGGGGTGGTCATATCGGAACGCAACTTAGGGTTTGCGGTTCGCGCGGCGCAAGAGTTCGGGCTCGTCGATTTGCTCGACGCCGAGCGCTTTCGCCTTCTCGAGCTTCGATCCGGCGTCGGCGCCGACGACGAGCGCGGTGGTCTTCTTCGACAGGCTGTCCGATACGTGGCCGCCGGCGCCCTCGATCAGCTCCTTCGCCTGCTGCCGCGATAGCGTGGGGAGCGTCCCGGTGACCACGAATGTCTGATCGGCGAGGGGCCGCGGGCCGGTGGCGGTAGCCGTCTCTCTCAGCGTTAGGCCGAGCTTTTCCAGACGCTCGACCAGCTTCTGGTTGCGCGGCTCGGCGAAGAACCCTGCGACCGCCTCCGCGATCGCCGGTCCTATGCCGCGCACCTCGCCGACCTCGGCCGCCGATGCCTTCGCGAGCGCCTGCATCTTCCCGAAATGCCGCGCCAGGAGCTTCGCGCCCTGCGCGCCGACGTGCCGGATCCCAAGCCCAAACAGCAGCGCCGAGAGGGGCTGTTCTTTGGAATCGGCGATCGCTTCCACGAGCTGATGCGCCGACTTCTCGGCGAAACCCTCCAGCGTGAGCAGCTTGAGCGGTGTCAGCTCGTAGAGGTCGGCCACGTTCTCGATCAGTTTGGCATCGAGTAACGCGCGCACCCGCTCGTAGCCGAGGCCTCGGATGTCCATGGCAGTCCGCCCGGCGAAGTGCGAGATCGACTCGAGAATGCGCGACGGGCAAGAGATGTTTGGGCAGTAGGTCATCACCTCGTCTTGCGGGTGTTCGACCTCGGAGCTGCAGCTCGGACAGCGCTCGGGCATCTTGTACGGCTTCGCGGAGCTGGGGCGTTTGTCCTTCACGGGCCCCAGGACCTGCGGGATCACCTCGCCCGCGCGTGTGACCTCGACCAGATCCCCCTCGCGGATGTCTTTGGCGGCGATCAGCGCGGCATTGTGGAGTGTGGCGTTAGAGACCGTCACCCCGCCGATCTCGACGGGCTCGAGCACCGCGTACGGGTTGAGCGCGCCCGTGCGGCCGACGTTGATCCGGATCTCGAGCAGCTTCGTGACCTGCACCTCCGGCGCGAACTTGCGCGCCACCGCCCAGCGCGGCTCGCGGTTGCTGATCGTACCCAGCTCGGCGTAGAGCGAGCGGTTATCCACCTTGACCGCAACACCGTCGGCGCCGTAGTCGAGCGTCGGCAGCAGCGCCTCCAATTTCCTGATCTCCTGATGCGCCGCCTCGAGATCCTTCACGCGTGTGTGGTGCGGCTCGACCGGCAGGCCCCATTCCAGCAGCGCCTCCAGCAGCTCGTGCTGCGACTCGATGCCGAGCTTCAGGCCTGGCGCTTCGACCTGAAAGGTAAAGACGCGCAGCCCGCGGGCGCGGGTCTTTTTGGAATCGAGCTGGCGCAGTGCGCCGGCGGCGGCGTTGCGCGGATTGGCGTACGGCGGCTCGCCCGCCTTCTCACGCTGCTTATTGGTCTCGGCGAACCGGCTCTTCGGCAGATAGACCTCACCGCGCACTTCCATCTTCTTGGGCCAGCCCTTACCGCGCAGTCGCAAGGGCAGATCGAGCACCGTGCGCAGATTTCCGGTGACGTCCTCGCCTTCAACGCCGTTGCCGCGCGTGACACCGGTGACGAAGATGCCGTCCTCGTACGTGAGGCTGACGGCCGCGCCGTCGATCTTGACCTCGAGCGTGTACCTCGCCGTTTTCACTTCCGGGACGAGCCGCGCGTTGCGCTCCTCCCATTCGCGCAGCTCCGCGTCCGTGAAGGCGTTCGCCAGCGAGAGCATAGGGACGAGGTGGCGGTGCTTGCGGAAGCCCGTCGCGGGTTCGCCGCCGACGCGAAGGGTGGGGGAGTCTGGGGTCTGGAGCTCGGGATGCTTTGCTTCGAGGTCCTGCAGCTCGCGGAACAGCTTGTCGTACTCCGCGTCCGACATCTCCGGCTTGTCGAGGATGTAGTAGGCGTGATTTGCGCGTTCGAGAATGCGCCGCAGCTCCGCGGCGCGTGCAGCCGGCTTCACCTGCCTTTGGCTTCTTCCTGGATCACGGCCATGGCCACACCCACGAGCCGCTCGATCTCCTCGGCGCTGGCCCTGGGCAGGAGGCCCTCGCCCCACGCGCCTTCCCGCTGGCCGAAGGTGTCGAGGAGCCGGCGCAGGAAGGCGAGCAGGGCCACGCGCTCCAGCTCCATGCGCTTGAGCTGCTCGCTCGTCTCGTGGGTGCGCTGCGCGAGCCGCTCGTAGCGATGCGCGTTGCGGAGCGCCTGGGCGGTGAGGGCGGCGACGACCTGGACGAAGCGCACGTCGGCGTCGGAGAAGGTGGGGCCGTCGCGGAACGTGCGGAGGAAAATCGCGCCGATCGCCACGGTCCGCCACGTGATCGGCACGACCGTAATCGACTTGACGCGGCGATTGATCAGCTCGCTCTTGACGTGCTTGAGCGACGGGTCGTTCGCCGCGTCGGGAATGAACACGGTCTCGCCGCTCTGCATCGCCTTCTTCAGCTCCGGGTAGCGCTCCAGATCGACCAGGTAATTGCGGATCGTGGGATCTTCGTAGGAGGCGACGAGCCGCACCTGCCGCCCGCCCTTTTCGCCGAGAAAGATGGAGCAGCGGTCCAGCCCGAACGACTCGCCGAGCTTGCGGGCGATGGCCTGCAGAATGTCAATGAAGTGTAAGGAGCTGGACGCTTCCTTCAGGATCTCGATGACGGCGAGCAGATGCTTGCGCTCGTGTTCCAGCTCGGCGATCCGCGCGGCGAGCCGTTCCGCTTCCGCGTGTGTCAGAGCCGAGTGGATCGTCATGGGTCCAATAGTTTCGCTTGCAGACGCGAGTGACGTCAAGCGCGTGTAGATTAATCAACCATGCGCGCCATTCTCCTCACGACCGTCATCAGCATCGCACTTTCCGCGGAATCTCGGTCACAGTCGGCGTCACCGGCTTCTGCCCCGGCCCCTGGACCGGCGGCCCCGATTGGCGCCTACAGCGTTGTACCGGAGTTGCCGGGCATGGGCAGACCGGTCGACGTCGCTGCCACGGCCGCGCGGCGCCGAGCGCTCCTCAAGCGCATCGGACGCGGCACCGTGCTGATCCCGGCGGGGCACGAGCGGAACATCGAGCAGGACTACGTACAGGACAACGATTTCCGCCAGGACAACACGTTCTACTACTTCACCGAGCTCGAGACGCAGGACGCGGTGCTCATGATGACCGCCCGCGGTCCGGATTCCATCGAGACCGTGCTGTTCCTGCCGCCGCGCACGCCGTCGCAGGAGCGGTGGACCGGTATGCGGATGGGTCCTGACACCACGGCGGTACGGCTGTCCGGGATCACGACCGTGCTGCCGATCGATTCGCTCGAGGCTCGCGCCCGTGCCGCGGTGCAACCGGTTTACGCGCCGCATCCCGCCCCCAACGCGCAGAACCTGACGCCGATCGTGGATTCGATGCGCGTCGTGAAGGACGCCGACGAGGTCTCGCGGCTCCGCCGCGCGGTGGAGATCAGCGTCGCCGGGCACATCGCGGCCATGCGAGCGGCGCGGCCGGGGATGTACGAGTACCAGATCGAGGCGGCGCTCGAAGATGGGTTCCGGAGCAACGGGGCGGACCGGTTGGGTTATCCGTCTATCGTCGGCAGCGGTCCCAACTCGACGACGCTGCATTACGACGTGAACCGTCGGAAGACTGAAAACGGGGACCTGGTCGTGGTCGACGCGGCCGCCGAGTGGGGTCAGTACACCGCCGACGTCACGCGCACCTTCCCGGTCAACGGGAAGTTCACGCCGCGGCAGAAGGCGATCTACGATCTGGTTTTAGGGGCGCAGCAGGCCGCGTTCGACGCCGTGCGGCCCGGGATCACGATGCGGGAGCTGGACGGCATCGCGCGCAAATACATGCGCGAGCACTCGGGCACCCTGTGCGGCGAGCGGACGTGCGATGACCGGGAGTACTTCAACCACGGCCTCGGTCATCCCATCGGGATGGACGTGCACGACGTCGGCATCGGCCGCCCGCTCGAGCCGGGCATGGTGATCACGCTCGAGCCGGGGATCTATCTCCAGGCGGAAAAACTGGGCGTACGGATCGAGGACGACGTGCTGGTGACGGCGAAGGGCGGGGAGTGGTTGTCAGGCGGTGCGCCGCGGACGACGGACGCAATTGAAAAACTGATGGCGGGATCCGGCAGGTAGGGGCGTTGGTAGGGGCGCAGCATGCTGCGCCCCTACATGTACACTGCTGCGGCCCTACATGTACACTGCTGCGGCCCTACATGTACACTGCTGCGGCCCTACACTCTCAATGCTGCGCTGCTATGCCCGCGCTACTTCTCGTCCTTCTCGTTCTGGATCTCCTTGAGTAGCGCCGCCGCGTCTTCCTTGTTCTGCGGATCCTGCACGTCCGCCACCGGCAGCGCGGCGATCGCCTGCAGCTGCACCCGGGCCTTCGAGTACGTCCCCAGATCGACGTAGACCTCGGCCAGCTCGAGCCGGTGATAGATGTGATCGGGCGCCAGCCGGACCGCGGTCTCGAGATGCATGACCGCGTCGTTCCAGTTCGCCTTGTCCATGAACCCGCCGCCGAACAGCGTCTTGGCAAAGAAGCGCTGGAACCCGGACAAGCGCTTGACCTCGGCATTCCACGCGCCGAGTACGTGATGTGCCATGTGGTAGGTCGAATCGATCTCGACCGCTCGCGTCGCTTCGTCGAAAATCACTTTCGCGTACTTGACGCGCTCCTTGCTGCCCTTCGTGCGTGACAGGCGCCCCAGAACCATCGCGAGCGCGTAGTGCCCGTCGGGCTTGGTCGAATCGGCGCGAATCGCCCGCTCGGCGTAGATTCGGCCCACGGCGTATAGGCTATCCCGGCGGCGCTTGAGAGAATCCTCTTTGCTCTGTATTTGTTTGGCGACGTCGGAGATGGCCCGTGCCGCCTTCCAGTTCGCCTCGTAGCTCATCGAATCGATGGCGAGAGCAGCCTGGTAGTGGTGGAGCTGCACGTCCGGATGCATGAGGCCGGCGCTGTCGCCAAGGGCGATGTGATGGGCGGGACTTTGCGCCACGACAACGAGCGCGAGCACGATGGAGAGCACCCGAGAATGATCGTCCCACCCCTGATCGAGCGCAAGCGCGACGGCGGCAACCTCAGTCCAGAGGAGTGGTCGGCGATCGTCGCCGAATACACGGCAGGCCGAATTCCCGATTACCAGATCGCCGCGCTCTTGATGGCGGTGTTCATGAAGGGGCTCGAGCGGCAGGAGCTCGCCGCGCTCACCGACGCGATGCTCGCCTCCGGCGATCGCCTGTCGTTCGACGGCTGGGCCACGCCGCGCATCGACAAGCACTCGACCGGAGGCGTGGGCGACAAAGTGTCGCTCGTGCTGGCGCCGCTGGTCGCCGCCTGCGGCGTCGCGGTGCCGATGATGTCTGGGCGCGGCCTCGGCCACACCGGCGGCACGCTCGACAAACTCGAGGCGATTCCCGGCTTTCGCACCAACCTGTCGCTCGCGGAAGCGAAGGCGCAGGTGCAGAAGCTCGGGTGCGCGCTGATCGGCCAGACCGCCGAGATCGCGCCCGCCGACCGCAAGCTGTATGCGCTGCGCGACGTGACCGCGACCGTCGAATCGATTCCCCTGATCTCCGCGAGCATCATGTCCAAAAAGCTGGCCGAAGGATTGAACGGCCTCGTGCTCGACGTGAAGAACGGCAGCGGGGCGTTTCTCCCGGAGGTCGCGCGCGGGCTCGAGCTGGCGAAAACGATGATCGCGCTCGGCGAAGACCGCGGCTGCCCCACCGTCGCACTCATCACGGCGATGGACCGCCCGCTCGGTCGCGCGTGCGGCAACGTGCTGGAGACGGAAGAGGCGATCCTCGCGCTGCGCGGTGAAGGCCCGCCGGACCTGCTCGAGGTCACGTACGCGCTCGGCGTCGAGATGCTGCTCCAGGGCGGGATCGAAAAGAACACCAAGAAGGCGCGCAAGAAGCTCGAGACGGCGATCGAATCGGGCCTCGCCGCCGAGAAGTTCGAGCAGATCATCGAGGCGCAAGGCGGCGATCCCAAGGCGGTGGAAGATCCTTCCGTGCTGCCGCAGGCCCTGGCCGTGGAGGTCTACGCGGCGCCGCGCACCGGCGTCGTGCAACGCGTCGAGCCGCGCACCATCGGCCGCGCCGTCATCGCGTTGGGCGGTGGCCGGCGGACCGTGGACGACACGATCGATCCGACGGTGGGCTTCGTGATCACGGTGAAGCCCGGCGACAAGGTTTTGGAGGGCGAGCCGATCGCATCCGTATTTGCGAAGGACGCCGATGGCATCCGGGCCGGCTTCGACGCCCTAACTCAGGCGATTGTGCTGGGTGACAAGCTGACCCAAAAACCCCTGCGTCTGGTCTCGCATCGCGTCACCAGGGCAGGGGTGGAGGAGCTGAGCTAAGGCAGGGGTTTCTGGCCGGTTCCCGGTCCCCAGTCGCGCACACGTTCCTCGTCGGCGGCCTCCTGCACGTCGCGCTCGGCCCGCTCCAGCTCGATCTCATCCACGTCAGGCCGTTCTTTCCTCGCCACGCCGGCGACGGATTTGCTCGGCCAAAAAAACCACGCCAGCACGGCGAGCAGAACGACAACGATGACAACAATGCCCATCAGACGTCCAGGTTCTTCACGAACTTGGCGTTTTCCTCGATGAATTTGCGGCGGGGCTCGACCTCATCGCCCATCAGCGTCTCGAACAACGACGACGCTTCGAGCGCGTCTTCCATCGTCACCTTGAGCAGGGTGCGCTTGGCGGGATCCATCGTCGTGTCCCGCAGCTGGTCGGGGTTCATCTCGCCGAGCCCTTTGTAGCGGCTCACGTTGACCGTCGCCTTACTCTCCGCCCCGTTGGTGAGCCGCTTCACGTAGGTATCGCGTTCTTTTTCGTCATAGGCGTAGAACTCTTCCTTGCCCTTGGAGACGCGAAAGAGCGGTGGCTGCGCGATGTAGATGTACCCGACGTCGATCAGCTGCTTCATCTCTTTATAAAAGAACGTGAGCAGCAGCGTGCGGATGTGCGCACCGTCCACGTCGGCGTCCGTCATGATGATGATCTTGTGGTAGCGCGCTTCGTCAACCTTGAAGTCCTCGCCCACGCCCGTGCCGATCGCCGTGATCATCGTGCGGATTTCTTCGTTGGACAGGATCTTGTCGATGCGCGCCTTCTGCACGTTCAGGATCTTGCCGCGCAGCGGCAGGATCGCCTGATAACTGCGGTCGCGCCCCATCTTTGCCGATCCGCCGGCCGAGTCGCCTTCGACCAGGTAGATCTCGCAGAGCTTGGGGTCGGTGAGCGAGCAGTCGGCGAGCTTGCCGGGCAGGAGGCCGGCGTCGAGGCCGCTCTTTTTGCGCACCAGCTCGCGTGCCTTGCGGGCGGCTTCGCGAGCGCGGGCCGCGCTGAGGGCTTTCGCGATGATCGAGCGCGCGATGCTTGGGTTCTTGTCGAAGAAGGCGCCGAGGGCTTCGTTGACGACCGTCTTGACGATGCCTTCGACTTCCGAGTTCCCGAGCTTGGTTTTGGTCTGACCCTCGAACTGTGGGTTTTTGACCTTGACGCTGAGCACGCAGTTCAGCCCCTCACGGACGTCGTCGCCGGAGAGCGTGAACTCTTCCTTCTTCAAGGCGCCGTCCTGCTTTGCCCACTCGTTGATGGTGCGGGTCAGCGCCGACTTGAAGCCGGTGAGGTGCGTGCCGCCTTCGTGCGTGTTGATGTTGTTCACGAACGTGAAGGTGTTTTCGCTGTACTGATCGTCGTACTGGACCGCGCCCTCGACCTCCACGTCTTCCTTGCTCGCCTCGAACGTAATCGGCTTGGGGTGGAGCGTCTTCCGGTTGCCGATGATCCACTTCACGAATTCGGCGAGACCGCCCTTGTAGTAGAACGTCTCTTCCTTCGTGCTGCCCTTGCGCTCGTCCTTGAGCACGATCGTGAGGGCTTTGTTCAGGAAGGCGAGCTCGCGCAGGCGGTTGGCGATCGTGGCGTAGTCGAAGCGCGTCTCGGTGAAAATGTCCGTGTCGGGCTTGAACCACACCGTCGTGCCCGTGCCTTTCGCCTTGCCGACCACCTCGAGCTTCTTCTTGGTGTCGCCGCGCTCGAACGCCATGTGGTGGCGCTTGCCGTCGCGATCGACCCAGACTTCGAGTTTTTCCGACAGCGCGTTCACCACGGACACGCCCACGCCGTGCAGACCGCCTGACACTTTGTAGCTGCTCTTGTCGAACTTGCCGCCGGCGTGCAGCACCGTGAGCGCGACTTCCACGCCGGGCTTTTTCTCGGTTTTGTGAATGTCGACCGGAATGCCGCGGCCGTTGTCGACCACCGTCACCGCGTTGTCGGCATGGATCGTCACGGAAATTTCGGTGCAGTACCCGGCCAGCGCCTCGTCCACCGAGTTGTCCACCACTTCGTAGACGAGGTGGTGCAGGCCGCGTGCCGACACCGAGCCGATGTACATCGCCGGACGGCGCCGGACCGCTTCCAGCCCCTTCAGGACTTGAATGGAATCGGCCTGATAATCGCCGTTGCTCTTTGCTTTTTTGTTTGGTGCGGCAGGCTTCTTCTTAGGCATCAAATTCCTAACGTGTAAGGAGCCAGCGAATCGATGTGATGCGTCCGGCACCGCGTCCCGCATTCACGCGGGCCATGATGTCGGGCGTCATCAGCTGCAGCTCTGTCATCCACGAGCTCGTCGCCACGCGGACAAACAGCACGCCGTCCGGCGTGACGCTCTCGGGGGTCGCGACGGCCGCGATCTGCGGGCCGACCAAGCCGGGCCAATCGGGAATCACCTGCGCCTGACCCACCCGGCGCGCCAAACCAGCCCGCTTCAAGTACCCTTCGAGCGCTTCCGCGACGGCTACAGGACGGCCTTTTTGAGGGCGGTTGGGGCGGTCAGTCACAGCCCTTAAAATAGCTGGAAGTCATTGTCCTGTCAACAGTTAAGGGTGCGACGGAAGTGACGGTACGGCCACAACGTAGGGGCTACCGGCCCTGGAATTTGGCGGCGCGCTTCTCGAGAAACGCGGTCGTTCCTTCCTTCATGTCCTGCGTCGCGGCGAGCAGGCCGAAATGATTCGCCTCGAGCAGCAGCCCCTCGTCGAGCGTCATCTCGAGTCCCTGGTCTACCGCTTCCATGGCGAGCCGCACCGCGAGCGGTCCCATCGCCAGGATACCCCGCATCATCTTCTCGGATTCGGCGAGCAACTCCCCCGCCGGCACGATCTTGTTCACGAGGCCGATGCGATACGCTTCCTGAGCATCGATCATCTCACCGGTGAGGATGAGCTGCAGCGCCACGCCCTTGCCGACGAGGCGCGGGAGCCGTTGCGTGCCGCCGTAGCCGGGCGCGATGCCGAGCTTCACCTCCGGTTGCCCGAACTTCGCGTTCTCGCTTGCGATGCGGATGTGGCACGCCATCGCCAGTTCGCAGCCGCCGCCCAGGGCAAAACCGTTGATCGCCGCGATGACGGGCTTGCCGCACGTCTCGAGTCGCCGCAGGACCGCCTGACCACGCTGGGCTCGCGCCTTGCCGTCGAACGGCCCCTGGCGCGACAGGTCGCCAATATCGGCGCCGGCGACGAATGATTTCGGCCCCGCGCCCGTGAGGATCGCGCCCTTGATCTCGGCCTCAGTCGCAATGCGCTCAGCGGCATCACCGAGCTCGGAAATTACCTGATCGTTGAGCGCGTTCAGTTTGTCTGGACGGTTGATCGTGAGGACTGCAATCCCATCGCGAACCTCGAACAGCAGCGTTTGATAGTTCATGCGACAATCCTAAAGCCAGGATATGCAAAAGCTAGACGTCGAGACGTCCAGCGGGGATTGGATACGAGTTTGTAGGACAGCACTGCTCGAGGCAGTCCTGTCTCGGCGTCTAGTCTTTGCATTTCCTCGCTGTAGGTTCATCCATCGTGCCCATTCAAGCCATCAGTTGGTCCCCCTCCGGCGCCGTTCGCATCATCGACCAGCGCGCGCTGCCTGAAGCCGAGATCACCCGTGATCTGGAAAGCGCTGAGGCCGTGGCGGATGCCATCAAGCAGCTGCAGGTTCGCGGCGCACCGCTGATCGGCATCGCCGCCGCGATGGGGCTCGTCGCGGGCACGCGCGATCTCCGCAGCGCGCCGCGACGCGAGTTCCTGGACCGCGTGGCGCAACTCTCCGAGCTCCTGGCGAACTCGCGCCCCACCGCCGTCAACTTGCGCTGGGC
>Ga0134079_10000148_pt1 | contig 17120 bp, 14 predicted proteins | sample 15_taG_2_FD_119770 | JGI IMG/M metagenome (GOLD analysis project Ga0134079, IMG submission 119770) | Grasslands soil microbial communities from the Angelo Coastal Reserve, California, USA - 15_D_Rain_40cm_2_09182015 | ecosystem: Environmental > Terrestrial > Soil > Grasslands ...
GATCTCTATACTGCCGATGAAGTCTTCCTCACCGGTACCGCCGCCGAAGTCGTGAGCATCTCCAAGCTCGATGGCCGCGCGATCGGCTCCGGCGTCGCCGGGCCCGTTACGAAGGACCTCGCGACCCGCTTCAGAGCGTACGTAACGAGAGGCGACTAGCGCACCCCCTTCACCGCCGGGAACCCCAGCCGGCGCTGCTCCGACCACTGCGAGAAGTCCCATCCTTGCAGGATGCACGAGTGATTGGGCTCCCAGTGCTGGGCTCAACTATTGACGGGACTTGAACTTAGCCACATATTGGGACCCCTCTTGGGCGGCCCCGGTCGAGGTGACCTATGCCATGGCGAGTGATCGCCCACGGTGACCAGGTTTGGCATGTCGACGCGGTAGCCGAGCGGCGGGCAAATACGGCCGCGTGGCAGTTGGTATTGGCGTTCCGGGCCGCGTCCGAGCCGAGCCGGCGGCAGTCGTTTTGGACGCCGTATCCACTGGAGGCCACGTCGAAATCGTCGCTGTTCATCCAGGCGGAGCGTATTCCGGACGCCGCCCTATCGCAGGTGCTGGCGGAGCGTCTGACATGAGCCCCGTCGACCTGCAGGACCTGCGGCGCATCGTCGTGGCGGTATCCCGCCTGCGCGGGGAAACGGTACGGGACGTGACGGTTCGGTCCGACGTCCGGCACGTGAAGGTGGAGTTCGAGAGCGGGCTGATCCTGGTCATCTCCGCGGAGCGCGACGCGCAAGGCCGTCCGCGGCTCGAAGTGGACGTCGTGGAGGCGCCGCAGGACGCGGGGTTGAAACACCAGATCGAAGTGCGCTTCGATTGAGGCGGGCGCGTGGGTGAGGCGCGGCTTCGGTTTGAAGAATTCGAATTCCAGCGCCTGCCCAACGGCCGTTGCCGCGCGAAGGTCGTCCTGGCGTGGGCGGACGGGCGCCGGTTCGAAGGTGCTTCCGACGGCGTGACGTCGCAAACAGGAGAGCTCCGCTGCTGTGCGGCGGCGGCGGTGCAGGCGCTGGAACGGTCGGTGGAGACGAAGCTGACGTTCGAGCTGCTCGGCGTGAAGGCGGTGCGTGCCTTCGATGCGACAGTTGTGATCGTTTCGCTATCGGCTCGCGCGCCGCAGGAGGCGACGCGCCTGGTGGGCTCGTGCTTGACGGAGCAGGACCCGCCGCGCGGCGCGGCCCTTGCTGTACTGAATGCCACGAACCGGTTACTCGGGAACTACTTGGCGACACGATGACGCGACCGACGACGAGAAGGCTCTGGATTGCAGGCGCCGTGGTGCTGGCCACCGGCTGCGCCTCCGGCCGCGCGCGCTCCGTCGGCGGTGTCCCGGGAGCCACAGTCGCACCCGTCGCCGGTGTTCCGGCCGACACGACGGCGGCCGCGAGCGGCGCCGGACAGGTCGGCGCGGCGATCGCCGGCGTGACGCGCGATTCGGCCGCGGACCAGTCCGCCCTCGACAGTCTGCACGGTCGCGCGGACCAACCGCCGAAACCCACGACGCCTCTGACGCCGACGCCCGTTCCCGCGGTCGGCCGCGCCGACACCACGGTGCGCGGCGAGGACGTGCAGCGGGAGGCCGAGCGCCTCTTCGGCCGCAACGAGGCCAAGACGATCCTCGGCGCCAACGATGACGCCGGCGCCGTGTTCGACATCGACGTCACGACCTTCTCCGCCAATCGCCGCGTCCTCGAGTACCTCGAGTTTTTCCAGCTGGACGCACGCGACCGATTCGAGATCTGGCTGTCGCGGTTGGGACGCTACGAGGGGATGATTCGAGCGCGCTTGCGGGCGAAGGGCCTGCCCGAGGATCTGGTCTATCTCACGCTCATCGAAAGCGGCCTCTCGAATACGGCCGTCAGCCGCGCCCGGGCGGTGGGGATGTGGCAGTTCATGACGAGCACGGGGCGGATGTATGGTCTGGAAATCGATCCCTGGGTCGACGAGCGGCGCGACCCCTTCAAGGCGACCGACGCGGCAGTGAGTCACTTGGCCGATCTGGTCGAGCGACTGGGCAGCGTCTATCTGGCCGCGGCCGCGTATAACGCGGGGGCAGGTCGCATCGAACGCGGCATCCGCCGGCTCCCCGGCGAACCCGACTCCGTCAGCGATCAGACGTTTTTCCAGATCGCCGATCGTCGTTATCTGCGGCGTGAGACGCGCGACTACGTGCCCAAGCTGATCGCGGCGGCGCTCATCGCCAAGCAGCCGGAGCGCTACGGCTTTAGCGAGATCATGCCCTTGCCCCCCCTCGTCTTCGACGAGGTAACGATCCCCGATGCGACCGGGCTCGACGTGCTCGCGCGCCTCGCCGATACAACCGTCGCGGCCTTGCTCGAGCTGAATCCGCACTTTGTGCGGGGCATCACGCCGCCGGGGCGCAGCGTCGTCGTCCGGGTCCCCCGCGGCACCGGCGTCCGCGTCGCGGAGCGCTTCGCCGAGCTGCCCGTCAACGAGCGCATCACCTTCGTCGACCACTATGTGTCGCAGGGACAGACGCTGTCCGAGATCGCGCAGCGCTATCGCGTCAGTGTCGCGATGCTGCGCGGCGCCAACCCTCTCCTTCGCAGCAGCGCGCTCCGGATTGGCCAGCGCATCATCGTGCCGATGAGCGGGCGCGTCGTGCCGGCATCGGCCTGGAGCGTCCCTCCCGAGCCGCGGTACCGCCGCGTGCGGGGCGGGGGCGTTGCGGCGGGCCGCCACCGGGTAGTGGCCGGCGAGACGGCCAGCTCGATCGCCCGCGAGTTCGGCGTGGGCCTGACGGCGCTGCTCAATGCGAATGGGATGACGATGGGCAGCGTGATACGGCCGGGGGACTGGCTCCGGATCCCGAAATAAGAACGACGCCACGGTGAAGTTACCCGTGGCGTCGTTGTCAGCTGATTTGCCCCAAGTGCCTACCGGTGGCGGAACCCCTTCATCACTGAAGTCGCGTATCCATTCTGCGGATCGCGGCCCTTACCCAGGAGCTCCTCGACCTTGCCCGGACCCCGGTTATAGGCCAACAGGGCCAGGGACATGTTCGACGGATAGCGATCCAGGAGATCCCGCAGATAGCGGAAGCCGATCCGCAGGTTGGTATCCCGGTCGAACAGTTGCTCCGTCGTGAGGCCCGGCTCATACAGGCGCGCCGTGCTGGGCAGCACCTGGGTAAAACCAATGGCGCCGGCCCGGCTCTTGGCGCGCTGCGTGAAGCCCGACTCGACCTTCACGAGCCGGAACGCCAGGCCGGGGTCGATCCCCTCGCTCAACGCCACGTCGTAGATCGCGGTCGCGAGATCGGCGGGGATCCGGTAGTGCGCCGAATACTGAATGATGGCATTGGCGCGCTCGAGTTGCAGCCGGGCGACATCCAACTCGCCCTGCTTTGCGTCGAGCTCCTGCCGCAACGAGCGCAGCTCGCCCAACAGCTCGGAGCCGGAGGCCGGCGTGTGGTCGGCATCCGCCGACGCGCCACGGGCCCATCCACCGACTGTGCTCACCAGCAGGGCACCCACCAGAATCATGCCGCCCCGCAGCATCAGACGTTGAGTCTTCGTATGCATATCCCTCTCTTGTGAGTCCCGTCTGCCCGCACCAACCTGCGGTGCGGTCATCAAGCGTCGCTCAAGTGTCGAGCGGTGCTTTTTGCTTCTCCACCAAATGCACGTCCGCGATCACCATCGCCGCGTCCGCCGACTTCACCATGTCGTAGACGGTGAGCAGTCCGACCGAAACCGCGGTCAGCGCTTCCATCTCGACACCGGTCCGGCCCACCGCCTTCACCGCCGCCCGGATCCGCACTCCCGGCAACGCCGCGTCGAGGCTCGCTTCCACCTCGACGTGGTCGAGACCGAGCGGGTGGCAGAGCGGAATCAGCTCCGCCGTCCGTTTCGCCGCCAGCGTTCCTGCCACTTCACTCACGGCCAGCACGTCGCCCTTGGCGACGGTCTGATCGGCCACCAGCTGGAACGCGTCGCTCGACATCCGGATCGCTCCGGCCGCGACCGCCGTGCGCACGCTGACCGGTTTATCGCCGACATCCACCATCCGGGCGCGGCCTGCCTGATCCAGGTGCGACAGTTTCATCCGTTCTGAACTCCCGCCAGGTCCTCGGCCAATACGGCGGTGACGAGCTGCGGGTTCACATTCCCTTGGGCCCACTCCCGCGCGTCCATCACGCGGGCAATTGCCTCGACCAGCTTCTGTGTCTCGCCGCCCGTCCTGGCCTCGGCGCGCAGGCGACCCGCCAACGCGTCCAGCATCTCGGTGAAGCCGGCCCGCGCCTGGAAGGGCATCTGATTCAAGGCCAGCGCGTAGGGCGTCGCGGCGCCCTTCCGTCCCGCCTGGAGCAGCTCGTCGGCACGTCGGGTTGCCGCACCGGAGTCGCTAGCAGTTGCAAGTAGCCTGCCAATGCACCCCTCTGCGGAGCTAACTCGTTCTGCCAGCTCAGCCTTGGCAGTAATCCCGAGCACCTGCTGTGCAAAGTCTGTCACGACACTGTCGGCGATTCTCGCCACACGTACACGCACAACGCGCGACATCACCGTCGGCAGCAGCGCCTCCGGGTCAGCGGTCGTCAGCACGATGACCGAATCGGCCGGCGGCTCCTCGAGCGCCTTAAGCAACGCGTTCGCCGCGTCCTCCATCCCCCGCTGGGGGATGAGCCGCTCGGCGTCACCCACGATGAATACCTTGCGGCGTCCCATCGCCGGCGTCAGTGACAGCCGTCGCAGCAACAGCCGTACGCCCGCGATCCCGTGACTCGCCAGGCCGCCCGGCGCCTGATACATCGGCTGCGCCCGCCGCGCCGTCATTTCCTCGGCGAGCGCGTCCGCTACCAGCTCCACCTGCTTGTCAGCGTCCGCGCCCTTCTTGCTCAACTCGAGCGGGACGAACCAGTGCACATCAGGGTGTTGCAGGGAAGCCACAAGGCGGCACGCCTGACATTCGCCACATGCCGCCTCGCTCTCGCACACGAGGCACTGCGCCAACCACAGTGCTAGGCGCTGCTTGCCGACGCCCCGCGGGCCCTCGAACAGGAGGGCTTGCGGCAAGCGGCCGGCGGCAACGGCACCCGCCAACCGCTTTTTCACCCCGTCATGCCCAAAGAGGGGGGGTAAAGGCATGGGCAAATCTAGTGGGGAGGATCGATTCTGAGTCGTGTGTAACAGCTTAAGTTGTTCTATCTTATTGTATTACGACGTATGGCCTGGCCTTGCGCCACCTTAAGATGATACAAATCAATGCCATACAGCACAAAGTGAGCGCACACTCGCGAGATAGTGCTTGAATTATCGATGTTTTCGGGTGTTTTTCGGGCAGTACGTTAGGCGTGTCGCTTCAACACTTCCCAGATCTTATGGACGAGCGCTTCCGGCCGGAAGGGTTTCTGCAGATATGCGTGCCCAGACTCGAGCATGCCGTGGCGGACAATCGCGTCGTCTGTGTAGCCCGACATGTACAAGACCCGGAGGTCGGGGAAGCGTCGCACCAAGTTATCGGCGAGGTTCCGTCCGCCCATCCCCGGCATGACCAGGTCCGTGAGCACGAGATCGATGCTGGGACCGGTGGCGTCGACCATCGCCAGCGCCGCCTGTCCGTCCGGCGCTTCGAGCACCGTGTACCCCTGGCGAGTGAGGACCTGGCGCGCCACGGCACGGACGGCGGGCTCATCCTCCACCAACAGAATCGTCTCGGTACCTCGCAGGCTCGCGGCGTCGGTGGGGACGGCTTTGGTGAGGAGATCGGCCGGGTCGTCGACTCGTGGCAGGTAGACCTTGAACGTCGTCCCGTGTCCAAGCTCCGAATACACCCAGATGCTGCCGCCGCTCTGCTTCACGATGCCGTACACGGTTGCGAGGCCGAGGCCCGTGCCCTTGCCGACTTCCTTGGTCGTGAAGAACGGCTCGAACATGTGCGCCTGCACTTCGGTGGTCATCCCCGTGCCGGTATCGCTGACGGCGATCGACACGTACGGCCCCGGGACGACCGCGGGGTGCTCGGCGGCATAGTCGGCGTCAAGCTCGACGTTGCGCGTCTCGATGGTCAGGCGTCCCCCACCCGGCATCGCGTCGCGCGCGTTCACCGCCAGGTTCACGATGACCTGCTCGATCTGGCCGGGGTCGGCGCGCACGCGCCCCGCGTCGGGCGCGAGGACCGCGGCGAGGATGACGTCTTCGCCGATGAGGCGCCGTAACAGGTTCTCGACGTTCTGCACCAGCGCGTTGAGATCGAGGACCTTGGGTTGGAGGACCTGGCGGCGGCTGAACGCGAGGAGCTGCTGAGTCAGCGCCGCGGCCCGGTCCGCCGCGCGGTGGATCTCGTCCACATCCAGGCGGCGGGGGTCATCGGGCGCCAGGTCGGCGAGGAGCAGGTCGGTGTATCCGCCGATGGCGGTGAGGATGTTGTTGAAGTCGTGCGCGACGCCGCCGGCGAGCCGGCCGACCGCCTCCATCTTTTGCGCCTGGATGACCTGCTGTTCGAGACTGCGCCGCTCGGTGGCGTCGCGGTAGTTGTTGACGATGGCGTTGACACTCGGATCGTCGAGCAGGTTGGTGAACACCCCCTCGAGGTAGCGCCACGAGCCATCCTTGTGCCGCACGCGTGCCACGACCTCAACGCGCGCGCCGGGGTGCGTCATGGTCTCCGTCAGGCGCCCCACCACGGCGTCGCGGTCGTCGGGATGGACCAGGTCCACGGCATTGCGCCCGACGAATTCCTCGAGGTCGTAGCCGAGAATGCGCGTCGTGGCGGGGCTGCCGTAGAGGATGGCACCGTCGGGCCCGAACAGCGCGATGGCATCCCAGCTATGCTCGACGAGCGCGCGGAACCGCTGCTCGTTGGCGCGCAGCGCCGCCTCGGCGGCGACGCGCTCCGCCCGGCTGTGCCGCATCTCCAGGGCGCTGCGCACGGCCGGCGCGAGGCGCACCAGGTGCGTCTTGAGGACGTAATCGGCGGCCCCGGCCTTGATGCACGCCGCGGCCGTTTCTTCGTCGATGCTGCCCGTCACTACGATCAGGGGGACGAGCGCCGCCTCGCGGCGGAGGATCTCGAGGGCCGCCATGCCGCCGAACCCGGGAATGGAGTAGTCGGCAAGGACGACGTCTGGCACAAAGTCCCGCAGCTCACGGCGGAAGTCCGCTTCAGTATCGACGCGGCGGGTGCGGCAGGCGATCTCGGCCCGCTGGAGCTCCCGCCGCACGAGCTCCGCGTCGACATCGCGATCCTCGACGAGGAGGACGTGGAGTGCGGTCAGCGGGGCGGGTGATTCAGGAGGAGCCAATACAGGCCGACGTCCGACACCGCACGGGCGAACGCTTCGAAATCGACGGGCTTGACGATGTAGCTGTTCGCGCCCAGACGGTAGGCGCGCGCGATGTCGGGCTCTTCGCGCGATGACGTGAGCACGACGACCGGGATGCTCTTGGTCCGCGCTTCTTCTTTCAGGCGACGCAGCACCTCGAGACCGTCGACTTTGGGGAGCTTCAAGTCGAGCAGGATGACCTTCGGGACCACGCCGATCTCCCGCAGCGCGTGCGAGCCGTCGCCGAAGAAGAACTCGAGCGCCTCCGCGCCGTCGTGACAGACGAAGACCTGATTCGCGAGGTTCCGCTGTTTGAGCGCCCGCAGCGTGAGCTCGGCGTCGCTCGGGTTGTCTTCGACCAGCAGGATTTCCACCTCGTGCGGTTGCGTCATGCGTCCGATGCTCCTGGTAGCGTGAAGTAGAATGTCGCGCCCGCGTCGACCTTCCCCTCGGCCCAGACCCGCCCGCCGTGGCGCATCACCACCCGCTGCACAATCGCCAGGCCGACGCCGGTGCCCTCGAACTCCTCGGCCCGGTGCAGGCGCTGGAACACGCCGAACAACTTGGAGGCGTAGCGGGGATCGAAGCCGGCGCCGTTGTCCTTCACATAATACACAGCCTCCGCGCCGTTGGCCTTATACCCGACCTCGACACGCCCGGGTGCACGCTTGCGGGTGAACTTCGCCGCGTTGTCGAGCAAGTTCGTCACGGCCTGGCGCAGCATATTGCGGTCGCCGCGGGCGGGGGGCAGGGTGCCGATGGTGATGTCGAGCGGCCGGTCGCCCGCGTGGCGACGGATTTCCTCGACCGCCCCCCGCACGAGCTCGGCCATGTCGACGCGGGCCGTCTCGAGCTCCTTGCGGCCCAGGCGGGAGAACGCGAGGAGATCGTCGATCAGCTGTCCCATGCGGCGCGTGTTCTCGTCGATCACGCCAAGCACGCGCTTCGCCTCACCATCCATGCCCTGCCCGTGGTCCTCGAGGAGAATGCGGGCGAAGCCGTGGATCGCCCGGAGGGGCGCCCGGAGGTCGTGCGACACCGAATACGAAAACGCTTCGAGCTCGGCGTTGGTCTCGCTCAGCGCGCGCGTGCGTTCGACGACTTGTTCTTCAAGATCGGTTCGGGCGCGCTGCACCTCGCCCGCCATGGTATTGAAGGAATGTCCCAGTCTTCCCAGCTCGTCGTCGCCGGGCACGTCGACGCGCTGCGCGAGATCGCCGCCGGCGATGGCGGCGGCGGCCGTGGTGAGGTGGTTCAGCGGATCGGTGATGCGCCGGCTCACCCACCAGGCGCCGATGGCGCCCACGAGCACGATGACGGCGGCGATCAGCGACATGGTGCGCAGGTACACCTGCGTGGGCGCCAGCACTGTTCGCTGCGACAACTCGGAAATGAACATGATGGGCGTGCCGGGGATGCGTGCCGCTGCGCCGAATTTCGCGTCGCCCCGCACATATGAGATGGCGCGGATCGAATCGTGCTGGACGCGGGCTTCGGCGGGCGGGGCCGGGATGATCTTCTCGAGGTCTGTCCAGGTGCCCCCGTCGGCGTTCCCGATCAGCAGGCTCATGTCGCCCCCGGAGATCCCCGTGAGGGTCTGCCGCGCAAGGGCCGAGACGTTGAGCCGCCGGACCACCACGACGCGCCCGATCACGGCGCCCTCCGGACCTCGGCGCACGACAGCCTGCATGTCGGACAGGATCAACGAGTCGCGCCGCACGCGGTACGGGCTCACGACCCCCGAGTCCGACGCCGGCATGGGCGCGGGGTCCGAGGCGTACGCGGAGTCCCCACGCAGCAACAGGCGGTGGCCCCCTTCATCCCACAGCTCCATCGCGACATTGGGCGTGTTGTCAGGGGCGATGCGGCGCATGGCGGCGAGCGCCCAATCGCGGCCGCGCTTCCCTCCCGAGGCGACGAAGTCCCGGACCCCTGGGTCCGCGACCAGGGTCGCGAGTTGTGTGCGCTGCTGCTGCGTGGAGCGCACAGAAGCGTTGACCCACTCCTTGGTCGAGCGCTTCACACGCTCCGAGGCGAACGAGAGGGCTGCCGTCCGCACCTGTTCATAAGCCGCGCCGAGCATCACGAGGACGACCGCCAGGAGCAGGGCGCTGAAGAGGAGCGGCAGCTTTCGCTCGATCGACCAGTTCCAGCTGCGTCGGGTCATGCGGGCGGTCCCCGTCGGTTAGGGTATGTCGAGCACTTCGCGTACTCTACGAGCGATTGCCTCGGTCGTGAAGGGCTTGGGAAGGTAGGCGACGGCGGGGTCCAGCACGCCGTGGTGCACGATGGCCTGGTCGGCATAGCCGGACATATAGAGCACGCGCAGGTCTTTGCGCTCCTTGACCAGAGCGGCGGCGAGCGCGCGTCCGTCCATATCCGGGATCGTGACGTCGCTCAGCAACAAATGGATGGGGCCCGGGTGGCGGCGCGCGGTGTCGAGTGCCGCGTCACCACGCGCCGCTGTCAAGACGGTGTAGCCGCGCGCTTCGAGGGCTCTGTGGGCCACATGCAACAGCTGCTCGTCATCTTCCACGATCAAGATGGTCTCGGTGCCCATCAAGCCGGGCAGCGGCCCCTGGGGCCTGCCGACGCGCTCTGCGGGAGCGTCGAGCGCCGGCAGGTAGATCTTGAACGTTGTCCCCTGGCCCGGCTCGCTGTACACCCAGATGCTGCCGCCGCTCTGCTTGACGACGCCGTACACAGTCGCGAGGCCGAGCCCGGTGCCGCGCTCTTTGGTTGTGAAGAAGGGCTCAAAGATGCGGGCCTGCGTCGCCGCATCCATCCCGCTGCCGGTGTCGCTCACGGCCAGCATGACGTGGGGTCCGGGGACGACCGTCGCGTGGCGGGCGGCATAGTGCTCGTCCAGGTCGACGTTGGCGGTCTCGATGGTGAGCTTGCCGCCCCCCGGCATCGCGTCGCGCCCATTGATCGCGAGGTTGAGGATGATTTGTTCGATTTGGTTCGGATCGGCCCGCACGGCGCGCAGCTGCGTCGCGGGGATGGTGCGCAGCTCCACGTTCTCGCCGAGAATCGGGCGCAACATCTTGTCCATGTTATCGACGAGCACATTCACGTCGAGCGCCCGTGGCTCGAGCACCTGCTTGCGGCTGAACGCGAGCAGCTGCCGCGTGAGCGCCGCCGCGCGCTGCGCGGCCTTGCGGATTTCGTCCACATCCTCGCGCCGCTGATCTCCCGCGGGCAGGTCGGTCGCGAGCAGGTCGGCGTACCCGAGGATGGCCGTGAGGATATTGTTGAAATCGTGCGCCACGCCGCCCGCCAGCTGGCCCACGGCTTCCATCTTGCCCGCCTGGCGGAGCTGGTCTTCCAGTTGGCGGCGTTCGGTAACGTCGGTCGTCAGGACGAGCACGTGCGGTACGTCCTCGAGCTCCATCAGCTCGGCCGAGTAGAGCAGCGTGCGCCGCGGGCTGTCTTTGGTCCGCCCTTCGATGTCGATCTGCTGCATTGGGTGGGTGCGGTCTTCCTGACTGCGCCACAAGCCCAGCTCGACCATCGTCCGGCCGATCGCGTCCTCGCGCGTGTAGCCCAACGTGCGGAGGAACGCCTCGTTGACGTCGACCACGCGGCCTTCGAGGGTGGTGATGGCCATCCCCGAAGGGTTGGCGTTGAACGCTTTGGCGAACTTCGCTTCGGACCCGAGCAGGGCCTTGTGAGCCGCTTCGGTGGCCACGAGCGCGCGGCGGCGCTCCAATGCGCCAACGAGCGCCGCGGGCAGCCGCACCAGGTGCGTCTTCAAGACGTAGTCGGCCGCGCCCTCCTTGATGTAGTCGGCGGCGGTTTCTTCATCGAGGCTCCCCGTCACGACGATCACCGGCGTCTGTGGCCGCGCGTCGCGCGCGATACGCAAGGCGTCCCGCGCCGTGAACTGGGGCATCGAATGGTCGGTGAGGATGACGTCGGGATCGACTTCATCGAGGGCCGCACGGAACAAGGGCGCGGAATCGACGCGCCGGATCGTGACGTCGACGCCGGAATTCTTCAGCTGGCGCTGGATGAGCACCGCGTCGTCTGGGTTGTCCTCGGCGAGGAGGATGCGGATCGTCATCGCACGCGCGCCGGCGCCGGGCGCTGGAGCGATGTCAGGATCTCGGGGACCCGAAGGAACTCCGTGCTCTTGTCGAGGAACCAGTCGGCCCCTGCGGCGAGGCCGCGCGCCTCGAGCTGCGGGTACGCATAACTCGTCAGGACGACGACGACCGGCGCGGGCGTCAGCGCCTTCGCCGCGCGAATGACCTCGAACCCATCGCCGTCGGGGAGCCGCAGGTCGACGAGTACCGCGTCGGGGCGTTGCCTTGGGAGACGCGCCAAGGCGTCGGCGACACACGCCGCCTCGCCGGCCACCTCCACGCCGCGCGTTTCGACGAGCAGCGCTACCAGACGAGTACGAACGATCTCCGAGTCTTCGACGACGAAGACGCGCAGCGGGCGAGAGCGCCTCACGCCACCAAGGTGTCGTGCCGGTGGAGACGCGTCTGTCAGTCGCGACTGACAGACGACCGTTCAGCCGATGAGGGCGTGCTCCAGCGCGTAGCGCACGAGATCGGCGTTCGTCCGGAGCCGCAGCTTGCGAAGAATCCGCGCGCGGTAGGTACTAATCGTCTTGGGGCTCACGCCGGCCATGGCCGCGACTTCCTTATTACTCTTGCCGGCCCCGAGCAGGCGCAGCACTTCGTGCTCGCGTTCGGAGAGCCCGTCGCGGGGACGGGGCACGTGTCCGGTCGTCAATTCGGCGGCGATCCGTTCTGCCAACGAGGGCGTCACGTATGTGCCGCCGGAATGGACCTTGCGAATAGCGGCGACCAGCTCTGCGCCCGTGCGAGTCTTGTTGACGTATCCCGCCGCGCCTCCCTGGAGGGCGCCCAGCGCCAGGTTGCCCTCGGGGTGGACGCTCACGACCAGCACCCGGACGGCCGGATAGTCCTGTTTCAGCCGGGCGAGGAGCGGCAGAAACCCCGGACCGGGCATGGTGACGTCGAGGATGATCACGTCGGCGGGGGTGTGGGGCAAGCGCGCCAGCAAGTCGTTGCCGTCGACGGCTTCGCCGACCACCTGAATGTCCGCTTCCTCGCCGACGAGCTGGTGGACCCCGGCGCGCACCAGCGGGTGGTCGTCGGCGATCAGGAGGCGAATCATCCGGCCCGCGCCGTCGGTGCCGTCCGATCGACCGGCATGAAGACCCGCACCGTGGTCCCGCGTCCCGGTTCGCCGTGCACGGTGACCCGCCCGTGCCAGGTGATGGCGCGCTCCCGCATGCCGAGGATCCCGAGGGTGCCGGTGGCTTGGAGCTCCGCGCTGGTAATGCCGCGGCCGTCGTCGGTGACGACCAGCTCGAACGCCGTCGGCAGGACGTGGAGGCGGATCTCGACGCGGCGCGCCTTGGCGTGGCGGGCGACGTTCGTGAGCGCCTCCTGCAAGATCCGGAAGACGGCGGTCGCCTGGCCGCTGTCGAGCCCGGGCTCACCACCCGTCATCTGGACGGTGCAGGCGATCTCAGTGCGGCGCTTGAACTCTGCGGCCAGCCAGCGGATCGCCGCGGGGAGGCCGAGGTCGTCGAGGACGCCGGGCCGGAGCTCGGCGAGGATGCGGTGCAACGCGTCCATGGTGGCGTCGATCACGCCCTCCATGCCGACGAGCTTGCGGCGCACGGGGGTCCCGCGCCCCGGGATCTTCTTGGCGAGCCACGCGAGGTCCATCTTCAGGGCGGTGAGCGCCTGGCCCACTTCGTCGTGGATTTCGCGTGCGATGCGCGTGCGTTCTTCTTCGCGGATCGCTTCGAGACGCGCCGCGAGGTTCCGCAGCTGCGCCTCGGTCCGTTTTCGCTCGGAGACCTCCATCATCGATCCGACCATACGCACGGGGCGCCGATCGGCGTCGTGAATGACGTAGCCGCGGTCGTAGATCTGGGCGTACGCGCCGTCCTTGCGCCGGAACCGGTATTCGTCCGACCAGAAGACCTCGCCGCCGTCGATCACCGCGCGGATGCCGTTGATGATCCGGTCGCGGTCGTCGGGGTGGAGCCGGTTGTGCCACGACTCGATGCTCGGTTCGACCTCATGCGGACCGTAGCCGAACAGGGCGTGAAACGCTTCACCCCACCACAGCTCGTCGCTCTCGAGATCCCAGTCCCAGACCGCGTCGTTGGTGGCGCGGCTCACGAGCTGCAGGCGTTCCTCGGACTCGCGCAGGGCCCGCTCGGCCTGCTTGCGTGTCGTGATATCGCGCGTGATCCCGAGCACGGAATGGATGTCGCCCCGGGGACTGCGCAGCGGCACGGCGTGCGTCTCGAGCCAACGCCGCGTGCCCTTGAATCCCACGATCTCGAACTCGAGCGTTCCCGACTCGCCGGCGAGCACACGCTTCCCCAGGTCGGTGAACGCCCGGTGATACTCGGGAACCACGAACGACAGCGCGTTCCGGCCGACGATCTGTTCGGCGGTGTCCACCTCGATCATCGCGAGGCCCGCCGGATTCATGGTGACGACGCGCCCATGGCCGTCGAGGACCTTGACGCATTCGGGTTCCGCGTCGACGATCGCGCGCAGCCACCCTTCGTTCTCGGCCAGTCGTTCCGCGGCGTGCTTGCGGTCCGTGATGTCGACCGCCACGCCCATGCCGTAGATCACGGCGCCCGCCGCGTCGCGGATCGGCAGCAGGTGCACGGCATGTGTGCGTCCGCCGTAGGATTCCTCGAACTCGACGACCTTCCCCGCCAGCGTCTCACGCCGCAGCGGCGCCAGGCGATCGGCCATGTCGGCGGGCATGACGTCCCAGATCGTCCGCCCTTCCAGGCCTTCCTTCGACATGCCCACGCCGGCGAGGCTCGATCCGTCTACGAGCACGTAGCGCAGGTCGTGATCGAACAGGAACACCGACGTATCGGGAAGGTGCGTGGCCAGCGCCCGGTAGCGCGTTTCGCTCAAGCGCAGCTGATCGACGGAGCGACGCCGTTCCGTGACGTCCTGCACGAACGCCTCGAAGTACTGTGGCTGCCCGGCGGTGTTCTGGACCGAGTGCGCCGTGATCTCGACCCATAGCGGCGTGCCATCGCGCTTGCGCCACTCCACTTCGACCGTCCAGGGATCCGCGGAGCGTCCGTAGCGGGCGACGAGCGCGGTACGGTCCTCGGCGCGCAGGTAAATGTCGCGGGCGAGATCGAGCTCGCGCAGATCGTCGGTCGACGCGTAGCCGAGCATTCTCGCGAGCGCGGGATTGGCGAGCAGGATGCGGCCGTCGGGGGTGGACTGGAGGATCCCGACCGACGCGAGCTCGAAGATCTCGCGGTACTGGCGTTGCGACTCGCGCAGCGCCCCCTCCGCGCGTTCGAGGGCAGCGCGCAGCTGCGCAGACGCCAGCGCCGGATCGAGCCCTGCCTGCGTCATGCGAGGGTCATCCGTCCAGCGTCTCGCGGACTTTCCGCAGGAGCACGTCCGGCGCGAACGGTTTCTGGAGGAAGGCGCTGCCGCGCGTCAGCGCGCCTTTGTGCACCGCCGCGTCGCCCGGGTAGCCCGACATGTAGAGGATGCGGATGCCGGCGCGGCGCGCGGCCATCTGCTGCGCCAGCTCGCGGCCGCTCATGCCGGGCATGACGACGTCGGTCACCAGCAGGTGGATCTCGCCGCCATGGCGCTCCACGATGCGCAGAGCATCGGTAGGGTCGGACGCGCACAGAATCGTGTATCCCTCGGCCTCGAGCGCGCGGCAGCTCAGCGACAGCACGGCGGCGTCATCCTCGACGACCAGCAGCGTCTCCGAGCCGCGCTCGACGGTGGGGCGGGGAGGCGCCGGCGCCGTCGTCGACGGGGGCCGGTGGACCCGCGGCAAGTACACTTTGAAGCTGCTGCCTTGGCCGACTTCTGTGTAGACCGAGATGTGCCCGCCGCTCTGCTTCACGATGCCGTACACCGTGGCGAGCCCCAGGCCGGTGCCCTTGCCGACCTCCTTGGTCGTGAAAAACGGCTCGAACAGGTGGGCGCGGACGGTGTCGTCCATGCCCGTGCCCGTGTCGGTGACCGCGAGCATCGTGTACGCGCCCGGGGAGGCCCCGAGGTGATCCTGCGCGTACGCCGCGTCGAGCTCGACATTCGCGGTCTCGATCGTGAGCCGGCCGCCCTCCGCCATCGCATCGCGGGCGTTGACGACCAGGTTCACGAGCACCTGCTCGATCTGGCTGGGGTCGGCACGCACCCGACCCAGATCCGGCGCCGGGACCGTGACGAGCGCGATATGCTCGCCGATGAGCCGCCGCAGCATGCGGTCCATGTCCGCCACCACGCCATTGAGATCGAGGATCTCGGGTTGCAGCATCTGGCGGCGGCTGTACGCGAGCAGCTGACGCGTGAGCCCGGCCGCGCGCTCGGAGGCCTTGCGGATTTCCTCCACGTCGCCGCGCATCGTGCTCCCCGCCGGCAAGTCGCGCAGCAGCAACTGCGTGTTGCCGAGGATCGCCGTGAGCAGGTTGTTGAAGTCGTGGGCGATGCCGCCCGCGAGCTGCCCGACGGCTTCCATCTTCTGTGACTGGCGGAACTGGTCCTCCAGGCGGCGCTGCTCGGAGACGTCGCGCTGGGTGCCCCAGACCCGCACGAGATGTTCGCTCTCCACGAAGCCGACGACGTTGTTCAAGAACACCCGGGGCCGGCCCTCCCGGTCCCGTTCCCGCGTCTCGGAGTCGGCGAGGCGGTACCCGGCGCGAATGAAGCTGCGCATCTGCTCCCGGTTGGCCGGGTCGGCCTGGTCGTGCAGGTCGGCGAGCCGCGCGCCCACCAACTCGCGCGCCTCCGCGAAACCGTACATCCGCGCCATCGCGTCGTTGCACTCGGCCACGATCGCGCTGCCGTACATGGCATCGACCTGCTCTTCCTCCGGCAGGGTGAGCGGGACGGGCGGCTTGAATTCGAGACGTGACACACCCTCCGAGCTCTGCGCGATGAACGTGCGGTAGCGTTCTTCGCTTTGGCGCAGCGCGCTCTCGGCCTGCCTGCGCTCGGTAAAGTCCACGCCGATCGCCAGCCAGCCGCCCTGGGCCAGCGGCACGTTGGCCCAGGTGGTGTCGAGAATACGGCCGTCCCGCGTCCGCGTCCTGAAATCCGTCCACAGTCCCGTCGGTGACCCGATGGAGCTCTTGACGCGCTGGCGCTCGGCGGGGTCGGGGTACATCACCGCGAAAATGTCGGCGGCGCGCGCCTCGTCCATCGTAAACCCCAGCACGCGCGTCCACTCGCGGTTGCCCCATTCGATCAGCCCCGTCGGATCGAGGAACACGAGCATCACGGGGATGTGCTCGACGATCTGTTGCAGCAGGTCGGACTGGCGGCGCAGGGCGTCTTCGGCTCGCTTGCGCTCGACCGCCATGGCGATCTGCGAGGAGACGAAGATGAGGATCTCTTTGTCCTCGGGGCCGTAGCGGACCCCCTCCGAATAACTCTGGGCGGCCACGACGCCGATGGTGCGGTCCTTCACGATCAGGGGGGCCCCAACCCAGTCGATCGAGGGGGTGCCGATGAGCTCGACTTCTCCCCGCGCCACCAAATCGTTGTACACGTCCGGCGTGGCGAGCAGCGGGGCCCCAGTGCGCAGGACGTACTCGGTCATGCCGCGGCGTAACGGCCGGGGATGCAGATCGTACTCGGGATCGGCCTCGTCGACGAAATACGGAAAGCTCACGCGCTCCGTGGCATCGTCATACAGGGCGACGTAGAAATTGTGCGCCGGCATCAACTCGCCGACGACCTTATGCACCTGGGCCAGCAAGCCGTGCAAGTTCTCGGCGGTGAGCGCCGCTTCGGAAATCCGGAAGGTCGCCCGCTGCACGCGC
>Ga0134079_10000149_pt1 | contig 17038 bp, 18 predicted proteins | sample 15_taG_2_FD_119770 | JGI IMG/M metagenome (GOLD analysis project Ga0134079, IMG submission 119770) | Grasslands soil microbial communities from the Angelo Coastal Reserve, California, USA - 15_D_Rain_40cm_2_09182015 | ecosystem: Environmental > Terrestrial > Soil > Grasslands ...
AGCCGGCGATCAGGCCGAGGACGCCGAGAATCGGCGCGGCGTACGGGATCGTGACGAACGCCGCCACGAGAGCAAGCAGCAGCGCGACGAGCAGAACGATCTTCTGAACGGACATAGCCCCCCCTGGTTGCCAGTTGTCGAGGTCGGATCGACGCGTCCCCACCGCGTCGCGGGCGATCATACGCCCGCGGCCAGGCGTTACCAGAGACGAGGCCATTCCTGCGCGGCGCCGTGAGCTCGATACCGTCGCGCGCACGGCACCAAGGCCGGACGGGCACGCGGACTTGTCGGGGGTAGGGGTTGACGGTAAGGTTTGCCGCCGGGGCGTCGCGCGGGACCGTATGGATCTGAAGTTCCTGGATTTCGAACAACCGATTGCGGAGCTAGAGGCGAGGATCGATGCCCTCAAGTTCGTCAGCGAAGACTCGGAGCTGAACATCGGCGAAGAAATCGAGAGACTCAAGAACAAGAGCGAGACGCTCACTCGGAGCATCTTCTCGAACCTGAGCGCGTGGCAGATCGCACAGCTCGCACGCCACCCGCAGCGTCCCTACACGCTCGACTACCTCGAGCGCTGCTTCACCGACTTCCACGAGCTGCACGGCGACCGCATGTACGCGGACGATCATTCGCTCGTCGGCGGCCTCGCGCGCCTCGAGGGCGAGTCGGTCGTCATCGTCGGCCACCAGAAGGGCCGCGACACGAAGGAGCGCATGTGGCGCAACTACGGCATGGCGCGCCCCGAAGGCTACCGAAAGGCGCTGCGCTTGATGCGTCTCGCGGAGAAGTTCGGGCTGCCGCTGATCACGCTGATCGACACCGCGGGCGCCTATCCCGGCATCGGCGCCGAGGAACGCGGGCAATCGGAGGCGATCGCGCGCAATCTCTTCACGATGTCGAGTCTCGCCGTCCCGATCGTGAGCGTCGTGACGGGCGAGGGCGGCTCGGGCGGCGCGCTCGCGATCGGCGTCGCCGACCGCGTGCTGATGCTCGAGTACAGCATCTACTCCGTGATCTCCCCCGAAGGTTGCGCGAGCATCCTCTGGAAGAGCGCCGAGAACGCGGAGCTCGCGGCCGAGGCGATGGGGATCACCGCGACGCGGCTCCGCAGCCTCGGGCTCGTCGACGGGGTGATTCCCGAGCCGCTCGGCGGCGCGCACCGCGACACGCAGGCGACCGCCGACGCCGTGAAGGCCGCGGTCTTGAGCGCGCTCGCGCAGCTGCGCAATCTGCCGCTCGACTCGCTGCTCGCGCAGCGCCGGCAGCGGCTCGCGAGCTACGGCGTGTTTCGCGAGATGTGAGCCCGGGCCGTCGCCGAGCGCCGGCGCACGCATGTCCTGGCTCGATCCTTCCTTCGACGCTGTGACGGAGGAGCCGCTGCTCGCGCGCGTGCGCGCGGCGCTCGAGCGTTGGCCCGCGCCGGCCGGCGCTGCGCGCGTGACGGTCGCGTTCAGCGGCGGCGTCGATTCGACCGTCCTGCTCGCGGCGCTCGCGCGCCTGCGGCTCACCTCTGCGCTGCGCGCGGTGCACGTCGATCACGGGCTGCACGCGGACTCGGCGCGTTGGAGCGAGCACTGCGCGGCGGTCGCGTCGGAGCTCGGCGTCGAATACGCGTCCGTGCGCGTCGCGGTCGAGCGTGCGGCGCGCTCGGGGCTCGAGGCCGCGGCGCGCACGGCGCGTTACCGCGCGCTCGCGGATCTCATGTTGTCCGGCGAGGTGCTGCTCACCGCGCATCACGGCGACGATCAGCTCGAGACGGTGCTGCTGCGGCTCGTGCGCGGGACGGGTGTGCGCGGGCTGCGCGGGATCCGCGACCACGAGCCGTTCGGTCCCGGCCGGCTCGCACGCCCATTGCTCGGCTGCACGCGCGCCGAGATCCTCGCAACGGCGCGGGCTTGGAGTCTGCGCTGGCTCGAGGATCCGGCGAACGAGAACCTCGCGCACGACCGCAACTTCCTGCGTGCCGCGGTCGTGCCGCGTCTCCTCGAGCGCTGGCCCGCGGCCGCGCGCAGCGCGCAGCGGCTCGCCGAGCAGATGGCCGACGCCGAACGGATTCTCGAGGAGGTTGCCGCGAGCGATGCGGCGGCCGTCGACGATCCGCGGCGCGTCCCGCGCGCCGCGTTCGAGCCGCTCGAGCCCGCGCGCCAGCGCAATTTGCTGCGTCATCTGCTGCGTCGCGGCGGCTTCGAGCCGCCGAGCGCACAAAAGATCGAAGAGCTGCGCAACGCGCTCCTCGGCGCGCGGCCCGACTCGACGCCGCAGATCCGCTGGCCCGGCGTCGACGCGCGCGTGTTCCGCGAGCACCTCTATTTGATGAGCGCGTTGCCGCGTGCGTCGACGCGCGGCTACGCGGCGCGGCTCGAGAAACGGGGCCGCTGGACCGGCCCCGAGGGCGAGCTGACGTTCGAGCGGCTCGACGAGGGGCCCGGCCTGCCCGAATCGTGGCTCGACGACGGCCTCACTCTGCGCTTTCGCGACGGCGGCGAGGACTTCCGGCCGCTCGAGCGCGCGCACAGCCGGCCTCTGAAGCGCTGGCTCCAAGAGGCCGCGATCGTTCCTTGGATGCGCGCGCGCATCCCGCTCCTCTATCGCGACGATCGACTCGTGGCGGTCGCCGACCTCTGGCTCGCGGACGAGACTCGCGCGCCCGGCGACGAGCCGCGCTGGCGCGTGCTCTGGTCTCGTCACCCGCCGCTCCGCTGAGCGGAATGTCCCCTTTTTCGCATGGGACTGGTGAGTGCGCGCCGCTTTTGGTACTTTGATCTCCCGTCTCGATGCAACCAGCACCTAACTTCGAAGGTCGGATCGTGACTCCCGTCCGGAGCGCGTTCCGGCCCTTCCGGTTTTGACATGACGCGATTCATCTTCATCACGGGCGGGGTGGTCTCCTCGCTCGGCAAAGGTATTACCTCGGCCAGCCTCGGCGCGATCCTCGAGGCCCGCGGTTTGAAGGTCCGCCTGATGAAGCTCGACCCCTACATCAACGTCGACCCGGGCACGATGAGCCCGTTCCAGCACGGCGAGGTCTACGTGACCGACGACGGCACCGAGGCGGACCTCGACTTGGGGCACTACGAGCGCTTCGTCCGCACGCGCACGAGCCGCACGAGCAACTTCACTACCGGCCGGATCTACTCGAACGTGATCGCGAAGGAGCGGCGCGGCGAGTATCTCGGCGCGACCGTGCAGGTGATCCCGCACATCACCGACGAGATCAAGCGCGCCGTGTTCCAGGGCGCGGACGGCGCGGACGTCTGCATGGTCGAGATCGGCGGCACGGTCGGCGACATCGAGTCGCTGCCGTTCCTCGAGGCGATCCGCCAGATGGGCGTCGAGCTCGGCCGCGAGCGGGCGCTCTACATCCACCTCACGCTCGTGCCATTCATCTCGGTCGCGTCCGAGATCAAGACGAAGCCGACCCAGCACTCGGTCAAGGAGCTGCGCTCGATCGGCATCCAGCCCGACGTGCTCGTCTGCCGCTCGCAGCATTTCCTGCCGCGCGAGCAGCGCGCGAAGATCGCCTTGTTCACGAACGTCGAGGAGCGCGCGGTCATCTCGGCGATCGACGTCGACGACATCTACCGGATCCCGCTGCTGCTGAACGAGCAGGGTCTCGACAACATCGTCGTCGAAAAGCTCAGGCTCGACGTGCCGCCCGCGGATCTGTCCGAGTGGCAGGCGGTCGTCGCGGCGAAGGCGAACCCCGAGGCCGAGGTCCGGATCGCGATGGTCGGCAAATACATCGATCTCAAGGACTCGTACATGTCCCTGAACGAGGCGCTGCGGCACGCCGGCATCCGCACGCGCACGCGCGTGAGCATCGAGTACATCGAGTCGGAGAGCCTCCAGACCGAGGGCACGAGCTGCCTCCAGGACGTCGACGCGATCCTCGTACCGGGCGGCTTCGGCGAGCGCGGCATCGAGGGCAAGATCGCGGCGGTGAAGTTCGCGCGCGACAAGAAGGTGCCGTATCTCGGCATCTGCTTGGGGCTCCAGGTCGCGATCATCGAGTACGCGCGGCACGTCTGCGGGCTCGCGGGCGCGCATTCGACCGAGCTCGATCCGCGGACGCCGCACCCCGTGATCGCGCTGATCACCGAGTGGCAGAATCAGGACGGCACGGTGCAGGCGCGCTCGGAGAAGTCCGATCTCGGCGGCACGATGCGGCTCGGCGCGCAGACCTGCTTGGTCAAGGACGGCACGCTCGCGAAGGCGATCTACGGCAAGAACGAGATCTCCGAGCGCCACCGCCATCGCTACGAGTTCAACAACCGCTATACGAAGCAGATCGCGGGCGCTGGCCTCGTGTTCTCGGGGTTTTCACGCGACGGCCTCGTCGAGCTCATCGAGCTGCCGACGCATCCGTGGTTCTTCGGCACGCAGTTCCACCCGGAGTTCACGTCGAATCCGCGCGACGGCCATCCGCTGTTCACGAGCTTCATCAACGCCGCGCGCGCGTGCCAGGGCCTGAAGCTGCCAAGAGTCGCGCACGCATGAGGATTAAAGAGTGAGCAAGATCAAGGAGGTGTCGGGCCTCGAGGTCATCGACTCGCGCGGCAATCCGACGGTCGAGGCCGAGGTCGTGCTCGCGAGCGGCGCGCGCGGGCGCGCCGCGGTGCCGTCGGGCGCGTCGACGGGCTCCCGTGAGGCGCACGAGCTGCGCGACGGTGACAAGAAGCGCTATCTCGGCAAGGGCGTGTCGAAGGCCGTCGCGCACGTGAACGGCGAGATCCGCAAGGCCGTGACGGGCCTCGACGCGGCCGACCAGCAGAAGCTCGACCGCAGGATGATCGAGCTCGACGGCACGAAGAACAAAGCGCGGCTCGGCGCGAACGCAATCCTCGCGGTGTCGCTCGCGAGCGCGAAGGCGCATGCGGCCGACAAGGGCGTGGCGCTCTACGAGTCGCTCGGGGCGGGTAAGCGCGGCTACACGATGCCGCTGCCGATGATGAACATCGTGAACGGCGGCGCGCATGCCGACAACAACGTCGACATCCAGGAGTTCATGATCCTGCCGGTCGGCGCGCCGACGTTCGCCGAGTGCCTGCGCTACGGTGTCGAGGTGTTTCACGCGTTGAAAGCCGTGCTCAAGGCGAAGGGCTTGAGCACGGCCGTCGGCGACGAGGGCGGGTTCGCGCCCGACTTGGGCTCGAACGAGGAGGCGCTCAAGACGATCGAGGAGGCCGTCGAGCAGGCCGGCTACACGCTCGGCCGCGAGATCTACCTCGGGCTCGACGTCGCGAGCTCCGAGTTCTACGCGGACGGTCGCTATACGCTCGAGTCGGAGGATCGCAAGTTCACGTCGGCCGAGTTCGCGGGCTATATCGAGGATCTCGTCGCGCGTTACCCGATCGTCTCGGTCGAGGACGCCATGGCCGAGAACGACTGGGACGGCTGGGGGCTCTTGAGCCGCGCGTTGCGCGATAAGATTCAACTCGTCGGCGACGACCTGTTCGTGACAAACTGCGAGATCCTGGCCGAGGGAATCGAGAAGAAGATCGCGAACAGCATCCTGATCAAGCCGAACCAAATCGGCACGCTGACCGAGACGCTCGCCGCGATCGAGATGGCGACGAAGGCCGGTTACTCGGCCGTCGTGTCGCACCGCTCGGGCGAGACCGAGGACGCGACGATCGCCGACATCGCTGTCGCGACCGGCGCGACGCAGATCAAGACGGGCTCGCTCTGTCGATCCGATCGGCTCGCCAAGTACAACCAGCTTCTGCGGATCGAACGCGCGCTCGGCTCGCGCGCGAAATTCGACGGCGCCGCGGCGTTCCCGGTCGGGTTATAAATGCGCATCCTGATCGTCGCGCTCGCCGGTACGCTCGTGCTGCTCCAGGCACGGCTCTGGCTCAGTGACGGCGGGCTGCGCGAGGTCTGGCGTCTCGAGACCGAGGTCGCGCGCCGCGCGGACGAGAACGCGCAGCTCGCGGCCCGCAACGCCGCTCTCGCGGGCGAGGTGCAGGACTTGAAGCAAGGTGTGGCCGCCGCCGAAGAGCGCGCGCGCACCGAGCTCGGCATGATTCGGGTCGGCGAGACGTTCTATCAGATCGCCCCGGCCGCCGGCGCCGCGCGCGAGGTACGCTAGCGCGGACGAAGCGTTCCGGCAGCGACCAGTGCGGATCCTACTTTCCAACGACGACGGCTATCAGGCGCGCGGCCTGCGCACGCTCGCGGAGCATCTCGCGGGCCTCGCCGAGGTCACGATCGTCGCACCCGATCGCAACCGCAGCGGCGCGAGCAACTCGCTCACGCTCGATCTGCCGTTGCGCGTCGAGCAGGCCGAGGACAAGGTCTACTACGTGAACGGCACGCCGACCGACTGCGTGCACATCGCGATCACGGGTCTCCTAGCCCGGCCGCCCGACATGCTGATTTCGGGCATCAACCATGGCGAAAACCTCGGTGACGACGTGATCTACTCCGGCACCGTCGCGGCCGCGATGGAGGGGCGGTTCCTCGGTATCCCCGCGATCGCGGTGTCGCTCGTGCTCGGGGAAGGCGCGCATTTCCGCGCGGCCGCGGAGCTCGTGCGCGGCTTCGTCGAGCGCAACCTCGTCGATCCCTTGCCGAAGGACACGATCCTGAACGTGAACATCCCGGATCTGCCGCGCGGCGAGATCAAGGGCATCCGCACGACCCGGCTCGGCTTCCGCCACCCGTCCGCTCCGGCCGTGAAGGCGCTAGACCCGAAGAACCGGCCGATCTACTGGATCGGGCCCGTCGGCGCGGGCCAGGACGCGGGGCCCGGTACCGACTTCCACGCGGTCGCCGAGGGCTACGTGTCCATATCGCCGATCAAGGTGGACCTCACGGCGCACTCGGCGCTGCCGTCGCTGGAGGGCTGGGTCGGCCGCTTCCGATGAACGGCCAGACGAGAAACGGCATCGGCATGACCTCGGCGCGCACGCGCGAGCGGCTCATCGACCGGCTCAAGGACGAGGGCGTGCGCGACACGGCCGTGCTCGATCGGATGCGCGCGGTGCCACGCCACTGGTTCGTCGACGAGGCGCTCGCGAGCCGCGCGTACGAGGACACCGCGCTGCCGATCGGCTTCGGCCAGACGATCTCGCAGCCGTACGTCGTCGCGCTGATGACCGAGGCGCTGATCGCGGGCTTGGGCGGCAAGAAGATTCCGAAGGTGCTCGAGATCGGCACGGGCTGCGGCTACCAGACGGCCGTGCTCGCGCCGTTCGCGCAGCACATCTACACGGTCGAGCGACTCCTGCCGCTCGTGCAGCGCGCGCGCGCGAAGCTCGCGGAGCTCAGGCTTGGCAACGTGAGCTTCCGGCACGCCGACGGCTGGCTCGGCTGGAAGAGTCAAGCGCCGTTCCAGGGGATCCTCGTCGCGGCTGCACCCGAGCGAATTCCGCCGGAGCTCCTCGAGCAGCTCGACGACGGCGGCCGGATGATCATCCCGATCGGCGCGAAGGGCCGGCAGAATCTGCTCCGCGTCACGCGCAGCGGCGACGAGATCGAACAGGAAGACTTGCTCGCAGTGAGCTTCGTGCCGTTGCTCGAAGGGATGGAGCTCTGACGTGCGCCGCGTGCGCGGCGCACGTCGCCGGACGCCGCTCGCCGCGCTGAACTTCTTTGCGCTCGCGGCGTTGCTGCTCGCGGCGTGCACGAGTGCGCCGCCGTACGAGCAACGCGTGCACGTCGTGCGCGAGGGGGAGACGCTCTACGCGATCGCGTGGCAGCACCGCATCGATCAGCGCGACCTCGCGCGCTGGAACGGGATCGTGAACCCGGACCTGATCCACGTCGGCCAGCACCTCCGGCTCGCGCCGCCCGCGAGTACCACGACTCAGGCGAAGACGGCGAAGCAGGCCGCGGCGGCGGCGTCGACTCGCGGCGGCGCGGCGGGTGGCGCTGCCGCGACCGGCGGCTCGTCGCGCGCGGGCTCGCCCGCGAAATCGAGCGCCGCGAAGCCGCCCGCGCTGCCGAACCTGCCGCCGCCGCAGTGGAGCTGGCCGGTCGACGGCCGGGTCGTCACGCGCTTCGGCTCCCACGAAGGAATCGACACAGGCATCGGGATCGGCGGTCGCGCGGGGGAGCCCGTGCATGCGGCCGCGGCCGGGCGCGTCGTCTATGCGGGCAGCGGCCTCGTCGGCTACGGCCAGCTCGTGATCATCAAGCACAACGAGACGTATCTCACCGCGTACGGCTACAACAGAGAGCTGCTCGTGAAGCAAGGGCAGGACGTCGCGCGTGGGCAGACGATCGCGTCGATGGGGCTCGGCCCCGAGCGCCAGCCGCGGCTGCACTTCGAGATCCGGCGCAACGGCGTGCCGGTGGATCCGCTGCAGTTCTTCCCGGGGCGCTGACGTCAGCGTGCGCTAACGCGGGTTGAGCAGGGCGGCGACGACGCGGCGGCGCTCATGCACGAGCACGTTGAACGTGCGGCACGCGGCCGGCGTGCTCATGATCTCGAGGCCGACGCGGCGCGAGGCGAGCATTGCCATCAGATCCGCCTCGGGCCAGACGAGCGCGCCGCCCGTGCCGAGCAGCACGATCTCGGGCGAAAGCGCGAGCGCCGGCTCGAGATCGGCGAGCGCGACGTCGGCCGGCGAGGAGACTCGCCAGTCCTCGATCAATCGGTCCGGCGAGACGATCACGTCGCCGTGCAGCCAACGCTCGGCGATCCGGATCCGGCCGGGCTCGTACGAGTGGATCAGGTGGGCGGTCGCGCTGTCGCGGGTGAGCTGCACGGTGTTTTCGGTCGGGCCTGGCCCAAGCTTCCTCGATCGTCACGAATTATACGGCGCGGCACGCCGCCTCCGGTGGACCGGCGCGCCGCGCGCGCATGCTAACATTTGCGCCCGCAGAGGAAGCCCGACCGAATGGAACCGAATCAGATCGGCCCCGCCATCGCCTCGCTCAAAGAGCGCAGCGTCGCTCTCAGGAGGTACCTTTGACTTCGACGCGAAGCGCGAGCGTCTCGAGGAGGTCAACCGCGAGCTCGAGGACCCGAACGTCTGGTCGAACTCCGAGCGCGCGCAGAGCTTGGGGCGCGAGCGCGCCGAGCTCGAGGCCGTCGTCGGCACGCTGAGCCGGATCGAGAAGTCGCTCGGCGAGGCCGAGCAGCTGCACGAGCTTGCGAGCGTCGAGCAAGACTCGGCGCTGTTGGCCGACTTGAGCGGCCAAGTCGACGGCGTCGCGGCCGAGGTCGCGCGGCTCGAATTCCGGCGGATGTTCTCGGGCAAGATGGACGCGCACAACGCGTTCCTCGACATCCAGGCCGGCTCGGGCGGCACCGAGGCGCAGGATTGGGCCGCGATGCTGTTCCGTATGTATCTGAAGTGGGGCGAGAAGCACGGCTTCGCGATCGACGTGCTCGACGAGTCCGCGGGCGAGGTCGCGGGCATCAAGAGCGCGTCGCTGCACTTTCGCGGCGAGTACGCGTTCGGCTGGCTCAGGACCGAGACCGGCGTGCACAGGCTCGTGCGCAAGTCGCCGTTCGATTCGGGCCATCGCCGGCACACGTCGTTCGCCGCCGTGTTCGTCGCGCCCGAGATCGAGGACGACATCGAGATCGAGCTCAATCCCGCGGACCTGCGCGTCGACGTGTTCCGCGCGAGCGGCGCGGGCGGCCAGCACGTGAACAAGACCGAGTCGGCGATCAGGATCACGCACATCCCGACCGGCATCGTCGTGCAGTGCCAGAACGAGCGCTCGCAGCACAAGAACCGCGCGACGGCGATGAACCAGATGCGCGCGAAGCTCTACGAGCTCGAGGAGCAGAAGCGCAAGGAGCAGGCGCAGATCGTCGAGGACAGCAAGGCCGACATCGGCTGGGGCAGCCAGATCCGCTCCTACGTGCTCGACCAGTCGCGCGTCAAAGACCTGCGCACCGGGCTCGAAAGCGGACGGCCGCAAAACGTGCTCGACGGCGACCTCGACGATTTTCTCCAGGAGAGCCTGAAGCAAGGGCTGTAGCGAGAGCGCGCATGGCGGACAACGACGACGAGGGCCCAGAGAACCGACTGATTGCGGAGCGGCGCGCGAAGCTCGCGCGGCTGCGCGAGCGCGGCGTCGCGTTCCCGAACGACTTCAAGCGCTCCGAGCTCGCGGGCGAGCTCGTCGCGGCGTTTCGGTCGCACTCCGCCGAGGCGCTCGCCGCGAACCCGAGCACGGTCGGGGTCGCGGGCCGCATGATGGCGAAACGCATCACGGGTGCGATCACGTTCGTGAAGATCCAGGACCGCTCGGGCCAGATCCAGCTGCTCGTGCGCCGTGACCGCGTCGGCGAGGCGTTGTACGCCGAGTTCAAGAAGTGGGATGTCGGCGACATCGTCGGCGCGCGCGGCGAGCTCATCAAGACGAAGACCGGCGAGCTCTCGGTCGACGTCGCCGAGCTCAAGCTGCTCGTGAAGTCGCTGCGGCCGCTGCCCGAGAAGTGGCACGGGATCGCGGACCAGGAGTTCAAGGTCCGCCGGCGCTACGTCGACTTGATCATGAGCGACGAGACGCGCGAGGTCTTCAACAAGCGCAGCGCGCTGCTGCGCTTCGTCCGCGGCTTCTTGGACGCGCTCGACTTCACGGAGGTCGAGACGCCGATGATGCAGCCGATCCCCGGCGGCGCGGCCGCGCGGCCGTTCGTCACGCACCACAACGCGCTCGACGCGACGCTGTACCTGCGGATCGCGCCCGAGCTGTATCTGAAGCGCCTGCTCGTCGGCGGTTTCGAGCGCGTCTACGAGCTCGGCCGCGTGTTTCGCAACGAGGGATTGTCGACTCGCCACAACCCCGAATTCACGATGCTCGAGCTCTATCAGGCGTACGCGACGCAGCGCGACATCATGGCGCTTACCGAAAACCTGTTCCGCAACGCTGCGCTCGCGCTCCTGGGCGACAGGGTGTTCGAGTACCAGGGCGAGCGGGTCGACCTCGGGCCGCCGTTCGCCGAGGTCACGATCGAGGGCTCGCTGCAGGCCGCGAACCCCGAGCTTACGGCCGACAAGCTTCGCGACCGCGCGGCCCTCGCGGGAGTCTGCGCGCGCTTAGGAGTCGAGGCGCGGCCCGAGTGGGGCGCGGGTAAGCTCCAGTACGAGCTGTTCGAGAAGACGGTCGAGTCGACCCTGCGCGGGCCCGTGTTCGTCACGCAGTATCCGGCCGAGGTCTCGCCGCTCGCGCGCTGCAACGTCGAGGACCCGTTCCTCACGGACCGCTTCGAGCTTTTCGTCGCGGGCCGCGAGCTCGCGAACGGTTTCTCCGAGCTCAACGATCCCGAGGAGCAGGCCGCGCGCTTTCGCGCGCAGGCCGACGCGAAGGCGCACGGCGACGAGGAGGCGATGTTCTACGACGCCGACTACGTGCGCGCGCTCGAGTACGGGATGCCGCCCGCGGGCGGTCTCGGCGTCGGGATCGACCGCCTCGCGATGCTGCTCACGAACTCCGCGTCGATCCGCGACGTGCTGCTGTTCCCGCAGCTCAAGCCCGAGACCTAGCCCGACGACGCGCCGCGCGTGGTAGCCTCGGTATGTCGTTCAATTCTCGTTCGCGGGGAGGCGAGCCATGCGCGCGATCGATTCGAAAGTCGTCAACATCGACGAGCTGAAGCTCGAGCATTTCGAAAAAGGCGAGAAGTTCGAGAGCGATGCCGTGCGTATCGGGCCGCTGCTCGGCGCGACGGATCTCGGCTACTCGTACGACGTCGTTCCGCCGGGCAAATGCTCGTGCCCGTTTCACAGTCACCGCGGCGAGGAGGAGATGTTCTTCATCGTCGAGGGCACGGGGACGCTGCGCTACGGCAACGAGACGCGCAAGATCCGCGCCGGTGACGTGATCTGCTGCCCGACGGGCGGACCGGAAACCGCGCACCAGATTCTGAACGACTCCGACGCGCCGCTCGCCTATCTCTCGATCAGCACGATGATGCCCGCGGAGGTCTGCGAGTACCCCGACTCGAACAAGGTCGGCGCGTTCGGCAAGGGCTCGCAGAGCTTGCGGCACATGACGCGCGCCGAGCAGCACGTCGACTACTGGACCGGCGAGGTCGAGCCCTAGGTTGTCGGCACGGCGTAGGGCAGCGGCAGCTCGCGCAGCGGCGCGCCGCCGATCGCGAGCGCGCCCGCCGCGGCCATGTGCTCGACGACCGCGAGCAGCTCCACTCCCGCCTCCGCGCGCGCGGCGCGCACGACCTCGCCGACGCTCGTCCCGTCCGCGCTCGCGACGACGGCGCTGCGTGGCGCGGGCGGTGCGGCCACGTCGCTCGCGTAGCGGCGCAGGCGGCGCTTGACGCCGCCGAGGTGACGCACGCGCGCGATCACTTCTTGGCCCGGGTAGCAACCCTTGTCGAACGATACCGCGTCGAGCAGATCGAGGTTCAGCATCTGCGCGACGAACAGCTCGACGAGCGGCGCGCCGACGGCCGGCAGCCCGAGCCGGATCTCCTCGAGCAGCGCGACGTCCTCGCTCGCGCGCGGCAGCCCGGGCGCGAAGCCGTCGACCGCGGCGCGAGGGCCGACCACGTGCCAAAGGCGCGCGCCGAGGCGCACGCACGCGAGCTCGCCGCGCGCGACGACGCCGTTCGCGCGAGTCGAGCTCGGCAGCCCGTGTGCGTCGAGCCACGCGTCCTCTGCGACGAGCGCCGCGACTCGAACGCCGCCGGCGGGCTCGATCTTCACCGCCGCGCGCAGCACGAACATCGCGAGCCGCTTCGCGGTCGCGGCGACGACGTCGGACTGCGTGACGAGCCACCAGCGATCCGCACGCTTGAAGACGCGCACGAGCGCGCGCACGCGGCCGCGCGGGTCGTGCCAGCCCGCGAGCGGCGCGAGCGCGCCGTCGAGCGCGTCGAGCGCGCGGCTGAGCTGGCCTTGCAGGAAGCTCGCGGCGTCGGCGCCGCGAACTTCGATGCAGCCGAGGCTCGGGCTCGGACAGTAGCGAGGCGTCATCGGTTCGATTTCGCGGCCCTCGCGGACGCCGGTTTTGCCAATGGGGCCGAAGGATTACGACGAGCCGTCGTAGTGCGCGCCCGGGTCGATTCTGGCAGACTTTACCCATGCCTGGTGAGCGCGAACAAGAGCGGGACACACGCGGCGAGCCGCCGCCAACCGCCGGACCGCACGTCGTCGAGCGCAGCGCGAACATGGGTTCGCCTTCCGACGAGGGTCGCGCGAGCGCTGAGCACCGACGCGAGATCGGGGGGCCGAAGGGGCCGGAGCCGACGCGCTTCGGCGACTGGGAGCGAGCGGGTCGATGCATTGATTTCTAGCCGCGGGCCCACTGCGGCCGCGCTTATCGGGCAGATCCATTCGAGGAGAGCCACTCAAATGCAAGGCGTTCAGCGGCCCTTGTCGCCGCACCTGCAGGTCTACCGCTGGCAGATCACGATGTGGCTGTCGAGCCTGCACAGGATCACGGGCCTGCTGCTCTCGGCCGGCGCCATCGCGCTGGCCGTCTGGCTGCTCGCGCTCGCGGGCGGGCCGCAGAGCTACGCGGCCGTGCAGCCCCTGTTCGCCGCGCCGTGGTTCAAGCTGCCGCTGATCGGCTGGACGTTCTGCTTCTTCCTGCACTTCGCAAACGGCGTGCGCCATCTCGCCTGGGACGTCGGCGCGGGCTTCGAGCCCAAGCAGATCAGCGCGAGCGGCTGGACGGTCATCATCGTCGCGACGCTCGCGACGGCCGCGTTCTCGTGGCTCGCCATCGTCTAGAGGTGCGGCCATGAGTCTCGTGACACCGCTGAATCGCGTCCTCGGGCTCGGCACCGCGAGCGGGGCGGCGGAGCACTGGTGGATGCAGCGGCTCACGGCCGTCGCGCTCATCGTGCTCGGGCTCTGGGCCGCGGTCGAGCTCACGCTCTTGCCGGACTTCTCGTACCGCACGGTGTTCGCGTGGGTGCACCGGCCGTACTCCGCGGTGATGCTGATCCTGTTCGTGCTCGCGGTGGGCTATCACTCCTACCTCGGCGTGCAGGTTGTCGTCGAGGACTACGTCGCGTCGAAGGCGCTCAAGGTCGCGTTCTTGATGGGCTCCTCCCTCGCGCACGTCGGTCTCACGATCGCGGCGATTTTCGCGATCCTGAAAGTCGCGTTCGGACCCTCGGCATGACGAGCAAAGACTACGAGTTCGTCGAGCACAGCTACGACGTCGTCGTCGTCGGCGCGGGCGGCGCGGGCTTGCGCGCGACGCTCGGTCTCGCGGAGCAGGGCCTCTCGACCGCGTGCCTCACGAAGGTGTTCCCGACGCGCAGCCACACCGTCGCCGCGCAGGGCGGGATCAGCGCGGCGCTCGGCAACATGGGCCCGGACGACTGGCGCTGGCACATGTACGACACGGTCAAGGGCTCCGACTGGCTCGGCGACCAGGACGCGATCGAGTACATGTGCAAGGAGGCGGTCGCGTCCGTGATCGAGCTCGAGCATTACGGCGTGCCGTTCTCGCGCACCGACGACGGCCGGATCTATCAGCGTCCGTTCGGCGGCATGACGACGGAGTACGGGAAGGGTACCGCGCAGCGCACGTGCGCCGCGGCGGATCGCACGGGCCACGCGATGCTGCACACCTTGTATCAGCAGTCGCTGCGCCACGCGGCGGAGTTCTTCGTCGAGTTCTTCGCGCTCGATCTGATCATGGAGAACGGTGCAGCCCACGGTGTCGTCGCACTCGAGCTCGCGACGGGCCGTCTGCACCGCTTCCGCTCGCGGATGGTGATCCTCGCGACCGGCGGCTACGGCCGCGCGTATTTCTCGTGCACGTCCGCGCACATCTGCACCGGCGACGGCAACGCGATGGTGCTGCGTGCGGGGCTGCCGCTCGAGGACCTCGAGTTCGTGCAGTTCCATCCCACCGGCGTCTACGGCGCGGGCATGCTGATCACCGAGGGCGTGCGCGGCGAGGGCGGCTACCTCACGAACTCCGAGGGCGAGCGCTTCATGGAGCGCTACGCGCCCAACGCGAAGGACTTGGCCTCGCGCGACGTCGTGAGCCGCGCGAGCACGATCGAGATCCGCGAGGGGCGCGGCGTCGGCGCGCACAAGGACCATGTGCTGCTGCACCTCGAACACCTCGGCAAGGACGTGATCGAGGAGCGCCTGCCCGGCATCGCGGAGACCGCGAAGGTCTTTGCGGGCGTCGACGTGCTGAAGGCGCCGATCCCGGTGCTGCCGACCGTGCACTACAACATGGGCGGAATACCGACGAACTACCACGGCGAGGTGCTCACCAAGAATTCGCGCGGCGAGGAGCACGTCGTCGAAGGGCTCATGGCCGTCGGCGAGGCCGCGTGCGTGTCCGTGCACGGTGCGAACCGGCTCGGCTCCAACTCGCTGATCGATCTCGTCGTGTTCGGCCGCGCGGCGGCGCAGCGCTGCGGCGTGCTTCTTACGCGCGGCGCGCGGCCGCGCGCGTTCGCGCCGGGCGCCGGCGAGGAGTCCGTCGCGCGGCTCGACAAGCTCCGCAACGCGAAGGGCAAGAGCCCGACCGCGCAGATCCGGCTTCAGATGCAGCGCGTGATGCAGAACCACGCGGCGGTGTTCCGCACCGGCGAGTCGCTGCAGGAGGGCACAACCAAGCTCGAGCACGTGTTCGCGTCGTTCGCCGACGTCGGCGTGTCGGATCGCACGTTGATCTGGAACACCGATCTCGTCGAGACGCTCGAGCTCGAGAATCTGCTGCTCCAGGCGATGGGCACGATCAAGTCGGCGCTCAATCGCGAGGAGACCCGCGGCGCGCAGGCGCGCGAGGATTTTCCCGAGCGCGACGACGCGAACTGGCTGAAGCACACGCTCTGCTGGGTCGACGCGCGCGGCCAGGTCCGCTTCGACTACCGTCCGGTCACGCTGACGACGCTCACGGACGAGGCGAAGCCGATTCCGCCGAAGGCGCGCACGTACTGAGCGACGGCGACGATTTTTCGAGCTAGGAGCCACGATGGCGCATTTCACTCTCCCCGCGAATTCCAAGATCAAGCCGGGCAAGCGCCACGGCGGCGCCGACGGCGCGAAGAACGTGAAGGAGTTCGCGATCTACCGCTACGACCCGACGAGCGGCGAGAACCCGCGCGTCGACACCTATTCGGTCGACATGGACCACTGCGCGCCGATGGTTCTCGACGCGCTGATCAAGATCAAGAACGAGATCGACCCGACTCTCACGTTCCGCCGCTCGTGCCGCGAGGGCATCTGCGGCTCGTGTGCGATGAACATCGACGGCAAGAACGCGCTCGCGTGCCTGAAGCCGATCGAGGACGTGAAGGGGACGGTCGACATCTATCCTCTGCCGAGCCTGCCGGTCGTGAAGGACCTCGTGCCCGATCTCACGAACTTCTACGCGCAATACGCGGCCGTGAAGCCGTGGCTTCAGTCGCAGACGCCCGCGCCGCCGGACCGCGAGCGCCTACAGTCGAAGGAGGACCAGGAGAAGATCAACACGCCGTCGGCGTGCATCCTGTGCGCGTGCTGCTCGACGTCGTGCCCGAGCTATTGGTGGAGCTCGGACCGGTTCTTGGGTCCCGCCGCGCTGCTCCAGGCGTACCGCTGGATCGTCGACAGCCGCGACGAGACGACGGGCGAGCGGCTCGACGCGCTCGAGGACGCGTTTAGGCTCTACCGCTGTCACACGATCCTGAACTGCACGCAGGCGTGCCCGAAGGATCTGAACCCCGGCAGGGCGATCGCCGAGATCAAGAAGATGATCGCCGAGCGGCGGCTTTGACGAACGCGGACATCGCGCGTTTGAGGTGGCGGTGCCGGCGCGGGATGCGCGAGCTCGATGCGGTGCTCCAGTCGTTCGCCGAGTCGTCGCTCGCGACGCTCGACGGCGCCGATTTGGCCCGCTTCGAGAGGATTCTCGAGCTGCCGGATCCCGAGCTGTTCGCCTACCTTACGGGGCGCAATGCGCCGGCCGACCTCGACATCGCACGGCTCATCGAGCGAGTCCGCTCGAGCCATCGACCTCGATCCTGAGGCGTCGTTGATCTTGTGGGCCTGGTGGCTCGCGCTGCACGCCGTCGTGCTCGCCGCGCTCGTCGAGCTCGGCGCGCCGTGGCCGGCAAAATGTCTCGCGCTGCTCGCCGCGCTCGCGCACGCGG